>Ga0153955_100221_pt1 | contig 37725 bp, 50 predicted proteins | sample TSFL039MetaG_FD_104744 | JGI IMG/M metagenome (GOLD analysis project Ga0153955, IMG submission 104744) | Attine ant fungus gardens microbial communities from Florida, USA - TSFL039 MetaG | ecosystem: Host-associated > Fungi > Mycelium > Unclassified | place: USA: Florida, Wekiwa Springs...
GTCTGTGCACTACTTTCCCATGGTAATCATGTGACATGTCAATGTGACTGATCATGTGACTGATCATGTGACTTCCCTGATTATGTAAGTCTATTCTAAAAATAGAAAAGTGAAAATAGAAACAAAAGAGAAAAGAAAAGAAAAGAAAAGTTCTCGTGTCACAATTCATGACAACTGTCATATGTAGAACAATAGACAGTAGACATGCAATGCTCTGTCCAGGTACATAGACCATCCCATTCATATATAAGGCTCTCTAGTCTGAGGATTAGACCTTAGACTTGACATCTTTTGTTGCTTATTCTACCTTGTTTCCAAACTCTTGAGAACAATTATTCTTTAATTACAAATCAAGTAAGTAACTATTTGTGATAAGCCCAGTTCTAAAATTGTATGACTAGAAGGATGGGAAAAATAGGAACTTTTCTCTGATGGATTAGATAAGACCAGCTAAAAATAGATTGAGAGGTAAGATAAGATAAGGATCATATGACCTGGTCATATAATGGAAACTTCTAGAAGAATTGTGGGAAATTACTTAAGCATATACATAGACAAATAACAATTGTGTATAAGTAGGTAGACTAATCCACAGAGGAACTCCATCAAGTTCTCTTTGTTCTCTCATAACATTGAGTATAATAAGACAGTTGTCTCAACTAAGCTTGTTATTACACTATAAGTGATACTTGATAAAATATTAAGAAATGTTGGAGATCTGTTAAGGGTCCATCTAATGCATTGACAGTCTATCAAAGTCTATTGCAAGTTGTTTTGTGCCAATTGGAGGTCATTACAACTGATTATAGCTTTATCAATCTTATTCTCTTGGTCAATAGTTATTGACCACTCCTCTAATAACTACTCACTGTCATCCCAGGTTTTGTATTTGATATAGTTCCTATAAGAGAAGGTATACACTACTAAGCTTACTCTAAATATTAGTAAAAAGAGATGCCCTATTAGAAATAATGAATAGTCTAAGAGTTTCAATCAATGTTAGAATAAGGTATTCTACCATATACCACTATCTATTTATACTCAGAGTAACTAGTCTATACATTATTGCTAAGAGAACACATGACATAAACACTAATAACTATGACTGTTATTATCACAAATGGCCACTTACTTATTTGTGATTGCTTTGAGTTTAGAAGTTCTCAAGAGTGTTTGAAGTGATTTAGAGTAAGCAACAAAAGATGTTGTTAAGTCTGAGGTCTAATCCTCAGACTAGGAAGCCTTATATATATGAATAGATGGTCTGTGCACCTGGACAGAGCATCACATGTTCTACTGCCTATTGTTCTACATATGGTAGTCCTTTTGTGTCCAGAATAGCAATAACTTAACCATAAAAGGGACTGTCCTTGTTTGTGTTCAAGGATTGATGTGTATCTATGGGTAATAGATTAGTGTTATGCCAAACCTTGAGGTCCTTGTATTTCCACAGGATCTTATCACCCTAAGGTCTATTTATGATCATCAGAAGCATATTGAAGAGAGCTTCCATGTGCATGTAGAAGCAAATGTCTGTGCTCAGTGGTTCTAGAGATATCTGCTAAATATCTCAATGAGTACTGATTGCTTTGACACATCTTGGGCATAGTTTGAAAGGTCTTCTTAAGGGCTTTCAGATGCATCTTAGACCATTGGAATTGTGTAAGTATTTGTGGAGTTATGGCCAAATGAAGTTTGTGACAGATTATATACTTTACCATCCTTACAAAAGTGGGAGATACCAAGTCAGAGAGTCAGAACCTCTAAGTCATTTCACAATTGTGCACAATCAAATAAGCACTAGGGAGATAATCAAATATAAAAGGAAGTACTCACGAAATAGCAAACACTTGTAGTTAGATACTAGAATAAAAGGAAAATGTTTTTAGTTTCCATTTGAGAGTACTCTCACTGGTTAGATTTCAAAGGTGTACATTCCTCTCATACTGTAGCACTACCATCCAAGGTACTAGTCTAGTAGGCTAGCTCGCTATTAATACAGTAGTCCTACCTAGATCTCATATTGCTCTTATACAAGCTTGCTCTCAACTGATCATACAGTTGGCAACTTACTCCAAAACCTGTAGTAAGCAGTTTAGCTCCTAGTCCAAGTGAATGCCCAAATCTTTCTTTAGAGTGGGTATCCCTTGAGAGAAGTTTTATAAAGTTTTTATATAAGAAGAAATAGAGAAACAGAGCTCTTAGTCACTCAAGTCTGTAAGGATCAGTCACTCAGATAACCCAAGTAGGTGGATCCCAACTCTAAGTCAGGGTAGATAAAGAGAACTCGTTAGAGTCCCCACTGGATTTGAGTATACTACTTATACCTACTTTACTTGATTTATGCACTACTTTCCCATGGTGATCATGTGACCTCCCATATGACTTCTCTGATTATATAAGTCCATTCTAAAAATAGAAAAAAAAAATAAAAAAGAAAAAGTCCTCATGTCATGATTTATAACAAAGTTGAATTTCAGTTCTAGAGCAACAAAAGAAAAAGATAGAGGTTCTTCTTCTTTTTGCCACTCCATGCTACTAGAGTATTATATTAGTATTACAAAGCCCAGAATGCAACAAACAAAATAAGAAAGAAATCTTCCCAATTACTAGAAAAGACAGGTCAAATGAGTTGAGTTTGCATCCAATCATGCAACAGCCACCCTCCATACTCCCTATCCATTTTCTACCAACTTTCTTTATCTCATCAGCTGACTTTGAGCCTGTTCTAAGTGTTCTGGAGTGCTTGAGAGGTACTTTGGACATTGGTCCAACTACTTTTAAGTATATTTTCATTGTTGATCTCACTCCTCTCTGCTTCCAACTCTTCTCATTCTTTTTCTAAACTTTCCTCTAGTCTCTCTTCTATCTCCTGTCTACACTTCTTGGGTCCTTCTTCTTTCTACTCTTTCCCAATGACACTTAGTGTATCTTTGTCTTGTTCTTCTATATTTGGATTATCAATCAGGACTGATATGTGGTCTCTGATAGTGTTCCTATTATAAACCAAGAGTCAGCTACTGGGTAACGTCATTATCAAGGGAAATGCTTCTAAGGTTGAGTTTGCTCTCAAGAGCACTTCTAAGGAAAGTTTGCCTATAATGATAGGCTAGTTGAGATGACCAACTTATCACACTCAATGCTATGAGAGAACAAAAAGAACTTGATAGAGTTCCTCTGTGAATTGCTCTACCTACTTACACATAATTGTTATTTGTCTATATGTATGCTTAAGTAACTTCCTGTGATCCTTCCAGAAGGTTCCATCCTGTGACCTATTATATCACCAGATCATGTAACTTTTATCTTATCTAATCTTAACTCCCATTCTATTTTTAGCATCCCTCATCTAATCCATCAGAGAAGAGTTCCTGTTCTTTCCATCCCTCTAGTCATACAATTTTAGGTTCAGGCTAGTTTATGACATTACCCCCCCTTTTAAGGTTCTTTCTCTGGAAGAACTTTGCTCCTTTCCATCTTTTCCAGTTCTTCTCCAACATTTTCAAGTATTCTTGGTCAAACTTCCCATTGTCCCATCCATACAGCAGTTTTGCCATAAATCTTCCCAGTATTTTCTTTTGTTCTTCCTTCATTCTCTTTCCTTCTTTTCCATATTTCTTTTCATATTCTTCTACTACTTTCTTCATATTCTTTAGGTTTTCCTCTCTTTCCCATGAGTCTTCTTCAGCCGCATATCCCTTCCATCTTACCAGATATTCCTACTTGCCATATCTCTTTCTCTTGTTTATTATTTTCTCTACTTTGTATTCCTCTTCTCCTTCTATTATTACTGGAAGGGCCAGTTGCTTCTTCTGCCCTGAAACCTGCTCTTTATATCTCCTGATCTGGCTTACATTTACTACTGGATAGATCTTGATTGTTTCTGGTAATTCTAGCTCCACTACATTGGTTGATATGACCCTTTTTACTTTGTAGGGTCCTATGAATCTCTCTGTCAACTTCTTTGTTTGTCTTCCTTTCATCTGCCACTTTAAGTCTTTGGTGCTTAGTAATACTAAGTCTCCTTCCCAGTATTCCTCTGCTTCTCTCTTCTTTCTATCCACTTGCCTTTTCATCTCTTTCTGCACCTTTTTTAATGCTGCTTGAGCTTCCTCCTGCATCTTCCTCATTCTTTTCATGAATTCTCTTGCTCCTTCCAATTTCCATTTCCTCCTTATCTCAAATTCCATTCTAGGGTCTCTTCCATTGTTTGCTCTGAAGGGTAACACTTTTGTCGAGGTGTTCACCTTGTTGTTGTAGGCAAACTCTGCTGTCCCCAGCCATTCTGGCTACTGTTCTTGCTGGTGGTCAATGAACATCCTCAGGTACTGTTCCAGTTCCTGATTGGCTTGTTCTGTCTGTCCATTCATTTGTGCATGAAAAGCTGTTGATAGTTTTGTTTCAATTCCCAACATCTGATTTAACTCCCTCATTAGGTTCACCGTAAACTGCACTTTCCTGTCTGAGATAATACTTTCAGGCAATCCATGTAATTTCCCTGAACAGTCTGGCTAACCCTTCTGCTAATGTTTTCTTGGTTGTTGGTACAAAGTGTACCATTTTGGTTAATTTGTTGCACACTACTAGGATCATATTGTATCCCTGGGCTAGTGGTAGCTTGGTGATGAAGTCCACCATTATGTATGTCCAAGGTTTTTTAGGAACTTCATTTGGCATGAGCTTTCCTGCTGGTACTGCCATCCTATTCTTGTTTTGTTGGCATGAGTCGCATTCCTCCACATATCTCTTTACCTCCTTCATTATTCCTGGCCATCAGAAGTTTTGTGTGACCAATTCCACCATCTTCTATTGTCCCTTATGTCCTCCTACCAGTATGTCATGATGTAACTAGATTATCTCTGCTTTCAGCTCTTCATCTTTTGGCATATATACTTTTCTCTTTTTTAGCATGAGTCTATTCTCCTCTCTCCATTCCTCATTTCTCATTACTTTCACTCCTGCTCATTTCATCTCCTCCACTGCTTTGGCCACCTTGTCATCCTTTGCCTTCAACTCCCTTACTTTCTTTAGTAAATCTACTCCTTCAATTAACACCTCTTCTACCTCTGCCTTTCTTAACCATTCTGCTTTCACTAGTGTCCTATCCTCATTGTCCTTTTCCACTCCCTTCCTCCAATCTGGCCTCCTGCTGAGTTCACCTGCTTTTCCCATCTTACTTCCTAGAACATGTTTCAATGCAAAGTTGAATCTTGATAGGAATAACACCTATCTTGCTTGTTGTCTATTCAACTTTTGGTTTGTCATGAAATATTCTAAGTTCTTATGATCTGTCCAGATCTTGAACTTAGTTCTTACTCCTTCCAAAAAATGTCTCCATGCTTCTAAACACCTGATTACTACCAACATCTCCTTATCGTGAATTTTGTAGTTTCTTTTTGTGTCATTCAACAATTTGGAAATGAAGGCTACTGGTCTCCACCTTCTATCTTCTCCTTTTACCAACAACACTCTGCCTGTTGCATAGTCTGATGCATCTGCTTTGACTCTCATTTCCTTATCCAGATCTGATGCTGCCAGCACTGGTTCTATTGTAAAAATTTCTTTTAGTCTTATGAATGCTTCTTCTTGCTCCTTTCCCCAATACCATAGACCAACTGGTGCAGTGGCTTGGCGATCCTCACAAAGTCTTTAACAAATTGTCAGTAGTAGTTTGCCAAGCCCAGGAACTTTTGTATGTCCTTAATACACTGAGGTGTTGGCCAGTTTGTGACTCCTTCCACCTTCTCCTTCTCCATTTTAAATACTTCTAGGCTCATTATCACCCCCAAGAACCCTATTTCCCTAACTTTCCATGCACATTTCTTCAGCTTTACATAGAGGTCATTCTTCTCTAGTTGCCTTAACTAACACTTCCTCCACTATGTTATCATGCCCTTCCTCCATTTCTGTTGCCACTAGTATATCATTGATAAAGGTGGCTATGTTCCCTTCATTAATTATATCTCTAAAAAGGTCGTTCATCATAGCTTGGAAGGTAGCCAGCGAGTTTGTGAGTCCAAAGTACATTATTTTTGGTTCAAATGATCCCAGATGTATTGTGAATGCTGCCTTCTATTTGTCTCCTTTCTTGATTTGGACATTGTTGTAACCCCATCACAAGTCTATTTTTGTGAACACTTTCTTGGTCCCCATACTATCTATTAGTTCCAATATTAGGGATAAGGGGTAGCTATTCTTGATTGTCCCCTTGTTCATATAGCAGTAGTCTTGTACCATTCTTCTCTTTCTGTCTTTCTTTGGCACAAATAGTACTGACAAGGTTTGTGGAGATTTTGAGGGTTGGATGTAGCCCTTTTCTAGTTGGCTTTCTACAAATGCTTGTACTTCTTCCTTTTTGGTTCTAGACAAGGGGTAGATTTGTCCTTTTTTTGGTATGAAGTCCTTCTTAAGATCAATAACGTGATCCCAAAGCTTTCTGGTTGGCATTTGTTCAGACTCTACTTTTCCAAATACCTTCAGCCACTTGTGAAAACATCTGGGCACTATTTCTTCCACTTTCCTATGATTATTTACAATCTCCTCCTCTCTTTCCCTTTCTTTCATTATTTACCTCAGGTTGTTCTCATCCTCTACTGTGGTCTGCCTCTTCTTTATTACTTTCTTTTCCGATGTCTGTCCACATAGGGGTGGGCACCTGGTTATCTTTACTTCCTATTATGAAATGACAGGCAAACTAGAGAATCCACAGCAGTGGATTATTTTATTTCTTTTTCTTTTCATTTATTATGTAATAGTATAAAGTGTATGGGACATTATGACTTAAAAGGAGTTCACGAGATAATTTGAGTAGACAAATACAAATAAACACAGATTTGTGTATAAGTAGCTAGGTCAATTAGCAAAGACTCTAACGAGTTCTCTTTGTCAACTCTGACATAGAGTATGTGCCTAAGTTAACTCAAACCTTGGTACACTACACTGTTTCCCAATTTATCTCTGGATTGTGTGCTGTGAGCCATGGCATTCCCAGGATTATCTCTGTTTTTCTCAACTTGCATACATCCATCCTCACTTATTCCACATGTCCTCAATAGTACATGTTGACTTCTACTTCATAGGTCACCAATCCCTCTTTGTTGTCACTTCCATCCATGTTTCTTATTTTAATTGGCCTTACCAATTTCTCTAACTTGAAGCCCTGTTTTTCTGCTAGCCTTTTGCTCATGAATAGGCCTGTTGCTCCACTATCTAATAGTGCTTTCACTGATACTCCACTATGAGTATTCACTTTCTCTAGTCTGACATTTAGCCAGACTTCTCTCAATAGTTTTAGTGTTTGTCTCACTTCTCTCTCAGTGTAGTGATTAGAGTCCATTTTATTCTGTCTGTATAGTATACTGTATTTATTATGGGAGGCTGGTCGAGAGCTTACTGGTCTCCCTGATCTTTCAACACCTCCTGCATCCCTCCTCTCACTTCCTTTGGATTTCTGCAGTGTTGGGCCATATGCCCAAACATCCTGCAGTTGTAGCACCTCTGATCATCTCCCCACCTTCTTGTCCTATCTACATCCATTGCATTGGGGTCTTGGTCCCCTGGTTCTTCTCCTTCTCTCCTCAAATCTCTACCAAATCCTCCCCTTGGTGCTCCACTGAAACCCCCTTGGTGTCCGTTGTTTTAGAAGGGCCTAGTCTCTCTGAATAGCTGTGCCTCTAGTGGTCTAGCCATCTGTGCTGCTCCTTTTCTCCCCAACACCTTTTCCTCTGTCTTACTCTGCCTTAGATTCCTATCTAGCCTCACTGATCTCTCCTACCACTCCTCTATTATTGTAGGAGGTGATTCTACCTCTGCCAACCTTCTTCAGATGTTTCTATTCAGTCCTCTCTTGAATTCTTCTATGAGGGGTCTTTCCTTATAGCTACTTCCTCTCAACACCTTTTTGAATACCTAGATGTACTCATCACATGTTTGTCCTCCCTGCTCCAACAATCTCAGCTCATCCACCTTTCTTGACTCCTCATCAAACTCCCTGAACTCCTCTTTCATTTTGGTAAAAAGTTCCTCCACTGTTTCCACTAAAGATAACCCCTGTCTTCTTTCCTCTAGTATGTTCTCCTTCTACACCTCTGCTACTCCTCCCTATACATATGTTAATACCCATGATATCTTCTCCTCTTCTTCACTTCTCTTTATCCTTATGTTGATATACAGGCGGCAGGCATTGATAAACCCTACCACTTTTTTCCGTTCTCTATCAAACAATGGGGGCTTTGCTGCCTCCCCTTGGGTTTGCTCCCTAGATAGGAGCTGCTCGATTGCCATTATGTATTAGGCAAGGTACTGAAAAATCTGGTCCATTGTCAGACCTACTTGGTGTTGTTGTTGTTGTTGTTGTTATTGTTATTGTTGTTGTTACTATTGCTGCTGGGGTTGTTGACCCCAGGATGATTGTTGGTAGGACATGAGGTGGTCGTCCCAGATATTGCTTTCTTTGTCTGTTATTTCCTCATACAAGGAGCAGTCACTTTTTTTTTCTGAACTAATGTTTATACCTACTAGGGAGCACGTCTTCTCTGTTATGAATCATGACACGAGAACTTTTTCTTTTCTTTTCTCTTTTCTTTTCTATTTTTACTTTTCTATTTTTAGAATGGACTTACATAATCAGGGAAGTCACATGAGAGGTCACATGACATATCACATTGGTGTTACATGACCACCATAGGAAAGTAGTGCACAGACCAAGTAGAATAGATATAAGTAGTGTACTCAAATCCAGCAGGGACTCTAACGAGTTCTCTTTGTCAAACTCTGACTTAGAGTTGGGATCCGCCTACCTGAGTTACTTGGGTGACCGTTCCTTATATTCTCCTAGCTAGGCTCCTACTTCCCTACTGACTACTGCCCTAGTACTAGGGTTACACTATTGCTGCAAAGATGCAAACCCCTAAATGTCATGAACTGCTCAATTCTTCCAAGGCAATATTTATTTTTTCTTTTTTTTCTTTTAATTATTGGACACATGAGAACTTATTACTAAATTGGGAATGGTGACTCAATAGGGAAACATAGGAGAAACATAATATGTACAAATAATTAAATTGTATAAGTAGTGTAGAACAATTAGCAGGAACTCTAACAAGTTCTCTTTGTCAAACTTTGATAAAGAGTGGAACTGAGGTTAAGGTTATCCAACTGCAACTGAAGTTCTTACACTAAACTAGACAGCTTCTTAAGGGACAACTGTCACTCCTCTACATGTAGAAACTACAATGAGCTCCCAGCATAAGATTGATAAAACAAAAGAGAACAAGTATACTAACAAGCCCACTCAATTTAGAGGTCAGGTCTCAGACATGATACCTGAGTTTGGTACCATGCTTCCACCATTAGTACATAACTGACTAACAAGTTCTCTTAAGTCTAGGGCCTGGCTATATCATAGTGGTTGTTGGTCATGATGACCAGTGTACTGAGGGCAATGATAGAGTAAAGAAAAAGATGTATAGGGTTCATGATGAATGGTACAGAAGATGTGGTATTGAGTTCTGATGTAATGATAGGCTAGTCGAGATGACTGACTTATCACACTCAATGTTATGAGAAAACGAAGAGAACTCAATGGAGTTCCTCTATGAACTTATATACAAAATGTGACGACTGAAGCTTTGGTTGAGTAACCCTAACCTCACTTGCACTCTAAGTCAGAGTTTGACAAAGAGAACTCGTTAGAGTTCCTGCTAATTGGCTCGGCTACTTATACATGAATATGTGTTTACAAGTATTTGTCTAAACTATTTTATCCTGCGCATCTCTTTTGAGTCATGATATCCCATGCATAGTTATTATTACATAATTATTAGAAAAGAAAAAGAAATAAAATAATCTGCCGCCGCAGATCATTTAGCTCACCTGCCATTCTATAACACAAAAGTTATTTGTCTATGTGTATGCTTAAGTAATTTCCTGCAATCCTTCCAGAAGGTTCTATCATGTGACCTGTCATGTGACTCTTATCTCATCTAATCTTATCTCCCATTCTATTTTTAGCATCCCTCATTTAATCCATCAGAGAAGAGTTCCCATTCTTCCTATTTCTCTAGTCATACAATTTTAGGTCTGGGCTGGTTTATGACACTGCCTTATAGATATGATATGAGACCATCTGGAAAGCCTTATGAGGTACTAATAGTGTAACAATCTCAGCTTAGGTTGAGTAACCTTAACCTCAATCACACTCTAAGTCAGAGTTAACAAAGAGAACTCATTAGAGTTCCTGTTATTTGTTGTACACAAGTCCAATTATTTGTCCTTATTTACTGATCCAATGATATTACATAATTAAAGAAAAAGAAAAAGAAAATAAATATTGACTTAGAGGAATTGAGTGGTTCATGACAGATAGTGGTGATTGTGGCCACTACTCTGTTATTCAGATAGTGTTCATGAGTACATGACCAGACTTCTAATATTGCCAAAATTGATTGTCTGGCATGACATCAGTATACAGGACTTTGAATATCATGGTTATTTGGTTCCCAAGGATTCTGTTGTTGTTATCAATATGGTGGTATGGAATACCACATTATTAGACATGCTCAATCTGACCTCCTTGCCTTTAGTATACCATGCACCATGATCCTCAAATGTATCCATATCCACATTCATTCAGGGTAAGTTGTTGCACTGGCAATACAAGAAATAGCCATTACATAGCCTTTCAGCCAGAGAGATATCTTGAAGACAATTTTCCTTCTTCAGAGTCCATAAATGTGCAAGATCCAAGGAAACATGATCATTGGACATTTGGGACTGGGTAGGTGAATTTTCATTATGTTAAGATTCTGATTCCGCAAGTTATACAAAAGGCGTATCTGTCCTGGAATACATTTAGCAGAAAAAGAGATATTCCTAGCTGTGGTCCAAATACTTTGGGCATTCCATGTTGAAGCTGTGTCTGGAGAAGAAAATGTTCAAGAAACACGGGAGAGAGCTTTGAGTGATCATTCAAAACTGAGACATGAAATAAGGATGGTGCCATGCATTGTGAATCTTGGTGATGTACTTGATATATGATATGTGATTATCTCCACATTTTGGTTTGTCAGGAATTTAGATGATCAAACCTCACTCTCCCTCAGTCAAGTAGGCAGAGCAAAATCACATGATATATTTTCATATACCATTCAAAACTTCTATTTCGCAACAAGCAAACTGTTCCTGGGATGGGAAGGATCTTGTCTGCAAGGCATAGCAAGCCTAAGGTCTCATGAAAAGGCATGTTGCTGAAAGAGAGAAGTTTTCAAGTATACAGGTGGAGTGGGATGTGTGAAGAGTAGATAAAAAAAGGCGTATATAAATATCCTCATGGATGGGTGGTGTAACAATGACCCATCTTCAAGGACTCTTTCTGGGTGTGTGTCATAGGTGGTCAGTTTTCATCGGGTATGTTGACCCGTTCCCAATTTAGGGAAGACGGCTATTCTTCTAGGTTTCGGTTCAGGTCTCTGTATTCTCAGGCTCGGAATTGCGTGTGTGGGTCAGATATTCCTGACAGGGGTGCTTCTATTTTCTTCAGGTCATGAGCTTCGTCATTTGGGGAGCCTGGACACGGAGTAGGTCTGAACAGTGGGAATTGATCTTGTATTCGGGATATTTGTAATTCAGGCTGACTTTAGAACTTCGATAGTTGGTACAGATGTATTACGGCAAGTCAAAAAATGGCTGTCAGTGTCGCGTTCCATCTAACTGATCATTTTACCTAGGATAATGTTTTGACAATAACAGATTGAAGTAGGCAAGGCAGATCAGTATGTGTTCTCATGTCTTCCCAATTCCTATGACGGTCACTCGGGTTGCAAGGAGAACGCACTTGGTTCGTTCCTCTACAAATACCTTCCGGGTATTCAAGACAAAAAATGGATATGACTGACCAATTGCATTTGACAACTCAAATTTCCAACTTATGTTTCGACGCGTCATCTAAATCCTTTCAAGATCCGTAAGGAATATCCCTTCTTGCTAGGCCATTTATGGAACCATTTCCCCAGGACGTATCGATGATAGATCCTACCATCATTTACAAAAGCGTACTTTAATTTATACAGAAGCGGTAATTATCAAAAAAATGTGATTCGGGAAGACTGGCCTTGCGTGATTCAACTCTAAATTCTTGAGGTGCCTGGATCTCGGTGGGAATCAACTTTCTACCGTTGACATTGGTTGTTTTTTGAAGAAATCAGAACCGTAGTCAAGTAAGAGTTCTGTTTCTGGTTTGATGTCTTTACATGCGAAAATGCCAATACGATGTTCGCTGTTAACGAGGCGGACTGTCAGGAACAGACACATTCAGATTAGTTTTTTTGTGATTACCCAACGGGTGAAATAGGAGTTTATACCATGAGCACGGACGTTGGCATTGTCTCCGGAAGCGTGGTTGATGTATCTTGATTCGTTGCCCGTTGTAGTTCCGTCGATGGTGAATAGGGAGTTGAGTTTGAACATGTATTGTCGGTTTGTATGTGCTGCAACAGCACTGTGGATAAGATGAATAAGAATAGATGAAAATGCGGGGAAAGCTGGGGAATGGATAGACGTACTCGCGGGAACGGACCGTCGGATCGTAGATTATATCACCGACATATTCTGGTGGACATTGAACCTACGTCGGCGGAGATATTGATAGGGCATATTATACCTATGATCAAATCTCCTTTACGAGCGGATTCAACGAGATAGAAGCCCAAACCCCACTTGCTTCTGTGTACAAAACCTTGCTGTCCAGGTCATGAGCATGTGTGCCTACGGAATTGTTCAAATCAAAAGCATACTTTATGTTGCATATGCTGGATCGATGAATTCCTACATGCTCCTGCCAACGGATCTTGAAAAGAACTCATATTGCGGATTGTGGGAATGGGATGACGTGAACTTGCCTTTACTCTCGCATTTAACACAGAGCACTGGGTCACATTCTCTTCTCGCTCTGAAACACGGACATCGGTCGGTTCCACAGGTTTTGTTCACTGTAGTGTTCCCACTGTCATCTTGAGCACTGGTAGATATGCTAGATTTGTCTCTGGACTTGGTACACTGACATCCGCGCCATTTTCGTATACAAGGCGACAAAGAATCGATGGCGGTGTTAGGACATGAGCAAAAACCGGTACAATGAGCGTCATTAAGAGCGCAAGGACATCGATTGGCTAGTGTACAAGGACCGGAGTGTGTACATGGATAATTTGGTATGAATGTCTCTGAACCTAAATCTAAGGGGGAAAAGTATAGTCAATATATGAACTGAAGAAGGGGTGGAGAGAAGATACCAGCAAATTCTATCTTGGTGCATTTCCGCGAATGGTTTTGTTTGGACATAATCAGAGGGGGTTGTGTTGCGAACCATTGTTGTCGTCTGGATGCTACCTTGTACGGGATTAAGATTCAAATTCAAATCAGAGGTGAATTAAAAGCACTTCGTTACAAGGTTTTCGAATAATGATAGATAAATCACAGGGTGCTGTATCAGGGCCGTATCGCAGAGCCGTGTAGAGGATGTTGAGGTCGTCTTCAGACCAATAGGATAACTATCATGATCGGAATCTTAGAAGAAAAGAGGGAGAAGGACAAACATACTGTTTGCGTACGCCGCCGTGCAAGGATGAAACAGTGTTTACCGCATGCGTTTGTGATTGACTTGCATATATCCAGATTTGAGAGTGTTGGTAGGACAGATGGAGGAAGTGATCTTGGTTCGTCTGTAACCAAGTTTGAGAACAGCTTTGAGAAATTGTCGAATGCGTACAGTTATGAGTATTACAATACCCATAAAAACAGTCCGATACACAAAAGTATTGTAACATGTCAGTTAGAGTTTGAGAGGGAGAGAGGTGGGAGGAGTAGTGGGGTGAATAGGGCACCGTTGTTGAGAGGAGTGGAGTGGAAGCAGGCCAGTTGGGGTAGTCACTGGGTCGTTTGGATTGGTAAGTTAGACGGAAGATAAGACGGAGAGAGAAAGAGAGTACCGTCGGCGAGCGCCGGTGTAGAGATGAATATTTTGTACAAACTGGGGAGGCATGACTTGGGTAGCCAGGATGTTTTCCAGTGTCATGCTGAAATTTTCGCCCATTAAATACTTAACGGTTTGCACGCAGATGACCTCTACTGGTTCAATGAGATTAAAATGAACGACTTAATGCAGCAATAGTTACTCACAATCTGGATCAAAGAAATCCACCTCGTGCCAAGCAAATGTTTCATAGTGTTCGTCCATATGAGACTCGTGAGGGAATGAGGGGTCATCTGAAAAGGGGATGAATGGCATTGGATTCAAGTCATCGCCGACGAGAATGCTTCGTCTGAGAGGTGTAGTGGAAGTGTAGCTTGGGTGGGGTTCAAGGATGAATTGGATGGTATTTTTAATAGCGGGGAGGACAGTGATAATTTTCGACGAAGAGGAATATTCAGACACAGTTATGTGATCAGCCTCAGAGATCAAAAGAGTATCCTCCTCCTCGTCCGAGGAAATATCCGACCAATCCGTGTCTTCCTCCTGTTCTGGAGCCAGCAACGAAACCAAGGATTCTATTGCATCGTGCGCTTTCCACTCATAAAAGCTGAGCCAATTTGAACGAAATACGTGGGCAACAAGACTTGCAGACGACATGGTAGAGACGGTATTACATAATATTGCAGGTTTTGACAGAAACAGTCATGGCTGGACGACCTCCTGGAAAACCTGATTTGTCTGGTTACAACTATGGGGCTATATCGTCTCTGGTCCTCACTGCAGACCGTTCAGTTCTTCCGCGCCGCGACAAGGAACCAGATGGCGCCCCAACTTCTCTTGTCGGTCGTATAAACCCAAATGAAATGGGCTCACGCGTCCTCCGTGCACAACCAAAGGACATGGACAAGAAGAAGAAAAAAGCACTCGCAGCAGCAGAGGGCCACGATGAGCAGAGAAGGGAGAGGAGAAGGGCTATGGAGAGCGGTGGATTCGGGTATACCGACATCATCGAGGCCACCCAGGGCGTAGAGGGTTTGACTTACAGACCACGGACCGCGGAGACAAAAGAGGTCTATGAGCTCATGTTGTCTATCGTTCATATGGCCCTCGGCGACCAGGCCCAGGACATTGTACGGTCTGCAGCGGATGCAGTCCTCGAGTCCTTGAAGCAGGAAAACGTAAAGGATTTTGACAAGAAGCGGGAGGTCGAGGGGGTGCTTGGACTAATTACAGGAGAGCAGTTCTCCCAGCTGCTCACCCTGTCGAAGAAGATCACGGATTGGGCGGGTGATGGCGACGAGGATGCAGGCGTCGATCCGGACATGGAGAGGAAGGACGCGCAAATCGACGATGAGGTTGGGGTCGCCGTTGTCTTCGACGAAGAAGAGCAGGAAGAAGAGGAGGATGCAGAGGGCTACGAAGTCCGTGATGAGTCCTCTGGCGACGAAGATGATGGCGACAACGACGACGCACACGAAATGGATGCTGACGCTCCCGCAGAGGATTCTCTCCTCATTGGCAGGGAGACCCGCGACAAGGTTCAGAATTCCCAGAAAGACATTATTTCTCCCCATTCCATCGATGGTTTCTGGGTCCAGCGACAGATTTCAGAAGTGTATCCAGATCCTGTCACCGCTGCAGACAAGGCTGCCTCTGTCCTCTCTATCCTCGGCTCAGAGTCTAGTCTCCGTGACTGTGAAAACCAGCTTATGGAGCTCTTCGACTATCAGAGTCATCACATCATCCAGGTTTTCATCAAAAATCGTGACGCTATCGTGTGGTGCACAAAGCTCATGCGCAGTGATGCTGACGAACGGGTTAACGTCGAGGTTGCCATGCGCGAAAAAGGAGTTGGATGGATTTTGCGCGAGCTCGCTGGTGGTAAAGAGACCAAGAAAGAGTCAGACGCAATGGATGTCGACAATACGGCTAAAATAGAGGTACCCAAGACCGCAACACTAGCTCCTGGCTCGACTGTCCAACCTAAGCGTATCTTGGATCTAGAGAGTATGGCGTTCAGCCAAGGAGGGCATCTCATGTCGAATAAAAAGTGTAAACTTCCGGAGGGCTCCTTGAAACGTTCCAAGAAGGGTTATGAGGAAATTCATGTTCCTGCCCCCAAGTCTAAGCCTGCCACTGACGGTGAGCTTGTGCCCATCACCACCCTCCCTGCCTGGGCTCGTGCGGCATTCACAGTCCCTCGTCTTAATCGTGTCCAAAGCAAACTCTATCCAGTCGCTTTCGGAAGTGAAGAACCAATCCTTCTCTGTGCCCCTACAGGCGCCGGAAAGGTGTGTTTCTAAACGTATTTCTATTTTTTTCGTGTCACTCATACTAATCGCAGACTAACGTCGCCATGCTCACTGTTCTCAATGAGCTCGCCAAGTGGCGGAACGAGGATTCAGGCGAGTTTGATCTCGATGGTTTCAAGATTGTCTACATTGCCCCAATGAAGGCCCTTGTACAGGAAATGGTCGGCAATTTTCAAACTCGTCTCAAGTCGTTTGGTATCAAAGTTGGCGAGCTCACTGGTGATTCGCAAATGACTAAGCAACAAATCGCCGAGACGCAGATTATCGTCACTACACCAGAAAAATGGGACGTTATCACTCGCAAGAGCACTGATACCAGCTATACTAACCTTGTTCGCCTTGTCATCATTGACGAGATTCACTTACTCCATGACGATCGTGGACCTGTTCTCGAGGCCATTATTGCCCGCACCATTCGTCGCATGGAGCAGACTAATGAATATGTCCGTCTCGTCGGTCTCTCTGCTACCCTTCCCAACTACCAGGATGTTGCCACTTTCCTCCGCGTGGATGAAAAGAAAGGCCTATTTTATTTCGATGCAACTTACCGGCCATGTGGTCTCCAACAGCAGTTCATCGGTATCACGGAGAAGAAGGCTATCAAACGCTACCAAGTCATGAACGAAGTCTGCTATGAAAAGGTCCTTGATCAGGCCGGCAAGAATCAGACCCTTGTCTTTGTTCATTCTCGCAAAGAAACTGCGAAAACTGCTAAATTCCTCAGGGATATGGCCGTCGACAAAGAAACCATCACCCAATTTGTTAAGCCCGAAGGTGCAACGCGAGAAATCCTTACAGAGGAGAGTGGAAATTGTAAGGACTCAAACCTCCGCGATCTGCTGCCCTTTGGTTTTGCCATCCACCATGCCGGTATGTCACGTGAAGATCGTACACTTGTTGAAGATCTCTTCGCGGAAGGCCATGTTCAAGTCCTCGTCTGTACTGCTACGCTTGCTTGGGGCGTCAATCTTCCTGCACATACAGTCATCATCAAGGGCACGCAAATATACAATCCAGAAAAGGGTCGATGGGTGGAACTCTCGTCGCAGGATGTATTGCAAATGCTTGGCAGGGCTGGGAGGCCACAGTATGATACCTTTGGTGAGGGTGTGATCATCACCAACCATGGCGAGCTGCAGTATTATTTGAGTCTATTGAACCAACAGCTGCCCATTGAGAGTCAGTTTGTGAGTAAGATGGTGGACAATCTGAATGCAGAGATCGTATTGGGCACGGTGAGGAATCGGGACGAGGCAGTACAGTGGTTGGGCTACACGTATTTGTGAGTTTTTTCTATGGCTTTCTGAGTGGATCTGATGAAATGGCAGGTATGTGAGGATGCTGAAGGATCCGGGATTGTATGGTGTCGGTGTCGATTATCGAGAAGAGCCTGGACTTGTACAAAAACGTGCTGATATTGTTCACTCCGCTGCGGTGCTACTCGAAAAATGCCAGCTTATCAAATATGAACGTGCATCTGGACGGTTCCAGAGCACCGAACTTGGGAAGATTGCATCGCATTATTATGTGACGTATAATTCGATGATGGTATATACGAAGCATTTGAAGCCGACCATGTCAACGTTGGAGTTGTTTAAAGTTTTTGCACTTAGTAACGAGTTCAAATTAATACCTGTTCGTCAGGAGGTAAGTTTGATGCGGTTTTCTGGATCATTAGCGTGAGTTTAACTGGGTTCTAGGAGAAAATGGAGCTTTCAAAGTTGTTGGAGAGGGTTCCAATTCCGGTCAAGGAGGGTGTCGAAGAGCCGGCAGCAAAGATCAATGTGCTGTTACAGGCGTATATTTCGCAATTAAAGCTTGATGGGTTCGTACTCGTGGCAGATATGGTGTTCGTCCAACAATCAGCTGGACGGTCAGTTTTTCTGTCTCCCTCATTTGTTTGTAGTCTAATGGTGGCGCTGGCAGGATCCTGAGAGCGATTTTTGAGATCTGTTTGAAGCGTGGATGGGCGGTACCTGCAAAAGCCGCTTTAGATTTGTGTAAAATGGTTGAAAAGAGGATGTGGGGAAGCATGACACCATTGAGACAGTTCAAGGGTGTGCCGAGCGAAGTTGTGAGGAAAGCAGAAGGGAAACAATTCGTAAGTTGTATTTGTTGTACTGTTTCATTGGTGCTGATGCTTTTTGACTTCATAGCCTTGGTATAGATACTTCGACCTCTCGCCACCAGAGATTGGAGAATTGATTGGCATTCAGAATGCAGGCAAGCTCGTGCATCGGCTGGTGCACAACTTCCCCAAGCTTCAGTGAGTGGTAACACAGCTTTGGTCGCATGTGGTATCTAATATTTGTGTCTTAGGCTTCAGGCTCAGGTCCAACCCATCACGCGGTCCCTCCTTCGCGTTGATCTTTCCATTGTTCCCGATTTCCGCTGGGATGAAAAGGTTCATGGATCTGCGGAAACCTTTATCATTCTCGTTGAGGACGTCGACGGAGAGATAATTCTTTTCCATGACAGCTTCGTTTTGCGACAACGTTATGCCGAAGATGAGCATAACGTTACTCTCACCGTACCGATTTTCGAGCCTGTCCCCCCAAACTATTATATATCTATCATTTCAGACAGGTGGTTACATTCTGAAACAAGGTTGCCGATTTCATTCAAGCACTTGATTCTCCCAGCCAAGTTCCCTCAACCCACGTCGCTCCTCGACCTTCAATCACTGCCCATATCCGCATTGCACAATCAAGAGTTTGAAAATATTTATACGTCCACAATTCCATCAGTAGGCTTCAACAAGATCCAGACGCAGGTGTTCCAAGCATTGTACATGTCTGATGAAAATGTGTTCATCGGGGCACCGACCGGTAGTGGCAAGACTGTATGTGCGGAATTTGCACTGTTGAGGTTATGGAGCAAGAGAGAACAACCGAGGGCGGTTTGCATACTGCCATTCCAGGAGATGGTGGATATGAGAGTGGAAGAATGGAAGAGGAAGTTCGGAAATGTGCAAGGAGGGAAAGAGGTTCTTGCGCTTACTGGGGAGACAAGTGCGGACCTGAGGTTGTTGGAGAAAGCGGATGTGGTAATTTGTACGCCAAATCAGGTAGGTTTATCATCTTCCGAAATATTGTTTCTTGATTAATTTCTTTCTGGAGTGGGATGTGTTATCAAGACGGTGGAGGCAGAGGAAGAATGTGCAGAATATCGGGCTGTTGATTGCTGATGAGGTTCAGCAGGTTGGAGGAGAAGTTGGACCAACATATGAAGTAGTCATCTCGAGGACGAGATATGTGTCATTCCAGACAAAAATTCCGACGCGTATTGTTGCGTGTGGTGTGTCGCTTGCTAATGCGGAGGATTTGGGAGAATGGATTGGCGCCAAGTCACATACTGTTTTCAATTTCTCTCCAAAGTGAGTTCATCTCTTTTCATGATCTCCCGACTTTGTTTAAAATACTGTGTTATAGTGCCCGACCATTGAATATGGAAATACATATCCAATCATTCACGATCCCCCATTTCCCGTCTCTAATGATTTCCATGTCAAAGCCTGCCTATCTCGCTATACTCGAATACTCACCAACGAAACCTGTACTGGTCTTTGTACCATCGCGAAGGCAGTGTCGTCTCACGGTTGATGATCTGCTCACTCACTGTGCCGCTGATGATGAGCCTGATCGATTTTTGAACATTGAGCTCGACGAGCTTGAGAAACATCTCGCTCATGTGAGGGATAAGGAACTTGCAGAGACATTGAAACATGGTATTGGTTTCTTCCACGAGGCACTAGACAGACAGGACAAGAGAATTGTGCAGCGTTTGTTTGAGAGTGGTGCTATTCAGGTTTTGATCGCGTCAAAGGTAAGTAATTACCAGTTAAAGTATTAATATCATTCACGTTGTCCAGGATACTGCGTGGAGTCTCCCTGTTGTGAGCCATATGGTCATCATCATGGGTGTTCAGTCATACGAAGGCAAAGAACATCGATACGTTGATTATCCAGTTATGGACGTCCTTCAGATGATGGGACGTGCGTGTCGGCCCAGCGAGGATGATAATAGCAGATGTGTCCTTATGTGTCAACAAGCGAGGAAGGACTTTTACAAAAAGTTTTTGGCAGAGGGGTTACCGATCGAGAGCCATTTACCCACACACCTGTTGCATGATTATTTCTTGGCGGAGATTGCAGTGAAGACGATTGAGAACAAACAGGATGCAATGGTGTGTTGGAGAAGTTCTACAATGGAGTTGTTGCTGATAAGATTGATAGGATATTCTAACGTGGACATACTTTTACCGTCGAATGACACAAAACCCGAATTACTACAATCTGCACAACGTCAGTCATCAACACCTGTCGGATCATCTTTCGGAGTTAGTCGAAACTACTTTGAATGATCTCGTCAACTCGAAATGTATCGCGATCGGTATGTTCATTAATTGCTTTTTTTTTGTTATGCATTGAAAAATAAAAATAATTAAGAGGATGAAATGGATGTTTCTGCACTGAACTTGGGCATGATTGCAGCATATTACAATATCTCTTGTAAGTGATCTACGAAAGGCTGTTGGAACTGTGTTTCTCATATCTATTACAGATGTCACCGTTGAGGTGTATACTCTCTCCTTGAAGGAACGGACCAAACTCAAGGGTCTCCTGGAGGTCGTCTCTTCCTCTGCCGAGTTCGAAACGATCCCCATCCGTCGTCATGAGGATGTCTTGCTGCGTCGCATATACGATCGTGTACCCGTCAAACTCGACCGTGCTGATTTTGAGGCTCCACATTTCAAGACGTTCCTCCTACTTCAAGCTCATTTTTCTCGCCTACAACTTCCCCCTGATCTTGCTGCTGACCAGGTACTCGTGTTAGAGAAAATTTTGAATTTGCTGTCGGCTTGCGTTGATGTTATGTCGTCGAATGCATGGTTGAATGCACTTGGTGCGATGGATCTGTCACAGATGTGTGTGCAGGCAGTGTGGGAGAAGGACTCGCCGTTGAAACAGATTCCGCACTTCGAGTCTCAGGCGAGCTTTTTGCTTGCTTTCATACGAGTATCGATGCTAACTGATATATTCCAGGTCATTAACAGGTGTAATGAAGCTGGAATTGAGACTGTATACGATGTAATGGAGATGGAAGATGATGATCGTACCAAATTGCTACAGATGACGTCGTCTCAAATGTATGTTGACTACATCACTACTTTTCCGGAGACTTGACTCACCGTTGACTTAGGCGCGATGTCGCGATGTTCGTAAATTCGTATCCGACCCTGGAAGTTTCCTACGAGCTTGCGAAAGATGACTACACGGCTGGGTCCCCAATCCTGCTCAGGGTTACCCTCTCGCGAGACATCGACGAAGATGAGGAAGACACAGAACAATCAGTCGTTGCCCCATTCTATCCTTCGAAAAAACTTGCCAACTGGTGGATCGTAATCGGAGATCGGGACAGTCGACAGCTTTATGTCATTAAGAAAGTTACCGTCACAAAAAGTCTCACAGTCAAGCTTGAATTCACGTTGCCGAAGGGGACTCATAAACCACGACTTTACGTTGTCTGTGATTCATATATCGGAGCTGATCATGACATCGAGCTGGAGCCTATTGAGGTTGCTGAAGGCGAGGAAAGTGATAGTGACGAGGATATGGATAGTGACGATTCCGATGATTAGTGTGGTGATACGGTAGTTTGCATTCACTCAATTATTTTGCTTGTACTTTGCCTTTTTTTGCGCGTAATACTACTTTTTACATTTATTCTACCATCAGAGAATGGATCTTAGAAGTGGCTAGGAGAAATGACATGCTCCCAATGACCAAAAAAACATGGAGGATCTCTCCAGTGCAAACCCTCTCCCTCTCCGTCTGGCAAAAATACGTGTTTGAAAAAAACAGCTAAGGGATTATTGAGTGATCACAACTTCATGATCATCTGCTTAATGGCTGGCATCCAAGTGGTGATATTGTCTGTTGATGTTCCACGCGTGAGAAGGTCAACATGAATGGCCAACGCAGCGGGTCGGTCACGAGCAGCCATCGCTAGTCAAAAACATTAGATCCGAAATCACATGACCAAAAAACTACCAATAATCTCACCTTGAGTCAGGGGGATCAACTGCTCTAGCACCGGCTTTGATAGTGTCTCGCAATTGAGAGCGTCAAATAGTGCATTGAGACGGCGGTCGAGGTCCTCAGTCAATCTTCGTTGTTGAGGCTACGGTAGCGCGAAGTCATTGTCAGGTAGCTTTCCTTGAAAGAAGGCGTGGATAACATACGGGCATCATCTGTTTCAATCTTTCCAAATGCTCGCTTAAGACTTGATATACGGGTTTTACATCATCTGGGATATGACCCCGATCTCCAGGTGCTAGGAGCCGTCAATACTATTTACAATGATAATATCATTAAGCGGAGAATACATACGATATTTTGGTGGAGGCGGTTGGGCTCTAGTCGGTACAGGAGAGGCAGCAGGAAGTCCTGAACCTCTCGGGGGACCACTCATACCAACAGGGGCAGGTGACTGAGAATGAGTACTAGGAGGAAGCGCATAAGATCCAGAATGAGACGGAGCCATCAATACTCTTGCAGGTGGCGCATACGGTCCAGAATTCACTTGGGAGGTAGGCGGAGGGGCATAGGGGCCTGGATTTGACGGTTGTGATGACATAGAGTGAACATACGTTCCTTGTCCGGGTGGCGGTCGGGTTAGCTGCGGAAGAGGCCCTGTGGTTGATCCATGAGCGACAGGCGGAGGTGCATATTGAGACGGTGTCGGCAGTCTGGGCGGTTGACCCGACACTGCCGGAGACATTCTTGCCGATTGTAATCCCAAGCCCGTTGAAGGCGGCCTTGCTTGCAAGGGTACCCCAGCTTGAGACGGTCCCGCAGCTTGAGACAGTCCCGATTGTCCATGATAACCTGCAGATGGCGGAGGAATTGTTCCTCGACTCCCTGGCCTTGGCGGCGGAGGAAGAGTAGCCTGACTTTGGCCCATATAAGGCGAGCTGCCTGGCGAGACATGGGTATTGGGGAAAGGTGATGTGATAGCAGTCGGTTTTGAAACCATTGGGGGAGTTGCATTAGCAGATACCCGCGAGGGTCCGACGACTGGAGCATCGTTCCAGCCGGTATTATCCTGGCGCTTTGGCGGCATAGGGAGAGCAACCAGTGATCCATTACCACGTTGAGGCGGCGGCGGTATAAGCGTTGCCTGAGATGTCCGTGGAGGGGGAGGCTGAGTCAATGAAGTGACCGGAGCGACTGGAGCATAAGTCGAAGTGGTATAAGGACCGATAGCTGGAACGGGTGGTGTAGGTACGTTTGCAGGTACGTTTGCAGGTGAAGCAGAATATGGGCCAGGTACAGGAATAACGGGTTGGTATGAATAGGAAGGTATCGATGTGACAGGAACAGGAGGTGCGGGAACAGGAGGATATCCATCAATAGCCTGAAGACGTGACTGCGAAGCGGATGGAGCAGAAGGGACAGCAGGAACAGCAGCAGTGGGAGCATGAGTCGTACTCCGAACAGGAATGGCGTTGGTAGCGGTCAAGATTCTCTGCCTTTCCGCTGTATGATCGGCGCTATTTGACCCTCTATAACCCATGGGTATGAGCTTGATGAATGCCGAAGCCTCATTCACAAGCCCCTGATTTGAGAGGATGTCGGCATATTCAAAGTAGAGTTCATAAAGATTAGCGAGCTTGTAGGTCTTCGCAGTGACTGTTTCTGTCTCCAAAGCAGGGGTCGAAGTCAACTGATCATCCTCATATTTCGTGGCTGAGCGGAAAATGGAGACTTTCTCTACAAGGCTTTGAAGAGCACAGGCACGCGCAGAGTACGGTGATCCAACCTCTCCACTGCCATTTTTTGCCAGACTCTGCTCTTCCTCGGCCAATTCTTCTAGCCAGATGTTGACGAGGCGCTCCAAGCGAGCAGAAGCAAGATAGCTTAGTGTCGCGTTCCTCCTAAACACATCAGCTCCAGCCCGAATGTCAGGATCCTCTGAACTTTTAGCAAGAGTGAATTGAAATTCAAGTCGAGTCCCAAGCTGTTCAGCAAGACCTGGAAATTCGTCGGCGGATGCAAATGTACAGATAATAATAAATATTTCCTGCCATTCTTGTAGATCAGCATTTTGAACGATATCATCCAGGTCATTGGTGACAATAGAATGGAAAAGTCGGAGATAAGGAAGCGTAGTAGTTCGTCGTTCAAAGTAGGCCTTCTGTACCAGTTGAAACAATTCCGGACCACCACGAACAGCAAAGAGGATGGCGTCCGCATAACGATCTGATGACAGACAAAGGGAAACGGCAGAACGAAAATCTCCAAGAAGAATAGCTTTTGTTACCAAACGGTCAGTTTCCGACTCATCGGGAGGATAGATCTTGAAACTATTGGTCTTGATGATTTCCGAAGTGACAGACGAAGGGCCAGAACCAATAGTTGCAGCAACAGAGGAATCAAGGCCGTAATTGGTATGCGGGACATGTATATTCGGAGAGACGATGTCTGCTTGGGAAACACCAATGGTATTGAAAAAATCAGCACCAGTATCGAGTTGAGGAGTACCAGGTCCAGCATCATCGCTGAAAAGGCTGGGAACTGTTGTTGTTGATTCACCATCTGCACGTAAACCACTCGCTGCATCAGAGGTCACGCTCGCACTGATCTCCGATGGCGTCTTTTCACCAACACCATCATCATCCTCATCCTCATCCTCGTCTACTTGACGCTCGGGCTCTGCAAATGAAACAACAGGTTCATGGATGCGTTGCTTTGAAACTTGTTCGCCCGAAGGCTTGGCAAGTTGCACATTTTCGATAGCTTCGGTAACCCGGGTAGCGACTTCAGATTTAGAAAATCCAAGAAGACTGACGAGTTCATCACGAGATGTTGCATTGAATAAGTTAAGGAGAGCCTCCCAACCCTGGGTGTCCGTCTTTGAAGCCGCTATCTTTTCCTCAGCAAACGAATACAATGACTCCTTCTCCATCGCATCCCGCAATTTACGAGCCCGTTCTACCAATTTTTTCTCCGTAACCACCCGAAGTATATGGATGGTACTGCTCTGATTTTTACCCTGGGCATTCGGAAGGTTAGAAACGGTGACAAGGATTCCATTGAATGCGAAAGAACTAGACGCAGGACGTCGCAGCCAGTGAGGTGATTGTTTCAGCGATAGTGCCGCATGCCGCGAGAGTTGAGTGAGCCCGGAAATATCAAAGACATCAGGTTTAGTAATAGCTGGTTGGGTGGAAGATTCATTGGTGGATTGGATAGAGTGAATGCCGATAGTGCCATCGAAGAAAGCAGTAGCAAAAAGATCGGGATTGCGAGGACACCAATCGACTTGGAATGCCCAATTGTCGTGCGAAGGAAGCTTTTATAGAATTAATCAAAGCCGGAGTGTTAACGGAAGGTGGATGACATACCTCACCGATGATCTCCGACGTCTGGGGATTCCAGCATAGGGCACGATTGTCTTTTCCACAAGAGAGAAGGAGGTCTGCGTCTTGTTTACACCATGATAATGACAGAACGCCTTTATCATGACCAGTGAGGATCTGGAAATCGCTTTAATAGGGCATGACGTGACAAGAAAGTGAACCACCTTCTCAGGTGCGCGTGCATTACGAAGATCCCACACCATGATGATCGGTGACGAGTCGTCCTCAGAAGCAGTCACAAGTCGTGTGGCCTAGCAAGAATCAGTATAGCAAGACTTTGAAGAGGCCGATGGACATGCATTGTCCGGGTGCCAAGCGATATCGCTCATCCCACGTCGACCTCCAACAGCCAAACCGCCACCGATAGCCACTTGCCCTGCAAGCGTCCCAGCCCCTCCACCGTAGGCGAGAGCAACAACTTCTCGCTTTCCCCTAAGGTCCCATACAACAGTATAGCCAGTACTACTAGAACCAGCAAGCACGTATTGAACTTGTTGATTCCAAGCGACCGAAGTGATCTCATCTAGCTTTGTACTACGAGAGCCAGGCGTAGGTGCGTAGGGTTTACTAGGATCTTTCAGGTCCCAGACGTAGACCTGAACAAACTTGAGCTTAAGAAGTAACGGCGACATTGGCATTATCAAGCATACCTCGCCGCTTACGCCACCAGACGCAAGAAGGCTGGTCTGTATTGGATTGAAATCGAGGCCACGTACTGGGCCAGTATGTGTCGTGTTGCGAAGAATCAGGGAATCGGACCTGGGTTCCGGTGGGTGAAGGGGCGACGGTGGATGGAGATGGACATACCCGTCACCAGCAAGAATTTTTGAGGGATCCCACAATGCCAGCTCACCGTTCTCGAGACCAGCAGCGATGACACCGCGAGGTCGTGTTGGGTCGACATAACCCCAGGCCAGGCGATTGAACCTAGGTCCATGATGATATATCAACGACAATACTCAATATATCATACCTAGAGGTGTCGGTCACTAAGCTCTTTGGCCCTTTGGCCGGATCGGCCCCCAGTTGGAATTCATCGTCGTCAAAAAAATCAGGAGCCCATATCTCTAACTGGCTCTCGTTGCTAAACGACTCGTCGAGGGCACCTGCAACAGTGCCTGTAGCCAGCAGAGGCAGTGATGCTGCTGGAGACCACGCAAAGGTCGATGTCCTACGGATTTCCTTGAATTTCATCAAGTGCAGACAAGATAGAAATATACCTGACACGTTCATCTCTTCCAGCCCGGCCCTCAACATCACGTGGTGGCATCCCGTGACTTGGCACTTTCTGGAGTCTGCCGTCCGCCATGATTTCGGCTGCAGCAACACGACCTCGAATCCATCTAAGACGGCCCCAGCCGTCTTGCTTCCTACACGAAACAAAAAAAGAAAATGTGCCTCTTCCATGCTTGCCTACACGAACCCGTTGCAACCCAGCTTTCTGGATCAACTCGTGGGAGGCTGAATGTTTCCTTTATCCGTTGTACAGACGCGGTTGGGGCGTTAAATTCTTTCCTAGACCCCTGGTTCTACCACCTGTCAATGTCAGTCGCTTTTTCTGCTCCCCCAACAATGATAATTCAAATTGTTGCAGGACAGATATGTTGCGCACCTCGTGACAGACTTCACCTTCACCAAATACAGCTGTGCGGCCGAATTTATTGCTGACATGAGTTCAATTTGTGAGGAAGAATGCGTATGTTCAATATCAGCTTTCGTCTCAACCTAAGCATTCACTCGAAGCATCATCCTTCTACTTTTACCCTACACAATAACGGTAGATCACCGCAACTTACCCTCCACGTTCAAACAGCCCAAGCCTTTCGCCCTCGCTGGAACCAAGAAGATCTCTCTGCCAATCCTCCGCTCTCCCGTCGTGTCCCAGGAATAACCCGTCGTGACCTTCGCTTTGCCATCCTCCTTGAACAGCTCTACGACACGTTTCTATTCAAAGGAACAGCCACTCAAACAAGAGGCACCCTGCTTGAACATCACTTTGATCAACCCAATTGGAATCATCTTCTTGCTCGTTTCATAAAGTCCTCGTTGAATAAAGACCTATCCCTCGGTGTACCTGGAGGGCCGCCTTCACCACTGTCTGGACTTGCAGGTGCTATTGACCGCCTGGAAGGTGAAAATGAAAGTGGGAACGACGTAGGTGATGGTTAAAGATAAACTTGATTGATGCTCGCAACTCTTGTATCAATTCAATTACATTTGTCTCCGACTAGCAGAGGCACTACAATGGAAAAAGGGTCAACAAGTCATAATAAGCATCCACTTCATCTCTGCCATGGAAACAAATGATTCAGTCGATTTCGCGCAACATGTATACAGAAAGACGCCTTGCCCTAACAACACCTTGGATGATAAGTACCATGCACTGGAGAATCAAATATACGACAGAAGAGATACCAGGGCACATTGCGAAATATAGACGAATAGTAGAGAAATATCCACATTACCATGGCTGTTACCCTGGCACGTCGTTTGTGCATGTTGATACAGCTTCGCACAGGCAACCGAGCTCATCTAAGGTTATTCCCTTGCAATATTCACCATACCTTAGCATAGTCTTCACCCATCGAGATTGAGGGCCGTCCAATCCGACAGCGGAACACTCTATCTAGTGTTCTGAGAAACTAAGATAAGCTCAAGAATTGCAACGACGCGCACGTGACACATACTTTTTTTGTATTCGGCATTTCTATTCCGCAACAAGAAATCTAGTACTAAGAGGGCCCAATATCGGGCAAGAGTAAAATATGGGCGAAGTTTACACGTGACACATACTATTCTTCTACGGCAAGGTATGTCTAGGTACTCCTCAAAATGGCTCAAAGTAACAGAGCCTCACCCAACTGTATTACTGGTCGAACTCGCTCGGTGGGTTGGTTTCCTTTCTTTATCTGTCTCATTGATTTTGAATCCTAGTCCACCTGTCAATGCTTTCAATGTCGAGTATGTCTTAGTCTAGTTGCTAGCACATTAGTGAGACGTTGACAATCAAGATACTGGAATGCCTACGGCAAGCTTTTCGACGACATAATCGAGGACGGCTACGATGTTCGAGCTCTAGTTCTTTGCTCGGGTTTTCCCAAAATATTTACTGCAGGACTAGACCGTGTGTTCAACCACTTCCGTCGTATGTCTTCAGCACTGATGCCTATGTAGTCAAAGAGCCATCTATACCCAGTTTTGAGCGTGTTTCGCCCTCAAAACAGGATGGTGCGCGTGTATCCCTTGCCGTACACAAGTTCCTACAAATGTTCCAAACTGCAATTACCAAACCTGAAAGTGCACCCTTCCCTGTTATCGTGGCCGTCCATGGTTTGGTCATTGGCCTAGGTGTGGACATTATGTGTGCGTGTGATGTGAGGTATGCTGCTGAGAGTAGTACTTTCAGCATCAAGGTAACCCTCCTTATCATTTCCGGTACGAAATAAGAATTGATGCACGACGTATCTGCACAGGAGTCAGATATTGGGTTAGCGGCTGATGTCGGATCCTTGGCTTACCTACCAAAGCTCACCGGCAATCAGTCTTTACTTCGCGAGCTTGCGTACACAGCAAGGAATTTCTCAGCTTCAGACGCTGAGAAGCTCGGTCTGGTATCACGGGTCATCCCAGGAGGGAGAGATCAGGTTGTTCAAGCTGCTCTGGAGTTGGCAAAGACGATTGCAGAAAAGAGTCCGATTGCGGTCAGCGGAACCAAGAGACTGATCTCACATGCGAGAGATCATTCTGTTGAAGAGAATTTGGTGTATACGCAGAGCTGGAATGCACACGCTCTCATGACGAATGCAAGTTTACTGTTTTTTTTTACACGTTTGAGGGAGAACTCAGGAATTTTTTTGTTAATGCAGGATATAAAAGAGAACATTAGCGCGATGCAGGAACGACGGACGCCGAAATTTGATCCGCTTCGAATTTCCTCGAAACTCTGACCGTACTAAGGTGTTGACATAATGTTGGACACCAGAGAACGCAAGAAGATTTCAGTGGTAAATATGATGTTTGAAATGCCCAATATAATTAGCATTCCTTTTACAAGTAAGTCTCAGTAGTCAACTGGAAGTTGACAACTGAGGTGCATGTACAGAAATAATGGAGATATATGTCTAGGTCCTCAACCAGTGTGGTACCACATCATGCATAATGGTTACTGCAAGGGTGCTACTGTGACGGTCCCTCTCAGTACTCCCCCTGGACCGGTGCATCCTTCTCCATCGAGGTAAGGTCTAGAGCATTGACAATACATTGTATAGTGTCTTGTGGCAATAGTTTTGTAAATAGATCTGCTAGGTTGTCTGCAGATGGCACATAGTTGAAACCAACCTCTTCTTTCTTTGTATGCTCTTTTGCAAAATGGAATATGTTTTGTGCAGTGGTGTTGTTTGTCAGTTTGATATGGAGCCACTGTTGTTGGCAAAGATATTAATTGGAGTGATCACTGGTAAGCCAATTGCAGCAAAGAATTTTTGTATCCATAAAGCCTGGGCTGTAGCATGCATGAATGCCATATACTTGGATTCAACAGTAGATAATACTACTGTCTCTTCCTGTTTGCTTTGCCATGATACAGAGCCTCCTGCCACAATAAAAATATTGCCTTTAGCCAACTGTCTTGTGTCCTTGCATCCAGCATAGTCTGAGTCAACATAGCCTATTGAGTCCAGTGATCTGTCTCCCTTGTATGTTATTCTGTAGTCTAATGTTCTTTTAATATATGCAAGGGTGTGTTTCATGGCATTCTAGTGCAATTGTCCTAGGTTATGGGCAAATTGCAATAGGATATTAACAGCATATGATAGATCAGACCATATGGCAACTGTCATGATTCACTCTGGCACTTATTCTTTTTCTTTATTAATTAACTATTAATGACATCATGACACAATGTGGGAACATCATGAATAATAAAAGAACAAGCATGGGAGAGATTGGGTGATGATCTGAGGTTGATCACACACCAATCAGACAGCTGTCATGTGTGGGAGAACATGTGGGCAGAAGCTGTTTGATGTGGAGAATTACTCAGGACTTAACAGATGGTAGCACATAGATACTGTAGTCACTCTTAGAATAGATTAGCCACAGCCACATGTCAATTCATAGAGGAACTCTATTGAGTTCTCCTCATCTTAATCTCTATAACCCTAGAGGAGGATCAGGGATTGTCCTGCTGGTCCTGACAGCAACCTGTAACCACATCAAAGATCCCTGTCAGGCAGAGACTCAGAGAACTGGTAGGCTTGGCTACAACACTGGTTGAGCCAACCTCTGCACTGTTGCCCTTAGGATGGGGAAGTTTGAAGGGGATTTGATTGGGAATGAGAGAAGTCAAGAGATACAGAGTAGTCTATCTAGTGGAGAACAAAGCTGAGAGTAATATTAACTAATTGATTGTTTAAGTACTATGGAGGATTCTGGGAGATTGAGTGAGTCAAGAAGAGGTTAATAAGTCTAACTGGTACTGAGGTAAGTATACAATTAGGTAATGGTATCACAGACTGTGACAAACTTATTGGACATTGTTTTCTGGTTTTTAGGACTTGTTGTAGAATGTTTTGATAGACAATCAGACTTATGGGCTTTTTATAACTTGGACTAACTTCTTTGTCTCTAGGTAGCTACAAAGTAGCACAAATAACAGTAACTCTAGATTGTATAAATCTAGATAAAGAAAAGAGAGAAATAACAAGTTCTCCTTTCTTCTAGTTTTCCCTCTATATCTCTTCAAGAGCCTAAGGCCTCTTATGTCATGAACTGCTCAATTCCTTTAAAGCAATATTTATTTTATTTTATTTTATTTTTCTTTTAATTATTGGATACATGAGAACTTATCACCAAATTGGGAACAGTGACTCATGAGAGAAACATAACATGTACAAATAATTAAGTAGTGTAGAACAATTAATAGGAACTCTAACGAGTTTTCTTTGTCAAACTCTGACTTAGAGTGGACTGAGGGTTAAGATTACTCAACCACAACTTGAAGTCTTACACTAGAACTCGTTTCCACTACTAGCTCCTAACCTCCTCAGTCCCAAGCAATCTTACTCTCATATCGATCTCAGTGTGTGGTTATTCTAGACCAATCCCAACCTCCTCATAGCTAGGCCACAGGCTTAAGTGGACTGACCAGAAAGTTTAGATCCTGGAGGTGGACTGTGGGCACTATACCTGAGTGCACACATAGACCAGACCTGATGACAGGTGATGCCTTTTAGTATACTTGTATCCTTTGCTGTATCTACCTTGTGCTATTGGTCCATTGTGATCAATCTATGCAGAGGAATAGTAGTCACTCTCTAGGAGGCTACTTAGAGTAGGGATCTTTCCTGTAAAGTGATAGTCTACCCTAGTATTAGGGCAGTAGTAAGTAAGGTAGTAGGTACCTGGCTGGGTGAAGATTTGTGCCCCAGCAGACATAAGTAGTCAGTAGTTGAAGCTGAAGAAGAAGAGTCAGTAAACCAACACCACAATATATATTTCATATCATCACTACAACAATCTGCCCTTCTAAGAACAATACACCATGTCCTTAGAAGTGTACAATCAACTCATGAGTAACATGCTCAACCAAAGGCAGGCTCTTGCCAAATTAAGGACAGAGCTAGAAGGGAGAGAAGAGAAGTTGTGCAGGCATTGTGGAAGGTTTGGGCACCTTGCCTGGAAGTGCAGGAATGAAGAAGAAGAAAAAAAGAAGACGGTAGTGAGCAATAAGTTTGAAGTATTGAAGAGTTGAGTAATGTAATGTGGGGTGAAGGAGCTGAGGAGACAGGAGGTTGTAGAGAAAAAGCCATAGTGCTTTAGGTATGGGAAGGAAGGGCACAAGAAGTGGGAGTGCCCTCAAATGAAAGAGAGGAAGAAAGAGGAGGAGATGCCACTGTGTGAAGTGTGGAAGAAGGTGAAGGAGCATAGTAGAGTGAGGGGGCTGCCCCCAAGGGGAGCAGCAATGTGTATGGAGGGGTGGACAACACCCAAAGAAGTAGTGACCTTTGTAGAATGCAAGAGATGCAACTACAAGGGAACAAAGACTCAGGAGAACAGGGGGCAGGGTTTCCTGGGAAAGATATAGTTAAGCAATATGTAATGTGGAAGCTGCAAAGAGGCATGGAATTGGAGAGATAGAGAAGCAGAAAGTGGAAGAGCAGAAAGGGTGAAGTGTAGTACGTGTGGAGGAAGAGACACAGTCATATGGAAAGTAGAAAGAAATAAGAAAGGGGAAGTTTTCTGTCTGCTCTGTAGAACAGGAAAGAAAATGCCATAGTGGAATTGGGGTGGAAAATTGGAATGGACAGTGCCTAGGGCCTAGAAGGGGAGTGCTGGAATTACTGATCCAAGGAAGGTGGCAGGAACTGTTAATCAGAAGGCAGTGCAGAGAGGGGAAGCAAGAGAAGTAAGGTGAATGTTTAAGCCTCTGAGAGAAGTATGAATGAGTGTGGATATCGAAAGGATAGATACACATGAGGGAAGAACAGTGAAAGCATTGCTTGACAGTGGAGCAACAGGAATGTTCATGAGCAAGAGTTTAGCTCAAAAGAGAGGATATAGGTTGATTAAGTTGGATCGACCTCTACAAGTGAGAAATGTGGATGGCACCGAAAACAGTAGAGGTGCAATTACGCATGAAGTAGAAGTAAACATGTTCTACAAAGGACATGTAGAAAGAGTTAGAATGGATGTATGTGAGTTAGGAAAGACAGATGTAATCTTGGGCATGCTATGGTTAGCTACCCATAATCCAGAGATAGATTGGGAAAAGGAAGATATAAGAATGACGAGATGCCCACCACTGTGTGGAAAGGCAGTGAGAATAAAGGGGAAGAAGGAAATAAGAGAAGATGAGAAGAAAATCATTAAATGGGCAGTAGACAAGAAAGAGGATTGGGGAAGAGAGGAAGAGATAAAAGTGGATCATAGAAAAGTGGAGGAAATGGTGCCTAAATGGTTCCATAAGTGGTTGAAGGTATTTGGGAAGGTAGAATCTGAAAGGATGCTGGTTAGAAAGGTGTGGGATCATGCAATAGATCTCAATGACAATTTCAAAGCGAGCAAAGTGAGAGTGTACCCTCTTTCCAGAAATGAAAAGGAAGAGGTACAGAAATTTGTTGATAAGCATCTCAAAAAGGGATATATTAGACCCTCAAAATTGCCACAATGTTGCCGGTGTTCTTTGTAGAAAAGAAGGATGGAGGAAAACACATGGTTATGGACTATCGTAGGCTTAACAAGCAAATGGTAAAGAACAACTACCCACTACCATTGATTACAGATCTGATAGACAGCATAGGTAATAAGAGAGTGTTCACCAAAATGGACTTACAATAGGGATATAACAATGTAAGGATAAAAAAGAGAGATGAGTGGAAGGCAGCCTTCACTACACATATGGGATTGTATGAACCAGTTGTTATGTTCTTTGGAATGACAAATTCACCTGCCACATTCCAGGGCATGATGAATGAAATTTTAAGAAACATGATCAATGAAGGAAGGGTAGTGGCATTTGTGGATGATGTGCTGATAGGAACAGAGACAGAGGAGGGGCATGACACCATTGTGGAGGAAGTATTAAGAAGGTTGGAGGAGAATGATCTATACATGAAACCAGAGAAATGTGCTTGGAAGGTGCAGAAGGTGAATTTCTTGGGAGTAATAATGGGTCAGGGGAAAATTGAAATAGAGGAAGATAAAATGGCAGGGATGTTGAACTGGCCAGCACCTAGAGCAGTCAGAGATATTAGAAAATTCCTGGGTCTTGCAAATTACTATAGGTGATTTGTAAAAGACTTTGCCAAAATAGCCCGGCCCCTAAATAATCTGATGAGAAAGGAGGAGAAGTGGAAGTGGGGAGATGAGCAGCAAGGAGCATTCAAACAGCTCAACCAGGTTTTCACAAGCAGACCTCTATTAGTTGCACCAGACATAGATAAGGAGTTCAGAGTGAAAACAGACACTTCTAACTTCACAACAGGAGGAGTATTATTGATTAAATGTGAAGATAACAAGTGGAGACCAGTAACATACATCTCAAAATCATTGAACAAAACTGAAAGAAATTACAAGATACATGATAAAGAGATGTTGGCTGTGATACACTGCTTAGAAGCATAAAGGCACTTCTTGGAAGGAAGTAAGAGTAAATTCGAGGTCTGGACAGACCACAAGAACCTAGAGTATTTTATGAGCAATCAAAAGCTTAATCAAAGACAAGTAAGATGGGCTTTATACTTATCAAGATTTGACTTTGTGTTGAAACATATTTCAGGAAGTAAGATGGGAAAGGCAGATAGATTGAGTAGAAGGCCAGATTGGGAGGTAAGAGTAGAAAAGGACAATGAGGAGCAGACATTGGTAAAGAAAGAATGGTTGGTGTAACAATTAAAGTCTTGGTTGAGTAGCCTTAACCTCACTCGCACTCTAAGTCAGAGTTTGACAAAGAGAACTCGTTAAAGTTTCCGCTAATTGGCTCGGCTACTTATACACAAATATGTGTTTACAAGTATTTGTCTAAACTATTTTATCCTGTACATCTCTTTTGAGTCATGATGTCCCACGCACCTTTATTATTACATAATTATGAGAAAAGAAAAAGAAATAAAATAATCCGCCACCACAGATCGTCTAGCTTGCCTGCCGTTTTATAACACCACCCCTCTCTCAAGGGTCCTCGTCCCAAGGACTTCTTCATAGCTCATCGTATGGGTCCCTTAGGTCACCCATATCCTGGTTTTTGTCTCCCAGTTCCTCCAAATATTTTCTATCTTCTTCAAGTCTTTGTTGATCTTCCTCATCTTCTTCTTCATCCCATTCCTCTATCTTCCCTCCCTTATACTCTTTCTTTTCTTCCATCCTTTTCAAGAATGGATTCCTACTATACCTAGAGAACGGATTTTTCTTCCACCGTCTCCAATTTTCCTCTATACACTTCCAATACTCCCAGTCATACTTCTTGTTGCCCCATCCATAGAGCAATTTGGCTGTGTATCTTCCCGGCAACTCTCTGTTAAACGCTTTCTTGTCTTCTTTAGCTTCTTGCCATCTTACTTCTTCCTCTTCCTCTCTACTATAGTTCTTTTCAAACTCTTCTACCAATTCTATGGCATTTTTGAGATTTTCTCTACTTTCCCATGTGTCTTTTTCCGCCATACATCCCTTCCATCATACTAAGTATTTCTCCCTTCCTCGCACTTTTCTCTTATTCATAATTTTCTCCACCTTCCACTCTTCTTCCCCTTCAATCACCACTGGTTGTGGCACTTCTTTTCTCTGGCCCTCCACTTGCAATTTGTACTGTTGTACTCAGCTGACATTAACTACTGGATGTATTCTAACTGTACTAGGCAGATCCAATTCAATTGCATTACTAGAAATGATTGCCTTCACTTTGTACGGTCCCACAAAGCATTCAGTGAGCTTCTCTGTTTGTCTTCTGGCCATTTGGTACTTCAGGTCTTTAGTGCTGAGTAGCACTAAGTCACCGACTCAGTATTCCTCTACCTCTCCTCTCTCCCTATCTGCATACCACTTCATATCTTCCTGCGCTTTCTGTAGCGCTGCTTTTGCTTCCTCCTGTACATTCTTCAACTTTTCTGCAAACTTCTCTGCTCCTTCATATTTTCCCTTCTTCCTCATTTCAAATCCTATCCTAGGATTTTGTCCACTATTTGCCTTGAAGGGTGACACTTTAGTTCCAGTGTGTACCTTGTTGTTGTAGGCGAATTCAGCCATACCCAATCATTCTGGCCATTGTTCTTGTCAGTGATCTATAAACATTTGGAGATATTGTTCTAACTCCTGGTTCATTCTCTCTGTTTGACCGTCTGTTTGTGGGTGAAATGCTGTAGACAATTTTGTCTCGATCCCTAGCATGTGATTCAACTCCTTTATAATACCTGCTGCAAATTGTGGCCCTCTATCTGAAATAATGCTATCTGGTAGTCCGTGTAACTTCCAAATGTTATCTCTGAATAGTCGTGCTAATCCTTCTGCGCTCGTCTTCTCTGTAGTAGGTATAAAGTGTGCCATTTTTGTAAATCTGTCCACTACTACTAAGATTGCATCATATCCTTGAGCCAAAGGCAACTTTGTAATAAAGTCTGCACTGATATGGGTTCATGCTTTCTCTGGAATTGAGTTTGGTATCAATTTCCCTGCCAGTGGTTGTGTTCGATTCTTATTGCGCTGACAGGCATCGCATCCCTCCACATACCTCTTTACTTCCCCAGTAACCCCTGGCCACCAGAAATTCCTCATCACCAACTCTGCTATTTTCCACTGTTCTCCATGTCCTCCTACAGGCATATCGTGGTGTAGCCTGATTACCTCTGCTCTTAACTTCTCATCTTTGGGAACGTACACTTTCCCTTCTTTCAACATCAACCCATCTTCCTGATGCCACTCTTCATCCCTCAGCATCTTTACTCCTGCCCATTTCATTTCTTCCACAGCTTTTACTACCTCATCATCCTTCGTTTCACACTTCCTTACTTTGTCCAACAGGTCCACTCCTTCTATGATCACTTCTGCCATTCTAACCCTCTTCTCCTCTAGCTATTCTTTCTTGATCAACGTTTGCTCCTCATTATCCTTTTCTACTCCTACTTCCCAATCCGGCCTCCTACTCAGTCCATCTGCCTTGCCCATTTTGCTTCCCAAGATATGTTTCAACACAAAGTCAAATCTAGACAGATATAGAGCCCATTGTGCTTGTCGACGATTTAGTTTTTGGTTGCTCATAAAGTATTCCAGATTTTTATGGTCCATCCAGACTTTGAATTTACTCCTAGTTCCTTCCAGGAAGTGCCTCCATGTCTCCAAGCATCGTATTACAGCTAGCATCTCTTTGTTGTGTATTTCATAATTTCTTTCGGTTTCATTTAATGACTGAGAGATGTATGCTACTGGTCTCCATTTACTATCTTCACATTTAATTGATGGCACTCCTCCTATTGCAAAGTTGGAGGCATCTGCCTCAACTCTAAACTCCTTATCCAGATCAGGTGCAACTAGTA
>Ga0153955_100225_pt1 | contig 37238 bp, 34 predicted proteins | sample TSFL039MetaG_FD_104744 | JGI IMG/M metagenome (GOLD analysis project Ga0153955, IMG submission 104744) | Attine ant fungus gardens microbial communities from Florida, USA - TSFL039 MetaG | ecosystem: Host-associated > Fungi > Mycelium > Unclassified | place: USA: Florida, Wekiwa Springs...
AGGTATTAAGAAATGACTAAGAATGAAATTTTGACAAAAAAAATTAAATTAAGCAATGGTGTTCTAATGCCCCAATTTGGTTTGGGAACTTATTTAATGGAAAATGAAAATGAAGCCTATAAAGCGGTAATGGTTGCTTTGGAAAATGGTTATCGTTTAATTGATACAGCTCAATATTATAATAATGAAACAGAAATTGGTCGTGCGATAAAAGACTTTTTAAAGCAACATCCTGAAGTAACACGAAAAGATATTTTTATTACTTCAAAAATTTGAAATACTGATCATGAATATGACAAGGCGAAAAAAGCTTTCTTTGCGATTTTAAAACGCTTACAAGTTGATTATTTGGATTTGTGTTTAATTCATTGACCAACAAAAAATCGTTATCAATGCTGAAAGTTTTTAGAAGAAGCATATCAAGAAGGTAAAGTAAAAGCAATTGGTGTTTCTAATTTTAAAATTCATCATTTGGAAGCATTTTTGAAACAAGTAAAAATTAAACCAATGGTTAATCAAATTGAAACTCATCCGGGATTTAATCAGTTAGATGTGGTTAATTTTTGTCACAAAAATAACATTGCCGTTACATCATGAAGAACAATGATGGCAGGTAAAACTGATGAAATTCCTTTATTAGTTGCTTTAGCAAAGAAATATCAAGCAAGTACAATTCAAATTGCTTTAAAGTGAGCATGACAATTAAATGAAATTATTATTCCAAAATCTGTAACACCAAAAAGAATTATTGAAAATCCTAATATTGGTAATTTTAGTTTAACAGATAAAGAAATGGCAGAAATTAATCAATTGCCACAAAAAAGATTAGGACCAGATCCAGACGATAAAAAAGTATGAAAAGATTTAATTGATTAAATTTTATAAGGGGACATTAATGTATTGAAAAGATGATATTAACAAAGTTGCTGCTGACTTAAATACTGATTTAGAAAAAGGTTTGACGGCTAATCAAGCTGCTACTATTTTAAAAAAAGAAGGTTTTAATCAATTACCAATGACAAAACAAAAATCAGTTTTGCGATTGGTTTTTGAGTATTTAATTGAACCATTTAATTTAGTTTTAGTAGCACTTTTAGTTATTGCTGGGATATTAGGTAGATATCCAGAAGTTGTTGTTATTGTCTTAATTGTTATTATTGAAATATTTCTTGGTGTTTATCAAGAAAAAAAAGCTGCTAATTCTTTAGATGCTTTAAAAAAATTAGTTAAAAATAATGCTGTCGTCATTAGGGAAGGTAAAAAATTTACGATTGATGCGAAAGAATTAGTTGTTGGTGATTTAATTTATTTAGAAGCAGGAATGTTTTTACCAGCTGATGTTCGAATTATCCAGTCTTTTAATCTACGATTTAATGAATCAATCTTAACTGGTGAATCAAATTTAGTTATTAAAACTGTTAATCCAATTAACGTTGAAAATTTGGGCATTGGTGATCGTACTAATATGGGATTTATGTCAACAATGGTTGCTGTCGGTAGTGGTTTAGCAATTGTTGTTGCGACAGGGAAGAATACTGAAATTGGTAAAATTACTAAGTTATTACAAGAAGCAAAAGAACCAAAATCACCTTTAAGTAAACAAATTACTTTTTTGATTACAACAATTTGTATTCTTGCTGTGCTTTTAGGAGTTGCAATTTTTTGTATTGATTTTTTTGCTAACAAAGCAGATTGAGCAGATGCCTTAATTTTTGGTGTTGCTCTGGCAATTGCTATTATTCCTGAAGGGTTAAATGCGATTGTTACTGTTTCTTTATCTTTAGGTAGCAGAAGAATGGCAAAAAAGAATGCGATTGTTAAACGATTAAATGCTGTTGAAACTTTAGGACAAGTTAATGTTATTTGTTCTGATAAAACAGGAACTTTAACTGAAAATAAAATGACAGTACAAAAGTATTGATTAGATGAAGAAATTAAAGAAGCAATGAGTTTTGAAAATGCAACATTGCAAGAAACATTATTTTTACAAGCTTTAGTTTTAGATAATAATAGTTCGGTTGCTGATCAAAAAATTACTGGTGATCCAACTGAGGCAGCATTGTTAAAATGAGCTGAAGATTTAAAAATTAATTCTCGACAAATTCAGAAAAAATATCGTCGAATTCATGAATTACCATTTGATTCAGACCGAAAATTAATGTCAACAATTAATAAATATGATGATAAAAAATACTTATTTATTAAAGGTGCACCAGATAATTTAATTAAACACTGTACTCATATTTTAATTGGCAATAAAAAGATGAAACTTACTAAAGAATTAAGAATAATAGTTACAAAAAATATTGCTAAAATGTCCGATGATGCTTTAAGAGTTCTTGGCGCAGGGTATCGAGTTTTATTAACAGAACATGATTATAATGATATTCAATATATGGAAAAAAATATTATCTTTTTAGGTTTAGTTGGAATGATTGATCCACCACGAAGAGAAGTTAAAAATTCTTTGGCGATTACAAAAGCAGCAGGAATTACAACAAAAATGATTACTGGTGATCATGTAAATACTGCTGTTGCCATTGGTAAAGAATTAGGTTTGTTAACTGATAAAGATCAAGCAATTAGTGGTGATAAAATTGAGCGATTAACTGATAAAAAATTAAAACAACAAATTCATAAATATCAAGTATTTGCTCGTGTTTCACCAGAACATAAAGTAAGAATTATTAAAGCATTACAAGCACATAAAGATGTTGTTTCAATGACAGGTGATGGTGTTAATGATGCTCCAAGTTTAAAAGCAGCAAATATTGGTGTTGCAATGGGAATTACCGGTACTGATGTTGCTAAAGAAGCATCACAAGTTGTTTTGACTGATGATAATTTTTCAACAATTGTTGATGCAATTGAAGAAGGAAGAAATATTTATAATAAATTAAAAAGAATTATTTGTTTTATTATTGTTACTAATATATCGCAAGTTTTAGCAATTATTATTGCTTCATTATTAAAATGAGGTAATTTATTAACACCATTACAAATTTTGTGAATTAACTTAATTGTTGAGTCAGTTTTATCAATTACAATGTCAATGGGACCAAATAATCCAAGACTAATGCTTGAGAAACCAATTAATGGTAAAGAGAACATCCTCAAGGGCAGTTGGAAGTTTATTATTTATATTGCTGTTATTTTGTGTGGTTTATTATTAGTTTCCTTTTATTTTTTACCAAAACAATTAGGATATTCAGGTGATTATAAATATCCTAATAGTTCTCGTTATCATGGTTTTATATATACTTTTATTATTATGGTTAATGCTCCTGTCTTTTATGCAATTTCCTTTTCATTGGGACGACACGAACCAATATTTACTAAGAAAATTTTCCATAACCGAGCCTTTTATATTTCTGTTTTAATTTCTTTTGCTTTAAATGTTTTAATTGTTTTTGTTCCAGGATTAAGTGATGTCTTTGACATCAAAATTCAAGTTGGTTTTGTTGAATGAATTGTTTGTCTGGCAATTGCTATGATTCCGACAGTTTGTTTGGAAGTCTTTAAATTTTTATTAAAAGGAATTGATAAACTTTTAGGTCGAAGTAAGTCAAAACAAGAAATTGATCAAGCACTTGAAAAAATTAATAGTGCAAGAAACTAAATTAATTAAGATTAAGATGAACTCAGTTTTATTATAAAATTGAGTTCATTTTTTTAAATTACTAAAAAGAAGCTATTGGAAAGATTTAATTTTTTTCATATAATAGTTTTGTAAATTTAATTGGGTTAAAGAGTTTACTGTCTAATTAAAAATAAAAAAGAGCGATTTATGAGAAAATTTTTAGCAATTTTCACTAGTTTGATGAGTTTTGTTTTAGCTTTAACTTCTGTGACTGGATGAGTTATACCAATTCTTGAATTAATTACTAGCCTTTTTACTACTGTAACAGGACAAATGATTAATGCTGATAACGGCAAGGGTGTAAAATGAAAATGACCTTGTTTCATTATTCCTGGGAAAATTTCAGCAGAATAATATATTAAAATAAATTAGAATTGGAAAACAATTATGGGTGGAATAGTTTTAAAAAAAATTACAATATGATTGCTTAAAAGAAAAAAAATAGCTTCAGAAGAAGCAGTTGATTTAATGAATAAAGAAATATCTGATACTTTTAGATTTTTTGTTATTAAACCTGATTTTAAAAAAGATTTATACCTTAAACCAGTAATTTTAAAATGATTTTATTGTTCTTATTGGATTAATTTAATTTTTACTGCATTTATAATTTTTGCAAATGCTATTTATATTGCTCTTTTATTATATATTTTTTTTGGCATTAAATTTTCTGGAATTCCTAAAGATATTTTTAGTATTCCTTGAATTGGAATTGTTATAATTAACAGTTTATTTGTTATTTTTCTTATTAGAGTTTTTAGTGATTGTTATAAATTATCTCTTAAAGCTAATTATCGTAATCAATACTTAAAATTATTATGATTAGATATTATTACTTTAAATCTTTTTAGCATTATTGGAAGTTTATTATTTCTTAAGCATAAACATAAGAATTATTTATCAAATATTACTGCTGATTTTAAGATTGTTAATAATAATTTAAATTTGCAAACAATTAAGCATTATTTAAAAGCAATTTTTCAAATAGATTTTTTAATATTAATAATTAATTTATTTATTTTTATAACTACAATTCTTATTGGTTATTTTGTGCTAATTAATATTATTAAAATAATATTTTGAATTTTATTTTTTCTAAATTTTTTAATATTATCTATTTGATCAATACCAAGAATAATAGCGTTTCTTATTATTCAAACAAAATTAAAAAAATTAGTAAATAATAAAAGCTATTATTATTTTGTGACAGTGGTTCGTTTCTTAGTCTTTAATCTTGGGTCTTATTATATTGCGACTTTAGTTGTTTTTTTAAAGTTTGATGAAGATTCTAAAGAACTTATAATGGAAAATTGATAGTAATCATTTTTTTTAAATTAATAAAAAAATTCTATTGACAAGATTTATTTTTTTTATATAATAGTTTTGTAAATTTACTCGGGTTAAAGAGTTTACTGTATAATATTAAAGATAAAAAAGAGGGATTTATGAGAAAATTTTTAGCAATCTTTGGAACTCTTACTGTGACAACTGGTTCAGTTGGGTTTTTAAGTAATGCTTTTTTTGCAAATAAAACAACAATTAATATTAAAGATGAAACAAAAGATTTAACTGAAGCAAAAATCACCGAACTTGATAAAGAATCTCAGAGTTGAAACGATGCCAAAATTGATGAAACTCTTAAACATAGTTTACAATACCACCATCAGCAATTATCAATTAATAAAAAGCAATTAGATATGACAAAATTGCCAACAGAAGTTTTAAGTCATCTTGATTTAGCTTTAGTTCATCTTAATGAAGCGGTTAATAATGGTTATATTAAAGTTGTTGTTAACAATAATAAAGTAGAATTAATTTATCCAAGTACTATTACTACCTTTAATAGTTTAGATGTCAATAGTGATATTATTTACTTTGATAGTAAACCAACATTAACTAACTTTCATTCTTCTTATATGTGATATTCTACTTATGGTCCAAGTCATTGATGAAAGTTTTGAGAATGAGGTGGATATATTCATTTTGGTGAAACAGCAGTAAAAAATGCAAAATGAGTAAATTTCCTTGCTTCTACAGTTAGTATTAGTGCTCTTTTTAAAAATATAACAAAAATTTCTAGTGTTGTTGATAACACTATAAATGCATCAGAGGAATCAATGAAAAAAATTTCTGTTGTATTAGGTGATATTGATTTATCTTCCTTAGGAACTTTATCTGCTGCTTTAGTAATTATTAAAACAGTAGTTAGTTTTATTAAAACATTAACAATAGCCGCACCTTGAATTTTAGCAATTGTTGTAGTAATTTCAACTATTATTGATGTAATTACTGGTCGTATGATAAATATTGATCGAGGTAATGGTATTAAGTGACAATGGCCTTGTTTTATTATTCCTGGAAAGATTTTAGTTGAATAATAAATATTTAAAAACTACTCCGTTATGAATTATAATTGTAAGTGCAACATTTGCCTTAATGATTAAATGAATGCTTCGTATAAATTTTTGGAAGAGAAATATCTAAAGATTTTACTAGGCATTTTATTTATTTTGTTAATAATATCTTGAATTTCTCTTTCTTTGATAATATCAAAATTAGTTCCTTTTGGAAATGCCCTTTTTAGTAAACCATTAAAATTTTCATTTGTTCCTTTTTTCACAACAAGCACAAGGATTGCATGGATAAACTTTAATATTTAAGTCTTTAGTAATTGTTTTAATTTTAATTCCATTTTTATTAATTAGTTCAAGTAGTTTTTCATTAATATGAGTCGTATGGTTTGATTCTACCTTTATACCATGACCATAACGAGTTTTGCGATTAACTAAGTGACGAATTTTTACTTCCTTGTTTTGAATTAATTAAATCTATTTCATAGTCACCATATCTTTTACGATTATTAGTGCATTTTCAACGATAAATAATAATTATATATCCAATAAATAAATTTTTTCATTTTTTTATTAAAAAAGTTGAACTGTAAGATTCAACTTTTTTCTGTTTTAATGTTCATTACTATTTTGATTATTATTTTTTTGCTCTTTAATTGCTTTAATTTTAGCTTTCATTTCTAATTTTAAAGTTTTAACTTGTTCTTGATAGTCTGTTTTAACATTAGCAATATCAATGTCAATATTTGGATTAGGAGTTATATTTTGATCTGAATCATTGATTGCTTGAATTTTATTATCTCTTGCTTTTTTTAATGCTGCAATTTTTGCTTCATATGCTTTTTTTAAATTATTAATTTCATTTTCTTTTGCTTTTCTAACAGCAATTTTTGCCCCAATCTTTTTATTTAAAATATGAAGTGGCTTGAATAAATAATTTTTTAATTTTAACTTCTCATCTTCAATCATATCATTATTACGACTAGCAATTGCCGTTGCTTGTAAACCACCAGAGATATTAACAGCAGTTCTTCCCATATCAAACAAGCCATCTAAAGCACCAATAATACCATAGACCGATGCATAAAAAGCACCAAATCCTAAACCACCTAAGACACCGGCAGTAACAACACTAGCAGTACCAGGAACTCCAGCAATTCCTAAAGAAGCAATTAAAGTAACAATTAAACCATTAATAAATAATAAAGCAATTGTTCAATCAGGAAAGTCACCTTGTTTAATAACTGAAAAATATAAGAACGATAGAATAATTCCTGCTTGAACACCAGCACAACCGCTAAGTCCAATTGTTGTTGATAGTGGCATAACAGTATCGGCTGCTTCTTCTTTAATTTTTAGATTATTTTTTAAAGTGTCAAGAGCAATTGGTAATGTTGCACTTGATGATTGTGTTGTAAATCCACTAATAATTGGTCGTTGTGCTTTTTTCAATCATCGTCAAGGATTAACACCAAAGATGAATAATGATAATAAATGTCAGGCAAAAGTAATCACTAATGCCAAGTACGCAACACCAATAATAATACCAATATCAGCTAGAGCGCCGATTGGATAATTCATAATCGCAGAAGCTAACATACTCATAACAGCAAACGGCATAATTTTCACGAACATTGTTAAAATTGAAGTAATAATTTTTCACATTGTTTCTAAAACACTACGGGTTTTATCCATTCGTTGTTCGTTTCTTTTTGTTAGTTTTTTAATTGCATAACCAACTAAAAAACCTAGAATAATTACGGGAATAATTAGAAATTGAGTAAAGACACCAATAAAACTACTAGGAATATAACCAGCAATTAAAGCAGGAATTCCTTTAACACTATCTCTTGTATAAGTACCACTTTCGCTTAAATGAAAGTTTTGGCCAATTTTAAAGGCCATTCCTAGCCCAAAAGCGATACAAAAAGCAATCGCAACATTTACTAATAAAATAACAATGCCGGTAATTGAAACTTTCATTAATTGATTAGTGCTAGCAAGTTTTTTGGCAGTGATACGAGCAATAGCTAAGAAAACAATTGGCACTGTTAGCATAGTAATACCAGTAATAAAGATATTCTTAATTAGTTCCACTCAACGAGCAGTTTCACCAGCTCATTCAATATAATGAGGATTTTGTGTTTCGCCACCTGATAAAAGTGGATTAGTAATATTATTAGGATTAAAACCAGTAATACCTTGAATTGTTAAACCAAAAATTAACCCTAATCCCATGCCAATAAAGATCCGATAAGGAAATTTCAATCTTGTTTTTTTAATTGTAATTGATAAAGCAATAATAATGGTGAAAAAAATTAAAATTGCTACTAAACTTTGTCAGTGAGAGATACCAAGAAAATCTCGCAGCAAATTAATTTTTTTATTATCAGCTAAAAGAGTCATAATTTCTCCTTTCTATTATTTGATTTTTCTTGCAGCAATATGAATAATATCGCTTGTTGTTGCAAAAGGTGGTGCATATACTAAGTCTAAATTTTGTAAATCACGACTATCCATTTTATTTCAAATTGCGGTTGCTAAAGCATCGATTCTTAATACTGCTTTATTATAGCCTGCGATTTGTGCACCAAGAAGTTGATAAGAAGTCTTATCATAAGTTAGTTTTAAATATAATGGTTTTGCTGTTTTAAAATAAATTGGAATATCATTGCTTTTGACAAAGACAGAAGCAACTTTTTCTGATGTTCAAGAATCATCTTTAATTCCAGTTTTAGCAAGTTCTAAGTTTTTAACTCTAAGAATTCCCGAACCAAGAGTTCCAGGTCAAGATTCTTTTTGATCTGGGTGAGTAATATTATGAGCAATTACTCTTGCAATTTTATTAGCAGTAGTTGCTAATGGTAAGTAATCAATATTTTGATTTATTTTATTAATAATTATGGCACAATCACCGCCACTAAAAATGTTTTCATAAACACTTGAATCTGATTTTAAGACTTGGCCGTATTGATTAATAATTACAGCATTATTTTTTGCTAATTTAATATTATTTTTAGTTAAGAAGTCGGTATTAGGTCGAAAGCCTGTTGCTAGTAATACTAAATCACATTCAATTAATTCACCTTTGTTAGTTTTTAAACTAACAATTGTATCATCTTTAAGATTTATTTTTTCAATTGTTGTCTTGAGCAATACTTTAGTTGCCATTAGTTGTTTATTTGTTTTTTGATTATTAGTATTTTTTCCAGTAACTTCATCATAAATTAATTGACTAAATTCATGATCAAAAACATTTGCCATTAAACCATTTTTAACTTCAATAATTGTTGTATCTTTTTTTAATTTTGCACATGCTTCAGCCATTTCTAAGCCAATAAAGCTACCGCCAATAATCGCAATTTTTTGTGAATTTTTGATAATTTTTTTAATATTAATTGCGTCTTCTTTAGTTATGACATTAAATAAATTTTTTGGTTGCTTTTTTAAATTGAATGGTGGAAAAATATTACCTTTCGCACCGGTAGCAATTACTAAATATTGGTATTTAATTTTATTACTTTTATTATTTTTTTGATTTTGATAAGTAAGTTCATTTTTTTCTGGATTAATATTTTTAACAATATGATTTAAATGAAACTGAATTTTACTTTGATATGCTTTTTCATTTTTAAAATCTTTTGTTGTTCTAGCATTTAATAAACTTTGTTTTCTAAAATCATTGCTAATAAAATATGGAATCGCACATGCTCCCAAAGAAATGTAGTTATGATTTTGAAAGACATGAATTTTTAAGTTTTTATTTTCTCGTGCTAATTTACTTGCAACACCCATTCCAGTTGCACCAGCACCAATAATGGCAATTTTCATATTATTTTCAAAACCTTTCATTATTTATAATCTAAAAATATTGTAAAACCTTAATCTTACTTTATAGCAAGTGTTTTTAGTAAAAAAATAGTTAAGATAATCTTATAACTTAACTAATATTTTTGCAATTTTTCTTACTTTATTATTTGATTAATATAATCAAAAACTAATTCGGAAATTTTTTTGTCTTGTGGTTGATTATATTCATCAAGAATTGTTGCTTCGCGATTATCACCAACTAAAAAAGATTGACCATGTAATGCTTCTTTAATTAAGTAAATTTTACTTTTAATTGGATGTTCATAACGAATTTTTTCGCGATATAATTCTTGGCTATTAGTATAACTAATAAAACGGTCACTTTGACCATGTAAGAATAAAACGGGAAATTTTGGAATGTATTTTAAATATTTGATTGGTTGCAATAATGATAAGTCATTGAAACCTGTCATTTTTGTTATTTGATTATGAAAAATTTTCATTGCTAAATTAGTTGGAATAAAACTATAGTTATTAATTTGTTCAACATAACTTTGTTCTAAGTGTGCAAATGAAGAATCGCAGATTAATAATTTAATATTGTCATTATTATGATTAGGTTGTTTATGATAAATCTCACTTCACATAATTACTGTTGCTGAACCTAAGGAAAAACCATAAATAATAATATTTTCAGGTTGATATTTTTCGACAATATAGTTAATAATATCTTGTAAATCTGAAGATTCATTTTTCCCGAAAGTAGTTGCTGCTTCATCACTTTCGCCATGATTTCTTGCATCATATCAAACAACATTATAGCCAGCTTGTAAAAAAAGATAAACTTGTTTAAAAATTCAGTAACGAGTATTAGTAATGCCATGAAGTAAAAAGATTGTACGATTATTATTACTATTTTTTACAGGACTTTTAATATAATCGCCAACTAAAGTTATTTGATCAAAAGTTGCTGTAACTTTAAAAGGATAAATATTTTTATTTGTTACTAATTCATTTCAATAATCAAGATAGATTGGTCATTTTTCTAATTCTGGATTAACCAATGGTGCCATTTTGGCATTATATTTTAAACAAGCATGAAACATTTCAATTGAATTAATGTTAACATTACTTTTTAATTTGATTAGATTAATTTTCGTATTTTTCATTGATACTCCTATACATTTAATAATTAACTAAATAAATTATAATAGTAATGAAAAAAATTTATTAATTAAATAATATCTTCAATAAAACTATTTAAATTGTTGTATTGTTTTAAGATATTTGTTTTTTTATCATCAAAAATAATTTTTTCATCTTTAATGACAATAATTCTACTACATAATGTTTCAATTTCTAATAAATTATGGCTAACTAGTAATAAAGTTTGCTCTTGATTTTTAACAATTTCATTCATATAAGCAATAATATTTTTTTGTAAATGAAGATCTAAACTAGAAGTTAATTCGTCAAGAATTAATAGTTTTGGATTATGAATTAAGGCTAATAATAAGTTAAGACGCTGTTTTTGTCCAGGTGATAGCTTTTGTGCTTTATATTTTAGCAGTGATGATAAATCTAAATTTTTTATTAAATATTGAATTCTTTCTGTTTGTACTTTTGAATAAATCTTTTTATAAAACGATAAAATATCATTAATTGTTAAATTAGCAGGTCAATTATTTTCTTGGAATTGCAAACCAATTTCTTGTTTAAATTGTTTATTATCAAAAAAATAATCAATCGTACCACTAGTTGGTAATTGAATTTCGGTTATTATTTCAATTAAAGTTGTTTTGCCTTGACCATTAGCACCTAAAAGAGCAATTTTTTCCCCCTTATTAATTGTTAAATTAATATTTGTTAAGACTTTTTTATTATTATAAGATTTAGAAATGTTATTTAATCTAATTAGTGCTTCCATAGTGTTTGTCCTGAGCAATTTTTTCGTAATATAAATCTATTTTGTCATTCATATGTAGTTTTAAATTATCAATTCCGACTGGTGCTTCTTTGCCATTATAATATATTTTTCAAAAATCTTGACTACCATTAATAAAGTCTCCTTCAATTCATTTTTTATTTGAATCATCATAAATTCCAGTTAATATTCTTCCCAATCCGGCATTTTTTAAATGATAAGTATTAGTATATGATGCCATTAAATCACCAACAGTTGCCATTGTTGATTGATAATGAAATAAGAATAATAAATTTGTGTTTAAAGTATCATCTGAATTATTATAAGCAGTGATATCAATATTTAAAGTATGATCACTACGATTTTTTAAAATAAAGTATTTTGGTAAATAAGTAATATTAACAATTATTGATACTCCTAAAATTACTAAAACTAAATTTCAAATCGTTCATTTTCAAATTTTTTTATTTTTTAATATTTTTTTATTTAGTTCTTTTTCATCTTTTAGCATTAATTTTCTCCTGCAAATTCTTTTTTATTTTATAAGGTAAAGTTTTAATTGCTTTGTGAAACAAAATAAAACTTAATAAGACAACAATAATAATTAAAGATATTATTAATGGAATTAAATAATTAGTAAAGATACCATAATCTTTATAACTAATTAATTCTTTACCATTATAAGTTGGGGTAAAGTGATACCAACTATAAATCATCAAGGAACTAGCATATGTTCCAGGTATAATTAAAGCTAAATATTTTAAAATCGCACTCGTTCTAATAACAAATAAAGGCAAATAACAACCTGATAAAAAAACTGTTAATAAGAAAAAAGCAATTGCAATAATTAAATTAATCTTAAAATCTTCAATGAATATATTAAAAATAAAACCAATTAAACACGAAGTAATACTGTTAATAATAATAGTAACAAAAAGTCATGCTCAATTGATTCAGTCAAAATGAATTTGTTTATGATAAATTGCGGCACTAAAACCAAGCAATTGAGCAGAAATAATTAAAATGATTAGTAAATGATAAAAAACAAGACTATAGAAAAATTCTGACATTTTTAAAGGCATTGATTTTAAGCGTTTAAAAAATAATGTTTGTTTAAAATCAGTTAAGATTAAAGTTAAATTTAGAATACCAATTGTTGGTCCAATACTAATAATGACCCCAGGTAGTGCTAAAAAAGCACCATTACTACTAATAGGTTGTTGGATTGTATTAGAAAAAGCAACACAAAAAATTAAAAAAATAAATGGCAAAATAAAACAAAGTAAAAAGCTAAATCATGATTTAACTTGGTATTTAAATAGTAATTTTAAAACGGCAATCATTTGAAATAGCTTTCTGAAATATTTTAAGCAATATAATTTGCTTTAAATTTGGTTTGTTCTTGACTATTGAAAGATCAGAATCCTTTTGTAATAAATAAATAATTAACAATATCTGATTCATTAAAAGCATTATCTAATTTAAGTAATTGTGGTGTTTGAAAGATTGTTTGATTTTTGTAGTTAAGTTTTAAAGTAAATCCTCAATGTGGTGTTGGAATATTAATTACATTCCCAGTATTATCAATTCATGCTTCTTTAATTGTGTTTTGCAATAAAAAAACATGGTTAAGATCAGTTGTCTTAATTGTAAAAGAATTTTCATTAATTAAACTTAATGGTACATTCATCCCAATTCCTGATTGTCCAATTCATTTGTCATATAATTCTTTTTGCGAATGATTATTTGGTAAATCATTTTTAGTTCTTAATAATTTTTCTCAACCATTTGAATTTCATCAATCTTGTTGTCCAACTGTAGGTCGACCTGGAAAACTACCAGTTTCACTAAATCATTTTTTTTCATCTGCAGTTCATGTTGTTAGTGCTTTCTTACCGGTCTTAATTTCTTGATATTTTTTAATATCCATTAAAGCATTACCATTTATCGTTGTATCTTCAGTAATAAAACTCTTATTAGTATAAGTTGTTTCATTAACTTTTTTTCAAGTGACAGGTTCTTCAATCCCAATTGTTCATTTTGGACTAGCACTGTCATCAATAGTAATTTCTTGAACTGCTTCAGTAATATTATTTGCTTGTGGTAAATAAAGATATAAATTATTATTAGTATTAAGATCAACTCAGTCATATTGTTGTCATGGATCAGTTTTATCTGTTTTCTTGTTAACTAAATAATAGTGATCATAACCAATATTAATTGTTCCTGAATTATTTTGACTCATTTTATGAACTCAATCAGGAGTTTTTTCTACTAAATTAATTTGACTAATGTTTTTATTAGTATTTACGATACCAAGTGGTGTTAGTACTGCTACTAAACTAGTTGAAAGTAGCATTAAAAACTTACGCATTATTTTTTACTCTCCTTCTAATAATATGCCGGTTTTAATAAAATAAGGTTGGGAAGAATTTTGCTTTTTATCTTGATAATTAATATTGATAATTATTTGATTAAACATATTGTCTCTTGATATTTTAAGATTTATTATTGAAATTGCGTCAAAATTTTTAACATGTTTTTGTAAATAATTTAAAAAATCTGATTTAATTGTTTCATCTAATGTATCTTTTGTTCAGTCATACGGATTAAAAGCAGTTTCTTTTTCTAATTTTGCTAGTGTTTCATTTAAAATTGGTATTATTCCAATTTGATTTTCTTCTTGATTATTACAAGCAATTACGGTTGTACTTACTAAAGTTGTTAAACTTAAAGTACTTAAAATACTTAATATTTTTTTCATTAATTAATATACCTGCTTTCTCTTAGAATTATGATAAAAAAATGTCCATCTCGAGGATAATGGACACTATTTAAAAATTATTTGTTTTTTACAAAGTAAAAAAAGCAATAATATTTTAAATATTCAAACCCCAGGAATAATAAATTACTTTTTGAAAATCAGACCGGTCTACTGGCTTAACCTCATTTTACTAGTTGCCCTTCTCAAAATTGGATTTCAATGGATAATTCAACGTTCATTAGTATTACAGTTGCTGGGACAGCAAAGAGTTTTCATCTTTTTCCCGAACATCTAAGTTTCAATTATTTATATTTAGTTGTGAATTTATGTTATTACAATATTTTTTGTTTGTAAAGCAATTTAATTTATCAAAAATATTTTTTTGATTCTATTTTTATTAATAATAATTTTTATTAAAAAAATATCTTAATAGAAACTTTTTTATTGCTTAATTAACTTTTTTCTGCTATAAATAAATTACAATTTATTTTTGCTTTTTTAATATTTTTTGGAAAAATTTTCATTTTATCAAAAAATTATTTGTCTTTATTAGTAAGTAAAAAAAGATAAAATAATTTTTTTATTGAATAATAATTAAAATTTAACTTTTTATTAAAGAATAAAATCTAATGAAAGGAGCAATATTATAATGGCAGCATTGCTAACTACTCGTGAAAAAAAATTGCGTTATGGAGCCCCATGAAAAGTAATTGCTTATTTTTGTATTCCAACAATTTTAATTATGGTAATTCAAGGTTTTTATAATATTATTGATAAAACTTTAGCTTTACAATTTGCTTCTCGTGACTTAGCTCATGATCCTTGATATATTGATCAATATAATCATCTGACTAATAGTAATGTATCAGTTGTGCCCCTTGATCAAATCAAAATTTATATTAATGTTGCAACACAATATGCATCGCAAACTTATAATTTAATGATTGCTTTTGGTGTTATGGCAGCGATGGGTTGCGCGATGACTTTTTCTTATGCTTTTGGAAAAAGAGATATTAAAAAAATGAGTGAACTTACAGGTAATGGTTTTTCATTTACTTTACTTTTTTCAATTTTAATTGCTTTTCTTGTTTTTTGTCTAGTTTTTCCTGGTTTTCATTCCGTCCTTATTACGAGTCAAATGGGAAGTCGTTATAATCCGATTACTGAACAATTAGCTTGACAGTATTCTTATCCAATGTTGTTAGCAGCACCACTGGCATTTATTAGTTTTTATTTTACTGCTTTATTAAGAAATGAAGGAAGAGCAAACTGAGTAATTATCATTATGGTTTCTTCTTTATTAATTAATGCTGGAGCAGCAATTTTATTTATGCGAGTTTTACATTTAAAAATGCAAGGTGCAATGTTGGGAACGATAGTTTCTTGATTAGTACAAATAATTTGAGGATTTATTATTGTTTTTGGTTTTAAAAAAAGTTATTCTCGTTTTACTTGACATGATGTTTGATATTTAAAATGAAGTAATATTTGACAATTTCTTAAAGCAGGATTTCCTAATTTTATTTCAGGTGTTTCTTTTGTTGTCTTTTCTTATTTTTCAACGATGCTCGTCGTCCAGTTACCAAATCAACCAGAAACTGGCAATGGCGTTTCGTTATTACAAGAATTAATGTCTGCTTATTCACCTTGAACTACTTTAATTTATTCTGCTGGAATTGGAATTTCACAAGGTTCACGAGCAATTCTTGCTTATAATTATGGTGCTCAAAAGTATCGCCGAATTTGGGAAATTTTATGACGAAGTAGTGTTTTATTAATTACTTGATTCACTCTTGTTTTAATTATTTTAATTGCTTTGGGTGATAAAATGATGTTAGTTTTTGCTTTTCCAAAGCAATATGTTAGCCAATATCGTTGATGATTAGTTTTATCTTTCTGTTCTTATCCTCTTTCTTCACTTAGTTTAATTGCTTTTACTTTTTATCAAGGAATTAATAAATCATTATTAGCATCAATAGCTAATAGTTTACGAGCTTTTATTGTGGCATTGCCAATGATGGGACTAGGATTGCTTGTATCAAAATTAACTGGTAATCCAATTTATTACTTTTTATTCTTTGGCTTAGTTGATTTTGGTTGTGCTTTAGTTTTAATACCAATGTTAGCTTATAGTTGATATAAATATCATAATAAAATAGTTGATATTCCTGATCATTTTGATAAAGAAGCTTCTGTAAAAACTACAGCAAAAAAACCTGAACCTGTTAAAAAATATCAACACTTTTAATATGAAAATTTCAAATAAATTATTATCATTTATGTTATAATTAAAGTCTAGATTATTTAATAATTAACAATACTTTAGTTAAGAATTTTAAATTTAAAGTATAATTAATTAATAATAGTCAATAGGTGAAATAATGCCAAATTTTACAGTTGCAGAAATTGTTAAAGAATTTAATTTAAAAGTTTTATATTGTAATGACGAAGTTGATTTAGAACAAAGATTGATTACTACTTTAGGAATTAATCGTGGTGGTTTAGAATTAAGTGGTTTTAAAAGTAAAAGAATTACTTTAGCAAGAAGAGTTATGTTGCTAAGTAGTAAAGAAAATGAATATCTTGATACTTTAAAAACTGATACTTATCAAGATCATTTTGTTAATATTTTAGAAGAACATATTCCTGCTGTTTTTATTACTGCTAACTTTAACTATGAAAAAGAATTATGTCAAATTGCTAAAAAGTTAAAAAGTAAAGTTCCAATTATTAAATTTCTTGGTAATACTTTTGATTTTTCTAGCACTATTAATTTGTATATTACTGAGCGGTTAGCACCTACTACACAAATTCATGGTACTTTTGTTAATATTTTTGGTTATGGTGTTTTAATTACTGGCCCAAGTGGTATTGGTAAATCAGAAACAACTTTAGATTTAATTCGTAATGGTCATCTTTTTATTGGTGATGATAGTATTAATATTTTAAAAATTAATAATAAGATTATTGGTAAAACTAATGAAATTGTTAAAAACTTAATTGAAATTAGAGGAATTGGCATTTTAGATGTAACAAAAATGTATGGTTATCATATCGTTTTACCTGAAAGTCAAGTTCACTTAGTTATTAAATTAATTCCTGCTAATAGTAGTTCTTGAAGTAAAATTGACCGTGTTGGTGATAGTTTAAAATATTCTGATTTTTTTGGTGTCAAAGTTCCATTAATTCAAATACCTGTTACTTCAGGAAGAAACTTGGCCGATTTAATTGAGTCAGCTGTCATTAGTTTAAAATTAAAAGCAGCAGGACAAGATAGCGCGATAAAATTTCAAGAGGATTTAATTGCAACTTTGAGAAAGCGCGATAAAAAATAAATGAAATAAGGCGATGATTAATAATGTACCTTTTTGATAGTTATAATGATTCAATTGCTAATATCCCAGGAACATCAATTCATATTTATTCAATTTTGATGGGTCTGGCAATTTTAGTAGTTTTTTTTACTTCATGATTTAAAATGCATCGTAGGAACATTCCAACAAGAACGCTTGAATGAGCAGTTTTAATTATTGTTCCATTTGGTTTAATTGGTGCGCGGTTATGATTTGTTTTAAATAATCTGCAATCAATGCACAGTTTTCTTGATGTTATTGCCATTTGAAGAGGTGGTATTGCTATTGAAGGTGGAGTTAGCTTTGGATTAATTGTTGGATTAATTATTTTTTATCGTGCTTCATTAAAATACAAAATTTCAATGTGAGTTTATTTAGATTGTATTATCCCTAATGTTTTATTGGGGCAAGCAATTGGTCGATGAGGAAACTTTTTTAATCAAGAAGTTTTAGGTTGAAATGTCGGTCATCCATTTGCTGGGTTACCTAGTTGAATTAATAATCATCTTCATTATCCTGATGAAGCAATTGGTATTTATCGTCAACCATTATTTTTATATGAATCAATTATTTCTTTATTTGGGTGAGTTACTTTAACATTTATTGTTCCTAAATTTGGATTTTGAATTAGCAAAAAACCTTGAAAAGTTGCACCAGAAAAATTTCAACCATTATGAATTACTGAACCAATTATCAAAAGTGATTATTATCAACCATGAAAATTAGTTAGCAAAATTTATCGTTATTCTCGTTGAAAAAAAACTTGTTGAAATCAAGCTTATTATGATTTTGAACCAGAAAGAACAATGATTAAAGATGCTATTATTAAGCCTCTAAAATTGCATAAAATTACTCCAGATATGAAGTTTAATACTAAATTTCTTTTAAAAAATAAAAATTTTTATCAAAAAACAACTCATAAATTAAAGTTTACTCAAGATGCAACTTTATTAAATAATAGTTATAATCCGAACCATTATCGAGTAACTGCAACAGGAACTGCTGGATCATTGTATTTTGCTTTTTATGGTATGATTAGGTTAATAATGGAACCTTTCCGTGATACACGAGATATTATGATGATTGGTAATGTTTCAACTTCGATGGTGGTTTCAGCTTTATGAATTGTTTTAGGTATTACTTTAGTAATTTTTGCTCAAATTATTGCGAAAAAGAAATTTAGAAAAAAAGGATGATTATATGAACGCCAATACTAAACCAATTAAATATGATTATGATTTAATTATCGTTGGAGCCGGACCAGCTGGCATGACGGCAGCAATTTATGCCCAAAGAGCTAGTTTAAAAACAGTAATTATTGAAAAAGAATTAGTTGGTGGCAAAATGACTAAAACTTCGGAAGTTGAAAATTATCCTGGAATTGATTTTATTATGGGTCAAGAATTAGCTTTAAAAATGCAAGAGCAAGTTGAAAAGTTAAAAGTTGAATTTATTTATGATGAAGTTGTAAAAATTACTGATGGTTTAAAACATCTAAGCAAAACAATTAAATTACTTAGTGGTAAAACAATTACAGCAAAAGCAGTTATTATTGCTACTGGATGTGTTGAAAAACGAATTGCTGTTCCTGGTGAAGATGAATATTATGGTAAGGGTGTTTCTTATTGTGGTGTTTGTGATGGTTTTTTATATAAAAATAAGATTATTACAGTTGTTGGTGGCGGTTATGCTGCTTGCGAAGAATCATTGTTTTTGACAAGAATGACAAATAATTTAAATTTAATTCATCGCAGTGAAAAATTTCGTGCTGATGATATAACTTTGAAAAAAGTAAAAAATAATTCTAATATTCAATTACATCTTAATTGAGAAGTTAAAGAAATTATTGGTGACAAAGAACTTGATAAAGTTGTTGCTGTAAAACTTTTTAATAGTAAAACTAAGGAAATTAAAGAAATGAAAACCGATGCTTTATTTCCTTATATTGGTAGTGTTCCAATTACTGGGTTTGTTAAAGACTTAGGAATTTGTGATAAAGACGGTTATATTCTCGTTGATGACATTTGTCAAACAAAAATTCCCGGTTTATTTGCAGCCGGTGATGTTATCAAAAAGAAATTAAGACAAATTGTTACAGCAACCAATGATGGTGCTATTGCTGCACAATATATTATTAATTATATTGATAATATTAACTAATGTCTGTAAAATAAAGAGGTGATAACAATGTCATCATTTACAATGATGATAAAAGATGAAATTTGTCAAAAATCTTTTCAAGATTGTTGCCAAAAATCATTACTATCGGCTTTTATTAGATTAAATTACTTAACTAATAACAACCAAGAACAACAAAAAATTAAATTATATAGTTTTCATGAACCAACAATCAATTTAATTTTTCAATTATTAAATCGTCAAGGTTTAGAAAATTATTCTCAAATACTCACAACAAAATATAAAAAAACTAAAAGATATCTAATTGAAGTAAACCACTTAAGTAATGATCTTTGACTAAAAAGCATTGATTTTGATATTTTAGATCGGAATGTTAAGAAACATTGTCTTAGAGCATATATTGCTGGAATTTTTTTAGGATCAGGAAGTATTAATTCGCCGACAACTTCAAATTATCATTTAGAGTTGCAGTTTAATAGTTATCACTTTGCCAAAATAATTCAAAAATTATTGTTAGATAATTTTAATTTAGACTTTAAAGTTATTATTCGCAGAAAAAAATTTATTCTTTATTTGAAAAAATCTAATGATATTTCTGAATTTTTAAAATTATTAGACTGCCCACAAGCAGTGTTTAGTTTTGAAGATCAAAGAATTAAACGAGAATTATTAAATACAATTAACCGGTTTAATAACATTGATATTTCTAATCAGCAAAAAACGCTTATTGCAAGTTTACAACAAGTAAAAATGATTACTAAGATTAAAGAGTTAAATCAATTTAATCAATTATCTAATAAATGTCAAAGTTTAGCTGATTTGAGATTAGAAAATCAAGATGCTTCTTTAACTGAGTTAAGTATCTTTTATTATGAAAAAACTGGTGAAATTATTACTAAATCGGGAGTTAATCACTTAATGCGTGAATTAAGAAAAACATATCGTGAGTTGTTATCAATGTAAATTTCAATTTTGAAATTCAATATAGAGGTGGAAATATGATTAAGGTTACTGAGAATAAAGAAATTATTGAAATTGATGAAGCAGAAGCAAGAAAATTATTATTAGATACTTTTGGTAAACGAATGAAAACATTACGAAATGGTAAAGGGAAAAAGTTTTCACAAGAAAAATTAAGCGAAACAAGTGGTCTTCATCGTAATTATATTTCTGATGCTGAAAGAGGAACAAGAAATGTATCTTTAATTGCAATGTTTAAAATTATTCAAGGTTTAGATATGTCTTTTGCTGATTTTTTTTCTGAAGGGTTTGATGAAGTTTTAAAAAATTTGGGTGAATAAATAAAAAATAGATTAATTTTTTATGATATAAAAAGAATGTCAAAGCGGAAAAAGCCAAGGCATTTTTTTATTAATTGTTAATTTCTCACTAAGAGAAAGTGTTAAAGTGTTATAATTAAATAGATTAGTCTAACTTTAAAGAGGTGATTCAAGTGGATAATGATAAAGATAAAAAAGATAATTATCTTTTAGATGAAATTATTTCACCTATTTTTGGTCATGAATATAAAGATCGTGTTGTTGAAAATAAAAATTTAGTTCCTCATGTTACTCAAGATATCAAAGAAACTAATTATTTAGAAAAACAAATTGAAGAAGAATTAGAAGCAAAAAATAAAATCGCAAAAGTAAAAGCATATGAAGCAAGTTCTAAAACAAATACTGATGTTTTAAAACAATATCAAAAAGAAAAAGAAGCTAAAGAATTACAAGCTGCTCTACCTTCTAATTATTTAAATTTTCGTGATAGCTTAGAAAAAACAACTGATGATTTATCAATTATTTCTGATTTTACTGCTAATTATACAGAAACAATGAGTAATTCAGTTTTAGAAGTTGTTGATGACATTTTCTCTAATTAAAAAAATCTAAGAACTGGAGTAATGATGACAAATAATATTATTGATGAATTAAGTTGACGAAAACTAATTAAAGATATTAGTAATTCGGAGAAAGTTTTAACTGCGCAAAAATTACAAAAAGCAATTTATTGTGGTTTTGATCCAACTAATGATTCTTTACATTTAGGAAATTTAATTCAAATTTTGTTATTAAGAAGATTTGCTTTATTTGGTTTTCAATCACTTGCTGTTATTGGTGGTGCTACTGCGATGATTGGTGATCCAAGTGGTAAGAGTCAAGAACGAAACTTATTATCACAGGAACAATTAAAAAATAATATTAAAGGTATTAGTAAACAATTAAGTAGTTTAATTAATCAACAAGAGTTTAGTGATTTGAATCCTTTAGATTTAATTCGTGATTTTAAAATTTTAAATAATCATGATTATCAACATTTAGAAATGGTTTTTAAAAGTATTAATCCTAATGCCCAATATAAAGATTCTTTAATCACAATTTTAAAAGAATTGCCTTTACCATTGCAAGAATTAAATTTGTCAGAACAAGAGTTAACTGAACTTTATCAAGGATTGAACTTAAATGTTAATTATTTAAAACAACAAGCAAAGTTAGCTGATTTAAATTTTCATCAATTATTAAAATACTTGAACACTTGAATTGCAGCTTGAAAAGAATTTTGCCAATTAGCTTGAGGACAAACTAAATCAACAAAAGTTAAGGATATTAAAATTTTAAATAATAGTGATTGACTATCAAACTTTAAACTTTTTGATTTTTTGCGTGATGTTGCTAAAGATTTTAATGTTAATCAAATGCTTAGCAAAGAAATGGTGGCAAAAAGATTAGAAACTGGAATTTCTTATACTGAATTTTCTTATATGGTTTTACAAGGATATGATTTTTACCATTTATATACAAAAGAAAATTGTTATTTACAATCAGGTGGTAGCGATCAGTGAGGTAATATTACTGCTGGTCTTGATTTAATTCATCGCAAAATTGGTGCTGAGTCGCAAGCTGCTGGTTTAACAATTAATTTGTTAACAAAATCAAATGGTGAGAAGTTTGGGAAAAGTGAAAAAGGAGCAATCTTTTTATCAGAAGCAAAAACTTCAACATACGAATTGTATCAATTCTTATTTAATCAAGAAGATAAAGATTTAGAAAAATTATTCGCTAGTTTAACTTTTTTTGATCAAAAACAAATTGCTTTTATTAGTCAATTACATCGCAAAAATCCAACCTTGAGAATTGGTCAAAAAGTTTTAGCAGCAACGCTAACAATTTTTGTTCATCAATTACCTGGTTATTTTAAGGCTTTAAAAATTACGAATGCGTTATTTAATAATGAAATTCATCAATTAACAACATCAGAAATCTTATCAATTTTTAAAGATGTTCCAACAATTAAACAAACTAGTGATGAAACTTTAATAGCAATTTTAGTTAATCATAAAATTTGTAATTCAAAACGACAAGTTCGTGAATTAATTCATGATCAAGCAATAGTTGTTAATGGTCAAAAAATTACTGATGAAAATCTTGTTATTAGTAAGAAAGCAGCGATTAATCAACAAATAACTTTAATTAAAAAAGGAAAAAGAAATTATTATTTAGTTTTTCATCAATAAAAAATAATAACAAAGTCATTATTAAATTATTTAATAATGACTTTTTTTGTTAAAAAAATATGTCAAATCTAAAAACCGTTGAGATAATTTTTTATGGTTAACCAATAGAAAATAAAGTTTTTTTATCAAAAGGAGTTTATTATGAATAATAATCAAAATCAACAAGCAGATTTAAGTCAGGCAATTATTACTGACATTGAATATGCTACTAAAACAGAATTGAATATTGAAGCGGGTATTCGTGCTGAAAATGATGGAGTGTTAACTAATCAAATTAACAATAAGCAAGATCAAACTGATAATACTTTAACTACTACAAACAAAAATATTGTTGGTGCCATCAATGAAAATTTAATGTCAATCAATACAAAACAAGACACTCTAATAGACAGTGGCGATAATCAAAATATCAAAACAATTAATAGTCAATCAATTTTAGGCGTAGGTGATGTCATTATTAATGATGGGAGTACAAATTTAGATGACAATATTGAAATCTATGACAATGAAGATAACAACTTTGTCCAATACAAAGCAACTGATTTAGACTGAACTGCTGCTAGTGATCAATCACTAACAAGTAAAAGATATGTTGATCAACAAGGCATAACAATCACAAACTCAATCAGTACAAAAGCTAACATAACTTATGTTGACTCACAAGGTGCCCTAAAACAAAACATTATCGACAACACATTGAATACTACAAGCAAAACTATTGTTGGAGCTATTAATGAATTAGTAACAGCCAAAATAAACAAAGATTATCTTAATGATCAACTATCAATAAAACAAAATACTTTAGTTAATAATGGCAACAATCAAAATATTAAAACAATTAATGGTCATGATATTTTAGGTCAAGGTGATTTAACAATTAAAACACCAGATGTCACTAAATATTATGTTGATAGTCAAAATGAAAATTTACAAAGACAAATTAATAAAGGTTATTATTGAAAGCCAATTAATATTACTGGTGCAAAAACAAGAAATGTTAATGTTATTGGAAATTTACAAGTTAATAAAATTTATAAAATTGCTTATACATGAAGTGGTGATGCTCATAGTAATATTACTTATAAAGAGTATCTTCATCTAAATAATAAAAATGTTGATCTTGAAAGATATCTTCATAGTTCACTTATTGGATTATTACCTAATGTTTTAGCATTAGAAAATAATGGAAATACTGGATTTCGAATTTACGAAGCAATTGGTGTTCAAAGTACTGATGGTTTTATTGTTGCTGTTTATATTTTAAGTAAGTTAGATTAAAAAAATTATTTCAATAATTTAGGACGAATAACTTTTTCATAGGTATTCGTCCAAAACAAAAAAATGATGCTAAATCAACAAATAAAAAAAATGAAAACCAAGTAAAAACTGGGACAGAACAAAGAGAAGCAACAGAAACGGAGTAATATCTAATGCCAATTGGAACGAAATCAACGGCAATTTTACTTAAACAATATCAAGTAAAAATTACTCGGCAACCAAAAACAACAGCTAAGCATAGTTTTTGAGCGATATTTTTTGAAACTTTGTTAATTACCGCTGTAACCGTTGTTGTTGGTACTTTAACGGAAGGGGTTGCTAGTGGTTTTGTTGCCTCACTTGGTGCTAGCCAATTAACAGTTGATCTTACTGCTTTTGCTGCTAGAACTTTGGTTGAATTTGGTATTAATCAAGCAATTGATGCTGTACAAGATCAAGTAACACCACAATCAACTTTATTAAATTTGGGTTTAACAGCAAGCTTTAATGCTGGCATTGTAACTCGTAGTTTTCGAACGGCAAAAATTCTCCGTTTAGCAAAAAATACTAAAGTCCTAGAAAAATTAGGTGTTGCTGAAGCTCGTAATATTAAAGAAATTATTGATCGCTTAAGTAATACGCAATTATTAACAAAAGAAATTAATGGTAAAAAAGAGTTATTTAATTTTGGCAAATTAAATCGTGAACAAGTATTACAAGACATTGGTTTTGTTGCCCAAGAAGTTTTTAAGTATGATTTTAAAAATTTGACAGCAGCAGAAATTGAAGAAAATTTATTGTTGCAAACTAATTTAGCAAAACTAAGTCCAAAGTTGTTACCAAAGCAAAAAATTAAAGATCTTGATAATATTAATAATTTTTTAGCAAGATTTGGCACTGATTATGAAACAGTGATTAAAATGAATCAATTTGATTGACTTAATTTAATTAGTACTATTCAAAAAACTAATAGTGGTAAATCATTAATTCTCAGCTTGCAGCAAATTAGAAATAATACTGTTCGCTTTAACTTTAATAATCGCTTTTTAAGCAATTCGTTAAATCGCATTAACCGTTTATTTAAATACTTTGATTTTAATTATTACATCGATAAATCTTTAAATTGGCTTTGAGAACAATCAGGATTTTCTTCATTATTAAAAGAAAAGTTATTAATTTTAGACGAACGATTTGCCACAACTGAAAGTAAAACTTTAGCAAAAATTAAAAATCTTGTCAGCAAAGGCAAACAAGTTTTTACTCGAGCAGAAAAAGTTGCCGTGCGAAAATTTAATTTAATTCCTTTAGATTCACCAGTTTTTCTTGCTGTTAAAATTGACCCATTAAATTTTGATCAAGCAGCAATTACGATTTTTCACAAAGATGCTAGCTACGATCCGATTCCTATTGTTGATACGATTGAAAAAGCAGAAATTTTTATTAATCAGAATGATCCTTTTTCTTGATATTGAAATGAAAGCGGTTGGCGACTTAGTTATGGGATTGATAAGCATGAGATTCTTAATTTAGTTAACTTCCTACCAGTTGCACTTAAAAAAATTGTTCAAGAAGGACTAAGAATTAATTTTCAAATTAAGAAATTAAAACAGCAAATTGATCGTGTTGACAGCAATAAATTATTGACGATTAATGTCAAAAAATCACTAGTTAATAGACCAATTAATTTCTTTTTTCGCAAAACTGGAACTAAAGCTTTAAGTCCTTTAATTCGAGAAACAAGTATCAGACAATTAGAACGAATTACAACTAATAATTCACGATATGTTAAACATGCGTTGAAAAGAAAGGTAGCAAAAAAATGATAAAAACATTATGACCTGGTGTTACTCTTGATCAATACAATCAATGATTACCTTTAACTGGTAAAATTGCAACAACACCAGAAAAATACATTAAATACTGACCTACTGCTGATGAATGATTTAAAACTTTTGCTTTACGAGCACAAAATGATATTAATGCTTACTTACAAGATATCTTAAGAAAATTTGATTTTGAAACTTTTATTGATGCCCGAATTAAAGAAACTTTAGTTGATATGGTTTTCCTGATTGTTGAACATTGAGTTTATAATCGAACTCCAATTGAACTTAATACTGAAGGGGCAATGGTTTTTAATAATGGTCAAACGCAAATTAATAATTTTGCAACACCAACAATTAACATTTACGATTTGCATCCTTCAAGAATGAAAATTTGAGCAAATCTTACGGGATTAAAGCAAATTTTTGATACCTACGAAGAAGAAGGATTAGTTGATGCCAACTTAATTGATTTAGATCAATACTATAGCAAAACAGAAACGGATGCAGCAATTGCTGATGCAATTGGTGAAGTTGATTTATCGGTTTATGAAACAAAAGAAGATCATAAATCAGATATTGATAATTTAGATACAAGAATTAATAGTATTGATATTACTCTTGTTGAAAATGTTAATGATATTAATGATTTAAAAGATAATAAACAAGATAAAATTTTAACAACGACTGAAATTAATTTACAAAAAGCATTTCGTTATTCTACTGATGTGTTAACAGAAGATCGCGAATTAACTCCTAAGAATTATGTTGATCAAAGAGATAATGTTTTACAAAATAATATTAATACAAAATTAACTGCTCCTAATGGTGTTCAAAAGTTAGATATGGCTTCATTTGATGCCACTAGTTCAATCTTTGTTCAAGCATTAACAAAAAGAGGTACTAGTGAATATATTACTTTTGATCAAGTTAAAGCAAAACAAGATGGTTTAGTTTCAGGGCAAAATATTAAAACAGTTAATAATCAATCATTATTAGGCAGTGGAAATATTGTTATTAATACAAGCACTAATAATTGAATTCTAGGCGAATATAAACATGTACCTGCCTCTTTAGATCCAAATGGTAATCCAATACCAAACCAAAAGTTAGCTATAGGTTGAAAAGTAGTAAATAATTATGATGACAACACACCAACAATTTTAGCCAATATTCCAAAAGCAGGATTAGGAGGTAGTAGTATCGTTAATAATCTTGCTGGTGGAAATAGCTATACTTTGGAATTAACTGCTGTTCAAGTTACTAATTGTTTTTCTTTACTTAAAATTACTGATAATAATAATCAAAAAACAGGGCAATTAGGTTTTTTAAATACGATTTTAATTCAGTATGATCCGGACGGAACATTTGAAGTAGAAAGAAAAACACATTATTTAAGAATGAGTAAATTGGAAGCACTTAAAGCAAAAAGACCAGATACATATACAAATTATTTAGTGCCAAGAAAGGATTTAAAAAATTAATGGCAATTACTGAAGAAGATATTAAATTAACGAAAGTTATTGGTTACAGAATTACGCTGATTCTATTAATTGTAGCTAGTGTTACTTGTCTGATTACAGGAGCGTTTGTTTAAATCACCTAACGGGGTGGTGTTGGCACTATTATTAACAGGAGTTTTAAGTCTAATTACTTTATATTGCTCATAAAGCTTTAGAAACTGCCAAAAAATGAAAAGATAAAAATAAAACGGCAGAAACAAATTAAAAGAGGTAAAAAATTAAAAATACAATTTTAATTATGTTATTAAAAATTTGTAAGGTGATTTTAAACACAGTCACTTTAGGAATTCGACATTTAATTAATTCAATTAATAGAACTATTGTTGCCTTAGGAGGCGAAGCAAAAGTACCGATAAATATAAAAAATAAAATTGCTAATAAAGGAGAATAAAAATGGTTAATACTGACAAAAAAGATAATAAAAAAGTAAAAAAAACTGAAACTAAAAATCTTATTAATTCAATTTTAACAATCCTAGGAATTGATCGGTTCAATCATCAAGAAAGATTTCCTGAATGAGTAGCAGAACATAATGCTAATTTATTTAATGTTCCGGTTACTACTGCTTATTCATCGGTTAATAATTACTTAATTACTAGTAATTGGTATGAGAAAAATTGAATGGCATTAAAAATAAAAAGCAAAATCGGTATTACAGCTTATGTTATTTTTGCTAATAATAGTAAATTATTTTTTCAACGGGTAAATTTAAGTAACCGAATTTATGATGTCACAGGAAAATTAGTTGAAGCAACTGCTTTTTATGAGCCTTATACAAAAAATAGCGCTGAAGTCTTACTTTATGAAACTTATAAATTAAACGCTGATAATCAGGTTGAAATTTACCGTTATTTTAATGAAACAAAAAATAATCAAAAAATTGAACGAGTTGAGGATGAAAAATTTAAGGATTATATCTTAAATTCACAATTAGAAAATAAACAAGTTTTGAATATCGACTATTTGCCAATTGTGCCCTTTAAAAATAAACCTGATGAAACATCTGATTGTTATCTTGCTGAAGAAAAAATTCAAACTTTAGATATTTTATTTGAACAAATTATTTTAGATGTCGTTATTAACTCACCAAAATTTTTATTTTACAATCAGTATGGTAATCAACAAGCACAAGTTCAAGATGCCATTAGAAAATTAGTTGAATGAAATTATTTTTTTACGCAAGAAGAAAAAGACATTCAAATTTTAGATGGAACCTTCAAAGGAAAAACTTTAACGGATGTCGTTGATTGAATGGTAAATGAAATTAGTAAGCGCATATTTTTATACATTCCAAGTCAAAAAAAATCAGCACAACAAACTAAAGATGAATCAGAATCTATTAACATTAGCACAATTACTGCAGTCGAACAAAAAATTTTACAATATAAAAACGATGTTTTTAACTTTTTAAAAACCTTAATTAACTTTGATCGTGATATCTTATCAAGTCAAACATTCAACATTACAGAAGAGATAACTTGAGAAAATCTGAAATTAGCAATGGATATCATTAATCCAGTTACTAATCAGTTAGAAGGTGAAGCAAGTGCAATCAGACAAAACAGCATTTCCTAAAGATGAAACTAAAAATAAAAAACAAGTTGAAGCAAATCTTGCTCAAGATTTTAATGTTTTAAACGATGCTGCAGGTGATTTTAAAAATCAATCTAATGCTCAACACGATCCGGATTTAAAACAATTTTTTACTGAGTATCAAACAAAAACCGTTTACTTTTATCAAATTAATCGACTTTTTGCCAATCAAGAAAATAACATTAAATTTTCACCTAATACGATTAAAATTGCTTTTATCGATTCTGATAAAGCAATTGTTTCAACAGCATTTGAAACGAGTGATTATATTACGCAATTAACTTCTCGTAGTACAAATAATGTTAATGATAATCAAACAATTTTTGAACTAGCAGATGTCAAACAATTAATTATTCAAGAAAATGCTTTGCCACATAACAATCAACCATTTGTTATTAGTTTAAATGGACCAGTTACTGAAGCAAATTTAGATGATTTATACATCGTTAATAGTTATGTTGAACCATTAAAAAACCCAAGAGTCAGAAATACCAAAAGCTTATTAATTACTAAAGTTAAAGATTTTCGCAGTAACAATGGTTATCCAATTATTGTTAGAATTCAAAAGCAATTAACTTCTGACATTAAAATTACTGGGATTAAAATTAAATATCCACAACCATGCTTGTTCGGTAATATTAAGTTATTAGGACAAGTCAGCGGTGTCGAAGGATATAGTAAATCACTTTTAAGTGATGACTATATTAACTTCCCACTATTATCAATGCCAATCGAAACTGATCCCAAAGTACGCTTACTACAGTGATGATTTAGCAACCAAATTCTTCCTTGAGAACTAGCTAAACAATTTATTACTGAAAAGTCAGTCCTGGACTTAATCAATATCGATCCAGGAACAGAAACGAGAAAAGAAGTAATTCCTAACGCTCGAGTTACTAATTTTGAACTTGGCTATATTAAGGGAACACAAGCAACTAATCCTAATTGACCATTACTAGGAACTACTCAATTAACCGATAAAACCCCAATGCGAGTAGCTTCTTATCGAACTGGTGTCGCAGATATTCAAGTTTATGATTATATCGCTACTTCTGGTAATTTTAAAAATGTCGAATTAGAAATTGAAAACGCACCTTTGATTGGAACTTTAGAAAAAGTATTATTAGATATGCTAAGTTATACATATAACTATTTTAGAAACTTTGATGGTGCTACAGATATTCCATTAATTGATTCTAATTCTAAAAAAGAATATTATAATAACATTACTTTATTAAAACAAAAATTCAACGGCCAAAAACCTGAAGAAGTAATTACCAATCTATATAAGCATTGAGAACTTGATAACCCTGATTATAAAAACAGTAACCAGATAAAAATTTTTAAAGCGATTATTTTAATGTTGTCAAAAAATATCTTGTCAAAATTATCTATTAATATAGGTTTAAATGATGATTATAAAATTTTATTGCCTTATTATTTTGAATTAGTTTCTAGTCCACTTTACACAAATGATGGCGATACTTGGGACTTTAAAGATTGTAAAGTTATCTTAAAGTCTGAATATTTTAATTTTGTTGAAACAGATGGAAAAATTGTTATTACAATTAAAAATAATGATTTGTCACAAAATCAATTATTCCATCTTGACGAAAATCAATTTAACTGATTGCCGATAACTAACGAATTAGAAGCTAATGCCATCCCATCGCTGCTACCTCCCGACTGAAAACTTTCTGATGGTGAATTTGCAAAATACTTTACTAATTTATTGATCAAAAAAGAAAACATCAATCAAGCTTTAGCATTGTATGGAAAATTACAATCAACTTTATATTCCAAATTTGAACTATTTAATATGTTTAAAGATATTATCAGTAACGAATTGATTTTGAATAATGAAAAACCACTTGATGCAATTACAGGAATTGAAATCAGTGGCATTTTTGGCAATGGTAATTATGATTTATCGTTATTAACTAGTGATAAAAAAGAAATTCCAATTAACAATCTTAATTTATTTTCACAAAACGAAAAAATATCATTAATTAAAATTGAAATTTAATCATTAAAATAGCCTTTTGGATAAGTTCCATCTCATTTTATATCATCTTTATAGCCATGTTTAGCAAAGTAAAAACCAGCACCATTCAAACTTACTCAAATAGTACCTTTCCCTCAAACCGCTTCTCTTGAAGGTAGCAAATAATAATTTAAGTGATCAGTTTTATGAGCGGCAACACTACTGATAATTAATGAAATTGAACCTGTTACTGCTCCTGTTAAAGCTAAGGCAAAAATTACCTTATTAAAAGGTTTAACTAAAGCTTTTTTAAATCAAGGTGTTTTATTAAATTCTTCTTCCATATATTTTTTTTCTGCTTCTGTATATTCCATTGGTTCATACTCTCCTTTTGTTCTTTCTTTCAAAAAAAATAATACTATAAACCAGGTCTTTTATAAAGACCCGAAAATTAACGCATAAAACGGCGTATATGCCGTTTTTTTGTTTGTGTGATTCAGTATTGATTTTAATTTTTCTTGGTTAATTATGCTCTTAATAAAAGCGATTTTTTGCTAGATCAATGTTTTTATTGGCAATTAAATTTCGGTAAGGATAAGTATAATAAAAAATTGAATCTAAGGCATCATGTAACATCTTCTTGCCAATTATTTACAATCAGGTAATTAATTTAGATGACGGCAAAAGGTATCGTGATATCCAAGACACTATTACCTAAGGCAAATATCTCTTTAATGACAATTAGTCGTTGATTTAAAAATATCGTGTTAAAAATATATTAACTTTAATAACTCGTGGCCCTATGAAAAAGTTAGTCGCCTATTTATTTAAACAATAATTAAGGTTAATTAATGAAAAAAATCATTGTTAGTTTAACAATGATTTTTATTTTGATTAAGCACGACCATATGATTCAATTACTAAAGCTTCTTGCAGATCAGAATTTAATTCTTCTCTTAATGGTGTTCTTAAATATTTACCTGTAAATGTTTTTTTATCAAATTCAACAAATGGTAATGTTGATGCGTTAATTTGTAATGATTCTAAAATCTTAACATTTTTCTTTGATTTTTCATCAATTGTAATTGTGTCACCAACTTTTACTAGATATGAAGGAATATTAATCTTCTTACCATTAACTAAAACATGACCATGGTTTACTAATTGACGAGACGCATTTCTAGTTGTTGTTAGTCCAAAACGGAAAATAATATTATCTAATCTTGATTCTAAAAGAATTAATAAATTTGTCCCTGTAACACCATGTTGTAATTTTGCTTTGTTGAATAAGTTTTTTAATTGACGGGCATTAATTCCATAAGCAAAACGAATTTTTTGCTTTTCTTGTAGTTGTTGTCCGTAAGTTGAAAGTTTAATTTTTTTTGTTCCGTGTTGACCAGGTGGATAACTTCTCTTTTTTCCTTTAGTAAATTCTTTACCTGATTCTAAAACCGAAAAACTTAATCTTCTTGATTTTTTAAACATTGGTCCTGTATATCTTGCCATAAAAAAACCTCCTTATGTAAGCAATTAAGTGAACAAACACAAAGAAGTTAATAAATCCTTATTAAGAGAGTTTTTCTTTCGCCTGAACAGCTCAGGTTACTTTATAAAATAGACCAAGAAGTTGTGAAAAACTATTTTAAACTTAATAATATTTATTTGCTGCTTTTGTGATTTGCTAGTTAATTATATTAAATGTGTGTTTATTTGTCAAATTTGAATAAATAATACTCATATATAATTGAATAAGAATTTAAATAATATACGGTTTTATAAAAACTAAAATTTTGGTTGCAAAATCAAAAAGTTGATTTGTAAATCAGAGTAGTTTATCGTATGTATTAAAATTTGAAGATAAAGCAAAATCATGAATTCCTTCATTTCGTGGTTTTATTATATAATTAGGATAAAATGAAGTTCAATGAATATTAAGATTTCTTTTTCCACTTTGATTAGGAAGATTTGTAGATCACGAAAATTTAGAATTCTGATCAATTTCTATTAATAAGTTTTTTAATAAACTTAAATATGTAACATTTTTATGAAATTGAATATTTTTCTTGTTAGATACTTCTTTTAAATCTGGTAAAGAGATACATGATTTCAAATAAAGTTCGAAAGCGGCAATAAGAGATAACTTTTTCTCAATTAAAAAAATAATATTTTCATCTTTGGTTTTATTACATTTGCACTTCATCAATTTTTTTATATTATTTATATTATCTTCAAATATTTTAGTTTCATTTATGAAAATAGTCATTATTTTAATTCATTTAATTTATTTTGAAATTTTTGTAAACGTATATTAATATTTGAAGAAGAACTTGTGGCTGCTCTTAAAGAATAATTAAATTCATCATCTTTAAATAACTCTTTAAATTTTTCTATTATTTGGTTTTTATTTTTATTTAAATAATTTTTATCGTATTTATAAAGAGTAATTAATTGCATTTCCATTAATGGAACATTTATTGCTTCTTTAAATTTTTTATTTTCTCATTTTCTAAATGATTTTGTATTAAAAACAGTATAAACTTTTAATATTGCTTCTTTTAATTCGTTAATATAATATTTGATTTCTTCTTCCTTAAAGGTAATAGCTTTATTCATGAAACTAGTTACAGTATTATCAATGCTATCAGAATTATTAATTTGATTTTTTTGACTATCATATTTAGAAAATTGTCCTAAAAATCTATAAAACATTTCAATGTTTTTCATTCTAGCACCATATTTTTTATTTGGTAATATTTCTGATATTAATTTATCATTTTTTGCTAGGTTTTTAATCTCATCATTAAATTTTGAAATATAAGTTGCGTTTCTTAATTCTTGTTTTTGTAAAGGTGCTGAATTTTGATTAATTCTTTTAAATAATTCGTAAACTAGATTTTTATCATTATTATCATTATCATTAATTATTGTTAATCTTATATTATAATCGTTAAAATCAAATTTAAATGTTTCTTCCAATTCTGTATATGTTTTATTATTTAATTTTTCAACTCATGTCATATTTTTTAGTTGTAATTTATTATCCATAAAATTTTTTATTGTAGTTAATCTTTGTAAACCATCAATTATTTCAAATATACCATTTTTTCTTTTTATTAATCAAATAGAAGGTATAGGAATGCCTAAGAAAATAGAATCAATGAGTCTGCATTGTTGTAAATTTGTTCAAACAAAATTTCTTTGATAATCAGAATTTATAATAATTCTTTTTTTATTCATCAGTCTATTAATATCTTCAGTAGCTCTTTCTTGAAGTTGAAGAGGTATTTCTTGTTTTGAATATGATTTAATTTCTATTTCCTCATTTTCTTCATCATAATCTTCTTCATATAATTCTTCGTTATTTATTTTATTAGATATTTCAATAATTTCTTTGTTTTCCATTTTTTTATTCTCCTAATTATATTAAATAATTTTATGATTTAATTAATATTTCTCCTATAATTTTTCCTAATAAAGGAGGAACTGCATTACCTATATGTTTTGCTATATTTGTTTTTGATATATTATTTGTAATTCCAAAATCATAATTTTCTGGAAATGTTTGCAATAACGCCCCTTCTCTTAACGATAAAGCTCTATGTTGTTCATAATGACCATAACGGCCAGTGCCGTATCTTGTGAATTGAGTAGTTAAAGTAGAAGAAGGTTTATTAGGATTTAATCTTCCATATACACCTAAATAACTTTTGCCACTTTCTTTTTTATAACAATTTGGTAATAATTCTTTTGGTCAATCATTTCATGTACCTCCAGGTTTTGAGGCTTTGATTCTTTTTATATTTGTTTTTGATAATTTTGAAGATATATGTAATGGATCTATTAAGGATTGTTCTCCTGCAGAAATAATGTCTAATTGTTCAATGGTTTCTTTAACTGTTTTTATTTTAGTAAATTTATCTGGTTTAGGAATTTTAACTTTTCCTAATTTAGAAGCTATAAAAACAAATCTTTTTCTTTTTTGAGGAGCACCATATTTTGAAATATCTACCTTGTCATAATCAATATAATATTTATTTTCTTTAAATCAAGAAATAAATTCTGTTAATAATGGATCATTTAATAATTGAGGAACATTTTCCATAGTAACAAATTCTGGTTGAATTTCTTTTACTATTCGTAATAGTTCCATTATTAAACCATATTTATTATGTTTTTTTCTATTATTTAAGTCTTTATTTTTTTGATGACTAGAATAAGGTTGACAAGGAGCACATCCAGCGATTAATTTATAAGAATTTTTATCAAAAAAAGGTATTAATTCTTCTTTAGTTATGTTTTTAATATCTTTAAATATGAATTTAGCTTTGTTATTTATTTCAAATGCATATTTACAAGTTATATCATTATCAATACCAGCAGTAATTTTAATTCCAGCTTGTTGTAATCCTTGTGTTAACCCTCCTACGCCACAAAATAAATCAATACCTGATATTTTTTTCATATTTTTTCTATCTCTCCTTTAAAAAATCTTAATTTAATTTTAACAAAATACATTATTAAAGTCGAGAGAAATATATTTGCTTCTTATTTATTGACAAATTATAGATAAAACTTTAATTTTTTATTTAAAAACTTGTTTTAATCTCTATTTAATAAGTAAATAAACTATCTATTTTGGTTGTAAATGGGGCGGTAGTTTGATTAATAGGTTTTTAATTGAAGAAATAGATATTGAAAATCAAGAAATAATGAAAAAAGTTCAAGATTTCTTAAAACAAGAAGTATTGATAATAAATGATCAAATTGATTATTGTGCAGATATTTATAATGATAAAAAAACAATTATTATTATATTTATATGAGGAGAATTTTATTATGGCTAAAAAGGTACAAAAAGAAATAATTTAAGTTTTGAAACTAAAAAAGAAATGATTAATGACCATTTTAATAACGATTTATCTTTTTCAGAATTAAGTAAAAAATATCAAATTTCTTATTCAGTTGCTCGCAAAAGTTGTCTTAAATTAAAAGAAAATGATTACGATTTGAAAAAAATCAGTTGTGAGTCACTGATATTAGTTATATTTCTTACTATAACAAAAATTTTTGTTACCTAAGTATCATTAAAGATTGCAAAACATGTTTAATTCTTAGTACTATTATTTCAAAAATAAATGATGTAAAGTTTTATCAAGCAACTTTAATTGAAGCTGAAAAAAAATTTAGAACTAACAAAAACCAGTAATTAATTATTTACTCAGATAATGGTATCAGTATACATCATATTTTGCTCAGTGTTACTGTGCAAATAATCAAAACCTGGGAATTCTTTAGATAATGCAATATGTGAAATATTTTTCAGTTCATTAAAAACAGAATGATTACAAAAAGAAGACGAAGTTAAAAGTTTTGAATTTATCAAAAATAAAATTTATTATAATTTTTCAAAAATTAGAATAAAAACGAAAAGTACGTCATACGAAGCATGATATACTTATAAATTGTTTTTTTATGATAAATATTTACTCTAACTTAACGAAATATATTCAGTGTTAGACTATAAGTTAACTTTTTATTTTAATTGTCTTATCGGTAACATTCCACA
>Ga0153955_100227_pt1 | contig 36994 bp, 39 predicted proteins | sample TSFL039MetaG_FD_104744 | JGI IMG/M metagenome (GOLD analysis project Ga0153955, IMG submission 104744) | Attine ant fungus gardens microbial communities from Florida, USA - TSFL039 MetaG | ecosystem: Host-associated > Fungi > Mycelium > Unclassified | place: USA: Florida, Wekiwa Springs...
TACTTTTCTATTTTTAGAATAGACTTACATAATCAGGGAAGTCACATGATCAGTCACATTGACATGTCACATGATTACTGTGGGAAAGTAGTGCACAGACCAAGTAGAATAGATATAAGTAGTATACTCAAATCTAGCGGAAACTCTAATGAGTTCTCTTTGTCTACTCTGACTTAGAGTTGGGATCTACCTATCTGAATTACTTGGGTGACCGTTCCTTACAGTATACTTGTAATTATTGGAAATTCTATATGAGTCTATACAATGCACATGATGGGATCAATTGGTAGCTATATTACATAATGTAGATATATAAGTAGTGTAAGTAGTTTGTACTCACCATCTGTTTGTTACTCTCTCCTGTTTGTATTTCAACAGTAATCAAGCTTCAAACAATATTTGTCTTGGACCTTACAGTATTTAGATTTCTTTTATTTTCTTATTATTAAATATTAGCATAGATCAACTCTACTATTTCTGATACTACTCTGTAATAACAATGAAAGAATGAGTTTAGATAAAGACTAAGGTAATTAGTATCTGGATATAAGAAATAAGTTCTAGTTGTAATAAAACGGCAGGTAAGCTAGGGGATTCATGGCGGTGGAATATTTTATTTCTTTTTCATTTTCATTTATTATGTAATAATATAAAGTGCACGGAACACTATGACTCAAAAGGAGTCCGTGAGATAATTTGAGTAGACAAATACTAGTAAATACAGATTTATGTATAAGTAGCTAGGCCAATTAGCAAGGACTCTAATGAGTTCTCTTTGTCAACTCTGACTTAGAGTGTGAGTTAAGATTATCTCAATCGATGCTCACTACACTAGTATAGTAAACATCAGTTAAGGTAACTTAAGCTCATACTCTAAGTCAACATTAACAAAGAGAATTTATTAAAGTTCCCAATATTTATTCTATACTACTTATACAAAATATATATTTGTATATGTTAGATTACTCTTGTACATCTCTTTTGAGTGAGTACCTGACTGAGTAAGTACTTTACTAGTTGATCCTGCATGTCTGGTTGCAATTTTCAACAGACTAAGGCTACATCCTTACATCTCCATACTACTGGGTTTAGGCAGAGATTGGAGTGTCATAACAACTCAAGCAACTAGGTGTTCTTTGGCTTAAACTCAAGTACTGCAGTGAAGTGCTACATTAGTTATAAGGACTGCTCCAGTCAGTATTTATAGTTTCTTTACTTTTTTTCTTTCTATGTCTGCAATGGTACACTAGTTCCTACTTACTTATACCTCTTCTACAGTATACAAACCTCAGTTGTCAACCCAGTAGTGATGCCTGAGGTGAGTAGGCTCAGTAACTTGTAAATGGAACAATATTCATGTATTTAGAACTTTACTTTGCTATATCAAGTAATCTGACACAGGGCTCCAAGCCAATGTACAAAGTGTCATCCAATTGACCATACAAGAACCTCCAGGCATGCCCTCTATATTATGTAGATATACTAATATAAATTTTACTATTTCCAGTTTAGCCTGTCTGACATAATCACATGGACCCATGAGCCTAGTGAATCCTGACCCGTGCCTCTAGCAGGTCCCATAATGTGCAAGATTACACAATTCTCAAATAATCTGTGCACCTTTCTGAACAAGCATTTGGCGAGTGATAATCAATCCAATCGTTCCTATCATGATTGGTATCTATACTGGTATGAGTGTACAGATCCTCAATCTGAAGAAAAGTAAACCTACACCACTGAATATGATGGGCCTTATCCAAGAAAAGGTTTCTCCAAGGAGCGATCCATCCACTGGATAACCTATCAAAACACCAAAAGAAGCAAAGGCAAAGGCGAGCCCGACTCGAACTCTAACAATCACCACATCAACATTTGAAATATCTAGCGAAATGCACACTTTACCCCACTTCGTTTGTGTCTTTGGCCAAGGCGGCCAATACAGGACTAGTCAGTGCAAACACTATCATTCGCATCCAGATAGTCATGAGGGGTTGTCTATGAAACATGAAACATGAAACATACCAGCACCGGACATGAATCCATAGAGGATAGCGAAAACAATCATGCCACCGACAGTTTTTACGGCAGTCAGTACGAAAATGAGGACTGCGCTGAATAAGACGCAGGGAATCCCAACATTGAGAACACCGAAACGATCGGCTAGTATGCTCGGAATGACCCGACCAGGAAGTGCAGACGCATTCAGAATCGCGACCTGTAAGCCAACAATGAGATTAAAATGACGATGAAGAAGGGTGGCTAACACAGTAGAATGCAATCTGGGGGTCTATGCCATGAAGTATAGAGAACAATTGCAAGTAAAAATCTATGAAAGCATTCGTTTTCCAGATGTGGGCAAGTTCAAGTAGGACAAAAAAACGCACATGGAAAGAAGATGCCCCAGTTTACTGTGAATACTCTGATATGGTATGAGTGAAGTGATCAAGACAATGTCATGAGATCTAACTCACGAAAAGACAGTAATCAGGTAGGGAATGTCGGTCATCATTTGTCTAAAATTGACCTTGGGGCGTTCAGTGGTCGAAGCATGTGGATTGGGTCTCATCAGCAGGTTGGCGAATAGCAACATGCCAAGGACCATGAAGGCAGAATAACGTACTCCCCACTGGAAGCCAGTAGAGCTCTTGAATAGGCGATTGAGCATGATTGGGAAGATGATGCCGCCAACGGAAGAACCTGAGTCAATATGAGTATAAATAGAAGCATGCGCAGTAGGATGACAGGACAATGAAGAAGACGGACCGGTGGCAACGATGCCCATGGCAAAGTTTTTACGGAAATGCCAGTGATGGGCTTGAATGGCGAAGCAGGGGACATAGAGGAGACCAGCACCAATGCCCATGCCCAAGCCCTGTGCAAGATACAATTGGTAGAATTTGTTGACGTCACATAAGGATAACATAAATAATCTTGGATAATGAGAGAGGGGATGAACGGAAGAGAATAGGCTCACGAAAAGACATAAATCAGGGTTCCAACGATAGTAGCCAGGCGAAAGTAGCCCATATCAAGAGCTTTGCCGGCCGGAAGTGCCATAAAAAATATGAAGAAAATTTGTGTGGCGCCTATCCAGCTAACAGCGGATGCAGATGCAGTATTGGAACGGGTATAGAGATCCTGATAGACGCCGAAACTATTACTGTAGCCAAATGTAGCTGTCACGATCAAGAAACTGGTGATGGTCAGAGAAAATGAATGAGGCTAGTAAACGAACTCACCCTCCAAAGACGGTAGCCCAGGCGGTGATACCACCATCCATAGGCTTTTCTTGCTTCATGGTGAGATTGATAAGGAAATAAGTACAGAGAGGATAAATGAGGCTTGTTATCAGACAACGGATAACTTGCCGTAGGCGGTCTGGGGAAACCTGTGTACACGGATTCTCCCAGAATCTGACTTCTATATAATTTGGGAGTCGACTCACAATGATTCTCATCAAATAACATATCTCACTGGATGATATATCTTGAGCTACCGAACCGAGTACGATGAGATCATATATGGTATATAATTGTGATCCATCTAACTAGAAAAGGAAAATTAGAAGGAAGTCCTTGCAATTTCGCTGGATAGCATCAGGAATAAGCCTATTACTACCACAGACCCGATGATACGCAATTCATCAGGGTTGGCAAGAATAAGATAAATACTAGATATTTATGGTAACCCTCGGACATCCCCATGCTGTATGTATCATGCTACCGTCCAGGAATTTAAGAGCAGAGATCAATAAGTCTTGTATGACATAACATAGCTAATCAATTCCTCAAACTTATTCCTCTAGCAATCTGGTTAAAATGTCATTGCGAGGGTCATGCCAGACAGAGACAGGCTTTAAGCACATTCGATGCACCACATGGCATATTCGGATTCTGAAAACTCAGGACCAGTCAAGGCATCATACATTCTGTCAATTCTGCTCGGCACCTCTGTGGCACCTCCGTACGGAGCATTCTGGGGGAGATTGCCTAGTTATTGATTGTCTGCTTCATGTACTGATTTTGCAGATATTCTATGTCGGGTATACATGTAGCCCGAAATCGACTGAATCACTCGCTTCCATCATGGAGAGACCAGGCTATTCTAGAAACCAAGATTTCAAGCTTACTACTTCCACTCGATTTAATCTATGGATTAATACATCTGTGAACAAGGATAGCTGAATGGCTGCCAGCTGCTGGCATCGTCTAAGTTTACCTTCAGTCGTGACAGGCGATGAATACACCTGTGAGTCGCCCTCCAGGTACATGGAGGTGTAGGTCTCTGTTCAACAAGGACCTTATGAAAATGATTCCAACTAGGCTGATCAAAGTAATGAGTAAGGTGCCTCTTGTTTCACTCTTCTTTCAGTAGCTCTTCCACTGTGTACAAGGAGGACAGTGAAGCGAAGGTCGCCACAGGTTATTCCTGGGGCATTGCGAGAGGACAAAGGACTGGCAGAAGCATTTTCGAAAGGCGTGATGTGTTTGAACATAAAGGGTGAGTGTTGGTGATCTACCGCTTGTGTGTAGGGTCAAATAAGAATGATGCTTCGAGCGGATGTGTAGGTCGAGACAAAAGCTGAGATTGAATATACGCCTTACAAATTGAACTATATGGAGAATGTGAAGTCTGTCAGGAGGTACGCAACCAGTCTAGGACAACGGATAAAGGATATGTTCAACCTCCGACGACTTGATCCAGAGGGCTGGGTTGCAACGGACCGTTGGTGGTATGGGTGGAATAAACATATGCTCCTTTTTTTGTTTCCGTGCAGGAAAGGACACAATCAAAGCCCTCTCCGGACGTGTTCATAGCGGATGGCGCCACGTGATCGTGTTCAAGAAAATTCGCAGGACTTCGTCTCCAGTTGCAACTGACATAGTTGCAATTCCCCTCGATGAGCTGTTTAGTAATGAGAGCCAGCTCGAAATATGGGCCCCTGTTTTTCTTAATGATGGTGAATTCCAACTGGGACTCGACCCAGCCAAGAGTAGTGACCGACACCTCTAGGTAAGATATATTGAGCATTGTTTTTAGTATTTCATATAGGCTTAAACTCCACCGCAGACTGTGTACGTACACCGCGTAATAAATTGTTGAACAAAACAAAATAGGCTTAAACTCGATCATCTGGCTTGGGGCTATGTCGACCCGACGCAACCTCCCGGTGTCACTCCCGGTGTCATCGCCGCTAGTGTGAGTGTGTGTGATTTTAGCATTTATTAACCGCAACAGGGAGCACCCAAGACGCAGCGAGCTATGTATATAGACAGACCCCCAGGCACAGCCCAATGACTATCTACAGATCCCGTTATATGTCATTCGTACCATGTCTGGTATATTGCTGCTGACACAATAGCACTTTGCTCCCATCACTTGGCACATCATCTATACCCCAGACACCCTCATAGCCGCAGTTGATGTTGATGCCCAGAGGGCTACCTTCCCACACTTGACAACGATGCATTACTGCACATGGCCATCCTGATGCCCTCGACCTACTCCGAGTGGCCGAAATCACGTGGTGTCACCTGCAGTCCACGCTACCAGGGCAAGGGTTCGAACTTGTGCTCCCCATCACCTGCCAAGAGTCATTGCTGCTAGTCTCGAGAACAGTGAGTTGATACATCGCGGGAAATTTTCTTGCTGGTGACGGACATACTCATCTATCCACTTATAACCATATTTCATCATCAACAACAATTGTAAGTGCAACAAACAGAGGGCATCACAGATTTCTGACATGTACAGATAAGAGAGGGAGAAAGAAGGTTAGTGTTTTTTTCTTTACTTCCTCCTCTCCATTGTACAACTATATATACAAAGTACCCAAACATTGGTAGAGGTATTTTGGGTGTAAAATGTTTTGGAAAGGAATATTTTTCACACAAAATATACAATCCTGCTGAACTAGAAAAAACATGTATGTCTACATTGGAGTACATGTGTTAAAGGGACCAGGTCTAGAGATAAGAGATATCAGGATAGGATCAATTAGTAAATGATAGATACCTTTCTGGGAGATGATCAACTTTTGATGTACACGTCGTCTCATTGTCTTAGTGCACGCAACCAAACATCAACCTTGATACCATGGGTGAAAGAAGCAGAAGAGTGGTGTATAGCATCACTAGATATCGAAGCTGTAATTGATCAGTTCTAGAAGACAATGGTGATGAACATTACACAGCTAAGTATCCGCTGATTGACATAGAAACAACATTCCGAAATGCATTTTCTGTAGCATGAGACTCTTCCGAACATATTCGCCCCCAGCTGATTTAATGAGAGGAGGCCTGGACTTCCTTCAATTACCATGAATGGCAAGGCATGAGAATAACTTGTCAACTTCAACTGGGATCAAAACTCATCACAGTTGATCTACTGCCCTCTGATTTGTTCTAGAGTGAAACGGGATTAAAAAGATCAAAAGTTTGACCTTCATCAGAATAGATGATCAAACTTGATTGAACTAAAAATACACACCGATATTTAATTGAACCGTTTTCACGGAGTTCCATGTAAAATATCTCCCACCTGCATGTTCCATTCTAATGGCTGACCAATGCGGACCGACACCAGAATATTACATCACTGACCTGAAGAACCTATCAAATGTACGTTACAGCCAAGGTACGGTGATTCCCACTCCATGATTCTCAAAGCAACTGCTAAAGCCTTTTCAGGTTGTTGTCGTTACATCGATGATATATGGTATTATCCCTCAACAGGTGAGACTTTTCGTTTATAAAAAATGATTGTACCTATTCATCCTCTCTCTTTGGATCAGCACCTTCACAGGCATGTTCTCCATTATATTCTGGTTGACTAGTGCCGCTGATGTGTGAGAATTCAGGAAGTGTTCAAAATTACGTGTCACCTATTTTTCTGTCCTAACAAGCGACTTTGATACGAATGAGGCAAGTGCGATCTCTTACTTGATTGAATAAGGCAACTGATCCAGATTTTCAGAATGGCTTTTTTGAGTCCGAGGCAAAGCAGCAATGACAGCTGGAAAAAGTTCCAGTGGTTGCTTTGAGGATGATATAATAGAACATACTTTGGATATTGTGCAGACTTCGAGTCAGCGATGTAGTCTTCTGGTGTCAGTCCGTATTGATCGGCCATTTGGATGGTATGCATGTGGGGGGTATTTTCAGAATTCAGTGAAAATGGCAACTCCTACATATCTAATGTACTACACTTCTATTCAAAGTCTCAGCAATGGTATATACATATGCATACTAGCTGGTGATAGATCTGTCAATGCAAGGTTTGTGCTTGTGCAGAGACTTTCCAATCCATCTTATTTTCAAGGTTACAAGAGTATGAGATGACATCAATGACTTAAATACAATCCACTCACAGTTTCTGAGCCAACATTAACTAGATCCATGACCTAACCCAGAACAACAGATGGCTTCGTTCATTTAGTACCTGAAGCATCCCCAAAAAAATATGGATATGAGCTCTTACCTTATGATCTATGTCTGAAGCCTTTATAATTATATTTCCTGACTCAGACAGACAGTTTACAGGGTCCCCTTACAAGCATAACAACAATTTTACTGTACGTATAGTTGCACATATCCTATAATTGAAATACTGGAACGCCTTTTCTATCCACTATTAGCAGCGTTGTGACGCGGGGGCAATGGAGATGCAGTGTGCCAGACTTGCAATTTCGAACAACAAGATTAAGATGATGAACGAGTGTGTAGCGTTGACCAGCTCCAGTCCACCGAAGGCTCATCTACTGACATGATAGATCGTATTGGGAAGAGGTGTGCTACTGGGGCAGCACTGCAGGGGGCAGCGGCAGATAGAGTATTCCTCTGTATGATACTGTAGGACATTCAAGCTTGTCAGGAAAGCAGTAAAGGACTTAGAACCACACTCAAGCAGTAGTGGAGTATCCTGTATTGCGTCACACTGATGCGTTGTGACACGTGTGTTACTACCTGAGCTGCAACGACTTTGAATGTCTACATCCTGAGTTTGGCAGCATCTTCTGTCATAACTAGTCTTTTTTCATAAAACACGTCCCTTACATTCTTCCAGTGGATATACTTCCCAATAAATGGCAGCATTCTTCTTTTCGTCACCAATTGATGTAGATATTAAACTGGAGGGAGAAGATGCACGCAAACAGATTGAGATGAAGACGGAGAAAGAGAAAGTAATATCTTGTCCAGTGTACTTTGATGGTGATTCAGTCACAGGGACGGTCAGTGCATAATTCGGAAATCTGGTGTGGTCCCATAGATGATTTCCTTAGGTTTCGATACATATACGTGATGGGAAGAAAGTAGTTCATGAGGGAATCAAAGTCGAGTTTGTTGGTAGTATCGGTACGTACAAGTTGCTCTACTTTATGCAGAACAGTCCATCTATGTCGCTGGACAGAGCTTTTCTACGATCGAGGACATCACCATGAATTCTTGTCATTGTCACAGGAGCTGGCAGCACCAGGAGAAATGCGGCAGGCGCAGACATACGAATTCAACTTCAAGAATGTGGAGAAGCAATACGAGAGCTATCAGGGGATCAATGTTAAGCTGAGGCGAGTCCGCTCGAATTCTCGTGTTGACGTCAGAGGGCTTACCGCCTATCCAGATATTTTATACGGGTGTTGATATCGCGACGAATGGCAGATGTTAATAAAGAAAAAGATATCTGGGTACATTCATTCCGGATGCCTCCAGATAGCAATAATTCGATCAAGATGGAGGTCGGAATTGAGGATTGCCTGCATATCGAGTTTGAGTATAACAAGTCCAAGTACGCATTTATGTCTCTATTTAGCTGCAGTCAACGGATAAGTGCTCTAGGTATCATTTGAAGGACGTGATAGTTGGAAAGATCTACTTCCTCTTGGTACGGATCAAGATTAAGCATATGGAATTGTCTATTATTCGGCGTGAAACCACTGGTGCACCACCTAACCAATATAACGAAAGCGAGACTATCACGAAATTCGAGATTATGGATGGCGCGCCTGTGCGAGGTTAGCTCACGCCAGTCATCCCTAACTGATGAGGTGCTGAAACAGTGATAGGTGAAACGATACCCATACGGTTATTCTTGGGAGGATTTGATCTCACTCCGACATTCCGTGATGTCAACAAGAAGTTTAGCACACGATACTACCTGAATTTGGTTTTGATAGATGAGGAAAATCGTCGTTACTTTAAGCAACAGGTATGTATTTTTATTCCTTGCGTTGGGGGAATTTATTTCATCATTGCTATGTAGGAGATCACCATCTTTAGGATACCAGAGGTACGTGATTTCTGTCTGGTGAATTGAAGTCTACTAATTTTGTTATTAGAATTAACCTCTGCGTTAGCAACCCTGCCCACATCTGCATAGCATGCAAATGTTTGGATAGACTCTCGGGTCAAGTCTGCCAATTCGGTTGAATTACTAGCTGTATCTGGATGGCTTCGTAGGCGGAAAAGCGGTTGGCCAAATAAGTCAGGAGAAGTATAGGCCTAATTTTAGAACACTATATTCACTAAACTGGTATCATCTTATCTTTCTGTGGTGATCGGCCTGCGTGCGATGAGTGGCGTTCACCTCGGATACAACAATTAGAATGCTCTCACTGCTTCTCACTGCTTTTGTATGCAGTTAATTGTGTAGGGCTCTGCATCAAATCACTCGAGAGCATCACTGATCCACAGAGATAAATCACTTTTTCGTGTGAAGACTTGGATTTATGGCGGCGGATAGAATGTGAGTTTGGTTCAAATCCAATGCCGTCTTGAAGAGTCGTCACTTTTCTGTCGACCACAAACCCAGATGTATTAGGTCCTCAACAATCACGAACGCAAGGACAAGGACTTCTTATCATCACTCATAACTCAACTCGAAAAAATACATAGGTTATGCAATTTCAGTATCTGTCATCATCAGTACATGCAGTATTCAACAAAAGGAATGGGTACAGTGAAGATCAAGAGTAATGGATGAGCAGCTAATAAGCACCCACGTCCAAAAGAACTGCGACCACTGCAATCGAACCCAACAGTGGAAACAGTAGAGCGGGTGTATATATGGTGAGCAAGGGCAACCAGCGATCGCAGACCGACAAACAAATGATCAAATGGCTCATCCCAAGGCAGTAATGCAGCTGAATGGTGCGGTAAGATGATAAAATGGCATTTCAAAAAGCCCACCAGAGAGCGAAGCACAGATAGTGAAGATGCACTATTGAGTGACATTGAATAAAATTAGGTCGAAAGCTCAGAGGCCTGGGTTGAATAACACAGGAAGGCCGAATCACTTTTCCCGAGTAAATCAGCCCTTTCCTTGGCCATCCTTTGACTCACAAATGTAGCGTAGATTTAACGTGCATAACCTGCAACTTCTCCCACGACCGTACCTATGTAGATCTATTTCACCTTTGGTATGTCCTTGAAAATCCCTAGTCTGACCCATGGCTGCAAAGTTGACGGCAAATCCATTGCAAGAGTGAACCCCTCCTGTTTACCCATATCATTCACTGACGTATTGTGCGGGATAGAGATGGGATAGAGACCTGAATGCTTCTTGTCATTTCCTTTTTTTTACATGGCCAATGGCTGGAGTCGTATCTTAGCACTATATACAGAATTCTCCCTCTCGGAAGAGAGCGTGATCCAGATGATCGATCACATGTGAATTTTTTTCTGGTCAGTTTTCTTCAACGTTTCTAAGTTCTAGTCCGACCTCTATCTTCATTCTTGCCGCGCCAAGGCGCTTCAGATATCCTTTGCCAGCATGCAAACTCTACGCAGACAATGTGCAGTTTAATCTCTTATCGAGGAGTCACAGAATTCATTGCTCTCACAGTGAATGTGAATACTTTCGGACGATCGCTATCACTTTCATGGCGTTTGCCAAGTATGCAGCGTCAGTTGTTAAGACCAGTCACCCGACCGGGTTCTGTTGCTGGGGTGTGTCCTGCTTTGTTACAGAGATAGAGGTCCTTATCTATGCTTTCGACCCAGACGTCCTCACTTCAACGTACACTAGCAACGGAATCTAACCATGTCAGAACATTTATCTCTTGCTTAATTTCCGAGTATTTGAATAGTTATTTGTATACCAGGCTTCCATCCCTCCTCTTCCCCCTCCTCGTCCGTCGAGATGGAAGTCTTTCCTCCAATTCGTTGGCAGGGCTACACTCATTGTGATGATCAGTGGTGTCGGCATATTCTACTTTACAGCAAAACATGACAAGCACCCGGGGTCACAAATGCCCTTTGACCCGGAAAAGAAAACCCTCGTGGTGCTTGGAAGTGGCTGGGGAGCAACTAGTTTGCTCAAGACGTTGGATACAACTGACTACAACGTTGTACGTCCTTATCATCAATTGTTTTTACATCCTAATTGGAGATTGTCAGGTTGTTGTCAGCCCAAGGAACTTCTTCCTCTTCACTCCACTCCTGCCTAGCGTTGCTGTCGGTACTCTTAATACCCGATCCATCATCCAATCGATTCGGTACATCACGCGTCATAAAACGCGCAATGTATCCGTCATAGAGGCAGAAGCCACGGATGTCGATGTGTGTGCTCTTTTGATCGTCTCTTTTGACTTGTTCTAATCTGTCCTCTGGGCAGCCGGTCAATAAAACTATCACGTTCCAGGGTAAGCTACACCTGCTCCATTGGGGATGTCGGCGAACGTATGACCGTCAATCTAGACAATAAAGGAGCTATGTCTTCAGCAACTATTCCTTATGATTACCTTGTCTATGCTGTTGGGGCCGAGACTCAGACATTCAACATCCCCGGAGTCAAGGAGCATGCTTGTTTCATGAAAGAGTTGAATGATGCAGAACGGGTGAGTAATGCAAGGCAACGTTGACGACGACTGACTATCTTGGGTTCCTTAGTTTCAGAAGGAATTCCTAGATTGTGAGTCTGACTTATCATTACATGTTCAAAAATCCTGACTTACGCTGATAGGCCTTGAAACCGCTGCCCTTCCCAGTCAAGATACACAAGAGGTTGAACGCCTCCTTCATATGATTGTTGTTGGTGGTGGTCCAACCGGTGTTGAACTGAGCGGTGAATTACATGATTTCTTGGAAGATGATCTCAAGTCGTGGTACCCAGAACTTGCAAGCAAAATTCGTATCACCCTTGTCGAAGCTTTGCCCAATGTCTTGCCGATGTTTAGCAAGCAACTGATCAATTACACCGAATCCACGTTCAAGGAAAGCAAGATTGAAATCATGACGAAGACAATGGTCAAAGAAGTCAAAGAGAAAAGTGTCGTCCTTCAGATGCCCGATAAGAGTATAAAAGAAGTGCCATGCGGATTGGTTGTCTGGGCAGCTGTACGTGTAAAAGTCGTTCAAGCAACCCCATTGATATTGATTTCACCTGTATCAGGGTAATCGTGGTCTTCAGATTACCCGGAATCTTATGGACAAATTTCCTGACGTTCAGACCAATAAACGTGGAATACTTGTTGATGGTAAGCTAACATTCGAGTAATCAATGTCATAGTTGATGTTCCACCAGAATTCCTTCGTATGAAGGGTGCCGAGGACAGCATATTTGCCATTGGAGACTGCACATCTACTGCTTATGCTCCAACGGCACAGGTTGCCGCTCAACAAGGTTCTTATCTCGCTCGCCAGCTGCATCTTATCGCCAAACACGATCAACTGGAAGGAAACCTCATGAAACTTGAGTCCTTGGCAGCAACAATTCCTGATGAGGAAGAAAAGAAGAAGGTTCTCCGTGAAGTCGAAATCGCCAAAAGACAGCTCACTAGGACCAAGAGACGACCATTCAAGTACTCACACCAAGGAACCTTGGCTTATATCGGCTCTGAAAAAGCCATTGCCGATTTACCGTTCATGAACAACAATGTAAGTGGACGATACCTTTTTCTCTTTTTTTTATCTGGCTAATTGATATCTTCTAGTTTACCAGTGCCGGTGTCGCGACATATTTCTTCTGGCGCAGCGCTTATCTGAGCACACTTTTCTCTCTGCGCAACCGTACGCTTGTTGCTACTGACTGGTTAAAAGTTCGTCTCTTTGGCCGGTGCGTGTCTAACCCCCAAGTCGATTCAAGACAGCTATGTATTCATTGATCATACAGTGACGTTGTCCGCGACTGATCTACATGCACTGAAATGCCCACTTCTACCCAACCTATGCAATTTATCATAACATTGATTCCCTATAGACATCGTAGACATTGCAATTTTCAGCCCAGCTTGAGCATACTATATCATGCGTAATACTATAGATATTTTATTATAACAATGGACGTAACTCGTTTTGTTAGCTCCTTGGCTACTCGATTTGATGAATGTGTTGAGTGAGAACCGGAGTATCAACAACTTTCATTTTGAGCACACTCAATTAGCCTGTATTGAATGTGTCACTGGGAGGGAGTTTAAGGTAAAGTTTTGGACACTGGTAGTAGGTCTATCATATGAAGGGTGACGTGTCTGTTTCTGAATCCATTGCAAGTATTTTCTTTGGTGTTGGCTATCCGTCTGTCGCAAGTCAATTGAGGTCAAGCGTATTCCTTTCTTGCAGAATTTCATTTTTGATCACCCATTCTGTTCCTAGAACGCATTTTTTGTGGATGACCCGGATAATCAACTTCTACATAACTTCTACATTTGGACATAGACCGGAATGGAAAAATATCTAAACTATTGAAACTGCTCATAGAACAGAACCGATCCATTTGAATCCCTTGGGATGAGCCAGAATGTTTCATCCAGTTTGTCTGCTGTTCATGGTATAATCAGTGCAGCTGGTAATGCCTTTGGTTTTCTCAACTTTGCTTCTTCTATCTCAACTTCAAGTTCCATATCTATACCCATCTCCTCTGAAACACGGAAATATGACGATGGATGTGCCAATTTGGAACGAAGGTTGTAATGAGATTTCTTGCCGTCTGATCTTGGAGTGCCATAATGTTTGCCAAAGTCAGGCTTTGTCTTGATGTTTCTACTACCGTGTTGTCGTTCTTGTATCGTCCGAGGCAAATGGTAAGGGAGTGAACGATCTGGCTGGGTGGGCCAGAAGCGTGAAGGTGAAATGGCAATAGAGTCTCGAAAAGTGCACGATATAGGTTGATGATGACGAGGTAATTTGCTGTTCATCTCCGACTTGCCAATGGCGTCAGTGAGGGTATCGTTATTCGATAAACGGAGCTCGTCAGCTGTTTGATCGTCGAGTCCCACACGGCAGATGGCAGCTGAAAACACAATGCCCTATCGATCGGTTAGAGGTCATCTAAATCGAGAACTTTTGAGCTGACAATAATAGAGGCCATCTAGGGTAGATGAAAATTCTACATGAACTGTGAAAGTAATAGCACACTCACTGAATCAACCAGGATATATTGAAACCATGAGTCGAGGGCAAGAGATATGATTAATGTGACCACAATACCAGAGTAAACGACACCAGATTCCAGAACGATCTGCGTGATAATGGTGGAGTAAATTGCCCAACTGGTTGTGCTGCCAAACTTCTTCCAGATTTGAGTTGTAATAATCACTGTTAGAGAAAATTGGAAGCTTAAATACTATGAATGAAGTTGTTTACTAAAAGACTCACAAGTGCAAGTTGTACTGAAGGCAAGTGAGAAGGAGGAGTTGATTAACCAAGATTGTTGAATGAAGTTTGACGCATCCTTATAATTGTTGTAGGATATCAGGTGTTTGATACTTGCGGCTGAAGGAATTTTCAGGTCATCAAAGAACAACAAAAATCGCAGCCCTACCAATGCCACATACAAAGAATAAACAGGGAAGGACAATGATGCTTAAACGTCTACCACAGATGATCCAGCATCTGTGCAACTATTCCTACCACATGAACGTCGGTCTAATAGGAAAATAGGAACGCTTACTAGAACTCCATGCCCAAGCAGCGTTTGAACAAAATAGATGGTAGTACAAGCCAAATCCATAGGATATGAGAAACGGTTCCACTGATTGGAAACATCTCCCTGACTATTGGAGATTTGCAGTACTTGCAGAACGACATGCTACTCAGCCAATTCAGTCGCAAGTCCATGCAAGCAAGATGAGAAGTGAGAGGTTTGCACTCACAGTTGTTGCGACAGTGAACAACATTCCTGAAGCACCCATCATGCCTTTGTTCAGCCTGTGCTCTGAAGGCCGACGAAGGACCAATACCCAATAAGTTAGGATAAATATTACAATGAACACTCCTTCAGGATGCTATGAAAGGCAAGCTAGTCTTAGATGCCAGACCACCTACCATATAGAGTGCCTTGAACAAAAATGGATGCAACTTCGACCTGGGCGGAAAGAGGATCAGTCTTGGCCATAAGAATGGCAAGCAGCCAGAAATTGACCTCATATAAATTTACAGGCATTCTTTTGCAGGCCGCAATTTCGGAATGTGAAGACAAAATGAGGTCCAACAGGTGTATCTTATGAATTTATGCAGGGTGGACACAAGTCTTGTACCGCAAGTCTGCAATGAGCAGGACCATATAGCATGACACACAAAATGAAAAGTCATGTGAAGCTTAGCCGCAAGGTGGCCTGCACATGTACATGGGGATTTGTTGGTCGTTATCGCGAGAGCGAAGCGTTTGTATATCTCGCGTCAAGTTGTTGTGTTGCTTGACAAGACAGTATTTGAGCGTGCATTAGATGATGAAATCCAATTTGAGTTTAGATCCTAGTGTGTAAAATATATATATTGTGATGGCAAACTTATGCTTACTGACTGCCTTAAAGGTCACTCCACTTGAACAATCTTTCCTCTCTTTTATTTCAAATAGACATTGGAGCTGGTCAAGGATGAGTTCTGTTATTTCCCTCAAGGAAAAAGGAAGCTAGAAAACCTTACTACAAGTTACACATCCTATCTCACCAGTTCCATAACTAACATGAATATCTATAAAATCTAACGAATAGGATATATACAACCAAGACATGATATAATAATCGACCAAAGTAAGATACCAGCAATGAAACCACAACTGACTTTTTTTCAAAATGTCCAAGACCAAGACGTAGAAAACCACTGCACCAATTTCAAAAATCCAAGAATACACCCTCCCGAGATGATCGGTAACGTCAGATTGTCATCCAATGAACCTAGATCTTAGAATGACCATCAACAAAAATAGAAAGAAAGAGAACCACTACCACCACACGTACCCAAAGCTTCCGTAACACCACTCACCAACCCAGATACGATGCCAATCACACTCAGGCCAATCCATCCACGTAGCACTGCTCCTTCTCTTGTTGCACCGTTCACTGTAACCCCTCTCACAAAATCCCAGCTGAGCTGCGTACCACCCAATCTCACCGGTGCAATCCAACCCCAAAATCCCACTGTGGCTATCATCCCTGTCAAAGTGGCGGCTAGAAACCCTGCCACACTCTTTCTCGGTGACAATGGGATTTTGACGAGAGGGAATCTACGATGAGGGATGTATAGATATGGAGGGAGGCGTGGAGAGGAAGGACCGTATAGACGACCTATGGTGGATGCAGCTGTGTCTGCCCAGGAAAGACTATGTGGTTGATGTCAGTCAGGGGCGGAAAGAGAGAGAGAAGGAGATAGGTACATGAGGATGGAAAGCGTGGCCACGTCGGGGGGGTAGAATTGAAGAGCGACGTTGACTCCGAGGATGTACCATATCACGCCATTTGTCGAGTTCTAAGCCATTGTTAAAATCAAGGAGAGCAACAGAGAGAGAGAGAGAGAAAGCCTGGTTACCTTTTCAGAATCGCGCATGAGGAAACCGAGTACCCGTTCATACAGTCTTGCAAAGGAAGGATAACGGAAGCGCAAGAGGTCGGCAGGGTAGATTATACAGAGGGAGGACCACAGCCCGCGGACGACGTAACGAACAGGGGATTCAGAAACATAGAAGTAGAGAGTGAAAAAGCCTAGTGATGTTATATTATACAGGGACTTGAGCGGAAAACAAAGGAAGAACGGACCAATTGAACTGTGCAAGACCTTTCTGGGAATCTCCCAGTTGATGTCTCCACCGTGCTCCGACTCTTCTGGTTCGCTGGAGGCAACAGACCAAGAAACAGGGTCTGTGTGGTCTGTACTGTGGCCCAGTTCCTCCAGTCGGTGGATAACTTTGCGAGTAACACTCGAAACCGACATAGTCCAGCTTGAAAGCCAACACAGCACACAAGACGCAACACCAATTGGGACCATCATCCCACGCATAAACATTTCAACTACAACTAATACACATAGCCAAGTAGTTTGCCACCGACATTCTTACGACGCGCTTCCTCGTGGTCCAGGATACCCGAAGAGGTGGAAAGAATTATATAGCCAAAACTACGAGCAGGGAGAAGCAAGTTGACCCAAGACTCAATCTGACTGTGTTGCACGTTGAAGCGGGGCGAGATAACACCCGTTTTGTTAAGACGACCGTTGAGTTGGATCACAATCTTTCCCGAGCGATGGTCATCGACAATAGTGAATTCACCAATGTAACCTGTCAGCAGTTGATCAGAAACCAGTATCGGCAATCAAAACAAAAAGAAAGTATGTTGTCTCTTTGGTGAACACACGTCGGTAGAGCGGCCAACAGGGTGCTGTATCGGTTGGACGGAGACTATTTGATATCTCGGAGGGTTAAAACGATCATCGCGTAAAAATGCGTAGGAGCGCCAATCGTAGTTATATCACTCCGAAGTGCAGATGAGAAAATCGCACGAAAACTCACCATGACGTTGCATGACACTAAGGAACTTGACGATGACCTTGGACGAGGGACGGATAAGGACTTGACGCTTTCCGCGGCGCTCAGCATTGACGATATTGTTCAGGCAGTCATTCTTAAGCATCATCAGTCACACTATCTATCACGGCAGAACACAAACCACTCACCAGGACAGAGACGCGAACCATTTTTTTGTTTTTGGCGGGGTGAGGAGTGTATCAGAGGAAACTAGACATGCGAAAACAGAGTAAGTAATAGATAGACACGGACCCCAGTCTGAGTGTCGTGCTACAGAAAGCGCGAGTCAAACAGGGAAAAAAGAAATATTTCCATGATTCGTCCTTCTGGCCCCAGCCACTTCAGACCGTTTGAGAGAAGATTTACCTTGCAGCTGACTCGGCAGAACGAACGATCAAAATAACGATGTGTTTGATGCTGGATTGTCATGTACTATATAGCCCATCAAAGCCACCACGCAAATGCCCGATCAACCATCACCAGTGACCGACGACAGGCACTGTTTCTTCCGCAATCATGGTATGTTTTACACCAGTTTCTTGTCCATGCTGTGTTGAAATACAATCTGTAGGGTCGTGTTCGTACCAAGACTACAAAGAGAGCTTCGCGCGTCCTCATCGAAAAATAGTCCGTCCATCTCTCTTAAATTCCTAATCACACTTGACACACACACAGTTACCCCCGTCTCACCCTCGATTTCCACACCAACAAACGTATCATCGATGAAGTGGTCAGTCAACTTTTCTCTCTCTGACAACTGAAATAATCCATCGACTTTTTTTTGTCTTCTAGGCCGTTGTTCCTTCCAAACGTCTGCGAAACAAAGTCGCAGGTTTCACGACACACTTGATGAAGCGTATCCAAAAGGGACCCGTTCGTGGTATTTCGTTCAAACTCCAAGAAGAAGAACGTGAACGCAAAGACAACTACGTTCCGGAAGTGTCTGCTTTGGATACGACTGTGGCTGGTATCGAAGTCGATCCTGAAACCAAGGTGCGTGATCTTTGCAAAAGACTTGTTTTCGGGGACTGGCTTAAAATGGGGTGTTGTTGTTTATCAGGCTCTCCTCGATCAACTCAACTTTGATTCTATCCCTGTTAATGTTGTTCTACCCGTTACGGCTGCTCCGGAGAGACCGAGGCGCGAGAGACGAAATGTTCCTGGTGCTGGCCGTTCATAAATTGTCGACGGTGTAGATTATCATGTTTGTTTCCTTTCTCTCTCTCTCTTGCCTAGGCATATGAATATGATGATGGCACGGTCTTGGAGTTTCAGTACTCGAGCAACCAGGATGATGATATTTTCAACATTGTCAACATCAGCAGGAGGAAGTAGATGAAGCAGTTACACAAGAGCAGTATCGAGAACTCTTCAAAAGTTCCACCACAGTTTTGATAATCACTGAAACCATACATCACTCTTCCGCCACAGCTGACATTTGGTTGCGTACATCAGCACGTTGTAAACTATCTTTCCTCTCAATCGTCTTCTTTGAAAATGTCGTGCACTACACTAATGCTGGGTGTTTGAGGGAACCGAATACACTGTCGACTAGAAGAAACACGGTAGACGTTCTCTGACACCACACTGACAGAGACCTATTGCGAATACTCAGACGTCACCTAGTAAGGCTGACAGCCATCACCATGTGAAGTCGGTCACGTTATCTACCGCACAATCCCGGTTTTGTGAATGTCACGTTATCTGGTGCACACTAACACACGTGAAATGCTTAGATCAGTCATGGCATTCAGAATGCTTCCCGCATGTCATCGATGGTCACGGTCCTCTTTCTTTTCTATTTCACCAAGTCTTCTTCAAGCACCCTCTTGGCGGCTTCGCGCACATCATGAATTCGCCTTCCCTCGGCATTCTCGTGCTCGACTTCTGCACGCATCTACCAGTGTGTCTAATTTATCGGCCAGAATTTACTGCTGCTTGAACAATAACGTGTAGTAACACGGCATGGTGGTATCCAAAGACCAAAACCCGGAACAGGGTGAGCGGGGACTTGGAACAGTCTATACAAATGAATCGATCTGGCCTCACAGGATTCAAGTCCATTTCAAAGACGCCAAGGGTAATCTCCTCAAGACTGTCGAAGCTAATGAGGGAGATGACTTGTTGGGTGTAGCGCATGAGTACGATATCGACCTAGAGGGTATGTAGCTTCTGTATCTCACCTGGCCCCTTCCAACCCTGATACATCACCCAATTTTCTTTTTTACTTCTGCCATTTGAAACTTTTTTCCCATACAATTTTTCGGATTCTCAGGGGCCTGCGAAGGATCTGTTGCTTGCTCGACATGCCACGTAATACTCCCACCAAAGTATTACGACCTGCTTCCCGAACCAGATGACGACGAGAATGACATGCTCGATATGGCGTTCGGTTTGACCGATACAAGTCGACTGGGGTGTCAAGTGAAGCTGACAAAAGAACTCGATGGTCTCACGGCTACACTGCCTGCTGCCACACGGAATATGTTTGTCGATGGTGCGTGACCGGCAATGATCAAATACCGTTCATAGCGTTGACTTTTGGCGTACTGTTAGGGAAGAAGCCGACTAAGCACTAACATGTTGCTACAACCGCGCGTTATTCGGAGGGCAGACTCTTTACTCTGTCTCCGAGTTGGGAGGACGGTTGGGATCCCGTGCTACTCGCGTTTAGGACGAGACTCGATAGTTTCCGCATCGTGGGCGGCGCCCGCGTACGGCATGTTTCAGGGAAATAGACATTGAGCATGGATATGAGCTTCCTACACCGCAATTTGAACAATTATATCATATGGTCGTATTTTACATACAAAAGTTTGCCAGCTGTCAGCGCTATATGTATTTGAAAGTGCTTAGTCATGCTTGTCGTTCTGTGGCACTAAATGTCGTCAGGGACGTACTGTTTCATACATTCAACAACATTAAGGGCAACAAGTGTCTAATGCTGACAGTATCGCGAATCGTATGGAATGGCACATCTCCAAGCTGATCTTATCAGATCCCTGACTGTACCTAAGTCAGTGCCTTATTACTAGCTCTGGCGCGTTTACACCTTTCGTCTTCCATATTCTGTTCTCTATCTCCATCATTCTTAAGCCAGCAGAACTGCCCTATAAACTTCACCCCCCGCCTTCCTTGCTTCCCGCTTGGGTCTGTCAATGTCTGTCACTTCGCCTCACCGTCCATGGCCAGCAGACGAGCCATCTCAGGTCTACGTGAGTTAGATAACAAGCCTTGTTTTTGGGTTTACGTGTCGCTGACTACCTAGTTTTTTTGTTTGTTTGTTTTTTTTCGTCAGCCTGTGGGATTAACCTCAGCCGTAACGCTCATCAACCGAACCTCGTCTTTCGGCGCGAATCAATGTCCTGAGAGTATTCCTTCTACTATACCCGACCGCCGCTCGCTTGTGGGAGTGTGTAAACCGCTTCGATCGTCGCCTCTGGCTGGCTCAGTCCTCCAGGCTGATGAAACGATCGTCCAAGTGAAGGAAACACCAAAGCTTAAACCTTCAAGGATTGTCTCCACGCCAGACTTGGCGTCCATCCTGATTCCTCCGCCTGTCGCAAAGCGTTCCAGGCCCAGGACTGCTGAAGGTTCTCAGAACATTTTTCCCACTTCAGTGCCTTTGCCGACCAGCCCGGATACCATCAAAGAGTCTGCCGTTTCGCATGCCTTCTATTCTGGAAATTCGGCGAAGCAGGCTAGTACTCATTTGGGAAGGTCCGCTTCTTCGGCTCAATCATCATTTAGCGCCTTTCCTACCCCAGCTGTTTGTCCACCGACGAGCAAGGCTGGAAGTACACCTCATCTCCGAGCTGCCTTTCGTAGTAGTCCACATACTGTGTGCCCCACAACAACAACTCCCCCGCCCCTCTCGAGTTCGAAAAAGCCATCTGCTGGATGTTCGTCATCGGTTCATCCTAATTCTGGCGACACTTCATGGTTGATAGCTAATCCTTACGAGATCACTCCAAAATTTACTCGATTGGGACTAGCATCTCCACATGTAGTTCTACCTCTGTGCGCGAGAGAGCATAGACGTTTAGCGCGTCAGAACTCGAAATCAAGCGTTAAGACGTCAACTGCACGGATATCGCGTGTCAGAAGTACCGATTCTTCTTCCGGTACTAGTCTTTCATCCCATTCACAACAAGACGTTCCAACTTCATCAAGTCCGAGCCCGACCAAGTGCGATTTGTCGTCGAATCGTGCTTCTGAACTTTGGTCCTCTTTACACCTACCGCAGAGGAGTGTTGTGGTTCCTGTAACATCCTCGGGGACTACGGTTACTTGCGAAGGCGAAGCATCCGATCTGCAGTATCCTTCTTCTACTTCGAAATCTGATCATGACGCTCGATCCGTTCCCACTACAAAGACTTCGAGAAAAAGTCCTTTGATTCGGTTCAAGAATCTGACGCTTCGGACATTCAAGTCATCCACGTCATTGAAAAAGTCAAGTATGAACCCTATTATCGAGAATTTAACTCCAGCTACCGATGTGAGGCTGCAGAGAGAAATCAAAATTGGGCTTCTTACGCCGCGATCAAGTTCTCCGACGGCTTCTGAGTCTACGGCGGACACCAAAGCTGCTGTGGTCGGAGAGTTTTTGCCACCGACGATATCGAGGACAGAACAGAGTGCCAAGAAATCTTGGAAGCCGTTTGTGGTTTGGTATAGGAATCGGTCAGTGCAGATGTAGACAACTTTCTCCGATCACTTCTCTAACTTTTTTTACGGATTCCTACGATCATGGGTTGATATTCTTGTCCCTTCGTCATCTCGTCGTGAATACGGCAATATATATATTATCGTGCATGTATGCGTAGTACCCTTTTGTATTCCGAGTCGCATTGTAAGACACCCAGGCATTTGGTCGTATGGCTTGCTTTGATAATTCCGATTATATTAGGGTAAGCCTTAGGGGCCAACACGGCTCTTTTTCATCCGCTTCATGTACTCCTACCGCTGAGAACGTGGCACAGGCTAAACTGAAAGAGGAGAAGTTGTCCTCCACGCAAGATACCATAATGAGTTAACTGACGTCGGATCATTTATTAAGCTCGAATTGGAGGCACAAATATTTGCAAGTCTGGGCAACAAAGAATAGTGAGGTGAGTTTGGCTAGCGGGTCTATCACCGTCAACCGGGATCCGACGTGAAACACCATCAACGAGCACTAGTAAATTATACAGTGGCACATCAGTTGCTAGTAGATGGAAGCATGTCCTGTTTGGATTGGATCGAGCTTGCAAGCTCGGTTTGTGAACTATTACTATCCCTGCAGAAGAAACCAGAAGGTGTTGGTGGTGTAGACATGGCATGAACTGTGTTCCACAGAGTCTCGAAAGTGGATTCACCCCTTCTAGCTGATGGTTTTTTTTACGAGAGAAGGATACATTTCTCCACCGCATCTTGGCACCTGTTTGCTTGTTGTGGTATAGACATTCCTCTACACACATTCATTTTGTGACGAATACTCACGTAATTGCTCTCGATACAAAGATAAGTAATACGGGATGAGTGGATTTTTAGATTTTGACAGTCGCCCACAAGCAAGCTTGGTTTACCTGTTACTCGTTAGCAATGTTTCCTCTTTCTCTGTCGCAAAATTTTCACCATTTCTGGTCTCTTGTAAGACAGGTGTGGCAAGGTCAGATAGCAAGCGTTATCTAGCGTGAGCGTGGAAGTCAGTGTTGATGGTTTGCACATATTAAAAGAATTCATATACTATCTATTATTTAGGACCTGGTAGCGTATTAATGAGATAAGATAAGCATGGAACATCAAGCGTGAGAGGACCCTTCACGCTCAAAACACGTTGTCCAGGACGATATTTGTTAATGTACCTGATATACTAATTTCCCTTGACGGCATTGACACTAAATGATTTAATCTGTCATTATCCACTCCATTTTCGGGTTATAGTCAAATTTGAAGGTCAGGTCCCATATGGAATATGTGAACCAGCTAATTACATCTGTGACTATTGAATGTATCTGCATCTGCGTTTGGCTCATATCAGCTTCTCAGTAAAAAAACGCCGTCTTTTTTTTTCTGAAAAGAATCCATCAATTTGTAATGAGGCGCTCGGGTGCAGTTTGTAGTCAAATACAAGTACTCTACGCAGTTCGAAGGGAAACAAAATAAAGAAATTGCAAAACTGGAAGGGCAATCTGGCAAACTAAAAAAAGGCCAAAAATGAGGGGTGTCAAAATTGACTTCAGTATATTACAGAAAAGAATCAGAAAAGGGAACTAGTTGACACTGTCCTGAAAAGCAGACGAAGAGGGAACATTCTTGAAAGAGGACATAAAACCTTGGTAGAAGTAATACCCTCAGACAAATGAATGAATGAATTACATCCGTGAAACATGGGTTCAATTTGACTCTCACTGTATGGACAAGCAATTTTTCCCTTGGAAAAAACCTCCTGCATTCACCTATAGGTGTGTGTGATTAAGGAGAGTCCTTGTGGTTCCAGCACACGCAGGAACCATCTCGCCAATACATTCGAATCACTCACTACAATTGGTATATGATGGTTGGAAAATGTATATTTATTTCTTGTATAAGTACAAGAGATTGCCGCTCTGGCTGTGTGCCCTAGTCGAAGAGGGTAAAATGACCAAGAAATGAGCTGTGAGGACAATATCCGTCGTTGGTCACTGACATAAATTATTTAGTTAAATGACAACCAATCTAATGGACAAGCACGATCGAACAATGAATTGGCTGTCCAAGCTAAAAAAAAATACTATGACTCAATAGTCACGGGCTACGTGAATTCCGATGGTCCCTACGCAGAGCTGTATCAATGAACTATCAGGTAATGATATACATATAGACCGGTAGACAGCGCTGTCAGACAATCTCTACGTTTCTCACCAAGGTGCCTTCGTCTCTACATTACGTCAGCTAGTAGCCTGTCTGCTGCACTCAGATAACTGCAGGAGCTACCATTACCTTACACGTCCACACCTGAGTAGGTGGCACTCTGTACAACATCTGGTGATCAGCATCTCAATTTACAAGAGCTAAGAAGACTAGAAATCAATGCTTTTGAACAGCGACTTCCCCATACGATTACTGGTGCATGACTCATATGATAGTTAGTTTATGCTAAAGGAGATAGTTGTTAAGTGAAGCTGCTTAGAACATTCGCTACAATGTACAAAGCAACTTATCATAGCGCAGCTTCCTTTCTGACTTTTTGTTGATTGCCGCGGAGCCAAAAAGAGTAGATTCGTATTCTACACACTAGGTCAAATCTTCCGAAAGTTTATTACATCCGCGGCTTAAAGATAGGGCGTTGGAATAGGACATCAGTTATTCTCAAACATTCAGGAGGCATACAGTCAATGTCCGCACACGAGCTATAGCCGCAAAGTTTGTGTACGGAGGCATTATTCCTGAGAGCGGGACCAGCAAAAGAAAATAGCCTCTTCAGAACAGGCCTCATCGTCTAATCGACCCGTGATTATAGCTCTAAAGCTGAGTTTGGTTCCTTTAAAGACTCTATTGAAATAGATGCTTAGAATCTCAATAGGATGTTTCTTAGGTGTAAATCGCCGGATTCCCACAACCTACACGTAGCTCTAATGGTTAATTGCTCAGCGCTTCTGAGAGGTCCTGGGAGCAATGAACTCTCTTGCTGTCCGTGTGCATCTCGCAGCGATCCGCAGAAAGCCCATCCTGGTTATGCCCTGATTACTACAAACACGTGGGTGGATCACATTTACTTGCCTCTAAGATCTCTCCTCCAAACCCATTGAAACTACAAAAATATGCCTACTTCTCTCCTAGTTTTAACTGGTAACCTCAGGCATTCTGTTTTACATTAAATCCTCGATTTCTCTTCTACATATTTCTATTGCTACATAACCTCCTCTACTGGGTTGCTACCTCCATATGCGCTCTGACGTCCCTCATATGCAACAGAGCAGACCCTCTCACAAGACCTGGGTTGACCCTTGTTCTTTGCCTAATCATGGAGATATCTCAACTATTGGTGGAAATGCGTCTGACTATGTCAAGCAACTCAACCTTAACACGTACATGTCCTATGGCGTTGGTAACGAAGATACCTTCGGATATAAAGTCGGAAAATCTGTCAGATTTGTTGACATTAGTGTCGAGCGCAATGAGGGGAAGAAGGGGAAGCTGGAGGCAAGTACAGTTGCGGAACTTATTGTGACAAAAGGTATGTGGTTGTTAGGTCATATACAGACAAAGGCGATGAATTTCTTTGCATAGACATGCTTAATGGAGCTGGCATGCTGCATGGGGGGTGCGTAGCATATCTTATCGATAAGTAAGCACTCAATCATCGTGCAATACATGAGTCTAATACGTGACACAGCTGCTGTAGCACTCCACTTGTTGTTCTCGGACTCATCAAACGAGTTAACGGTGTTGGTGTGACGCAATCCATGAGTATCTTCTTCCACGCCCCGGCCTCGATGTGAGCTTCATCGACTGAGAGAAGGACCCTTTTCTCTTACTATCATGATAGCGGGACTTCTTTGCGTATTATGAGTACTTCAATCGCCTTGGGTGGAAGAGTGATGAGTTCCAGATGTGAGGTGAGATTTTGCGTTGAGTATCATGTATATGAATCACCCAGATGACTTAGATTATCGATCAAGACAAAGGTCGGATAGTCGCTTCAGCTTTCTTGAACAAGATGCAGCCAGCCAAATTATGATCTTGTAACGGTACAAATTTGCTAAATCAAGACCAAGCCGCTCACAACTGATTAGGATTTGTGAATCACCTCACCTCGGAATAGACTGATGAAGGAGTATTTGTCTTGAGACTTATCGGGCCATGCTATCCCTGACTTTATCCTATGGGTAAACCTAAACCAAAATTCGAAGAGCCAAAATTTCGTATAACCATTACATAGATTTTGATTAAGAGAACTGACGTTGTAGCATGTATTGTATTTTTGGGGCATATATCCCCTACCAGTTTTCGTCCTTCCTGCATCCCAAGCACATGAATGTTTTGATTATGTTTTGATTCTTCCTGTATATTTTCGTTGGGTTTAGTAAATTACGTCTTCCTCATGTTGGGATATCAAACGTGCGTCAAGATGAACATCATTTCTTTCCCATCATTGTGATTGTCGCCATTGGAATTGTTCATAGTCCAGGACACCTCCTAACCACTTGTTTTCCTCGCCTTTTGGCAGACGGTATGTTATCACATCAGTAGAATTCTAGCTATTCATCTTCTATCGCAATTTCACCAAGGCTCAAACATTCATGTTGAATAAATTGAATGGAGATTGTTGGAACTATCCCACATGTAGTGAGACCTGACTAGCTCAGCATTGGTCTAAAAAAAACTTTGTTTTTGTATACATAGTGTTTGATTTTGGCAATAAATAAATTGTCGACATCATTTCTAGACTTGGCCCCAGCACCATGTAATAAATCTGTAAATTTTAAAAAAATCATCTTACCCGGATACATGTCAAAAATTCCAAAAAGGTATTCGTGGTATAAATTATTGGTACTGGATGAATTGAATGCTGACAGAAAACATGTAGATTTCACAAGCCATTGATCCTCAATAGTACCATGATAATGTCTACTACTCGGATCTCAAAGCATTCTTCAGGTTCAATATAATCGATGTTTGAGCGATATCTTAAAATTCTAAGGAGAAGCATCCAGTTAAAATTAGTTGAAACATGGTTGTGCTTCGAATGGTATCTTGATGCTGTACCATACCTTTTTCCACCGGAAAGATTCTTTCTTGGTTTGCGGAGTTTGACCGAATTGACACCGTAGTCTGGACCAGTCCATTGTACTATATCCGTCTCTAAGCGATGTCCGTTTTCAGGAAAGGAGAGTCCTGGAGCATTCACTAGGCCAAGCCAAAGTGTCAGTTGCCTCGCACTAGATTTAAGACAAGGAAATCTTTCCAAGCGACTCTCTACAACCCCTGAGGTGGCGTCTGTAGCTTCAAGAGTCTCCTAAAGCCCCACAGTGGCATTACGAGCACGAAATAGGTTTATGATGAGAACCTGGCATTCTGATACGTAATAGAGAGTCAGAAAAGCGAACGATCCGTGTCTTCGAGGCGTCAAATAAACTTCAACTTCCATTTCATTGAAGCATTAGGTAGTGCAATAACGAAAAACACTGAAGGACTAATTATATCCAGAGCAAATTCCTCTCCCAGTGAGTATAGTAGTACATGTCGACCCTATTGTGAGTAATACATATGTCTTTTACAATACGCATTCTTCAACTGGTTTGTAACTTCTAAAGTACCCACATTGGCCAAAGTAATATCGGTATCTCGCTCCAACTCCAACGAACATCCACTGTACCTATATGGTAGGGTTCCTTGATGAAACGGAGTTTTCTTTATCCTTTGTATATCTATCGGCAAAATACCGGTAAAATACCAGTATTTTATCTCAGTAACGAAGACAGGAGTTCTACTAGAACTAGGGAACTCTAGATCATCTACTAAGACCGTCAATATCAAACCACTTACTAGAGTAAATTTGACATCCTACCGCATGTCTTTTGGGCCTTCTTTCTTAGTGAACACATGTAGATCGTGAAGCAAACAACCTTTTTGTAAAACAATCTCCGATTCCGGTCGAATAGGACCTGTTCAATTTAGATCAATCAGAAATGGAGATTTGGGCGTAGTTCACAAACGCGCACCGGAACCCATATCACTGTCTGTGGTAGAATTTCAATCCAGAGATCCATGAGTGCAAACTAGAGCTCGTAGGAACAGTTGAAGCTGGGCCCACAGCAATCTTATACGTTCGTGTGCCCTGTATGACCTTTCCTGGACATTTTTTTTCTATATCTGACTTCAGATAAGAATCGTTTCTCGTAAGCAGCTCAGAACCATGGGAGCTCACCGCCAAAAATGGGGTGGCACAGGAAATTCAAGACAATAAGTTACACTATCTACCCCCAAGCATCCCTTTTCGATCATGCATAAATCCGCGACTGCAGCTGATATCTTCATCTTCAATCAATAGTGTTTGTGTTTGTGTTTGTGTTATGTCTGTTTTCGGGATGGATCTGGCTTCCAATGATCCGTTCATTGTCCTCGCTCCTAGACTGATGCACACATTCGATTCTTCACACACATGTTCACTGGACAAGAGATCTTGATGAGGCCACACATGGTCTTCCTCAAGAATTGTTTCATGTTCACAAAGGTAAGAGATACCTTCAGGATGCAATATACAGGATAAGATAATATATTTTGTGGCGCAGACACGCCTCTCCCGAACCATACAAGTAGGTTTATCCATAATTTACCATACTCCACACATCAAACCTACACGTTTGTGATGCAATATCAGCTGGTGGGCCAACATTTTCCAGATGAGCTTCATCGCAATATGAAACTTGTGCATGAATAGCGATTCGAGGGTTCTTCCGTTTGTTGTTGAAGACATTTATCCTACGAACCGATATTGATCCTCCCCTATGAAGCTGAACATTTTTGAATTTAGTAACGCGAGTTTCAACTACGGAATAACAATCTTGAGAGAAGCAAATTTTCCTTGGCGATATCCTCGATCAGTCAAGTATATTTGTCATAGTTCTTACCATGTGCGATCCTTTCACATTATTCCCATGTCAATAGAGCGGAGGGAGGAAATATCGATGCCTCGAACCATCACTGAATGTGTCACTCGGAGATCTGCCACCGGCTGACAAGATATCAACTCAGATGTCTAGCGGACGACTCATGTATTACCTGACAAAGTATCAGCTAGGACAACGTCGTGAGTGGTGTATTTCACCTCAGACGTCTAGCGGACGACTGAGGTGTTACGCTGTCCTTGTCTAACTATTTGTCCATCTAACAGAAGATATGAACCCGACAGGTAGTACAGTCCCAATGATGTTCGAGTACCACTCCGGTATTTCCACTCCAAAAGGTCTCTTCAGGGTACAAGGGTGGACATCCACTTCAACAACGGCTATGTCCATCACAGACAATTTCCCCGATAATTCTTCTACAATCTCCCTAGCATTGAGTTTTTTTCACACGTTGCTGGTTCTATGGATAATAACTCTGGGTAGATATCACTTGGAGGTTCCTTGTCATTGTTGTAGGGCTGTGTCTCTGACTCGATTACCGGAGAAATGAAGGCTGAACAAGGGTGATAAAGATAGCGCATCCGATGTTTTTGCTCCATATATAGATGCGAGGGCGTATTCATGTTCCGTCAACGAACACACCAGCGTTACAAAAAAATGGTTTCTTTCACTCATATTGTTCTCTTTGCTGTCGCCATTATAGGTAGTGTTGCTCTACCGACGAACACTACTGAATCAGAAGACTTTGGTATTCTGTCTCGCTCTGGAACTCCCAGTTCGACTGGGTACTCTAACGGGTACTATTATTCATGGTGGACAGACGGTGCTGCTCAAGCCACCTATACCAATGGTGGTGGTGGCCAGTATAGCCTTAGCTGGTCAGGTAACAATGGTAACCTCGTCGGTGGAAAAGGATGGAACCCAGGTTCGAATGGCAGGTAAGATTATAGCTTTACCCAAACGGTATGATTAGCTTATTCGAGTTAGAGTGATCAACTACAATGGTAATTACCAGCCTAACGGGAACAGCTACCTTTCCGTCTACGGCTGGACAGAGAACCCTCTCATTGAATACTACATCGTCGAATCCTACGGTTCTTACAATCCATCCTCCGCTGCTGCGAAGAGAGGATCTGTAAACTGTGACGGTGCTAACTACGACATTCTGACCACCACACGTGTCAATGCACCCTCTATCATTGGTACCCAGACCTTCCAACAATTCTGGTCTGTCCGTAACCCCAAGAAAAATCCTGGAGGGTCTATCAGTGGTAGTGTTAGTACGGGATGCCACTTTAATGCTTGGCGGAACCTGGGCATGAACTTGGGTTCCAGTTGGAACTACCAGATTGTTGCTACTGAAGGTTATCAGAGCAATGGTTTCTCTAGTATCACCGTTTCTTGAGTGGTGCAAGAATAAATGGAGCGGGATGTAGTATCAGAGTATGGAGTAACGTAAAAACAATTAGGAAGGCATGTAGTGTTTGTAAACATTGTTAAGCAAGATATTCTGCAGGGAGTGGCTGGGGTCACAATTCCAAAGTGCTTGAACTAAATTAAGTAACTGAATCGCCTTTTATGCGGCTGTCGATCAAATTTTACCTACAAGAGGATAAACTGCCAACTCAGGGTGGTTGTTGATGGATTGCTACAGCTGCTAACCTTGGTCTAGCTTCTCCTGCTGTTCGTCATGAATCAAAGTCCTTGTACACCTGTATGTTGTTCTCTCTATACACACCCCCCAAATCCAATCGTCAAAAACCAAACAGGTTCATGATTGGGTTACGAATGTGATTTCTGGAATTGTTATTATCGGGCTGCCGATTTCGTATCTTCCCCAAGTGCGTTTTGTGTGAACCCTCTCTTTCTCTTTCTTGCGAAATGTAATGTCAATTCTACAGCATTTTAGGATTATCAAGACGAAATCGAGTGAAGGGTTGAGTCCTTTATCGTTGCTTTTAGGAAGCACGAGCGCTGCTGCTGCGATGTGGAACATGTACGTTTTTTTGCTTTATAGAAACAAGAAACAAGAAATTGACTGCGAATCATGTACACAGGATGACGATGCAATGGCGTATAATCGGATGTTGTCATGATTTGAATTGGACTTCGTGTATGGAGATAACAGCGGGTATTTTGCAAGTCTTTGTGCAGTGGTTTTCTTTTACCTTGATGTGCGTGTTTTATCCCAACTTGAGAGAGAGAGAGAAAAAGTCCAAGTGAATTTGACCGGGGTGAGGGGATAGATTTGTGTTGTATATCTGGTACTACCCTGCGAGACTAAGAGTGTTGAACTCGGAGCTTGATTCGGGAAGGGTGAGAGGGTCGGAATGGAAGTTTTCGGTTTTTTGCGCTTGGATAACGTTTGGGCATTTGTTTGTGTTTCTGTGTTGTCCCTCTTCTCTGAAAACATCACTGACATTGCCGATAGCATGTTCAGTGCGATCGTAACAGTGTACCTGATGACGACCACACCTGAGCCAACTACAGAGCTACCTCAACTGTGGGCTACCTTGCTGGGTGTCACGTCGTCTATCCTCGCCATGGTTCAATACACACCTCAATTAATACACACGTATCGACTAAAGCTAGTCGGCGTACTGAGTATCCCGATGATGTGTGTAACTGTACCTGGGTCGGTGTTGATGATCACTGGAATTGCATTCAGGTAAGTCAAAATTGCGATTCAAAAGTCATGACATTGACGTGGATAGACCCGGCACGAACTGGACAAGCTGGTTCACCTATCTTGTTGCGGGTGTGATGCAAGGAGCATTGCTCGTCCTGTGCATAGTGTGGAAACATCGGCAGCGCAGACTGGGAATAGACGATTTTGGAAATGCGCTGCTAGTGGAACGTACACTCCTAATTAGGAAATAGACATCTTTTGCTCATCAGCCATGGTTGCGAGTCTGATCGCGATCCTGGACCTCAAGGGCAAGGCGCTGATCCAGAGATCGTATCGGGACGATGTGTATCCCTCTGCCATAGAAAAGTTTCTGCCGCTCGTCCTGGAGATTGAGGAGGACGGCCAGCAGGTCACCCCCTGTTTCTCCAGCCAGGGCATTAATTACATGCACATCCGCCATTCAAATCTCTACCGTCCGTCTGTTTTTATTTTGTTTTGTTTTCATGCAGTCATGCTCCGTCAGTGCTCGCATTGTCCAGGAGAAACACAAATGCAGCAGAGGTGATCATCTTCCTTCACCGTCTCGTGTCTGTGCTCGTCGAGTACTTCAAGGAACTGGAGGAGGAGAGCATCCGAGACAACTTTGTGGTCATCTACGAGCTCATGGACGAGATGATGGACTTTGGATATCCACAGACAACAGAGAGCAAGATTCTCCAGGAGTCCGCAGCCGTCTTTTCCTCCTCTCATTTCCTCTCATTTTTTCTCCCTCAGATACATCACTCAAGAGTCGCACAAACTTGAGATCCAGGCCCGTCCGCCAATGGCAGTCACGAATGCGGTTTCGTGGAGAACAGAGGGCATCCGATACCGCAAGAACGAAGTCTTTCTCGATGTCATTGAAAGCGTCAACATGCTCGTACGCAAACCCCAAACACTCTCTTCTCCCCCTCACCATGTTTTTCAGGTCAACGCAGAAGGAACCGTCGTCCGCTCAGAAATTCTCGGTGCCATTAAAATGAAATGCTACCTCTCTGGAATGCCTGAGCTCCGTCTTGGACTCAACGACAAAGTCATGTTCGAATCCACAGGCCGCACCTCTCGTGGAAAAGCCATTGAAATGGAAGACGTCAAATTCCACCAATGCGTTCGTCTATCCCGCTTCGAAAATGATCGCACAATATCCTTCATCCCTCCCGATGGTGAATTCGAACTCATGAGTTATCGACTTGGCACACCTGTCAAACCACTCATCTGGGTCGAGGCGCAGGTTGAGAGTCATAAAGGCAGCAGAGTCGAGTATATGGTCAAGGTGAAGGCACAATTTAAGCGGAGGAGTACGGCAAATAACGTGGAAATCTATGTCCCTGTGCCGGATGACGCTGACAGTCCAAAGTTCAGAGTGAGCGTCTTCAGTTGATTTAAATTAGTATTGAACATATGCGCATAGGCTTCGACGGGGACTGTGCAGTATGCACCTGACAAATCGGCATTCGTATGGAAGATCAAGCAGCTAGGCGGCTCTCGTGAATTCCTTATGCGCGCACATTTTGGCCTACCAAGCGTCCGGTCGGGTATGTCTTGCTGCTCTCATTCAATTTTATGTATACAATGGATTTCTAGAAACCGACCTGGAAAAACGACCTCCCATCACTGCCAGATTTGAGATTCCCTACTTCACCGTGTCAGGTATTCAAGTCCGATACCTTAAAATCGTAGAGAAAAGTGGATATCAGGCTTTGCCTTGGGTACGATATATCACACAGAACGGGGATGACTACAGGTAATACTCAATCTCTCCCTTAACTACTATGGCTGATAGATTGTACTGTACAGTTTGAGAACCGCATCAGAGAGAGGGAATGCACCAGTTATACCCATGTAATTTTTCAGACTATGGACGTGAATGAGGATAATTCATTTTGTAGCAAGTGACCATGGTTCGACAATCGTTTCGACACAATGTCCTTGAGCTGAGTTTTCGGAATAGCAGCCGGATATGCTTTCCTGGCTAATCGTGTCCTGGTGGCTTGCTCGTACGCATACCCAAAGCCAATCAAATCAAAGTCTGAAAAAGCGGTTCCAAAGAAGGCTAAACCAAATGGCACCCCTGGAGCTGGATATACGATATCTGGCCCTGAGGGACGAATCGTCACATTCTCAGGGAAAAACCCAAGCGGCACTAGAAAACATCATCCATCTACAGAAACCGGTTTTTTTTCTTTCGAGAATTGGGTGAAACGCGCGTACCAGTGACGATGGGGTATCCAACGATCGCTCAAAGTTTGGGTTCAACACATTTTTTTTTCATCGTGCGGTAATAGGGTCAATCTTACCTGATGGGGTCCACATAAAACCAGTTGCAGGGAGAACTAATGCGTCAAGTTGATATTTTTCGAGGACAGCGTCTATTCCTCTTGTTGACCCAAGATCATGATCTGCAGCGAGTGCTGCAAAGTAGGTGTCGTCAAATCCTTTCGTTGCTTCCGCTTCAATCAACCTGTGGGAAAAACCACATTCATAATCCTGAGATGAGAATCGACAAGCAAAAAAAAAAACAGACAAGGATTGGTCCTCGTGTTGAGGTGGTTCTTCCAGCTTTGGGTTGTCATTGTTGAATCTGATCAAGTCAGCAAGGTTTCGGACTCCAGAAGGGTTATCGACTAAAGATTCGAACCACTTGTTCAATTGAACCTTTTTTTAACAATGAACACAAGTGTGAATCGCAAGGTACCAGAGAGAGAGCGAGAGCGAGACTTGCTTTGAAATCAGTATCAACGACGATAGTCTGATCACCAGACTTGAGAATTTCTTCTATTGAAGGAATATTCGCAGGATCGACAACGTGAGCACCCAACTTTCGAATAACATCCAGTGCCTTTTCGAATTCTACTCTTACGGAGGGGTCTGATTCGGAATCAGATATGTTGAGAAAGACATGGCGAGGAACGCCGATTCGTTTGTTCTTGAAAGCGTCTTTGATGAGAGCATGAGTGTAGGAGGGGAGAGGATCGGGTTGGGCGAGGGTGTAATTGTCGGTGGAGTCTTTTCCGGCGATGACGGAAAGGACGAGAGCTGCATCTGCTACGGATCGGGCTAATGGACCTATTGTATCTTGATGTATAGAAAGAGGAATAACTGTAGAATAGACAAGTTATTGCATCAGAAACAAAGGGGGAGGGGGGGGGAAACTATCAGACCTCCAGTACGAGATGTTAACCCAACAGTTGGTTTGATTCCTACGACATTGTTATAACTCGAAGGACAAGTTATACTCCCATTCGTTTCTGTTCCTATTGTTACAGTTGCAAGACCGATAGATGCTGCAACGCCAGAACCAGCAGAAGAAGCACATGGATCCGCAGCTGGAAAATATGCGTTTGTACATTGGCCACCTCGCCCTGACCAACCATCTGGTACGTTTCCGCGGTATTGAGCCCATTCAGACATGGAGGCTTTGCCTTTTTTTTTATACCATGTCATCATCTTTTGTGGAAGGGATGAATGGAGATACGAGAGGCACACCTAGGATTATGGCACCAGCTGAACGAAGTTTTTTGACGATGGTAGCATCGTCTGGGACGATCGATCCTAGTAAACTGTAAGACCCCGCTGTTGTATTCATACCTGGTAATATCATCAACACAATTGAAGAAAGATACAAGTTTTTTTTTTACCCTCAGATGCTACGGTGGCTATGTTGTCCTTATGCGGTGACTTAGATAACGATGTTATAGTTGAAAGGAATACGACGTGCTTTGATAAGGATAGGGATTCCATGTAGAGGTCCTCGTTTTCCTTTGATCTTACGTTCATGGTCGAGAGTGGAGGCTTGGGAAAGTGCAGAAGGGTTTATTTCGAGGACCGCACGTAAGAAGGGTCCTTTGAAATTGACTTCATCTATCCTGGCGAAATAGGCCTGGGCGATCCAGTCGTCAATCATAAATTACCAAACTGTGAGGCACGATCGTTTTTTTTTTCTTTTTGTTTAACCTACCTCGACTAGGTCTACACTTGTGAAATGTCCAGCGTCCATTCCGTCCTGTAATTCTTGGACGGAAGCTTCATAGAGGTCAGGAAATACATCCGCATCGTGATCAGTGGTAAATTGGGCGTTGCTAAGAAGTATGAGGGCTAAGACAGTCATGAAATAGCCGAGACATAGTACTGCCGGTTGTTTGTGATGCTTTGAATGGAGGTGTTTCATCATGACTTGAACTGCAACGTCAGTATTCAACTTATGCTGACTGATCCCGCCCAAAAAGTAGATCTTCACTTGATGGGATCAAGCATTACAAAGTTGTCGAGCACATGTGATCGACAAAGTACAAGTATATATATATATGTGGGGTTTGAAAATAAATATAGAGTCGGTGCGTAGCTGTCATGAACACCACCAGTGGGATAAGTTTTAAACTTTCTCATGTCATTGTGGGAGGTGGGATTATTCAGGGCCACTTTGATAGTCAAAGTGGCCATAATTCGGCCATGGTAGGAGAAGAGAGGCAGTTAGGAGCAAGATTCCGAAAAATAGTTGTGTATCGATGCCTATCTGTCATCATCGTCATCACCACCATTTAAACTGCTTCCCTTACATGCGAGTTCAGCTTTGAGTTTATCTCGTTGGATTTGCTGCAAGACCGACAAGATATCAATTCTTCCCCTCAGGGAGGTTTCAGTCTTACGATTGGTTTTCATTGTCAATGTCGTCAGGACAAGGTCAACTACATGTCATCATTCTGATATGGAGCTGCATTGTTCAATCTATTCAATGTTTAACTACAAAATTGGACAGCTACAGATTTTTTCCACAGCCCTGCCATGGACAGTGTTTTTGTGTACATCTTTAAATGTTCCCGATGGCTTCTGTCGCTTTATTCTGGCTGACTTATAGCCACATGCCTATAACTCGGGAATTGGCGGCCCCGAATAATGCCGCCTCCCATCTGAACACAATATTCTCGTCAGCATTTCCCCATTTCATAATTGTGGTACTCACTCATCATGTACCATGCCCCACTGATACTAGCAAATCCAACAA
>Ga0153955_100231_pt1 | contig 36675 bp, 35 predicted proteins | sample TSFL039MetaG_FD_104744 | JGI IMG/M metagenome (GOLD analysis project Ga0153955, IMG submission 104744) | Attine ant fungus gardens microbial communities from Florida, USA - TSFL039 MetaG | ecosystem: Host-associated > Fungi > Mycelium > Unclassified | place: USA: Florida, Wekiwa Springs...
ATAGTCTGAGGATTAGACCTCAGACTTAACAACATCTTTTGTTGCTAAACTACTTCGCATTTTTGAGCCTTTTGAAGACCACTCTTGCAAATCACAAACTAGTAAGTAACCATTTGTGATAACAAGCAACATTACCCCGTTGGAAGCTGAATTAATGGCCATCCAAATCGGTGTCACATCAGCACTTGAAAGTGCAGAAAATCACAAAATCATAATCATCACAGATGCACTTGAAGCCGGTAAAAAAATCACCTCATCAGGCGACCAATACCTCCAAAAGTCCATCATTCCCATTGCTGAAAGTATACACCACTTCCTCGGCAAAGATGGCCGCAATTCTATTCATTTCTGGTACTGTTCTAACAAATTAAAGTGGCCTAGGCATGCTTTAGTCGATGAAGAAGCCAAGTCCTCTCATGGACTGCTAAACCTCCCAGAAAAAAACTCCTTACTATTCAGCAAAAAGAAAGAATGCAACCTTCTACTTGAGTCATGGCAGAAATTGTTCAAAGATAGCCGAAAGAAAGGACAACTATTCCTTGACTTCAAAGATGACAATGAAAAGGTCATCAAACTGACATATGCCAAGGGAGGTTTGTGGTTGCCACATATAGGAATATCAAACTCTATAAGCGCAAGATTCACTCGTATGATGACTAGACATGCACCCATTGGAGAGTACCGGCAAAGATTCTTCCCTAATTCACTGACTCAATGTCCGTGTGGTGAAGTAGATGTCCAAACAAGAGAACACATCTTCATGCAATGCAGATTGTACAATGCTACGTTGCACCCTAGAGACATATGTATTTCCAGCTTCATTGAGTTTGTCGTTGGCAATCCAACATCCTTCTGTTTTGATAATGGTTGAAAAACTGGCTTCAATCCTCTTCCGCTCTGTTTTACTGTTATATGTTTTGTCTTGTCTCCCCTTATGTTCTTCCTTTTTCTGTCTTTCTTCTCTGTTCCATCCCTTTAGTTACTCATTTCATTGTTAGCTTATCTAAGTAGATACTATGTGTCTACCATGGTCTGCCTATGCACCCCGTGTAATAAATTGATGATTTAAAAAAAAAAAAAAAAAAAAAGAACCATGATAATCATTCAATAATCATTCCTTGATCAGTGATGTCAAAATGCAATGTGACCAACCACCAACAAGGTGGTCCAAAACAGGAATGATGTCAAGTATGGACTCCACAATGAATAGGACTTGACCACAACTACTGAGTTAGGTTAGCCTCTGTACTATAGGCCCTTTCTTGAAGAAGATAAGGTCTCAGATTATTCAAGAGAGAATTCAGAGGAGTTTTATCAGTTGAGAACAAGGCTAGAGTAGTAACTACAATTTGCTAGCCTGTAAGCCAAAGAGTATGGTAAATGGATAGAAAATAAACATAAATAAGGTGACTAAAAGTTGGCACAACCAACTGTTGAAGCCAAGCCCAAATAAATTCAAAACCTGACAACTGTTAAAAAGCCACTCTTCTCTTGTATTAATCTCTGAGTTGTAAAGGCATGGCCTTTCATTACAGCCCATGTGTTAATTGATTTGAATAAAGCTTGTTGAAATAGCACTTGGGAGGGAGGCAGGAAGGCAGGAAGGTGGCCATGCAAGAAATTTTGCAGGTGTTTAACTCACATTCTGTTTTTTTGCTTATACAAGTAAATCAAAATGACTATACTATTTTGAGTTTAACCTGTCTGACATAGTCAACACAGATCCATGGCCCCAGATACAAGCTGAGATTAGGTAATCATATTTCAACAGAAATTGAGCTGTTTGACAGGTATCGACGCTAATTTATTCTTGAAAGAAAAAATTGGTCATAGACAATGACAAGATCTGGACTGGTTTGAAAGAAGTAACTGTAGCTAACATATTAACCCTGCAGGAGATTCAGATATCGGTCGTATCAGCTGAGGGGTTTCGCCCGCCATCGAACTCCAGCGTGCTCAACTGCATTGTCTCGTCCCAAGATGTGTCCTGGCGGGTCTTGACTCCGGCTTCCCGTAGGTTTATGATCAGACGGCTTCCCTGTCATAGAGTATCAGTAAGGCTCAGATAGGACACCTCGTCTGTGTGATCGAATAACATACTGAGAGTGAGTATACCACTTCCAACATCCTGGGGGATGTTAATAACGTGGTCTTCTCGCTATCGAAAATTACTAGTCCACACTTACACTACAGCTAACTCACTCCACGGTCCTGTGTTAGCAGTAAAAATTGTACCTATGAGTAAAGCAACTGCATAATGTCAGTCTCAGGCGGATGATCTTGTTTTAGGGAAGAATCAGACCTGAAATTCTTTGAAGCAATGAGAAGATGAGTATCACAATGAGTAATCAAAACATACAGGAGGAAAAACATTGTGCCATCTCGTATGAATGACATCAGGAGTGGTGTTAAGTTTTTGTCGAACTTGAATCGGGAAATCGGCCTCCCACTGCTCTTTACAGAGCCCACGAACTTCCAAGCAGTCATTCCAAAGAAAACGACTAGTTGTGTAATGAGTATCAGTGTACCAGGTGAATGGGGCTCTTTTATACCTGATATACTCAATGTAGGGATCCTTCGGGGGTAAAAAAGAAGAGCTTCATATATGTGGTGTATCAATTCGTCGGATAGCCACTCACCACGTTATTAAGCTCGAGACTCGGTGAGGATCGACTTGAAGCAGGCAACCTGGATACGGAAACGATGGAGTCGCTGGTATAAAATGTTCTTTTGCGAGCGTATCAGCTGTTACATAGAGCTCCAGCTACCAGAAAATGACGTATGAACAACTTGATGCTGCCGAAAACCGAAGTGGCTCACCACAAACTCGGCTAGAGATAGCCATTAGTAACTGAGCGGATCCGCTATGTGTTGAGCATACCAAAGATGACAACGATAAGGAACCATAACACTGAGTAAATTGAGCGTTCCGAGTAGCATACTTTACTAGAACAAGACGCACCACGAGTGCTGGCATGATACAAGGCATGAATACGAAGTAACAGAATGACGTTGACAACCGTCGTGAAGATGACCACCCCGACACTAGGGAATCTGGTGAGCACAATCGAATTGAGCTAAAGAAAAGACTCTACACAGATGTCAGATACATATATGCTTTACACCTGTATGACCTTTCCAGAATCGACATTCAAGATCTGGACCAAAGCTTACATCTGGACTTGATTAATACGGATACAGATCACTTGACTGTCCACTCACTTTGACGGGCGGGGCAACTTGTGCCGCCACTGCAATTTCACACATTTCGAATGAGATGCGGTTGTATCGAAGAATTTTGGCAGCCGAAAACGCACCTAGAGCCACCACGCTGAAAATGAGGAAATCATGGTCAATCCAACTGTCGGATCGGATCAAAGCGAATGCTACAAACCCGACGCTCAAAAGACCATAATAGCGAGCAATTATGTACAGTACTTTTGGTAGTGACCATTTAGCTCTGTTCAAACTGAGTACTGCATGGCATGCTCAGAAGGGGGTGTTACCTCCAGATGTATGTATACTTCCAGAGATCAGTTAGATGGAAACACCAACTACGGAATCAGTTTCGCCTACTTCACGGGACATGTCCAAGAGTACATCGTATAGAAGGATCACAAAGGCAGCAACTGTAGAAAATGTTAGTGCCTTGAGATCGACCAAGGAATGGGGAAAACTCAATGCTAGCGTAATTCGCTTTGCGCTTTTGAGATATAACAGTTATGATAGTAGCTAGCTGGACTTCTGGTGCGGAATCAGACATGACTGTTCTGGAATGACCTACCCACTCCGTTTATAACCGGACCCTCTGAAGCGAATCACATACGAGGGCTGTGCTTTTGAATGAGCCAAATATTCGGAGGCATCATGATGAGAACGTCAATCATTCAGATATTAATCATTGATACGTGTCAACATTACGGTCACCGCGCCAACAGATAACTCCACAGTTCTGATAGTGTCAAGGTTGGAAGCAGGTCCACGGCCATGCTAGCAATACAGGGGCAGCATTAGATAAGGCACTTAGTTGCAGATAGTTGTCAAACACAGAGAGTTCACAGCGAGGCAGGGATAATTACGTCGGGATGGTAGATGAGATAATATTGCACCAGCATTGAGTGTTCTATTTGTGACCGTGGGATGTGTTGAAAGGAATCGATGCACACATATAGGCTTAGGTGGAACCTAGGCTATGGATCGGACAGGACGGGACACAGGTATTAAACGAGAGCTTGATCTTAATGCGCAGCGATGAAGTTAGCAGATAAGTCAGCCATAGATAACTGGATACTCAGCAGTAATCCTCAGTCGTCTACCGTAGAGGTGACACTGAGTTTACATATTTATCTAATAGGATGCATCATTTCATGCCACCTAAGTGTGCCTATGGGTCACATACATCTGTATGCTCTATTCGATATAACGGTGACTTATAGAAGTCACCCACACTTGAGTAGATCATTTGTTGCGGCTTCCCTGCATGCTACTGTGCAGTGAACCCCCTTTCTACGCCGCGCCCCAGGATCTAGATTTTGGATTCTTGACCGCTCACGATCACTCCTTGGTGTTATTTTTGCCATAATTTTGCTATAAATCTTAGCTTGACATCGTGAGATCAGTGTTACCAGATGTCGATGATAAAGCCATCGTGGGTATTCGCCAATGATCGGCAAGGTCACACCGAACAGATGCTGGCTGCGATTGATTTGCCGGCGTTGCATCATGATCTTCTTGGAGTCACAATATGGTTACGCAGTATGATTATCTAAAATCATTGTCAAGAGTCCATGGACGGTTCCCTGATAAAGAGGCGAAGAGTTGTCCTAGAACTCCTCACGAATGGCAGAACTCACCACCTTGCTGATTGTTTCATTGCTGGCAATGGGTGCTATCATCTTGACCCAGGACATCGCTCGCTCACCCCTCAGCTATTTCATGCTTCTCCACTCGAAAAATACCATAGTCATCGATCTGTTTGTCTGCATAGCTCTCGTGATGGTGATCTACTATGCACTCGTCATAAGAGACTCTCAGCCGCGATCATCAACTGATGGCTCAGTGGAACCTCGCATGATTCGTAGCTGGGTTCCTTGGGTTGGAAGTGGGCTGGATTATCTCGTCCATCCGGACACTTTTTTCAGGAAATACAGGTGCAAATTATTCTATGTTTTCCTGACTGTCAAACGCTGAGGCAGTGGTTGAACAGCCTCGAGTATGGGTCCGCTTTCAAATTCAGGTTCTTTGGCAAGACGATGGTCGCTATCTCTTCTCCTACTGCCGCTTCTAACTTTCTCAAAGACTACTCTGGAGCATTCAAATCCATGTTCAACGCAGAGACTGTCTATTCCTTGAGTGGAATCAACAGGAGCGACGATCAAGTTTGGAATGTATATTCAGCCCTGGTGAGAGCAACCTATGATCCCATTCACCGTGCTCTCGTACCGTCCAATATGTCCGCAATCTCGTCCCGATTTACACAAGATTTCATGAAGGGCTTAGATGAATTAGATTTATCTGCCCCTGATGTTTCGCTCCATGGATTTGTCCATCGAACAATCTATAATGCATCTTCTACGGCTTTTTTCGGCCCCAATTTTCCCCTCAATACCTATAATGATTTCATGACCTTCGAGTCCGGCTCTCCCTTAATTGCACGTCACCTGGGTATATTTGCAAGATCAGCAGCTACTGCTCGCGATGCCTTGTTCGCAGAATGGGATAACCATATCATTAGGAACTGGGTATCCGAGGGGAATGGGTATCTGGAGGGCGCTGTGGGCATGATGACGGAGGTATATAATGAGCTCAATCAGACCAACCTAACGCCGGAAGAAACTTCCCGGCTAATGGGCTTGACGATATGGGCAATACATGCAAATGTGATGGATTTAACCACCTGGGTGATGTGTCACCTTTTGATCGACAAGAATACGTATACCAATGCCTGCCGAGAGATTCGCGCATTTGTTGATGAAAAATTTCCCAATCTCGAAGACATCACCCAAATTGATCTGAAGACCCTCGAAAGCGACAATTTACCCTTACTCAATTCACTTATTCGGGAAGTCATGCGCACGAAGACTAATCTTGGTGCCACTCGACTTGCAACAAGAGACACGGTCATTAGAGATGATGACCAGAAGGCGATTCTAATACGTAAGGGAGAGATAGTCTCCGTGAACATTCAAGGGATGCATTATTCTCCAGAGTTTCACTCAGAGCCTGAGTGTTTCAAAGCTGATCGATTTGTAGAGGAGAAAGCGTCCTACAAGTTGTATACCTATGGGGTGGGTAAACATGCCGTAAGAATGCTTTTCCGCGTGCACTGCAAAATCTGATGTACGGTTCTCTAGTGTGCGGGACGAAATTATGCCAATTTCGTCGTCCGTCAGTTTGTTGTTCTGACCCTGGCATTGTATGACATTGAAGTCAAAACCAATAGACCTGATGGCACTGTATCTCTTCCTGAGATCAACCAACGCCTTGATTCCATGATATTCTTCCGCCCCAAGGGTGACTTATCCATAACTTTCCATAGAAGAGTTCAGTAAATAACATAATCAACATGAACCCATAGCCCTAGTAGATTCTGGCCAACACTCATTGATTATCAATCTACTTTTCTCTATTTCACATTACCGGACTATTTATTATGTAAGAATTACTTTTTTTTTTCGAATGGGTGAATTACTTAGCTTCACTTTTTCCCCAAAAATCCTGACAATAAAATCTCAGTCAAAATCCAGCTAAATTCTCCTGCCTGAAAAGTAGGGTCAGCGCAGTGGGAGGCATTTATCCTTTGCCAAACCTCCGTTCCGCAAGATCTGACACTGACTAAGATATGTCAAATAATGTATTTTACTACTTAGATATAATTAGTATACGCAATGAATATATGAGGAGGAGGATGTCTATTGTCCTAATAAATTAAGTTATTCTATGATACTTAAGTGACTAGCCTGTACCTAAGGTAAGCCTGGGGCTACCCACTGCGTCTGCAGGACAACTGCTCAACAAAATGACCTATCCACACGACTTGTACTAGGTTCCTTTGATAAGAATCACCTTTGAGAGCTGTGCTTTTGGCCCTCAACGAGCCAAATTCTCGAATGAACCCCAAATTATTGGAGGCATTAAATCATGATCATGATAAAGAATATCCGTCATTCAAGTATCCATCGTTCAAATATCCATCATTCATAAATTTTTGATCTTTGCTGATCACCACACCCACAGATAACTCCACTGCGATCATCGTGATGATCACTGTAGTGATGTGATAGTCAAGCGGTGTTGTGGATTCGTGAAACACACAAAGAGTTCACAGCAAGGTCTGTCTGCAGTCCATCGCTTGACCGTAACTCTGTGGGAGCGGTATAATATAAGCACACACTGCTGCGCATGTGATAACTTATCTGTCAACATATTGATGGGTTACGTCAGTCAATTTTTTTTCAAGTGTGTGCGAGTATGGTACGAGATTTTCAAGAAAGGGCTATTTAAGAACCAAAACCCGGTGTTGTTCTTGTCACACACCTTCCACCTTGCCTCTTTCCAGTCCTTCGAAACCCATAATTTACACAGGGGAGGTAAGTCTCTCTCGATCTCTTCGTTTGACTGTTATCTTGTGTGATGAGATGGGTTGGTGTTTGACGTTGTCAAAATGATAGTTTTTTACCTCCCAAAAAAACCATTCAAGTCTCTGAAACCATGAATTGTTTCTTCCTCGAACAGCGTAGTTGAGAACTGACGTTCTGAATAGATGCCGCCTATGAAAGATGGACGAGACGAAAACCGTGTTTCAAACTATACCAAATTTTGGCAATCGGACTTGAGCAAGGAGCAAGCAGAAGATAACAAGATTCGGTTGGATCAGTACACGGACGTCGTGAACGGTTTGTGGTTCACTTATATTCTTTGGAGATTGGATTAGATACTGATATTATCATACAGGATTCTACGACGGAGCAACAACACTTTATGAATACGGATGGGCCAAATCATTCCACTTTTCACGGTTTTACCCAGGGGAAGAATTCTATGCGTCACTGGCGCGTCATGAATACTACCTTGCCTCGAAAATGTCGCTTAAACCTGGTATGCGAGTTTTGGATGTGGGGTGTGGAGTGGGCGAGCCAGCGAGACAGATCGCCACATTTTCAGATGTGAATATCGTGGGGGTGAATAACAATCCGTTCCAGGTCGGAAGGGCGAGGAGCTATACGCAACGAATGGGAATGGAAAAACAAGTGCAGTTTGTCACAGGCGATTTTATGAAACTTTCGGAGCAGTTTGGGGAAAATGCGTTCGATGCGGGTAAGGGACATTTTGATTGACGGAAAGGGATTTGCTTAAGGGATGCTTGGCGCAGTGTATGCGATTGAGGCGACGGTTCATGCGCCGACATGGGAGGGCGTGTACGGACAAATATTGAAAGTTCTGAAGCCAGGCGGGGTGGTGAGTGTGTTGTGTGGATTGAAAAGAAATGCAGCAACTGAGAACATATAGTTTGGGGTGTATGAATGGTGCATGACAGATGACTGGGATCCGAGCATCCCGCAACACAAGACTATGGCGCACGATATAGAGGTGGGGAACGGGATACCGGAGATGCGGCCGATGAGGCTGGCACGTGCTGCAATGGAGACGGTGGGATTTGAAATTGAGCACCAAGAGGATCTGGCAGCGCGAGGGGATGCGGTACCATGGTACTATCCGCTGGAGGGTGATCCGCGGAAGGCACAGACGCTGTGGGATTGTGTGACGGTGCTGCGGGTGAGCTGGACCGGGCGGCTAATAAACCGGAGTGTGATCCGATGTATGGAGTGGCTGGGAATTGCGCCCCGGGGCACGTTTGATGTCAGCCAGAAGCTGGAAAACGCCGTGGCCGGACTTGTGGCCGGGGGCCAGGCTAAGGTTTGTGCATGTGTGTGCTTGTATGTATGTGTGACGCTGAGGCTGAGTTGCAGCTGTTTACGCCAATGTATCTGATGATAGGCCGGAAACCCAAGGTGAGCGCGTAGTAGTTGTGGTAGAGTTGTAATGTGTGGGAAATGGAATCTCGGGTGTTTGCGTGTGACTGCGATCTTGCGAGTGTGACTGCGATCCTGTGCGATGAGCGATCCTAGGGTACCCAAGCCCCGCCTGCCCAAGGCATACTCTGAGCAGCAGCTTGCTTTTCTTCGCAGGTTTATTTCTTTTTCGTTTGTCGGCCGCCTCGGCTTATCCTCCCCCAGTAATCTCGCCGAGTTCGAGCGCCGCTCGCAGGGCTCGGTCCGCGGCGACGCCAAAAAGTTTGCCCTCGAGCGTGCCGCCGAGTTTGTCGCCCGCTTCGGACTTCCTCCCGAGTTTCTCGCTATCGACGAGTCCGACCTCCGCTTCCGCGAGGCATGTCCTGTCTCCTCCCTCCTTCTTGTCCCCCTGACACCCCCCCAGCAGATATACAACTGGTTCAAGAACACCCTTGGCCGCACCCGCCGCAAGCTCGAAGGAAGACCCCGGTCTGCCAAAAAGGCTGCTGAGAAGGGTCCGTGCGTAGTGGCCCGTGCGCGCTCGCCGGCAGCAGCGCCGTGGTCGTCGTCGTATGCAACGAGCAGCACGTCTCCTGCAAATGCCCCGCAGCCGATCATCCAGTACACGGCGCTCCCTCCTGTGCCTCCTCTCCAGCCCACCCCTCCCGCCTCCATCCATCCCCCTTCCCCCCCAAACCACCACCACCTTTCCCAGGCCATCACCCAGCAACTCGTCACCGACGCCTTTCTCCAGGCCCTCGATCCCTCTACTATCGCCACCATGATCCAGTCCTTCATCATCCACAACCCCTCCCCAACTCCCCTCACCCCCATCGTCCAGGCTCTTTTCGACGCCGTATCGGCCGACTCGAGAGACCCCTACATCCATCTCAGACGCTACTTTGACGCCTCTAGTTATCTCCCAAGTGCCATCGTCCATGCAGGCGTCTCAGGCCCAATGGCCGGTCCCAGGGCCTTGCAGATGCTCATCAGAAAGTATTCCACCTGGATCCCCCATCCTTCTACCTCCCATCCCACAGTCCCTCGCAACCCTCCCTCCAATCCCTCTCCCTCCCTCTCCCACGAGATGCAGAGAATCGCTACAGAACGCCAGAGAAAAAAGGACCACATCCAGTGGGCCCGCATCCATGCTGCTGCCCTCGAACTCGGCCTCATGAACGTCGGCAGGGTAGGTGATACCGACAACAGCGGCTATACCTATGCCATGGGCAGAGCTTTTTCAGAAATGATGGCCAGGGATGCCGTTTGGGAGAATGACGAGGTTGAATGGGTCGCCGGTGTATGTGTTTTGAGAGCCGTCATCAGAACGGCCATGAGAGGCGACAGAAGACAGCGAGATGAGTATGATCAGCTCCTGACCACTTATGAAGGTCGCTGGAAGGAAATCAAAGATGAGGCTAGACAGGCTCTTGTTGCCGTAACTATTTCTACTTTTCTCCTTGTCAATCTATAACTCATTCTCCATCCACTAGGAGGTTCTTGTCGGTGCTAGGGAAGACTTGTCTCATATGCTGGATGAAGGCCTGTCCTGATATCTATATCTATATCTATATCATATATCTATGTTCTACTCCCTACTCTGTTTTCTGTGTCACCAAGTATGTGTTGAAATGAACTAGAACTCGTTCCATGACGTCTTGTGCGTGCTTTCGCTCAACAAATCTTTTAGCACTCATCCTCAGTGTTAATCATACAGCTTTGGGCCAGACACACTTACCCGTGAGGCTCACGAGGATATACGACCAGTTGTGCGCTTTCTCTTCCCCGCATCGCAGCACATCGTTTCAGTCCACGATAGAATCCGTATGCTTGACCTACGGGTACACGTTGGTCCCGTTCACCGTGTAAGACGAGGATGGCTGTTGTTGTTCCTGGGATATTGTGTATTGGACTTGATTTACGTTCAGACGTCAATGTAAAGTCCACATTTGAGGATGGCAAAGGCCAAGGTGATGTACCACCGATGGCTGCCTTGCAGACGTGAGTCGTTTAGATACACATACAGAGAGAGAAGAGACGACCCACTTCAAGTTCTGGTAAACCAGATTCCATGACCAATCCTTCCCAATTCGTCACTCCTGCTCCTATGACAGCGGCTTTATATTTTGTCTTTGTCTGTGTTGCACCCCAAGCTGTCAACGATCCACCTAACCAAAGAAGAACGAATCGTTATAAAAACACACACGCACAAGAGTGATAATGAGTTACCGTGACTCCAACCAGCGATACCTAATTTCTGTTCATCGGCCCAACCACATCGAACGACTTGATCAACCATACTGTCACAATCTGACCAATCGTGTACACCTATCCCTGCGTTTGCGCTCGAGGCAAAAGAAGAACCTCGGCCTTGGCTTGCACGATAGTTAGGTGATATGACGAGATAACCTGCTGAAGCTAAGAGTTCACGCCAGTTGCAGTAATATGGCATGTAGTCTTTTTTGTGGCGAAGAGGCATGGTTCAGTTACTGCTGATGCTGATGGAGATGATAAGATAAAACGCACCGGGAATATCACGTCGATAAGGTCCTCCATGAATGAACAAGATAGTAGGAATCCGACCGTGAGTGATGTCGTAGTTGGGTGGGAACCGAACTAGACCGCTAAGTTGGATACCGTCTTTGTTTTTCCAATAGATGATTTCAGTTTTGAGAACGGGTGTTTTTGTTAACCATGTGAGATGATTTGAAAGTCGAACCAGGTTTTCGTTGGATCTTGATAGGGGTTCGAATTTGTGGTTTTCTTCTTCTTGGTTGTTGCTGTTGTGTTGGTCGATGTGAATTTTACCAGACCAAACGTTGAGTGGTTCGTGATAGGGACCTGAACTGAGCACAGCAGTGAAAAAATAGGTGACGTGGGTTGTTGGATTGGAAGAAGAAGAAGAAGGGTGAATGACACGTTTGACGTCCCACGAATTGAACCAAATCGCATTTGAGGAAGTATGGAAGAGCGTGAATCGAGATAAATGGGTTGAAGATGTTGAAGCAAAAACGATAATGTCAATTCGTGATTCAGTATCGTTGCCAACTTCGACTGCCAGAAAATCGTGGTCGTTTTTTGTTGGATCATCCTTTCCTCTGGGATGGACGTAGGCAGGAAGAATACGTATAGCATCTTCGTCGATTCCGTAAATGCGTTCTGTTCTTGTTGTTGCTGGGAGATGGTGAACGTGAAGTGTGCGAGCATCGAGAATATTTTGCGGCTCATAACTTTGTAAACTGGCGATATGTCCTGTTGACAACCAAACATGTGACCCTGAAGGAGATCGCGGATAACTCGCCAAATATATTGGTTTCACTACTTCTTCCACCACGGATATCGATTCCAACAAAACTTGATCAACTTGCTCAGACCACTCCATTCCTCGGCTCCGTCTCAACCGATACAAAATATCTTTACTATCACTACTCCAAGTAAACCCTTCCAATTGGTGTTGTTGATCCTTATCCCTTTGTGTTTCAAACATGCGTATCTCATCCGTTGTGAAATTGTATACACCAAGTTGAGAAAGACGACCCTTCGTTTGATATGACGATGATGATCCCAATTCAATGACATCGACGTCGTTCTTTTTGATCTCGGTAGCGATACCCTCCTTATCGTCATCGTCGGCTAGGAATCCGACGAGTTCTCCAGATGGAGAGATTTGGAATTCTCGAATGTTTGCTTTCTTTGTAAATTTGGAGGTTAAGATGGCAGGTTCTGGGATAGTCGAGGGTTTGGGGATGGGACAGGTGAGGACTTCATCAATGATGATATCATCGGATGAAGAAGAAGAGTCTTTATCGATGGTATTGGCACCCCGATCCCGATAAACAGACGTTATATAGTCAACAAGCGATAGTTGATAGATAACACTTTTTTTCCCTGGTGTTTGTCTGTCTGATAAGAACAGAATACGTGTACCATCAGGGTGAAAAACGCCAGATCGATCGTTAAATTCGCCTCCAGTGATTGGAATAGCACTCGATGGTCTATTCGTCTCGGCAAGCCAAAGTGTAGAAAGGGGTCGTGAAGTGGATCGATAGAATTGAGTGACTTGGTAAAGAATGAAGCCGCCGTTGGGACTGAGTTTCACATCTCGGATCTTAGGTTGAGAAGCGATGAAAGTGGGATTGAGATGTTGATGATTTTGGGGAACCTGGGATTGGGATAGTTGAGCTAGCATGGAATGCGCTGAGGTTTCATTGAAAGAGGTTGTCATTTTAGATTTTAGAGTTTGTAACGAGGGACTGGTTCGGTTGGGAAGGGTTTGGGGAATGACAAGGATCATTGGCTTCGTTGTATTTAAGATACTCTAAGCGTTCCACCAATAACAAGTTGGGATCTGAACCATACGATTTACTGCAAAGCTTATTTGCTAGCTGCGACTTGTACTGTGAGAAACGTCACTACAATTATAGTTTACGGTGCGAAAACGAATCTCCAATAATAGATTCTGGGTGGAAAAGCTGCAAGGACTTTTTGGATGGCAGGATCTGGCACCAAATTCCGAAGAGGTCCTCGCGAACTAGGATTCGAAATTGATATTGTAGTTCACGAATTCTTAAGCATATCGATTCAATAAATGTGACAACGAGTGTGATCCTATTTTACTTTGCTGTTAGAAATCAGATCCGTTTTTGTTTTGAATACCAGAATCTGACGAATATCACGTGTGATAATTACTGCATAACGTGACTAACGCGTGACTCTATGGTATGATCGGATTTTCATGTAACGCTGAATCCGGACTTCGAAACTCCCTCTTTCCTCCCCTCTTTCTCTTGGATTTAAAAAACAATCAAGTTTTTTTTTTGAATAACTGGTTCCACAGGGGGCAATAAGGTTTTTTCTTGTTGTATGGCTGGAACGTTTAGCGGTCATCTTCTTCATTCCTACCACACAAGTCAAGCAATGAATCTAGTCACGTCTGGAGCTATGTCGTTCAACTCTTTGATACACGGAACACCCATGCCTTCAACATCTATGCTTGATTCCCAAATCCCATTCACTGCTACTCCTTATGCCAATGAAACCATGTCAGAAGAGACTGCTAAGAGAATTGCCACGTTACAAGTGAAACTAGATCAAAAACTGGGTCCAGAATATATCTCTCAAAGACAAGGACCAAGAGGTGGCCCAAAGTTGACGTATGCGGAGGGTTGGAAAATGATCAACTTGGCTAATGAAGTCTTTGGGTTCAACGGCTGGAGTTCAAGTCTGGTTAATGTGACGACGGATTTCGTAGATCGCAGTGAATCTGGAAGATATAATGTTGGCGTCACTGCTATCGTAAGAGTCACGTTGAGGGAAGGAGTTTACCATGAGGACATTGGATACGGAACAGCGGATAACTCTCCGAGTAAAGGTCAAGCTTTGGACAAGGTGAGTATCTCTTGTCTCTCACCCGAATGCGGAGTGTGAATGTAGTTTCATCTTGACTCGAAATATCTTCAGTGTAAGAAGGAAGCAGTCACAGATGGTCTTAAGCGTGCGCTGCGGAATTTTGGAAATTTGATGGGAAATTGTCTTTATGATAAAGCATATACTCAAGAAGTCGTGAAGATGAAGGTACCCGCTGTATGTGTATCTCACTCGAAAGTAATTGAAGAGGTCCATCTTGAAAATCCGAATTCGTTCATAGGCCAAATTTGACAAGGCAGAACTTCATCGACGACCAGAATTCTCAGAGGATATAAAACCTCCGATTGTTAATGCTGCGAATGCATTGAAACCCCCTGATCCCCAATTCAATTCAAATTCATCTATGTCGTCCTCCAAGACCACGTCAGTTCCAGCATCTCGACAGTCTAGCACTATTGACACGCCCAACTCCATTCTCAGTAAGCATCCCGCTGTGAACAATAACAATGCACGACCACCGGTTAATGTGGCCAGTCACCCTAATTCTGGCACCTCCGTTCCATCAGCACATCTCACTTCTTTGGACGAAAGGCTTCAATCGGTTCCATCACACCAGCCACAGAACCAGCCTCAATTCGCTCAGAGCCGTCGTCACGTCTCATTTGCGGAGGAGGAGTCACTCGCCACAACGTCTGTTGGTAACATATCTATCCAAGAGGCTGTCACAAAATCCGAAACTGAGGATGACTTTGATTTTGAGGATGATGAGTCTTTTCTTGCTGCGCTTGGCATGGAACAAAGTGATTTAGGCCGCCCGATCGAAACTGATGCAGATATGGGTCGGCCAATTGATCATGAAGAGAGTAATTCACCTCCGGAGAATGACACGAGTATTCCCGTCAGTGACACCTTAATGACTATGACTAAAGGCGTAGCAAGTGATATGTCTATCTCCCGAAACAATGCTCGTGTACAGCGGTTACAAGAGATTGTGAAAGCTACAAATACAAATACTCTGAAGACCTCTCCTCCACTCATGAAACAATCCATGCCCTTGGACCAGATCCAAAATGCTGCTTCCTCTTCTACTTTACGTACATCGCCTACCCTGCTTCGACCATTGAACCAAGCCAATCAACCTAATATGACACACGCTCAGCAACGTAATCACCAACCGCTCGCGAGACCAGCAAACCACAACCGAAACGAAACCGAGGACCCCAGTACAAGTTCCGGTGAATCCGGAACAAAGTGTCCAAGGATGACGACGACAACGACAGTGCCTTCTATGGGAGGATTCCATTTTCCTCCTGGAATGGTACGTTCTATCTCACCATGTATATCCGCTGATTTAATTTAATTTTTCTCATTGATAGGATCCTCATCAGCAGGGTGGAATTAGTATTGGTACTAAGAGAAGCGTGGATATCATGTCGTCGAGTTCTAATTTTGGCAGAGGCCTGGGGATGAATGTGAGCATTACTGGCACTGGTAATAGTATCAGTAATGGTGGATTTCGTGGTTCAAGACCTGGGATGGGATTACAGCAGGCTGCACCACAGCAACGAAGAGAGCCATTTATGCCACTGGAGATTGGTGAGAGTGGGGATATCAAGCGGATCCGGCGGTGACATGATGGGCTCTTGTCGTCGCGAGATTGCAAGGCTTTCTTTATTATGACATCTTGCTGTTGATATGCCTATTTGTTTTTGCATGGACTGTTGTCAGCATATTTGTATCATATTGCACGTATTCATATCTGACATTCTTGTGCTGTTTCATATATTCGACTCTTGGTCGGTATCCACGGTTAGAAATGACCTACTGGGAAGGGATCACTACGACATATGAAAACGAAACTCGATGAATAAAGTTATCCGGCTGTTACCGCCTAATTTCCTATGCTCCTTCTGCAGCTCCTTCTGCAATGTCCTTGTACACGTCAAACCGGCGTTGTGTTGTCACTGGAATCCCACTCCGTGCATCAAACAGCACTTGTGGATCTGGGAAAAAGTTAATAAGAGAGAAGCCATGACCCCGAGCGTTCTCATTACCGATATTCGCGTAGACAATTTGTTCATCTTCCGTTGCTTCCGTGAGTATATGACCCCTATCATGTAACTCAGAAAATCTCTGAAGGAGAACTATGGATTCACTTACATAGGATCAACGACCATTGAGTGGCCCCACTACACCCTATGAGCTCAGTAACCAAGAAACATCATTTCGCAAGTAACCTGGGCGCACCGCATGGTACGCTGCAGTCATGTCTCTAGCAGGACTACACATTCCCACAAATATCTGATTATCCACAGCCCTTGGGAGAAAATCTCAGATCAGGCATGCATTCATGACGCGAACCGACCTTGATCTTTGCAGTAATTCCCAGTGTAATGAACCTGTCGTCAAATTGAATGCTCCTGGATATATTATCATCTGACAACCTGGTTTGGTGTCATGTAAGCCATCGAGGCAATAGGATCAAGAGTTAAGAATGGATGACTTGCCTTGACGAGCTGATATCATAGCAAGTTCGGGGAATCGGATATCATAACAGATCCCGAGACCGATACGAGCAAATCCTACCAGAGTCAATTTGAATCTTTGGGTTTCAGAGTGGAATATGGGATTTCTTACCAGTATCGAAATAGTTTGTAGTATTACCCCCTGTGAGGGTTTCACTTTCCTTTAAGGAGAAAACAAAATTAGCTTTTCAATAAACGGGATGACAAATATTCACCAAATATTCACCTTGAATTTGATCTTTCCCGGGATATCGATGTCGAAAAGGTGCACCTTTCGGTGGATTGCAACGAGCTCACCTACGTAATTCCTATATGAGTTTATATTTGATAGATTCTGGGGCGGCTCTGGTACCCTGAGGATTATAGACCGTGCAAGTGTTATAAATTTTGCCATCCTGTGCATCCCGTTCTGGTATGGAACCTTATACAGACTTAGTACCGAATGATAGGAGTCTCAAAGACTTCATATACCTCCAATCAACCATGTACCTATCTCTTTTGCAGTAGCGGAGAGCATCTTTACACTTTCACTCGCTGAGCTGGAAACATTGTAAGGTGTGCCTCGCGTAAACTCGATCTCTTCTGCATGAACCGGGAAATGAACATGTCCATAAGGCGAATTGAAGCACTCCTAAGAAAACTTTAGTTTGTTTCCCGGATGCGGATCAAGAGCGAACAGGAAGGACGACCAGGTCTGGCTTCTTGTTATGGCTTTGGCCAGAAGCTGCTTTAAGGATCATGTCCCGGGCATGCTTGAGGTTATCGGCTTTGTTGGGTCCTGTCTGCCCTAGTTGGATGAATGCCAAAGTAAATGGACGAAACGATTGTTTGGCTGCCATGGATGATGATATGATAGTGCGAGGGATATATCACATCACGAGACGCATATCACAAGTCATGTGCAGCATCAGGCTCAGACGGACTGTCATGTTGACAACATGAGTCGCACAGCGCTCGCTACACAAAGCACAAAATCTCTCCAGCGGCCCAGACGTCTTTTACTTTCACCAACAAAACGCAGGAGTTCCTTAGATGATGAGCAGCACACACACCGCCCATCTGAAAAAGAAATCTGGGAGTGGACTCTGACTTCGGCAGCCGTTGCGAAGTGCTACATACGTGATGTCTTGACTATGTCACAGTGCCAAGGTCAGTCTCGCCCACTTCGGAAATATCTCATTGGGTTGATCAAAGATATAGGCTTCGATTTCTACTGGCTGGGAAACACACCTTGTCGTAAGGTTGAAATTTGTGGTGTTATTGTTGGAATTCAAGTGTTTGAGAAGAAAATTATGTATACCAGTGCGCCCTGATTACTGCTTTCTACATGTTGATGTCTCCTAACTAGAGTGTCTAGTTGATGATGGAACGGAGGTTATAGACTGTACAGACACTCCGCAACAGATCGTGAAGTCCAAGAACCCTGACGTCTGCTCTACATCCTCTGGATATTCCCTACTTCAACCCATAAAGGGGATAGGGGGAGTTATCAAAATTTCAGGCAGAGTACAAAGGAAGCATGAGACAAGATGTATGATTGCAGATGAAATATGTAAGCGATGTCGGGTTATGAATGCCATTGATACCAACACGTGTCCTAGCATTATCATCTTTTGGCGCCCAACTCAAACACTGGGAAATTGTTCGACAACTGCATGAGACCCGTTATGGCACCTCAGTATCTTTTGTTATCCCAGCTGTCCCAAGAGCACAAGAATCGCCCGAGACTTTGAGTCAAGCTGCGGAGCCATGGATGCCAGCGATCATCACGCCTTCAGCAGTGGTTGACTTGAGCCCGACGACCGTTGCCTCTGGTCTGATAAAGTCTATGGAAAACCCTCATGTATGTGTTACTCGCATCTCCCAACCGTATATTGATTACTGCCTCCACACTCAGTCACAACCTAAATTACGTCACCCATCGCGTCTTCGACCATCAAACCTCACAGACAACGCATTCAGAATATATATTAAACACTTCATCAACAACGCGCCTGAAACCCTGATAAAAGATGTCTTCTACTCAGACGATGATTTTTACAAATCTTCACAGATTAGAACAGCGACAGATTTAGCAACTGACGATAACGACTCAACACCCTGCCTTCGAATTCCGAAGAAGCTCGAGTGGCCGTCCTTATCGTCTTTCGACAGAACCTGTGGGGGATTTACTCTATCTTATCTTCGGCGCGTCCCCGAATTGTCCCTCATGGCTACGCGCGTTGTCAGACAGCGTGCACGAGAACTACGAAAAAAGGCACAGGCAGCATCAACTTCAAAGTCTACTCTCCTTAATCAGCCTGCTGAACACACAGAATTGAGCCGATCCAGTCTTGCAGCCAAGAAGAAGCGTCTCTTCCAGTGGGCGATCTGCGAATTGATGAGAGATGGTAGCATCACCCTTTGGGATGGACCCAAACGATTGCTTCAAACGGAAGTCACAGATCAAAACCCGGGGTCCAATGTCTTGTGGAAGTTCAGCTCGGCGGCGGTAGACACTTCTTTGTTCAGTAACGCGACCAGTTCGAGGTCAGCGGATGATGACGAGTCGGATTTGTCTGATCCAGACCCTGAAGAGGAAGCCTATATATCAACTAAACCAGAGCTTTTGGCTCACACAATCACGGATGCTTTGAAGGCTTTAGTTCTGACACCGCCCCGGAGACAAATCGTGAAGCAGAACGAGCTAATAGGGGGTTCGACCAAGGAGGATATACTAGAGTATCTGAAAAGAGATGATAGGTGGGCGTTCATCGGAGAGTGGAATATCACCGAGACGTTGGAATATATGATGAAAGTTGGTCTGGCGTGGAATCCTTCCGGAGATCGTTGGCTGGCGACAGGGTGACGGGACAAGAAAAATTCTCACATTTGAGCGTTGATACACTTACCGCTCGTTTGTATGATATACTGACAGTGAGTCCTGCGTATAGCTGTTCTCTAAACTAACTGAATCTCTTACCTTGAATGTAAACAACTATCAGTGAATTAGAAACCTCCGCCAGAAACGTGTCGAGGAAGCCCTTGTAAATATAACTTGCCATTTATGAGAATCCTCCATGACACAATGGGGATGGACTGCAAGGAGCGCCTGATGAGTGCTCAACCCGATCGTACTATTTTATCTGTCCCAAAGTCTCCGGCATCACAGAAAGCTAGCAGGAATGTTACCCGACTGTGTACTCCGAAGACTTTGGATTTTGCAATGGGCACTTCTTGCGGTAGACAATGAACACGAAGAATGGTTTCGAACGTCCACACGTGGTAAAGATGCAGTATCGGCTAGCTGGTCTCTGCCGAAGTTGGCTATGTTCTTTATAACGCCATATCCATTGATAAAGCATCTCATGCTATCGAAAAATTTAGGACTGGCAAGATGTCTGAATACCGCTGAATAGTGCCCACCCAACCCTCACTCTCTTGTTCCTGGCTGGCTGCGTCCATAAGTATGTTAGTTCATTTCTAAGCGATCTTGAGTATGCTAAGCCTAGGAACACTGAAAATTTAACATTGGTACATAATTTGCCCCTCCTCTGATGAACTGCAAGACCAATGAATGGGACCAGATATCGTGCCAATATAACCAAAATGGAAAAGCCTTTTTTGCATCTCCCAATCTGGGTGCAACTCCCAAGATATTTTTGAGTTACTTTCCTGATCTAGAATCCGTGATTGAAGATGCAAAATCCAAGTGGAGATCTTCATGAATATCTGTCTTAATTCTTTTTATTTGTTGATTTCCCTCGTTATGATAAATTTCTGGATTCTAGCCTCGGCCAGGATTTACCTCCCTTTTTTTTTTGAGTAGTTCTGACACACACTCAATAATGGCAATATTCAGTGGTCGGATGACAAAGTTTGCAGGAACTTCCTACGTAGGATCTGCCCACATGCACAAATACAATAGGCCTCAATCTTGTCCCTCTCACCTCTGACAATCGTCTGGAGGCGAATATTTAAAGATTAGAAGTCAACTGTCAACCTGTGGCCAACTAGACAGATTTCATTGTCTAGCAGTAGCTATTTTCTAACCTAAATTAGTTCATAAATTCCGCTCTGGCCTGTAATTTGTGTAAAGTCTAGAAGGGAGTATAGATGCATGACATCCTCTGTAATGAGTGGTATGTTGGTGGTTGATAGTATGAGCAGAGTTGGAGCTATGACATATATCGCTGATGACTGTCAAAGTGCAAGTGGCGACATAAGCTTATTGTCTATATGACAGGTAGAAGTTCGGGTGAAATTTTGGCCATTTGACGCGGTGTTCAAACCTGCTCGCAGAGGCCTAAAAATTCGGATCATTCTAATAATAGACGTCTCAAGCATCAAGTCAATAATCTGCTTTCATAATGAAACAAACAGCACATTCATAGTATGTATGTAAGGACACTTTAATGTCCTGTTAATTTCATCCAAAAGATCAGAGTAGCGAGAAGCAATGTCCCGTGTCATCAAACCACGAGTCACTTTGGGAGCTTTCACCTGCATGAAGTATTGATACTGTGGGAGATGTGAAAATACGGCATAATTGTTGCGGTTGAGATTTATATTTGATACCCGTCGTGTGCCGTTTTGATGAAGGTGACTGTGGGTACAAATATAGATAGCACAACACAATACAGGGTACCTCCTGAATGAAGGCTCCTACTAAGCAAAACCAAAAACTCAGAGTCCAAGTATAGGTGTGATTTACCTTTGAATTAGTCCCCAATATGTAACTCTTCATATGCCGGTGGAGGTACACTCTCATCTGCGCTCGGACCTTGATGACGCAAACTTTGGTTCATCAGTTCCAGTTCTCTGACTCTCGATTGCAATTCTCCAATCCTTCTCTCGCTCAGCTCTTCAGCACCGCTAACTCTCCGTGTCATCTCACCGACTCGTGCGTGGAGTACCTCCTTTTCCCTCTCGAGTTCATTGATTCTTCGCCTCAAGACATTATCCGAACTGGACGCCTGCATGCCTCTCACAACCCCTTCTAACTCAGACACCTGGAGTTTCAACCTTGAATTTGCATGTTTCAGGTCATCTATTTGAAAGTAATTCTGATTCGTTAAGAGGATGGTTGACATTTGTGCTTGAATATCCCTCTCCCGGATTTTAAGCTCTTCATTCTCCCTTGTCACGTCTTTCAACAGCATCTGGAGCTCCCATCGACTGCTTCCTTTAGTTTGTGGATCCATGAGTAATTTCTCCATCTCTGCTAAGCGCGTCGAAATTGAGTTCTTCTCACTCCGAAGATTCTGCATCCGAGATTCGGCGTCCACAAGCTCCCTTTCTAATGATATTTTCTCAGCCTTCAAGTCCCCACATGTCTGCTTCAGCTGCCCGTTCTCTTGGGAGAGTTCAGCAACAGAATTTAAAGTTTCGTTCAACTCTTTTTCCGTATGTTCATGGGTGATTAAGAGCTGTGTTAATCGGGTCACTTCCTGTGAAAGCTCAGCAGTCCGATCAGCTCCTTCATTAGCTGCTATAACTTGGTTGACGGCCTGGTCCATCTCTTGGAGGCGTCTCTTGAGTTGTTTGTTGTCTTCCCTTAATGAGTTGTTCCTTTCTCGGTACTGGTTTTGCTCTTTGAGTTGACCCATCAACTCCTCTAACTGCCCTCTTAACTGTTTACTCTCTTCTCTCAGCTCTGAAAGAGTCTCTTCACCAAAATGACGGTCACTGTGGAACATGGCAGGAGATGTGGACGGAATAATAGGTGAGGGAAAGGATGGAGATAGTGTATTCTGATCATGAAGTAGGAGGCGGGGTACAGGAGTGAGACGTGAAACCTGAGAAGTAGGTGTGACGGATGGGAAAACTTGAGAAGAAGAAATAGTAGAAGGTGGATGAGAGGCTGGAAAGAGATCCTCAGAGGTAGTGGTAATGCTGAGTCGATTTTTGAACTTGGGCTTTGGAGTCTTAGGAGGGCAAGGAGAAGGGTTAGTAAAGGAAGCTGCGTGTTTGATAGTTGGTGATGTTGCTGATGATAATGACATCGATAGAGATGGCTTCCGGGATGCTGGGGGTATCGGAGGTGGAGGTCGCTTGGGAGGAACAGGAGGCGCTGACGACCGTCTCGCATGTATCTGGGATTTGGACCTCAGTGAAGGCGGGATCAGAGACACAGGGAGTTCGAGAGTGGGTAAAGCTTGTCCTTCTAGCTTTTTGTGTATGAGATGGACCGCAACCGCGAGTTGGTCCTTGTTAAGCTTATTATCACGTCTTAGGTCAACGAGATCCCTATGAAGACGTTATTTTTCATGAAGCCTGAAACAGAATGTACAAACCATATTTGGGCTATATCGTTTGGCAAAAGGTTGAAAAACTTGAGCATGAACCGAGCCGACTCATCACCATCGAGTAGACCCTTCTTATCAATGTCAAGGTTGTCGAAGTGACTTTGTGCCTCAGCTTTCTCAATGACTGAAACGCCCCACTCGCTATTTTCTCGGGTAGGTGAAATGGTATATTTAACCGACGTCGATGACGACTGAGGGGTGGACGTGAACTTGGATGTGACAGGAGGGATCGTAAAAGGAGAACGGGATTTTACAGAAAACTGATCGAAGATGTGAGAGGGTATTGATGAGGGCAATGTTGGAAGTTGGCATGTCTTGACAGACTGGATCAGATACATGCCGACAGCGAATTCCATGTTATTGAGTGATCCTCTTTGTTCTGTGTCTATTAGATTCCTGTCCACAATTCAATGCATTATGTGTAGAAGAGGTAAAGCACTAACCAAATCCGATCGAGATCACTATAAGATAGGTTAGTCTTGAGGTAAATGTCGCGCACCTTGTCACCTAAGAGAGTGTCGTCATCAGTCACGAAAGAAGCAAGGAAGCTGACCCTACCATCAAGTAGGCCATTTATGGGACCAGCCTCTCGAAAAGTTCTGTTAAATTTTATTTTGTCTTGGATGTTGACAGGTGGAAATTGTACAGATTCTACCCCATTCCGAGTGCATTCCCAGACATCTTTCAAAATAGGCAATGGACCATTCGCTAAATCGCTGTGAGTCGTGATAGGAATGCCTCGTATCCGTAACATACAGTAATTGACAAAACTACGATTTATCGGCTTTCCTGACTGAGCCCAACCAATCAAGCGTACGGCAATTGCTAATTCCTTTTCAGACAGGTTGCCATCCTCATCCTCGTCTGCCAGTGTCCATATGTGAGCCAACTGTTCATAAGAAAGGCCGCTTCGTTGCAGTATCTCAACAGCATTAACAGAAGCTATCGAAGGAGTATCACTGAGGCTGGACAAAGTACCGAAATGAGATCTCTCATAGTCCAAGATGGCCGCAACTACGGAAAGCTCTTCCTGTGTTGGGATAAACTCGAGAGATACAGTGGCCATTCAAGAAACAGACCGAGTGTTCATAGAAGTGAAAGTGTTAACATGGTTGTCAGGATTGGAATAGATAGAATTGTGATGCGGTGCAAGGAAACTCGTGACTTCATGACTACTGCGCATTGCCATGCATCGGAAATCGCTAACGGTCACATGCTTACCGAGTGAGATAAATAACCACTGTTGACTGGCCGATCTATCTTGTCTCTAGATAATGTTTATTTCTATCCATAGTAGGACAGGAGGCATTTAAAGTCTCTTAGCGTTGACAATATCTGCGAATTCAGGTTTAAGAGAGGCACCACCGACGAGGAAACCATCTACATCAGCTTGGGCAGCTGGATCGATAAGATTAGGGGAAAATCAGATCATGTAGTACAAAGCTTACCAAGCTCTTTGCAGTTCGCAGCGGTGACGCTGCCACCGTAAATTATTCTGGTCTCTTCTGCAACGGCAGGAGAAACAGCTTTCGAGAGGAAAATTCGGACCGCAGCTTGTGTTCCTTGTGCCTGGGAAGCTGTTGCAACCTTTCCAGTCCCGATGGCCCAAACAGGTTCATAGGCGATGACGACCTTCCTGAATGAACTTATGAGATGCCTTTGTGCATCTGATGATAAGTAATACTGACTTCCAGTCCTCAGGTTTCAATGTAGCAATGACAGGAGTAAGTTGAGCCTCGTTGATTTTATCAGTCTCTCCAGCCTCCCGCTGTTGAAGAGTCTCTCCAATACAGAGAATGACTTTGAGACCAGCTTTGATGGCAGCGCAGGTCTTCTGTGCAACAAAGTCCGAGGACTCGCCGAAAAGGGTACGACGTTCAGAGTGACCTTTTATGATATATAAAACCAAAACTGTGGCACCGGCTGTAGATGTACGCACCAAGGATGACCCAAGGTATACCAGCATCAACCAATTGCTTTGGACTGTTTACGATCGCCATAGGTCTACATTAAACATCGGTTATCAAAATTCGCGAACCTGATCTCGCCAGTAAAGGCTCCGGAATCCTTTGGGTATAAGTTCTGCGCGGATACAGCCACGTCCTGCCTCGTGCTAGCCTTGATGGACAACAAGTAAATAGAAGGGGGAGCGATGACAACCTCTGTTCAAATCATATCCACCAATCATTTATTCTCATGATGCAGGAAATCTTTTGAAGTACCTACGCACCGGTATTGGGATCGAGAGTCGCGGAGTTCAGATCACCAACAAGAGCAGACTCAGCTGCTCTGGTAATGGGGTTCATCTTGAAGTTTCCGCCTACGAAGAACTGGCGAGGCATAGTATATTTCAGATGTTGAAAGATATGGTTGGAATGCTACACGGTGTTCCCAGATGTTAGCTTAATTAGGACAATGAATCCCATCATTGTTAGGTGTAAAAAAAAAATGAAAAGATATAATTACGATACACTTCCAGAAAAATATTGGTTTACCACGGCCTGCCATCGAGTGTAATAAATTGTTGATTTTTTTAAAAGAATGGTTTTCGATTGATTTTGGTTTATTTTCAAATCTTATCACTGATCACTATATTTTTCTGATCATTTTCCGATGTTTATTCTATATTGACTGTTAACCTTTACTGATTGTATCTAGTTGTCATTTTGACAGGTGTCATCATACCACGGACTGCGAGCGAGCACCATGTAACAAATTGACGATCCAAAAAAAAAGACAGGTATCATCACTGCACAACTAATTTATTGCACTAGATTGATGAACTGTGCTTCTGATTCCAAACTAGTTGACATAGAAAACATGTACCGTGCAAAGGATGGTTTTTCTATGCTGACAATTCTTCCACTGAGAAAATGTGTACCGTGGACTTATCCCTAAATTACTTGTGTCCGTGTGTTACCTACATGGTGGCTTTTCCCAGTGGTGACTGATATTCTCACTTTTTTTTCAATAATATTTCCGATGAAATGGATAACATAACATAACTATACATGATATTAACACTATTTTTATGAACACCCTTCAGCACCTTTGGAGTTCTCGCAGGATTGGCCAAAAAGATGCTCTCTTGCCAAATATCTGACTGAGACTAACTCCCCGCATTTAACTTCTACAAACGTATGTTGCCACTAGCATCTGATAGATGTCAGAGGATATTCTGAATGATTAATATTGATTTCGAATAGTTCCTGCTTGCTACTGTTGAGTTCAGATATGCTAGAAACGAAGGGGACTCGTTGCAAAGGCCCAACGAGTCTCGTCTCAACTGTCTCTTTACCTTGACATGATCTACATTGAAATTGAACATCAAGAAATTTTATTTCTAGTGTAGCGCTTGATGTTCCAACAGCCACGTCAGTCGTTTTGCTCGAAGACTGGCCGTCTGTTAACCTTAGTAGGAACAAGGCCTCACTTGCAGTAGCCTCATTGAATATAGTCTTTTTACTCTTGAAGAACGAGCCTCAATCTGCGCGTTTCCTCAACCCGTAAACGGGTTGGAATAATTGAGACTCAGTCGTGGCTTGTGGGCTGCGAGCTGATGGATGGTGGCGGGCCGCCATAGATGCCGAACCGGGGTGATCCGTTGCCATGATCGCCTATGCACGTCCGTAGTAATTCACAGAAGCCATCCTACCCCTCACATTCTTCTCCTAATCTACCGTCTCAGCACAATGACAGCAGATATTTTACATACAGGTCTAAATTATAATTCCAAAATTCCCACTGAGAGCCCGGCTGGACTCGAAGTTCTCAATGGTGCCAATGGTAGTCATAAACACTATGCAGCCGACCCAGAGGCTCAGGATATGGTCATCGAGTCATTAAGGACCCAGATACAGGATCTCTTTTCTCAAGTGACACAACTTAATAGCAAGCTCGTCAAGTCATACGACCGTGTTTCTGATTTGGAGGACGAATTACATGTCGCTTCTGCTCAGTTGCGTTCATCTTCTCTCACAATATCAGACTTGGAGTTTCAGCGGATGCAACATTTAGCTGCTTTGAATACAGGCCTCTTGGTGGAGAAGGATCATGTCACTACTGAACTCAACCGACTTATGGAGAAGGCAACGGACGAAGCAGCGCAGCGAGGGCAGGCCGAGAGTGCACGAGCTGCGATAGAGAAGGATCTCGATGACCTCAGTGCTTCTCTGTTTAACCAAGCGAATACTATGGTGGCAGAGGCACGCTATGCACAGTCTGTGAGCTATCGAAAGGCTGAGGATGCCGAGCAAGCTCTGCGAGATGCAGAAGAGGCTGTCAGTACAATGCAGCAACAAGTGCAAGCTTTGCAGGAAGAGAAAGAGTCTGCTGAGAGAAAGTCTGCGGAGGTTCAGTATTTGTTAGGGAAAGGGAAGTGGACTGACCGAAGGGACGGTTTGCCACTGGTACCCCCTCTGCGACTCTTTAGCTTCCATCTTCCCTACCATGAGTTCTTATCCTTCATCGCACATCTTCGGCATCTTCATCTGAGCTCACCCAACCCCCCTGCTATGTCTACTCTTCTCCCACTACCATTCTTGATGCGGTTATCGTCTGAGGATTCGTGAGTTTTTTCCAATGACAGAAGTCATTGTGACTAACATCAAATTTCTTGATTCAGGGAGCCTACAGTACGATTGGATCTCGCACCATCGTTGAACTGGCTGTCTAGACGTTCTGTTCTCGCTGCCATACACAGTGGCCAATTGACCATTGAACCCATGTCTTTCACAGCCTTGCTTATGGAATCCTCGCATTTACCCCATGTAGGCATTTCAAACTCTGCCAGTAACGAATATATACCCTGTGCTCTCTGTGGCATCTCTATCCTTCCTCGAACAATATCGGCGAGTACAAGCTCTACTAGACCTTCAATTTATCCTTTGAAAGGAATAGCACACTCTTACTCTGGATCTGGATATTGGTCAAGCAGCATTTTTAAGAAAAACTCCACCACCTTGTATTGCGAAACCTCTAGTTCGCCATCCGCTCTACCTCAAGCTAATGTACACACTACTCAAGCCACATCCAATATCACATACCCATCCCAAGTTTACATCTTTCGCATTTCGCCAAGCCAAACATCTTCACTACCACAACTACCACTTCTCACATCCGTATCTGTGGGCCCATCAAGCTCGTCGACACCGCCTTCTTCAGGTCAAAATACACTTTCCCGATCTAATTCATCTCTCGGGAGCGGGTCTTCTTCCCAGTCGAGCAGTACAATTTATCCCCTTTGTACAAATGGATGGTGCCTCTCCCGCCTTCGAACCACATGTTCGATGTGGGCTTTTGTTCGAACCAGTATTGTTGAACGAATATGGGAAGAGGAACCTCCTGCTATCACACGCCTACCTGTTCTTTCCCGGGAGACTACCCCCATACCTGTTTCCATCAATTTATCGAACTCAACAAATAGACCCGTTGCTCCACCTGTTCCTCCAAGGAAGCGAGGTTTGTGGGGTCTTGCAAGTGCTATTAGAGCTGCAAGTTGGAGCGAAAGCTCAAGTGAAAAGGCCAGGAGGCTAGTTGGGACTCCAGCCTTGGAGGCAGAAAACAAGACATTATCTTCCCCATCCCCTTCTCAGGAACATCCTAATATTTCGACATCAGAAGCAACGGCACTTGCTTCTTCTACCGCTCCACCCACAGCTCCTCCACCCCTTCCTAAACGCAGCAACGACCGCACACGAGACCTTGTCAACTCATCCTCACCACCCTCAACATTTTCAGCAGTACAAAACCCAAGTATTCCAACAGCTAGTCCCGCTGCCGAACCAGCATCCATGCCGGCACCAGTTGTGTCCCCTTCAGCCGCCCAGCCAGCTGAAGTGGCTGCTGTGCCTCCCTCCACCCCTCTCCAGACTCCAACTCGACCACAGGCTCCACAGATTCCACCGCGTGCAGCACAACGATTTTCAGCCTCATTTTCTCGACCAAGTACACCCTCAAATATACCCTTGCCTAGTTCGCGTCCTGAGACTCCTGTTGCAACTCACCAACCTCCATTACGTACTTCATCACCAGCCTCTGGTACAACAAATGGTACGCCACCCCCAATTCCTCGACGAGCACGAGCACGAGCACCTGGAAAGCCTCTTGGTGAAGTTGGAGGGGACAATTCTCAATCCAGTTTCCTGAATGCCCCAGTATCACCATGTGATGCTCAAACTCAAATAATTCAATCTCAGCCTCAGCTTGGCAGTGTCAACGAGGCTATTAATAAGAGTGAAGACAAGAAGGAAACTGAGGAGTTTTGTTCGCTTAAAGCACCAGAAGCTCCGAAGGGAATTGAATCCGAACTGAGTGTTAATTCCAACACCTCAGCCTTCTCTGAGCCAGACATTTTTGTGGATGCCGAGGAGGGAGCACAGGTCGAAGACGTGAGGGAAGAGGTGGAGGTTCGGACAGTAAAGGAGGTTAAGGAGATAAACGGGGCACACGCGGAAATTACTGGGGATATTGCCGAGGAAACAAAGCAAGAGGTAACAGTCACACCACAACTCGTAATTACTTTGAATAATCAAGAGCTTTCTTCGTCTTGGAATATCGCAGCAGCGATGGCTCCTCGTCGATCAAAAGAAGCAAAACCGGGTGAAGTGGATGGAATAAACGATTACAAGGAGGAAGATCCTTCAAGAAATCACCAGACCGGAGAGCACTCATACGTTGGGGAAACAACCTGGGAGGAGAAGATATGGAAGGAATTGACTAAGTTAAGGGAGGAGATGTTCTTGGCGAGGGTTGGTGCCGTTCGGTCTTGACTTGATGATACAAACCATTCTACTTTCTGTTTCTTGCTTTCGCTCCGGGGTTAAATTGATACATGTTCTATGTTCTGTTACGTACTAAATTTTCTCCGTACAGTGGGTCGTGATCTAAACCTAATCTGGAGAGCTCCTATGCCTGAGCCTGAATCCATGTAGTATGTCTCTTCACCAACTCGCTGACAATGTCCTCTTCGATCTCTTTCATCTGTTCAATGCCTGGATGGGTCAGAGCAGGATCAATTTTCAGCCAGTTCTCAGCAAACTGCGTGGAAGTTTTGGAGTCGGTATTGCGCGAAACAAACACAACTTCAAACTTTCGTCGGTGAAGGTTATTACCTATGACAGCTTGATGACCATACCGCTCAAGAGCGGCTTGGGCTTTGGGAATCAGGAGATCTTGGTCGGTTTCTAGCTGGAAGGGAAGGGGCAAGGGGACCTCTTAGTTTCTGAGTCATGAGTATGAATACTTTATCTACCTTGAACGAGACGATGTAACCGTCGGGTGTCCATTCATCGACCATAGGTTTGAGAATTTTGGGTACCTGGTCCATCTCAATGGATAAACTTCCTTTACCCGATTGGATTTTGTGTACAGACTTGAAAGAAAGAATGAATAATCATATTTTCCATCACAGGGGTTATTCACCATCTTTTGCCTTGGGAGGAAGAAGTCACTAACGGCTGCAGCGAGGTAATACAGCACCTTTCTGCCAAGTTTCGACAACTCCTGACTTACAGCTCTCAACAGCCACAGGTAATCATTGACCGTAACGAATGTCAATGTAAACAAAGTACCCGAGGTATGGGCTGCCTTGTACATCCTCAATACCCTTAGCAAATCTGCGCGTTTCTCTGGTGTGACAGTAATCCGAGGTGAAGAACCTGGTGTAACGTCGTCTGCTTCGATTCCAAGAAAGTCAAGAAAGGGATTCGTGGAATGTGAATAGTGCCGACTGAAAGGCTGGAGACTGAATTGCCGGTGCATAAAGATAACGGCATAACCTGCTTTGAGAAAGTATTCGGCGGAAGTTGCACCTCGAGTTCCTGTAAAATTGATAATTCCATTGTGGTGAAGCAGGATGGGGGATGATGACGGACCAGCACTAAAATTGTCGAGGAACCGAACACTGGGGTCATTGGAACGTGGTAAGATCGACAAAATCACGATAAGGTCGATTGCTTGCGTTTGATAAAATCACTCACACATTGAGCTCTAGAGGTACGGTAGTACCTCCGCTCTAAAGCAAGACAAAGAATGTGTATCAAACTCAGTGTGTGGGCCTGATAAAATCCGAAGACTTTGATACTCACAGTGACGAGGACAACTCTCCTTCCAGCGGTAACCTGTTTCTGAGTCCATTCTCGGACACGATGGACATCGTTTTCGAGTGTCGTCGGGGGCGGTTGCGTTGCAAAATACGACTCTGCAGAAAAAGAAGTCGATTCTGTTATCATCCCTCTCTCACACAGGCAGTAGAATGTGGATATGTGAAAAACTAAGTGTCCGAGTTCATCAATCAATACCTCCGATCTGGTCTACGTCCTAAATATAAGCACAGAATCTACCACGATCCCCATTCCTTTGACACCGTTCCACCAATCCTTCGCGCCTGTCTCCCTCTTGCCCTCTTGTTTTAGTTTTGTAACTTCGACTACAGTGCCACCTTTACATCGAATGAGGAGACCATGAGTTTGATGTAGACAAGCGGCTCCAGGGGTCGTGGGAAGCCGCCGGCAGATACTTGGATCGGTCGAAGCAGTGAGAGTTATCATCTGAACCGTTCGGATTGGGTTAGTTGGTATTGAGACAGTTAGACTACGCTGTGAAAAAAATGGATCAATAATTAGATTATCCGAACGTCAGAGAATTTGTACATGATGAGATATTGCCCGATGTCGCCATACAATTTCTTCAGCCGTAAGCTGCGAAAAGTCAATAGTCCAGTCAGCTTGGGTTATCATTGGTGCATGAGGCTCGTTGGTCGTTTCAGGCTGAGGTATTGCTTTTGCCTGCGAATTGACGTCAACCGTCCACGTCATGTACTTGTAGCTTTGGAAGAATACCAACAGTTCCTCGAGCCATGTCCCTTAGGACATCCACAATCAGTCTTCCACCATCCTTGGCCAGAATTCCACGCAACAAGATAAAATCTTCATTTCCCGTGACGTCCTGGCGCTTCGTCAGCTCTCCAAGTACCAGGATAACTATGAATGAACTATTCATACGCGTCTCGTACACCCCCAAATATTGCCAGCGTCAATACCACTGCCACTGCCATTCTTTTTGACGGGAAGCATGCCAATGACACATACTCCAACTTCCTTTTCACCTCTCATCAGTGCATGCTGAATGGGAGCAGGCCCTCGATAAGCAGGCAGGAGACTGGGATGTACATTGAGTCGTTGCGCCTTTGGGAATTGAGAAAGCATTGTTAGAGAAAGAATGCGACCGAAAGATGCGGTGATAAGCACATGGTTCGAAGGTGGAAGGGTATCTGGAGCAAGAGAAAAGGGTGAAGGCAACTATGCCCTTGGTCAGCAGCAGCAGGGTTAAATTCCCGAGACCACCTACATTCCAGTGTCTGAAAGCTTTCTTCTCAGCAGGTATCGTGTGCACCGGTATGTTTAGAGAGGAGCCTAATAGTCTTAGAGGAGCTAAAGCACAGTCTTAACGAAGGCTTAAGTCACGGGAGCAACATACAGACAGAGAGTACAGACCCCCGTCTTCCGACCTTTTCATCAGGATGCGTGGCAATGGTAATGTTATCCCAGATGTCTATGTACCTATTCAGTAAGAATTGAGATCTAGGTAGGAATTGCAAAGGGTGGTGACACACCATCTGCAGCACACAATTCTCGAAAGACACCACACGAGAATTCATCTCGTCCCATAAAGAGGATATTGTATTTCTGCGTTTCTTGACTGAAATATCGTCCTCGACATAACCACACACACCTCAGGTGTGCTTGACGGTGGAATATCAACATCTCGTGGGAATTAAGTATACGTGTGTCACTACTTTCCCTACCAACTGGAGGTAGGACCTGAAGGCAAACACTTGAATATGACTGGATTCTGTGCATTCTCGAACATGGAACCTGAACTGAGTTCCCATCTTAGGTAGACGATCTAGAATACTTGGGATGGCAAAGTTTTTTCTCTTCATCTGATTGCTGTCGAGCACGCTTCGTCAACCCAGGCCTTTTGGTTGAGCCTCAACTTGGATATGCACAAGGTGATAGTCTGTAACCAAGTAAACATTGCTTCTGTCGTTGGCTGGTTTTGGCAATATCTTTCCCAAAAAGTTGTAAATTCCTTATCTCCCCTCTGATCAGCTCTATTGCTTCCTTTTGGGGTTTTTTTTTGATCAACTTGTGGTAGGCTCCAGATGATGAGGGTGTTTTGTGTTTCTCTTCTTGGTGGTATCCAAGTACAAAACAACTTCAAAACAAATGAGAGAATTGCTAGGATTGTAGATGTAACAACAATGCTAGTCCTTGAATGTCATTCATGGGGAGAAATCAAATCAGAAGATAATAGAAAGGGTTTGAGAGGTGAAAATGCAGTTTAAAAGTATACTCACAAAAGGCAAAAGTCATCTTGAGAGCAAAGAAAATATGAGATCAATAAGAAATAGTCTCAATAGAAATAAAATATAAGAAATTGAACTTGTTTTTATGTTTCTGTCAGGATCAACTCCTGGGTTCTCTCTATTGGGGGTTGGCCTCAACTATCAGTTGTGTCTACTTCTATACCTGTCCCCCTTTTAGCAATTCAAGAAGATTTATTGAGGGGAGAGAGTAATGGAAAACAAAAAGGAGTCTTTCTTGGGGAGAATGAAACTAAGAGACTATAACTAATAATGGTAAATAAATACTATGGAGAATTTTGGAAGAAAGAAGACACTAAACTATCAGCTGACTAAGGTAAGGCTAAAACTTTGTACACATGTGGCATATGCATAGTATATATCACAATGGCTGGTATACTGAATGCCTGCTGATTGAGTATAACTAACAAGATTATGAAGTGTAATAGTACTCCCTCCTTATGGTCACACCCTTGTGACCATAAATCTAATTGTAGATTCCTACTTGGTTTGTAATGATAATCACAATGACATTGTTACTTGAAGGTTTGAGGGGTAGTAATTTAGAGTTATATAAGTAGACCTAGTTTTTCTAGGTAGAAAGTATGATAATCTGATACTAGATCAGCTGCATTCTCAAGGTTAGCTACTGATGTCTATGAGTATTCATTTAGGGTACCCTTATAGCCTGACCACTGAATAAGAAATTCTTTCTTTGATGGTTGAGTTTAGAGTTTACTATCTGGACCACCTCAAATTCCAAGTAACTGTCAATTTCCATAGGTAGTGGGGGATTATAATGATCTTAGCTTAGGTTGAGTAACCTTAACCTCAATCATACTCTAAGTTAGAGTTGATAAAAAGAACTCATTAGAGTTCTTGTGATTTGGTATATACTACTTATACAATATTATGATTCACTTTGACACTTATCTTTTTCTTTATTAAATTAATTAATTAACAACAGTGTCATGCTGGACAATTAATTTTGGCAATATAAGTGACATTCAGAACCTAATAATCATAATAAATGGCTTTTGAGAAAGAATCGGCTCTCCAGATATAACCACTAGAAGTCCAGTTGTATACTTGAGAATGCTATTCAAGTAGCAGAGTAGTGGCTGTGATCACCACTATCAGTACCTCATAACACTTTCCAGATGGTCTCATATCATATCTATAAGACGGACTTCTCCTTAGAAGTGCTCTCAAGAGTAAGCTCAACCTTAGAAGCATTTCTCTTGATAATGACATCACCCAATAACTGACCCCTGGTTTATAATAGGAACACCATCAGAGGTCATGCTGATAGGGATAAGTAAAGAGATTTTAGAATGTGTATAGAATTTGGTTTGTAGAGAGGAATAGGTTTTCAGATAGAAATATAAATGTGCTTTACTGTCCTTACAAAAGTAGGTACTACCGAGTTAGAGAATCAAAATCTCCAAGTCGTTCCACAATTGTGTGCAATCAAGTAAGCACTGGGGAGATAATCAAATATAAAAGAGAGGGGCTCACGAGATAGTAAAAGCTTAATATTTAGACACTAGAATAAAAGAAATGTTTTTAGTTTCCACTTGAGAGCACTCTCACCAGTCAGATCTCAAAAGTGTGCATTTCTCTTATACCGTAGCATTACCATCCAAGGTACTAGTCTAGTAGGCTGGCTCACTGTCAATACAGCAGTCCTACCTAGATCTTACATTGTCCTTGTGCAAGCTCACTCTCAACTGACCATACAGTTGGCAACTTACTCTGAAAACACATAGTGAGCGGTTCAGCTTCTAGTCCAAGCAAATGCCCAAGTCCTCCTTTAGAGTGGGTATCCCTTGAGGGATGTTTTATAGTGTTTTTATAAAAAAGAAAGACAGAAAAAAAGCTCTTAATCACTTAAGTCGAGTTTCAGCTCTAGAGTAATGAAGGGCAAAGATGGGGGTTTTTCTTTTTGCACTTCTCCATGCTACTAGAGTATTATATTAGTATTACAAAGCCCAGAATGCAACAAACAAGATAAGAAAGAAATTCTCCAGATTACTCGAAAAGACAGGTAGAATGTAATGAAACGACAGGCAAGCTAGGACATCTACGGCAGCAGATTATTTTATTTCTTTTTCATTTTCTTTTATTATGTAATAGTTTGAAGTGTGCGGGACACTATGACTCAAAAGGAGTCCACGGGATAATTCGAGTAGACAAATACTGATTCGCGTATAAGTAGCTAAACTGTAATAAAACGGCAGGTAAGCTAGAGCATCCATGGCAGTGGATTACTTTATTTCTTTTTCATTTCCCTTTATTATGTAATAATTTGAAGTGCATGGGACACTATGACTCAAAAGGAGTCCACGGGATAATTTGAGTAGACAAATACTAGTAAATACTGATTTGTGTATAAGTAGCTAGACTAATTAGCGAGGACTCTAACGAGTTCTCTTTGTCAACTCCGATAAAGAGTGTGTGCTTAAGTTAACCCTAACTTGAGTTCACTATACTAGAACTCGTTTCTCACTACTAGCTCCTGACCTCCTCGGTCCCAAGCAATCTTATTCTCATACAAGCGACCCTCGACCGGTGATCAACTCTGATCACTAGTCACCTTCTTATAGCTGGACCACAGGCTGAAGTAGACTGACTGGAAAGTTTAGACTCCGGAGGTGAACGACTGGGACCATACCTGGGTCCCAGTGTAGACCAGACCTTACAACCAGGTGGTGCTCAGTAATTACTTGTATCTCTTTCACTGTATCAGCTTTGTGCTGCTAGTCCATTGTGATTAGTACATGCAGAAGAACATCGTCGCACCTTTAAGAAGACGATTAGTGTAGGGATCTTCCCTGTGAAGTGATAGTGTAACCCTAGTATTAGGGCAGTAGTCAGTAGGGCAATAGGCATCTGGCTGGGTGAAGATTTGCACCCCAGCAGACGTAAGTAGTCGGTAAATAGTCAGCCAAAGAACAATTGGTCAGTAAAATCCACAAAATACATATATTCCCTACACACAACCAAGCTAGCCCCTCTAAGTACAATACACAATGTCCTTAGAGGCGTACAACAACATCCTGAGCAAGATGCTCAACACCCGGCGAGCACTTGCCAAAATGAGATCAGAACTAGAAGGA
>Ga0153955_100232_pt1 | contig 36599 bp, 44 predicted proteins | sample TSFL039MetaG_FD_104744 | JGI IMG/M metagenome (GOLD analysis project Ga0153955, IMG submission 104744) | Attine ant fungus gardens microbial communities from Florida, USA - TSFL039 MetaG | ecosystem: Host-associated > Fungi > Mycelium > Unclassified | place: USA: Florida, Wekiwa Springs...
CCTCAGTTTCTTTTGCTGGGTCTCAGTTGATATTTACAGTCGCTCTTCCTTGATCGCGAAGTCGTTGAAGGTATGGATCCTCGAGACGACCGCACGTCTGCCATCAGAAGCAAATTGCTCGAACTGTTGGCCGAACGCATGCGTCAACAACAACCTCAACTCGTACAACCGCGGCCTTCGCCAGCGAATCGTACGTCATCTGAACAACCTTCCACTCTTCCCCCCATCACCGCTGGGAGTGAGCCAAATGCCCAGAATAGCTCCGTTTTACCTGACGGTCCACAGCTTCCCCCTTTGAGTTTCGCTGGTGTCCATAATCAAGACAGAGATAGGATGTTGACTCCAATTGCAGAGGGAGGTAGTACTATGACTCACGGTAGAGGAATGTCAGTGGATGGCACCACAAACGCGACGCCTCCCTCGGTTGTCGTATCTCCTAGCGATCAGACGATTGCACCTGACAGACCAGACTCTCCTGCCCCCCTACTCGACCGGGGATATTCAAATAGCCCAGATCCTGCTCCCAGTCCACCTCCTATGAATACTACATCCAGCACTGGTGTATCCTTGAACTCGAGTGTGGTTGAACCACGATCATTTGTTCAGCCTGCCAAATTATCGAGTAATGTTGACAGAAAAACAAGCTCACCGACTCTGGATCAGTTGAAATCACCACTATCGTCATCCATAGTACCTCAAGGAGTTACCTCTGTTTCTAATAATCCACATCCGTCTACCTCAACAAAATCCAATAAACCATTGGTTGTGGTCAACAAGGAGGAGATCGAGGCCGAGGCAAGCAATAGCCATCACCTTACTGTATTACCGCTGGAACGCCTGGTGTCGCCTTATTCCCCTATAGATTCCCCTATAGATAGATCGGCAACACCGGCGGTGCTTAGGAAAAGCAACTCTACAGGACCGAAGTCACCCAGTGCGTCTGTTTTGGCGTCACCTTATTCACAGGGAGATCATTATACTACTGGTGATACGGTATCGGTCTTAACTTCGCCACACTCTGTAGATGATAGGCAGACAAGAGCTAGTGGAGAAGTTCAGAGCTTAGGGAAGGCGAACATGGACTTGCATGCTTCTTCCACTCGAGGAAGAAGACCTTCCAACTCGGGTCAGAGTCTCTCGCCTAGTAGTCCTGTTGCAAGGAAATCGTTAGCAAGGGGATCCCATGAACCAGACGATACTGAATTCAATGAAGTTCGCGCATTATATCTAATGCATCAATCACGATTGGAAAGCGGTGATGATGCAGGAACGGTAGCCATGCAAAACAAGCCGCGTATAATTCCCATGCCCCCTGAAACTGATGGAGAGGATGAGGAGGAGGAAGAGGAGGAGGAAGAGGAAGACCAAGAAAGTGAAAAGGAAATTTCCCAACGGCCTGGTAAGGGTGTGTTTTTCTTTCCTAATGTTTTTGGATGAAACAGTTGAGCATCTGAATGCCCAGCCGCATCATTTACCCACACGGACCGGTCACCGCCTGTTCGACAGGGAACCCCGATGGCATTCCTGGAGAGACGTGAAGCTGGAATGCCTGTGGCTTCTGCACCGCCTATGAGTCCTACCGAGACTCAGGCTACGGCTGGTCCAGCACGAACGAGATCGCCCGTAGCCGGCGGCGGCGTCCATATGATGACATCATCAACTCGGGCTGGGATAGGACGCAAGCCGTCCGGAGCACGTGCTCGAGCCCATTCCAGGGTGCCTGTTTACAACGACCCGCCTCAGCTACAGCTACAAGAGGAACGGCAGAGTCCTGCAAGTGTGTCGGACATGCAGTCGCGTTCGCCACAATTGTCCAAGTCTGCGTTTTCTACTCAGGACGATTCTGCGGCGAGTCAGGACGTATTGGCTGCGCTTTCGTATCTCGATGTCACGGATGATCTCAGTGAGTCAGCCCCATCGCCGGCCAGGCTTGCTGCATCGGATGGCCATCAACAACCACTCTCGTCGGCACCGAGTGTCGCAGAGCCCGGGTTCGGTCCCCAGCAGTTCAAATCGTCTTTTGCTCCTTCTTCCTCCGCTGCTAGGCGCAAAGCCAAGGTACAGGAACAACAAGCTGCACACCATGCGGCTACCCATAAGCCAGGCAGGGTGAACGGGAAGAAGCCCAAGGTTACTGGGGCCTGGAATGATAGTTCGGATGAAGAGGAGGACGAGGACGAGGACGAGGAGGATGAGGATGAGGATGCAGACTCGGACATAGACCCTGCTGCACAGAGATCGGTATCCGGGCATGGACAGGGTACAAGGCCCTCGGTGGCTTACGGTCAGTCGGCTGGCGATGGACAAGCATCTTCCCATCTCCGGGCTCCTCGCACGTTGCCTCAACCGCCTGGCTCCCGGTCTGGTGAGTAACGTTTATTGTCATGTTCCATATCTCGCTTATGTGATCAGGCACTGATGATCACCATAATAATTTCTCTCCTCAACCTCGACGACTCACTTCCGACCAACTCTCAGATCGACGAATCTACTATGGCGACGATGGAACCCAAATTCGATCTCAATCCGAATTTCCCCAACCTGGCGCAGCGAGAAAAAATCTTTGGAGTCAAGTCTTGGACCCCGGGAGGAATGGCAATTCGCTTGAGCAACAACAAAATACCCGAGACACCTTTGTGCAATTGGAACCCTCGGAGACTATGACAAAAGCATTTACGCCGCAAGGTTTGCTGTCTGCTGGGCTGCAGGATAAACAAGATCGATCCGCAAAGAGACAAGAGGAACTGGCGAGAGAGACCGGTGCCTCGCTCATCAACGTGCCGAACAAGCCGCCTCCTCCACAGACCGGCCTACTTGGAGCTATTACGGCACATGAGAGGGAGAGGAAGAGGGAAGGGGGTGTTGGTGCTGCGTTAACGGAGAGGGAGAGGGAGAAGAGGTTGGCTGAGGAGAGACAACGGAGATTTGACGAGCAACAACGCCAACAAATGGAACAGATGCAACAAGGTGGATCGATGTATGGCTATGGGTTTAATCCGATGATGAACCCGATGATGATGGGCATGAACCCGATGATGATGAATCCCATGATGACTGGTACGCTAAACCCTATGATGACTGGAGGGGGGATGAACCCGATGATGACAGGTGGTGGGATGATGGGTTATCCTGGGATGCTGAATCCTCAGCAGATGTATGCGGCACAACAGGCGGCAGCGGCAGCGTATCAACAAGCCATGATGACGTTCTCGACTGCTGGATCGCAAGTCGGGGGAGATGGAGGTCATCCGGGTATGGGTATGATGGGACAGAACATGAACAGCGGGAATATGTCGCCTGGAGGTCAGAACATGGCAGGTGGGGGTATGCCAGGATTTGACCCTAGGATGTCGATGATGGGGATGATGGGCGGCATGGGTATGAGTGGAATGGGCGGCATGGGCATGGTTCCGACGATGACTGGAAACTTTGACTCGAGATTTCCACCAGCCATGGGTGGTTTGCCTTCTGGTAATGGTCCTCATGGTGAAAGTGGTGTACCGTTTTCTCCTGCTGGGCCTGCAGGATTTTCATCACAGACTAATTCGCCTGTTGGGCGTGGATCGCCATCGACTCGGCCAGTGGACAGTAGCGACCGTCCTGGTACTCCTAAGCATTAGTTGAGGAATCGTGTGCCATGTCTTTCTTTTCTCTTTCTTTCTTTCTTGTTGGAAAACACAGTTGAGCGTCACAAAATTATTTTTTACATGTTGTGGTTTCCTATGCTAGATATCGGTATATATCATTCTCTGTTTATCTCTTTTTTCGGTTGTGGAACCACCTATTATTACTCGTTCCTCACACTAGGCACTAATCGTCTATTTCATTTGATGTGTGTCCGATTTCTTTGGTCGTTTTTTTAGATATCCGCAGAGTGACGGTTCCTATGATACGGATTTTGAGCCGCCATTGCCATCGCGGTGAGTTCGGTGGCTGACTCAAACCCTCCTCTTGGGTTATGCTTTTTTTTATCATCATTATTATTTGTGTGGTGACGTACGTCATGTAAGAGTCGGGATTTTGGAAGTTAGGTTACGCTTGTCAATTTTATTGATCCAAGTTTTTGATGTTTATCACACCACAGAGTATAAGCATTTTAGGTAGATCAACTTACACACAAAGTATGAATCAACCGTGAAATTCGAATTCATGATAAAAAAGTGGTGATGGTGCCTTGGATGATTGATTCATTCATTCCAATGTCGATTATCGATCCCTTGTATGAATCACTTTCATGTCTATTTGAGCGTTTCATTAACACTTCATCACCTACTCACGCTACCTGATTGAATATGGGCGTAAAGTCTCTCTGGACGCTCCTGTCTCCTGTAGGCCGTCCCATTCTGTGAGTATAAAATGCATAATAGGATGACATATATTAAATTCTTCTGCAATTAAGCTTGGAAACGGTCGAAGGAAAAGTAATGGCAATCGACTCCAGCATCTGGATCTACCAATTCCAATCCACCATGCGCGACAAAGAAGGGCGTGGTCTTGTCAACGCTCACGTCCTTGGATTCTTACGCCGCATTACAAAGTTATTGTTCTACGGCATCAAACCCGTTTTCGTGTTCGATGGAGGTGCGCCAGCTTTGAAAAAGTCGACGTTGAACGAAAGGAAAAAGAAGAAAAGTGGGGCTGCTGTGAGTCATGAGAAGATCGCGGAGAGGTTGCTCGCTGCACAATTGAGGCGAGAAGCTCTGAAACATCATGCGCAGTGCGTACACTATTCTATGGCAACGTTTTGATGATTATGTTTAATCTGTTTTTATACATGGTCAACTTGTACTTTCTGTCGTGAATAGAGGAAAGGTGTTATCTGAAGGGAAAGGAAAGGAGAAAGCTCAGCCTGATGATATCCCTCTTGACGAGCATACGGTCTACCTAGAGGACATTGACGGCTCGGTGCCCAAAAGACCAACAAAAATCAAAGCTACTACTCCTACGTCAAGTTCCAAGAAACAGAACAAGTACCGTGACTATGATCCTTACCATCTTCCCGAGGTAGACATGGAAGAAGCCATATCTCAAGCTACTCGAGCCAGCGTTCCTGACCCACGGTTTGCTACCGAGGACGAACTTCGTACTTTTATCGAGGAAATGCGTCCCGAAGACTTCGATATCACCTCTCCCGAATTCCGTGAACTTCCTACTGAAGTCCAATATGAGATCATCGGTGACTTGAGACTAAAGTCACGTCAGACGTCTCATGCTCGCCTGCAAAAAATGTTGCGAATGGCTCCTACACCCATGGATTTTTCGAAGCAACAGATTCTCAACTTGAAACAGAGAAATTCCTTGACACAACAGTTGCTAGTGACGACGAATAGCGTTGGAAGTGCTCATTTGACCATACCCGTACGGATTGCGAGCGAAAGAAATAAGCAGTATGTGCTTACCAAAAACGAGGGAGTAGACGGCGGGTGGGTCCTTGCGATACAGGACAAGACGGGTACCGTGCCGGAAAAGCCCATCCTTATTGATGTGGAAGAGCCAGCCGCCAAAGGCAAGGATGAAGATGAAGATGCGGATATGGAAGAAGTTGATACGTGAGTTGGCCACCGACAACAACCAAGAGATGACACTAAATAAGGACTATTTATCAGCACTCAACCTGACACTATCATGGATAGTGATTTGCGGCAATATCAGCGCGAAATGGCGTTGCCGGCCATTGCTAGCCGTTATTCCCCGAAGAAACCATCTCCATTGACTGTGAATCCTATAAACCGCAAGAAACAATCAAAACCTCTGTTTGATCTTGATAGTGACGACGAGGATGTTGCTGCGATCCGCAACGAGGAACTCGAAAGCGAGGAGGACGAAGAACTTGCGCTTGCAATCCAAGCGTCTCTTGATCAGAGCCGATCTATTTCACCATGGAAAGCTTCAGGTTCCACTGTCTCTCCTCATAAATCTCCAGGGTTTGTTGGCATTCCAAGTGGCCAACGACCTTCCTCAGAGATGGAGATACTCGCACCTTCTGGCCTTGAAACATTTCTAACTTTTGCTGGAACCGGGACTAGTCGAGAGTTCATTAGTCGACGAGTGTCTGGGACTCAAGTGCAAAATAAGGCCTTTGGAGCCCCGTCTCCTCTACTCACAGTTTCAAAAACTGCTCTAAACGCAGTTCTGGCAGCAGAGGACAATGAAATCCCAGGAGGATTCGTTCAGCCTGTTGAACAGTTTGTTCCTCCTACGATACCTGCATCAACTATGGTATCAGGCTTCCAGGCATTGACCGATTCAGAAGATGATATGGAGGAAGTGGAGGTCCCTGTGACTCATGCCTTGGCGGAAAAAATGCACGAAGTACCTACAGAACGGCCAGAATCAGATTCAGTTCTCCGATCAAGTGAAAGCAAAGATGACGAAGATCTTGAGGAGATTCAAGTTGCAGTACTCAAGCCAACTTTAAGCTCAGGTGAATTGGTCATATCACCCCGTATATCCACCGAGTCTAGTCCCAGAGAATCTACACCCTCTCCTTTGCCGGACACTCACAATATAACACCTGATCCCGGATCTGTGGACGTACCTAAAGTGTTGGACCTAACCCAGGTCATTGGAACCCCAATAACTACTCCAATGACTCTTGAGAAACAAAACAAACCTCCTCTTTCCTCTTGGTCAGGGTCTCCTTCGCCTTGTGGGAGTCGAAAAATGACACAGGGAGTCGGACAATCAAATACCACCTCCATGTCAAAGAGTGATGCTGCTGTCCGCGAATCTGAAGTTGAAGGGGGACCCATAGAAGATATCGACGAACAGCCCGAAGGAAAGCATTGGGATGCGGCTGAAGAGATGGATTTGCACGCGGAAGAAGGTGAATTTGCTCGGTTTCTCTCGCAAGTGAAGGGCAGAAATTTGAATGATGTCAGACGGGAAATTGATGATGAAATCAAAATATTGAATGAGCAGAAAAAAGCTGCGATGAGAGATTCAGAGGATATCACGCAACAAATGGTATCTCAGATCATGGTAAGCTTAAACTAAATTTGCGACGGTCCTGGGACTCACTTTGTCCAAAGACAATGCTGAGGTTGTTTGGTATTCCCTATATGACAGCGCCGATGGAAGCTGAAGCTCAATGTGCGGAGCTTGTCTCTCTAGGTCTAGTGGATGGTGTGATCACAGACGATTCCGATGTGTTTCTCTTTGGGGCACAGAGAGTCTACAAGAATATGTTCAATCAGTCCAAGACGGTTGAGCTTTTTCTGCAGACGGACCTCGAGCGAGAACTGGGTCTGGATCGTGATACTCTCATCCGGCTTGCGTATTTATTGGGAAGTGATTATACCGAGGGGCTCAACGGTGCTGGTCCTGTTGTGGCGATGGAGCTGCTCAAGGAATTCCCTGGGAAAGCAGGGCTTCATGAGTTTGCTGATTGGTGGCGAAGAGTCCAGGAAGGGAAGGACAATGAAAGCCAAAGCGGTACGAAAATTAGGAAACAATTTGTAGGTGCCATTACTACAGATGACATTCGAGCTCTGATCGCATTGTCTAGAAAAAGAAGTTTAAAAACCTTTATTTGACTGCTGACTGGCCAAACCCTGCAGTGGTCAGTACATTACTATTGATGTCTGGTTCACACACTGACATGTACCTGTAGTGGGAGGCATATTATCACCCGACCGTTGACAGCTCTGAAGAACCCTTCAAATGGGGTTTACCTGACTTGGATGCTCTTCGAACGTTCTTCAAAGAGGAGCTTGGATGGAATGAAACAAAGGTTGATGAACTTCTTCTGCCGATCATCCAAAAGATGAACCGAAGACGCGCGAATGCCTCGAGCACCACATCTGGCGTTCAAGGTAGCTTATCGGATTGGGTCAGTGCACGCGCGGGAAACAATGTGGCCGCTGGGAATTTGGCGCCGCGGAAGAAGGAACTTTATACTAGTCGACGTCTGCAGCAAGTTGTAGTCGATTTGAGGAAGACAAAACAAGCTGGATTTGTGGGTCCGAGTCAGAGCAACGGTAGCATTGATCAAAGGGACAATGGAGAAGAGATTGACAAGGGTCAGGCCAAGAAACGACGAAGAAAGTCGATACCTTCTGCTCGTGGTGTGAAGATAGGGCATAGGAAGAATAAAGGAGAAACTTCAGGTGCTGTTGCGAGGGGGAAGAGAAAGAGAAAAGACTATCAGGAAAGCAGCGATGAGGATGAAAGTGGCAGCGATAAAGCATCGGTACCTGCAATAGTTACAGCGACACGACCACGACTGCGTCCGCGTCCAATTCTCAGAGGAAACTTGGCCACTTATCCTGAAAATGATGTACAGTCGTGACTTAGCTCGGAGTCTCCCTGATTTTCTCGGACAATCAGGTCAATGACGACTACCTCGACTCCCCATTTTTCGAGGCAGTAGGTGATAGCCTTTATTCAAACTTTCTCGTTTCTCCTCCTTATGCTCCTCGTGCCTGTCCTGTATTGCAACCCCCTTGATGGATTTTAAAGAATGTATCCATGTATCAGTAGCCAGTCTGTTCTATATGATGCCTAATCCTTGTCCAATAACCAGCAAGAAGTTCGGGGGCTATTATCGAATTTTGATATGATGTTATGTGCGCTGAAGTTGAGTGCATGTCAAATCATGTTCTCACAAGAAAAGATAGGGATAGTGGCTACTACAGCATCTTGCTGCACTAACGCAGCACAAATAAATATGCACGCAGGGAGTGAGGGAAAGGAAGAAAGACCTTAAATTATTCTACGTACATTCCCTATTTTATATATCTAAGTATCCTAGAAAAATGATGTTTCCATGACATCTCGGTGTCGTCCCATAACCGATATCATTCTACGACATGCACACTCACAAATGTAAATTTGACAAAACACTTCAAGGTGAGGTGGATTGGATTCTTGATAATATAGGAGGTGATAGAGACAAGCAAGGTTAATTGAGTCAATAGATGGCAAAAAAATCTGCAGTACAAGGTGTGCTTCAGTTATCATTCTAGCGAGAGAAGAGAATAACCCTCTTTGATATATCAGAAAGGTATGAGTTATGTAAAACCTTCTGGGTCATAAGTACTTTACTATGGGTTACAAGGGCACACTTTATCCTTGACTCAAAGGTAAGGGTAGAGTCAAGGGTAGATTATAGTCCTTACCCCACCCCTAGTGGGCCTCAGCTAGGGCAAGATCAAGCTATGTTCTATGAATGTTTCATAAACCGTATGCCCAAGACCCATGTTAAACATAGGAAGATTTTCTCATTGATCACTTATTACCAAACACCTGATTCATTTACCCTTGATTTACACACGTCCCCACCGCGAGGCCATCAAGATGGTCATATGCAGTTCATTGTCAAGCGTGGGACTGCGGCTATGAGGGTGTCTGGGAGTCAAATGATGTGCCAAGTGATGGGAGCAAAGCGCGTCAATATACCAAATATGGCATATAACCCGGAGAATGGGGTAGGACTCCTCCGAAATCCCGTGCTCCTACATCCGCCATCCGATATGCTGTTCACACCGGTCCAATTGCCAGTTCGGGATACTCTTTCCAGTCCCCTCATAGTCTAAGCATCCGAGCTCTGAAGTGCATATGTCCATAGGCGGCACTTGAGCCTTAATGGATAACTAATCTCTGGACGGAGTGTCCCGGACAGTAGTTCACTTATGGTAGATAGTCAATATTCCTGCCGGCAGTCGGGCCGATAACACAGTGCCGAAGACATTATATTAGCTCGTCACCTCTTGAGCTGGGGTCTGTGGATAGTCATTGGGCTGCGCCTGGGGTCTTACATAGCTCGCCGCGCCTTGGGCATCCCCTGTTGCGGTTAATAAATACTAAAATCACACACACGTCACACACGTCCTCCACCAATGATTGTGATACATCAATCATGTAATATCATAAAAAATCGACCCAGGAGGTAATTGTTCCCATAAAACATAACACAACAATTTTCTAGAACCAGGAACTTTGACTGCATCTATTCACACTGCTGTGTCTGTTATGACATACAGCCTTCTTAGAAGAAGTGACATCGCTTTATCTCTGATCCGATTACAGTTTTTCTTCTGACGCCGCTCCTCTAAATCTCACCTCGGACACAACCGTTCACATCAATTTGTCTCCTATTTAATCTGGCTCAAAATTCAGTAGGTAGTGTCAGTTCCTGTATTCAATGGTTCACCACTCACAGAAATATATCTTCGATCTCTCTTCCCAAAGTTCGTCCTTGCCTTCTCTCAGCATTACAGCAAAACAGTATAGAGCATCCAAGACCCCTCTTGTCGATGGCCTCACGCTACTTTTCTTGCATTGCCTTGGTACATGTACGTTTTCTACTAGTTTCATCCTTGATTTGATCTAACAATTGGTAAGTCAAAGAGCATTGGGAACCCATCATCGACTATCACTGCCACAGAAGTATACCTAGACTCTGCTTCGGCTAGTATCATTGGAATAATCCTCATAGAGCCATTAATGATGCAGCCTAAATTATGGAAAGAGGATTTTAAACCTCGTCGATTCGGCGGGTTGGCTCTAGTTTCCTCCAGAAAGGAAAGTTGGAAGTCCAAACAGGAGGCATTGTTGTATTTTCAGAATCAATGTGAATGGAGCACATGGGATCCTCGAGTTCTTCGCTTGCATGCCGTGCGTTTTTTCATCTCTGTTAAGATAACATCGTGCCCTCAATCCGTTTTAGGAACTTGGTCTATGCGAACTCGGTGATGGAACGGTTACCTTGAAATGTCACAGAAAATTAGAAAAGGAAGCGTATGTAGACATGGATCCTCACATTAATGCTCTCAAATGTCTCGGGAAACTGTGTCGCGCCACACCTGTTCACATTATATGGGGAGAACGAAAAAATTTCGTGTATGGTCTTGATATAGTTGTCAGAGATTTTTGTTAACAAATTTGTACCCTAGTCCAGCATCTGCCCAAGCCGCCTTCAGTGGTACCTCTGAGGGTCGACCAATGGCGTCAATAACAACAGTGGCACATGCAGGACATATGGTGTGTCTATGTCTTCTTTGTATCTTCTTGGAAACCTGTCTAAATTTATTTTACCTCCTCTCCAGATCGTCCAGGAACAGCCCATTGGTCTTGCCAAGGTGATAGGCCACATATTGAGGACAAAATTTTCCATTTCTGTTGAAATGTCGAGATTGTAGACATCATATTGACACCCGATACTGCTTGTTCATCTAGAATATTCATGGTAGATACAAAAAGTAAGCAGCTGGACTCGAAGAGTCGTTATCAGTCTTTCAAAATTGGCATCATCTAGTGTTTTAAGAAGTGCAACTTACATTAAGACGCAGTCAACAAGAGTTTAGTATATTAGGGCACTTCATTCCATAGACATGTTAACTTGGCAGTTGAGTGCTGTGTAGATGACCAGGCTTCAAATCTATATACAAAATGTGTCCACCTGGTAGAAAGACTTCTACCCCTATACTCAAACCCTCAGAGTCTAGTATCTGCCTAGGGTGCATCAGAGGTAGTGTATTATCAAGGGTAAGGGCAACTATGAGTATGTCCTACCCCTAGTGGGCTCTAACTGCATTCCAGTTATCCTCTTTGAAAGCTTTCTCAAATAAGGAACTCAAGATCAGAAGGAGATTAATGAGGGTTTGGGTATGGGACCACAGTTGCTACTGTGTTGGATGAGGATCAGATGACGGATTGGTAGACAGAACTTGAGGACAAGATAGTGTACCTCAAAGGGTCTTATTTTAACAAGACCAACATTTTTCCAAACAAGGAACCACTCACTGACAGATTCATAGATTGCTCACACCGACCATGATGTCTTATTGGTGTGCCGGCAACATGAGTCACGTCTACTGAACTCATTCATTGAATCTGAAGCTCACCAGAATCTGAGATTAAGACAAGTGCTTATTGTGGGGAAGACGATAAGTCAGCGCCTGTTCGCCACAGATCGGAGATCAAAGATCAATCAAAAGATTAGATCCCTATAGAATATCCTTAAGTCATGTATTTATAATTGTTCCAAGAGTCCCGTGCCGTGATGTGGCATGCTTATTCCCAGGCATCCCACAATGAAATTTCTACAAAAGTAGTATGCACTTACATGCTGACTTTGTAATTCGATGATATCAAATGTCTTTCAGAAGAAACTCGATAGTGTCGCTGGTGACAGCGAGGTCTTACTTTCGACTACCTTACTCTGTCGGCTCCTGTCAGCAGTGCCACGATCATTGATTGCCGATCTGGCATTGCAAGCCAGTTTTACCTCGTGACGCATATGTTACCTATGACAACGGTGATAGCCCAGGTCTCAAAAAAGTTGTTTAGATTCGATCGCCTATGCTACAGATTATCGTCGATAGACTTCTTGTGAATGTCTCAACTGTGCACGATATTTCCCAAGAAACAATCTCTAGCAACTACTGTGTCCACGACAGGGATGGAATGGCTTGTATAAGAACTGAAATGTATAGTCTTCATTGGAAGCAGGGATGCGCTTTTCAAGTTCACGCTCACTCCCATGTGTTTGGATGTCTGCCAATTCTGAACAGAGCGTACAATACTCTCACTAACACCAGGTCACCTATCATCTGTCTCAAATCACATTAAGACGATTTCCAGTGAGGAAGTCCACATTTTTTGTTAAGTTCATCCTTATTTTTATTGCCTTGAGGTGTCCGCTGGATGGGATATTACTGGAGAATGAGATTCTGTAGGTCAACCTTTGGCCTCACAGGTATCAGCGGTAGAATATTTGATTCTTCTTTTCTTCAAGAAACCGCCGTTTTGACATTTCTGGAGCTTGCAGCCATGGAATGCAACATATGTAATGTATGACGGAAAAATGTTTCATCCAATGGACTGAGATAAGAGGCAGCTCTTTTAATCACGATGGTAAGCGTGACCACGCAAGAAATCAACCTCTCATTTTCGTCCACCTCGCTATCGTGATCGCCACTTTATACTCTTGTTTATGTATCCGCTAGAGTAGAGCAGTGCGTTCAAAGACTTATCTCCGCGATTCACGGCTTAACTAGTCCAGGAATTACGAAGGAGATAGTCTGTAACAGAAAAAGGCGACTAGCTTCAACACAGCGATGGATGACGAGTATCCAAATTCGGAATATTTCGTATAAATAATTGAGGATCTATGTAGGTGAATTCGTATCGGCGATTGAAGTACCCTGTGTATCGGAAGCTTTGTCCTTGGAGGCGTGTTCGTATTTGCTGAAGCCCAGCGAGTTCTGCACGACGTCTTCGGGTGCATCAGGCACCAGATGTCCGCTCTCATTTCGTCGTGCTCTGTTTCAAAATGAGTTGACGGCCCCACATGTATAGAGTATTCTCCTACCTGAAAAAAGTGTACGAGAGTACGACATCATCCACATTTTTGCACGCCGGGTCGTCAAGTATGTCTTTGTCGATAAAAAATAACAGAGGCATGTCCACTTCTTCTCCTGCAAGCAGTCTTTGCTCTTCGAAACAGAAACACTCTACTTTGGAGAAGTAGGGGGCAATCTATTAAGCAAAGCACTTTCATTCGTGGCCTACAAAATAGATGACAGTCTGATACATACCCGATCTGGCGTTACATTGTAAGTTGCAATTCCAATGATATCTTTGTCCGACATATTTTTTGCAGTGTAAAAGGCTAAACTTGACTCGCCCGGAAGTACGTTCACATACTTCTGCTGGGGACGAAATGACCAAGGAAGCTGATCAGAACGATCGGCGTTGAAATGGACCTTTATCCGGCGGGCATTCTCTGCTGGAACAAGTCTGGACGGCTCAAATCGACCGGTGCCCACTTTTGGCGTTCCTGCAAAACCAGTCGCGGCACAGAACATGCGATATAGTGGAACTGCTGCGTAAGAGGCACCGATAGCTATTACTATCTAGGTAGTCGTGGGACTTTAGCTGTCGTTTGGAGGTCAGATGAGAAAGGCGTACAACTGCAGAGGAGTACATAAGCAAAGCACGATTACGCTTTGCGTAGACTTGTTCGCGAGTTTCTCGGGGACCATTCTGGAATGGTTCTCTCTTGACTGAGAAGGGAAGGTTTGACGTGCTAGATGATAGTCGAGAGCCAGTGAATACGGGTCGAGATGTGATTGGGTGCCGATACAATTGATCTATTAACATGGAGCGATGCAGGAATGTCTTTCAAAAAAATTCTGAGTTGTTTCACGGTTCATAATCATAAGAACACTTACCCTCAAGAAGGACATAGCCGTGATCACGGAGGTATGTAAGAAGCTAATGGAGCACGTGACCAATCACTGGAATTTACGTCCAAGCTTCAAGCAACCACCATCCTCTCTTCATGTCTGATGAACCTTCTGGCTTGTCGTCATCTTCTGCGTATACAAAGGAAATTTTTGCATCGTCATCCAGTGCTACTGATGATATTGAGAAGCTGCTCAATCGAGAAGCCTCAGCTTTTCAGCGTGAGGTTGAAGTAGAACGGATTTTGAAGGCATTCAAGCTCAAGTGGGTTTCGACTGTGCTTTATGATTGATCCTTGACTGATCATAGCTAGCCCATATGATGTATTGGATATAGACACTTCTGCTAAACCAGAGGATATAAAGAAGAAATACAGGCAACTATCTTTATGTATGTGTTATTTTAGTTCTGACCTCACTCACGAATCTCACCCTTTGACACCTAGTCATCCACCCAGATAAGACGCCGCATGCCCGTGCGCCAGAAGCATTCGACCTTTTAAAGAAGGTATTGTCACCTTTTTTGGTTTCTTGATTTTCTTATATGCCGTCCACAGGCGGAGTCCGAACTCTCCGAAAAGAATAAGCGCGAGGAGCTTGACGCGGTGATACTCCAAGCCCGCATTGAGCTCCTTAGAAGTTTGAATCTATCTACATCGTTGGCTGACAACGATCCCAAATTGCGAGAAATAGGAGACCCTCCTTTCAAGGTCCGCGTAAGAGCAAAAGCCAAAGAAATGCTCATTGATGAAGAAGTGCGGCGACGCAAGTACGTTTTTATAGCACAGCACACGAGAAAATACAGTTTCTTGAGCTAAAATCCATTGTCAGAGCTATCAAGCTCAATTTGGCCAATGAAGGTCTCGAGGCTCGTAAGAAAGAGGACGAAGCAGCAGCCAAAAAACGCAAAGCTGAAGACGACAAAGCTTGGGAGGGTATGCACCTTTTTTATTATTAACATTTTCAGCATCATTCATTGATCATAGAACGCCGAGAGGAACGTGTCGACACCTGGCGAGCATTCGCAAATAACAACACTCGCAAAAAGAAGAAGCAAAAGGTGGCAGTCCTCGGCTGAGTATCTAATGCTTCTTTTTTCTTCATCTCTCACGTTTCATGATGTCAATGGATTCATAATGTCCATCATCTCTAGTGGACATCGCCATTTCTTGTTGTACTTGTCCTATGTTTCTGCCGTTTCGGTAGTATGTATCTATTATAGACTGTTTTCTCACTGATTCAACGTGATCAACGTCTTCTCTAGCGCGAAAGATTCTGATCAGGATGCGAAGTTAAGTGTTCATTGTGCTCCTTGTCCTATTCTGATTCTGTTGTTAGGGGCACTGCCTGACCCAATCACCAAATGGCAGGTTCGCTTAACAACCGGGAATGAACCGTGGTCTGGTCTTGGGTCCCCTCGAGTGCATGATGTGCAATTTGCTTAAATGTCATCAATCCCCGAGCAATTTTGGTGCAACAGTTTAGTTTGAGACTCTACACTAGGCATATCTTTATATCATTACGGAGCACTAGGCTACTGAGTAAGATTGATCATCAAAAACGTCCAATAGAATTCTAACAAGTGTCCTGAGCAAATGAAATTATGGAAACAAGGAAAAGCACCTCTCAACAGCAGTGACCATGTTAAGAAAGACATGTATCAATCAGACAGGTCAATTACGTCGTCCGAACAGCCGCCTTCTTTCTTCACGTTTCCAAAGCTTGTGTCATTGAGTACGACATGTCGAGTATTAATCTTTCTTCTAACATGCCTCATCATGACTGGCATATTCTCCTTATCATACTGTTCTTCATTGCTGAACCCTTCGCTTTCCTCGATCGAGAGAACTTCTATATCATCATCATCACTACCCTTCATGATTCCCGACAACAAAGCAGCCCTTGGTGAGGGCGAGTTTGAGGAATCACTATAAATTTCGATTACTTCTCTAGATTGTGGCTGAGGCCCTTGGCTTGACGACTGGAGCGACTTGCGTCGCTTGGGAAGTGGTTTGATGGGTCGTTTGCGTCTTTTCTCAGGGGAAGCAGATGCACCAACATATATGTCAGGACTTGTAGATCGATCAAGACCTTCCAAGAAAAGATGTTCAGGGTCGAAATTCTCCGATTGCTGGACTGAGGATCCTGAGGAAAATCCTCGATCACCTGAATTGGCCTTTTCCTTCCTTTTGGTTGTCCAATGAGTCCGAGGACGGGATCTGGTTGGAGCCTGAGAAGAAGCGAAAGAGACGATCTCAATGGAAGACCTCGAGACGGGTGAATGTATAGCTGGAGTTTGTTTGCGAGTTTTCCCTGAAGTTGAAGAGAGAACAATCTCGATAGAAGAGTCTTCGGGGGTTGATGCACGGGCAGTTGGTGTGATTTTTCGACTTTTGGTCAAGGATCTTGGGGGAAATGAAGATGGTGTCAGAATTCTAGGTTGGGACAGGGTAGGAATTGGGTTGAGGGGCTGGATTACGGTAGGCGGAACGTTCTCGTCAGGCACGGAGGGGTCAGGCGCTTCTAGAATTACAGCAGAGTCGAAGTAATTGAACATCGCCTCTTCTTCATCAATTTCATTTTGAACAGGTGCCTGTGACGACTGAGCTGTAGTAAGATCAAATTTTAGGTCGTATAGCCCTGCGCTAGCAGTAGAAGAGGGTGGCTCTGTATTCGGGAAGTAATGGGAAGTAGTGGGAGAACAGTGGGAGGCCACGAGTGTAGCAGATGAAGTAGATGTGGAGGAAATTTGTGTGGGGGCAATGGTCGCGTCTGTAGATGGTAATTTGCGACGACGCGGCTCAAGATTCTCGTCGTCATTATAAGTTGGGTTCAATGAAGAATTTGATGGAGAGATTTCACGCAAGGGAGAACGAACAGGTGGCACTACAACGGGTTGGGGAATTTGGGATTGAGGACTGATCTCGGGTTGATCATGATCAGGCAGTCTAGACAAGTAAATTTGGATTTTACTGAGGACATGATAGTACTTACCCCATTCGGGCGCGTAGTCCACGCGCAAAATCACTAGCTTGAAATTTCTCGCGATCATTAGTCTTATGCCCTAGGAGTTCTACAGTATCAGGCTCGAGGAAAGCGATGCCGTGGCGTATCAACGGGTTTTTGAGGAGTATCTGAAGCAAAGGGGATCAAATTGAATATATGAAGTGCATTAAAACCATACTTTGAAGCCAAGTGGTGTTTTACCTAGAACGATCTCTGGTAAAGACTTGTATTCGATAGCGGTCAATGTCGTTGTACCGTCAAACAACTCAAATTTGAGCATTCCTCGCGGATATTTTGGCATTGGCCCCTCTCCTTCTATCTCCAGGTCGCCTTCGTCTTCACCGTCCTCATCTATTTGGCCAAGCCGCATCCGGTCTTCACGCACGACACGGATCTGGTCAAGTTGATATGCGCTGTGCCCGATTTCAGTTATAGCTGCAATCTCGACAAGGATGGGAGGCCCAGCGAGCCGAGCATTAGCCTGTGGAAGGTCTGACTGAGAAATACTCTCAGGCAGGCCTGTCCCATCGACCATAGAGTCACTCAAGTCTGACTGAAGTAATTGCAGCTCAACATCGATGAGAAACTTGTGAGACGAGTCATTTGCGCCCGGCTGGCTCATAAGCCATTCGTGACAACCCAGCAGCCATTCCTATGTGCAAGTGCCTGTCAATCCTGGACATACAATTGCAGTATAGCTGCGTACTGGATCGACTTTCGGACGCGGAAAGCGACTTTCGAGGTACCTGGTAATATGAGGAGGAGGAGGAGGCATGAGAGAAAGACGCGTCGTCCACGTGGACTTTGGCTACTCCATTCGTAGTATCTTAATGCTAGTGACCTTACAAACGCGCGGTCTACGTTTGCCTTTTGCCGTCATGCATACAAGGTCGTCTTCAACTGCAAAGACTTTGCCTCGTCTCCCTGTTCCAGACCTCCGTAAGACCCTTGATAAATATCTGACGTCAATCGAACCTTTCCTCCGCGAGTCTTTTTCAACACCTGTGGATTTCTCTGCCGCATATCAGCTTCGCAAAGATTGGGCGGACCAGTTTTACTCTGGCATCGGCCCAACCCTACAACAGAGGCTCATTGGTACGCCCTCCGTAAAGCTTGTATAGATATTCGAACTTATTACAGAAAACAGCCCTAGACAAGAAATCGCCCAATAACTGGTTAGATGATAACATCTGGATCTACAAAGCTTACCTTGAATGGCGCGCTCCTCTACTTGTCAATTCCAACTGGTGGTTATCCTTCTATGATGACAATCTCATCCCGCCGGATGCTCGTGAGCATCATCGTGCTGAGGACGGGATGGCCAGTGCAACTACCTGGCAGTTACGACGTTCAGCATGGCTCATACATCGCATGCTTGAATTTAAGGAGCGCCTTGACACGTAAGTCGATTGTCTTTTCAGTGCCCAATCTAACTACATATTCTCAGACAAAAACATCATTCGGAAATTACACATACCGGAATTTGGCTTCGCGAAAACGTACCCAAACTATTTAATATCGCACGTATACCCCGGAAACATTGTGATAATCTCTCGAAGCCGCCTCTGCGGCCTTACTCGCTTTCTGCTCGTTCTCTGCTCGTCATGTTTCACAATTTCTGTTATACAATACCTGTTTATTCATCTCATGGACAACTAGCATCGCCTAAATGCATATACCGTAGACTGCGCAGTGTGGTTGCCGACGTCGATACAAGACTCAAAGCCAAAGAGGTGGCATTCCCTATTGGCGTACTTAGTGCTGATGACAGGAACATCTGGGCTAAGGTATGCTCTGTAGAAATATGAAATTAAATCATTAAGCCATTCACAGAACCTTCAATACTTGCTCTTGCTCTCGGCAGAAAACAAAGCTTCTCACGAAGCACTTCTTAACAGCGTCGTGGCACTCAGTCTTGACGGTTTTCCCAGTAGTTATCCCTCTTCCACTTGGTCTCGGGAAGAACTCAAGCATTATCACACCCACGACCGACCTCTCCACATGATTCGTGGAACCCTCGACAATTTCGCAAATAGATTCTATGACAAGCCATTTACCATCGTTGTTGATGCGCTCACCCGTGCAGGTGCTACGGGCGAGCATTCACCCTGTGACGCACTCGTACCTAGTATTGTTGCTGAATACGGGATTGCCCAAAGTATTGAGGAAGAAGCCTTCCAATTACCCCAAGGTGAATTTCCGACTATGCCTGACGGTGAAGACTGTTTCACTCGAATCGATTGGGTTGCTGATGACCAGCTTTGGAGTGAATGTGAGGCGGCCAAACAGCGTGCAATTTCAATCATCCTGGACTCAGATGACAGCGTGCTCTGGTTTGATCAGTATGGCACAGATTGGATTAAAGGTGTTGGTGTGCACTGTTTCATTTCCAGTCACCTTCCGTTCAGGACCAACACCCACTATCACAGCCAAATTTTCACCCGATGCTTACATACAAATGGCTCTACAACTTGCCTGGTACCGAACCCGCCGCGAGTTCACAGCAACATACGAAACTGTCCTGACGCGGGTCTTTAGACACGGTCGTACAGAGACGCTTCGCACATTCACAAATGAAAGTCGCGCTTGGGTCCTCGCTATGGATATTGACCAATGGTGGCTAGAAGTGTGTGTTGTAATCTCTTCCTATTATCCATCTCCCGTCTCATTTTTTAATAGGCTGGGAATGTATTGAACCTCCTGACAAAAGCCACCAACGCGCATACTCGACTTACTCGTGAGGCTGCAACCGGCCGTGGAATTGACCGTCACCTCCTTGGCTTACAATTGATGCTCGACTCCAATGAACAGCCGCCATTGCTCTTCACAGATTACCTTTTCAAAGAAAGTCAGAAATGGAAACTCAGTACTAGCGGTTTGAGTGCAGGACACTGGTTCAATGGAACTGGATTTGGTGCTGCATATAAAGACGGTTATGGAATCAATTGTGGGCTTTTGTTCGTGTGTTTTTGTCCTAGGCTGATGAAATATGATATATTAGATCTTGCTGCTCCTGAAATGATAAAATTTGGGATAGAGTGTAAGTTCTCAGGCCCTGAGACATCCACAGGCACCTTTACAGTAGCCATTACCAATGCTTTGAGAGATATGAGAGAGCTTTGCCAAGTGGTGTCAGCTTTTTCCGAGAATACATCTATCAAAAGTCACCTGTGATCAGTCTTGGTTTTTTTATATCCAATAACTATTACACGGTGCTCGAATGCAGTCTGTGGTAGATGAGTCTACTCAAATACATAGAGTACAAGTTGATCTTAGATTATTTTGTGAATTTTTAACTTTTTATTTTTATTTTTTTTGATTTAATTACTAATGATTGTTGGCAAGTTTCAGTTTCCCTGACTCACCCCAATCTACTTGAGATTCTTCCTAGGCCCAAAAAAGTTTCCCCTTGCAATATCATCTGTACCCAACCAAGTTCTACTCCCTATCCTTGCTGCCATCTCCCCAACCAAGCAATCTCTCCCAGCCCCAGCCAAAAACTTTTTACTGCTAACAACAAACATACCTCGCTTGAATCTGGTAAGCATGACATTGGTACGACGAAGGCTTTTCAAGAAACCCTTTTCTCGGGATCGGACTAGGGAAATGATTATATAATCCTCTTCGTTTCCTTTGTTCAAGACAAAAAGTCAGACTTTTGAACGGAAATAAGAAGCAACAAAAAGATTACCCTGAAATGAGTCAACATTGAAACAAGTATTTTCCCATCTCAGTCCATCAGGTGAATTCTTCATCTTAGTTTCGATGGAATTTCTTTGAGCATCATAAGGTGATATAATTTTGTAATTGAGCTGTTTGCCCTGTAGATGCCGTGCAATCTGTAGTACAACATCTCTCTCTCCTTCGTTCTAATTATCTGTTAGTCATCAAGTGATGTTCTAGAACCAGACACCACTCACCATAAATGAATCATCTTTTCTTTTTTCGTTGCTAGGTACATCCACAAAATGGCAAGCCATTATATTGTTACCAATGGGATGGCGTGGATTGGATTTTAGAAGACCATCATAGACAGCCTCAGAGATGAGCTCACCCATCTGGGGCGGCATTCGGTCTAAAACTCCATCAGTACTGGGCACATCACAAAAATAAATTACTTGCATTGTGTATTCAGGAAATATGCATGACTCCGGAGGTGAGTGAACTCAAAAATACTTGGCAAAGCATTGGGACTGGAGTCATCCTGACCAAAAGGTGGCACTGAATATTAATGAGTTCTTCCCTGTATAAGAGAGAAAGCATACTTGTACTTACACTGTTTATCGTCACCAATAAAACATGCTTTACGGAGTGAGACATATTTATAGAAAACAGAAATGTAGTCAGCAACATGTATCTGGCTAGCTTCATCAACAACAAGAGTGCTGATGGGGCATTGTCTAGTAAAGAATTTACTAATGGCATCGCTTGATAACATGCTGAGTGTACATAAGAAAACCTTGATCCCCTTGACCCTTGATCCAGACGATGAGAATTCTCCAGATTTGATGATATTTGCATTAACATCACCATAGAGGTGTTCATGCCTTTCCCAGCTTAGTTAATCAAGTGAGTAGGGTAAATCAATCCTGCACTCACCAATCATCAATGAAGCTGTCCGAAACCAGCAGTCTATAATCATGAAAACCAACTCGGGAAAGTTTTTCAGCAATATTCTTGACAGCAACATTGGATTGTGCAACTAGCCAAATACCGCTCTTGCCAAGTGCCACTGCCATCTGAACGAAGAAGGCTATGACACTAGTTTTCCCTGTACCCGGTGGCCCTTGGATGATGGTAATGACATTTTGCGGCCCTTTAGACATCATGGCGTTGACAGCAGTATGTTGGGATTCATTAAGCCGTTTGGCATCTACAGAAAGGCTCTTGCAGACTTCAGATGACAGCATAGGGTATTTGGAGGCATTGGTAAACCATTGATCGGGCCACGATATAGCGTCTTTATCCTTGTTGAACCAGATGTTCTGCAGCCACGGGTTATCGGGTGAGTCAAGGCCCTGCAAAAGGCGGAGTAGGCGTCGATTGCGAGCTTCCTCGGCTAAAGTTGGAATGTCACGACCAATGCCAGTGATAGCTGTGATTCTTCGGCTACCGATACTCAGCCCTTCCTCGTTGAAGGTTGCGTATCGACCAAGGGCATCAACCTTGCCACGTGCAGCAAATTTGCCGCTATCGTCTTCAACGATGATTCGAACTTGCTAGAACAAAAGATAGGAATTCATGTCGTTTAAACGGTGAGGAATGTCATTTGCTCACCTCTCGTTTCCTGAATCGATTGTTGAATGCTTTAGAGGCAAGTGCATGCTCTTTATTCTTCGGATCGTAGCCGCAATAATCGAAATCATGATTGACTTGATCGGGCTTTTTGCGATCGAGACGCTGAGAATCGGTAGTAATCTTGGCAACAACATCGAGAAACTAGGAAAAAATGATCATAAAATTCCAACCACATTGGAAACCACAAGACATACACCCTCATTCATACCATAGGTGTCAATTCTTTTTACATTACTGTATGTGGTGACAGCATCGTCAACTGAGCCAAGATAGAATGCAAGCCATCCCCGCTTGACCGGCCCGAGAGCGGCGGTTCGCTGTTCGGGATTGTATGTCGCATTGTTGAAGGCTTCAGAAACCAGGAAATCTGATATCTTTATTCCATCACCTAGCGCAGCTTTGAGGATGCCAGAAATTATGTTACGATTCTGTTTAGGAAAGGCGGACTGAATGTCGACAGCATTTTTGAGGAAAAGCCCTTGTTCTTCATATAAACTCATGGCCAGAGGGGCCAGGTCGAACGCAAAAAACTCCCCAACATCGCGACTCAGGAAGCTCATGAGTGACTGGTATTGTTCACTGTCAGGATCGGGAGCAGGTGTAGTCTCGATTCGTCGGTCTGGTGGGGAAAACTCGATCACAAGGGCAATTTCAGCACTAACGATAGCCAGAGCAGCGAGTGCAATAGATTCTTTCCAATACGCCACATCGAGACCAATGGGTGTGGCAACTTCAAAAAATGGTTCCAAATCTTGATATTTCAACTCCTTGTACGTCACCGTCGTTATTCTACATTCCGGGTCGTCTTTTCCTGTATCAATAAGAGCTTGCTTGAAGAGCATGGCAGATCGCTTATCGGACATGGTGTGAGTGGTAAAGAAACACAATGGAGCGAATCCTTACGATTCCACGTCGGGAAATGCCTAGGTTGCATCCAGATACCAAAAATTTACAAACGATTTACTATTCTGGGAATAATCATGGGAAAATCTGTCTATAACGTTTACCAGCTTGATGGATTCTTTGGCTACCCTTTCAGAAAACCCTCGTTTTCTGCAAATTTCTTTCTTGCAACGGGTTAGCATGACGTTTACTTGTCTCATATATTTCAATCAAAGTCCGACATTGTCAAAAAAATGATGATATAGTCGTCCTCGTTGCCCCGAAATAATAAGCATCTATTTGACAGGGTGAAAAATTAGCTCACCTTGGAAGGAAGATTTTATCCTTGTAATCCAGGTCCTTAAGCGAATTCTCCATGAACATCATATGGGGATATAATGTGATAAGAATATCCTAGCTTTTCCGTCTCCTGGAGGATCAACGTTGTTTTGTTCTTTGTTTTGCAAAATAAATTGTATTTCGCTCCGACTGTCTAACTTTTTCCTTGGCATTCTTCCTGACCATTAGTGATGCTAAGAATGACAATCGACAGCATTTTTCGCAGAAATTCTATGTATATGTAAGACAGTTGTTGTACATCTTCCTGGGAGATGATGTTGTCAATTATGAGGGGCATGTGGTCTGGATTCTGAGATCAGCCAAATAAACAAAGATGAGAAAATAGCAAACACTGAGCATCGAGGAAAAAGGGTGCGATTTCATAGATGATGCAACTAGAAAACACTGCAGAGATTGTATATCATCTTGCCTGTACGGTGGATTTATGAAAATTGAAAAGCATAGGAAGCGATCATTGTTTGTTGTTTGTTATCACAGATAAAGGTTTTTGCATCATCACAACATCCAACTTTAATCAAGGTAGCATCTCCGTGTTCGATCTGGTAATTTCTCCAACCTTCTAAGAGCACACTTAAAGTGCAGAAGATGATTCTTGAGCCCTTCAACAGCGGGAGGATGCTGGAAAGTCATCCGAGCGAAGCCCATTTTTTATGATCTCGTACGACTGTTCGGAAAAATCCTTTTCCCAACCATGATGAAAAATTCGATGAACAAGGGATCTGAAATCAAGGAAGCCCCAATTTTCCTGTTATAATCTTGATAGTGACATTAGATTGCGCGGCTAACTTGACATTCCTGCTGGCATCCAAGCTTGCAATGATCTTGACAATAACAACAGCAATAACAATAGTTCTTCCACTACCAGGAGGTTTATGCACAAGAAGTACTCGTTCACGTGGCCAATTGGAGAGGATTGCCTTCACTGCAGTTAATTGGGAACAGTTAAGAGATCGAGCATTGAATGTCACGGAAACTGATTTGTCAAGGATGAGATATAATGCTGTTGTTCCCCGAACCAGATCTCTCGGACAAAGGGAGGGATTGAAAAAGTTCGCTGATTCTTGAGGACTTGAAGAGCATTGGTGTGTTGTGCCTCTGCCAGTGTTGGGTCATCGCGACCTTCAGTATTCACACTACAGATGTTATAATTGCCGCTTGCCAGTACCAACTGTAATGAACATCCGATGTGCTGTCTTGAACGTGAGCTCCGCAGCGAGTCGAGACCTCAGCTCTATTCCAATGTTTAAAAAATTAACTGAAGAGGTTTTTCCCAGCTAGCAATAGAGTAAATTCCCTCGTTAAAATCTAGATCCTTGATACACGTATCAAAATGTAAATTTTGGGCTAGGAGCTGACCGACGGAGTAGTCATCCTCAACTTTGTTCAACGCTATGACAGGTTGAAGGGTTGACATCTGCTCTACGATTGGATTGGTTCGAGTGAGACACGTCAATTCCTACGAAAGTTCATAACTACAAGCATCCAGAACAAATCAGGAACATACCTCTGTCAGAAAAATGGTCATATTAATTGAGAACGTTTGAGACAGAGAGACTTGACAAACAGCCATATCTGGGTCGCTATTACAGTCTTCTCAGCCTTCAACACTCCCCCTCCACGAAACAGGTCCTTCATAACTTCGTTAATTGTATACTCAGACCCAAATGTTTCAAGATATCGTCTACCACGACCCTGATACAAAGCTTCACTCATTCCTTGTCGATGTATTCTTGTCGTTGGGTCAGATCCTCCACATCTGAGGTTGCTTGAAGATAAAAGAGCACACGAAACACGATGTGTACACTAATGATAAGAGACAGTCGTGAGAATGGGTTACAGTGCCAGAAAGTTGGGATCGAAAAACGTCATTTCCCAGTTAACGAATGAATTTAATCCACGTGTAGCTTACGCTAGAGCACAATTGATGGAAGGAATAAATACAATGCTTTGTACAAAGAGTTGGCAATTAAACGTCTTCGTTGATGTGAATCATGCTATTGTTCAAAACTCCGCTCCGACCCATGAGGAATCCTGAGCATCATACCTTTTCATCGAGCTGGTGGCACACACAGATTTTATCACATGATCATGTATCTGCTAGTTAACTTCGCCCACATCTTACCCCCATTCTCCTGTAGACATGTCCCAGACATTGGGCCCTTTATACCATGTCTTAGTACTAGTTTGCTTGTTGCTGCAAAAAAAACATAATCACGTGATAAGCGCTATTTTCAATATGAAAGCCTCCTTCCCCTTCTCCAACATGACTACTCCAGTCATACTCGGCATCGGTGCTATCACTGCGGCATTAGTTGGCAGAACACTCGTTCGAAATGGCATTATTGGTAGAGTGACAGTAGAACAATGGGTGAAAGGCGGGTTCAAAGCCAAGATGGATCGGAAGGAGGCAATCCAAATTTTGGGCTTGAAGTACATTCATTTATCTTGCTCCTTTGTTTCATCTTAAATATTCTGTAGAGATGGTCCGATGTTGCGAACTAGAATAAAGGATGCACATCGCCAAATTATGCTTGCAAACCATCCCGATCGCGGGGGCTCACCGTACCTTGCTAGTAAAATCAACGAGGCAAAAGATCTTCTCGAGAAGTCAGAAGGACGTGGTCGATGACACAAATATATATACTTTCTAATGAGTGAGAGCTTTTTGGATGAAATAACAGTGCGTTAATGAAAGACTAGGCTTCGTTGTAACATATGTTCGCACCATCTTGATATCCTCATAATAGACTGCAAGACTGAATACAAATCTTCTTCTCATGAACTCATTTTTCTGCCTTGACCATGGATCTACAACAATTCAGAAAGCCTATGATATCACTTGTCTGACTAAGCAATATTTTCTCTTCATATCTCTGCACGCACGATGAGCACTGACTTGCAGCCGTCAAAGCTTGGGACGAAGGAACAGTATGTCTAGGAGAAATCAAAACGAAATTTCGTCTAAGATCTCGTCTCTACTAGTTGGGACAATGTTTACGCTCAGGAACTCACCAATTTCGAGGAAATTGGGGACGAAGGAGAGATTTGGTTCGTTATCCAACTATGCCTTCTTGATCGCTTATCTTGAGCTTGTGTGTACAGGTTTGGAGAAGAATCAATAGAAAAAATGGTTAATTGGTGTCTTGAGCATATGCCTCCTTCCACGAATCCAGCAGTCCTCGAAGTGGGCAGTGGAAATGGAACGCTTTTATTAGCCCTCGCGGAATCTGGCTATAATCAGAAGCTTCTTGTGGGCATAGACTACTGCCGAAACGCCGTCAAGCTGGCAGCTTACATTGCACGAAACCGAAATGCCGCTGAGGTGACTTTCGAGGAATGTGATTTTCTTAAGAATGACCCGTCTCTCCTACCAAGCATGGAAACCACAGGTGCCCCGGCTCTGTGGGATCTTATCTTGGATAAAGGAACGTATGATGCTATTGCTTTAGGACAGAGAGGTGAAAAAGGAAAGTCTCCTGCAGCTCGATACCCGACTCGTGTCGCACGATTCCTTAGAACAGGTGGAATTTTCCTCATCACATGTAAGATCCACTTTGGAGTCGCCCTTGCATACGAAATAATTGATTAGTATTCGATTTTCTAGCTTGTAACTTTACAGAGGAAGAATTAAAGTCCAGTTTCACCACCAAAGAAACAGGCTTATCATACTAGTGAGTTACATGGAGTATCTTGTACCTTCTATCTCGACTAATTAATGACCCCCCAGTTCGCGGATACAACATCCAATATTCAGTTTTGCTGGTCATACAGGCAGTAGCGTTTCAAGTGTAGCTTTTCGTAGATCTTCATAACGTTATACACTGTGATTCCTCACAATGATGGGATGATGTCTACGCCTGTCCGAAGTATGTCTAATGCCAACTTACTAGCCCACTTAACAAAATTCGTGACTGTGTCATCGTCTGATGCATGTCTCATAAAAACATTGGTCAAGAAGTAGACCAAACCAATGGTAAGATTTTCTATCCGTGCAGCTTTGACAAAGATCTCTTCAATCGCCGCTCGGTTTCGAGTCGTTGGCAGTTGACTGGTATCAGTGAGCGGTGTCACAGATTGGCTACTGATGAATGTCTGCAACAAGAGTTCCTGAAGAAATTGTTGGCTTTGAGGTTTAAGAACAGTAAAATCTACGGCCTTTGATTACTGCATCAGCACAAACAGGTAGTTGGCAAGGGCCCAAGTCACCTTGAGGATGCTCATATTTACGACATCCTTCGCAATCCACCATGCATAGGCCTTTGCTACATTGCGCATCCGCGAGCCTGATATTTTCTTGACACCAGCATCGTCACCCTTCGTGTTCTTGACCACCTCTGCTCCACCAACCATGACTTCACCCATATCTCGTAGGAAATCCCACAAGCAGAACTGCAACGTGATTGTATGGGAATGAGACTGTCGACACAATTGCTGGCAGACAAGGGCATAGTACGGATTGTATGTTTTCTCCTAGTCCAGTTGTTGATCAGTAAAAAGGACAGAAATGAACAAAACCGCATACATTGCCACAACTGTGAAGAAGCACTCGTATGATCTCCCGTTGCTGAACTTCTGTCAAATTGAGTTGTGAAAGGCGTTCACAGGCGTCAACATAATCCTGCGCATTCGTCAAGAAAAAAAAAGATGATAGACGTAGTGATGACTCACATCGCTGCTCATGAGAATAACAAAGATACTCCGTCGAATGTCAGTATTCATCCCTTGCTTCCGCGCGAGTTTCAGGAGATAACTGGTGGTATCGTTGACAACTTTCGTATCCTGACCATTCACTTGCATATCCGCCATGTTGTCTCTAGCCTCTACCAGAGGGTCGCCACCCCAAGCAGCACCCACAAGCCACCATTTTCCTTTATTCTCTGCTGAGCGTAGGTCATCGAGGGAAACTCGAAGGACATCACGAGCTGATACTTTGGATATTCCTAAGACTGTTGATTCAGGAGCAGAGGCAAAACCCACTTACCGTGTCTTCTTTTAGACAGACTAGCTAGGAATTTTTTCATTCGTTCTACAGCTTCACCGCCCTGATTTTGGGTCACATTTCGTTTGAGTTTGTTGTTATTGAGATTAACCAAGGTCTCGATCATAAAACGTGTTCGAGAGCTAGGATAACTTGGCCTCAGCAACTCGGACAGAGAGGCTCTCGGAGTCGAACACACCTAAGAGACCTCTCATCCCGCCCAGAAACCTTTTTCTGGACAATATCAATGATATCCTTCAAAGCTGAGGGGTCATCTTGGCGTAGCTGCTGGCCAGAGTCTAACATAGACATAAGTATGTGATCCGAGACCATTGAATGTACAGGCATACTGCGCATCAGTTTTAACAGGAGCTCAATGTTGAACTCGGTCATGTCGTCTTCGAGAAGCTGACGAACGAGATCAAAGACAAGCACAGACGAAATAACCTGGAAGTTGTACAACTCTGATAATAGCACCATGAGATTTGAACATTCCTTCCCTTTGACCTCTACCTCTTGAGGTTCGGATGTCTGCATTTCTTTCCGATGGCGCTCGTAATCCATTACAACATTTTGTACAAAATAGGTGGCTGAGTGAGGTATCGATGAGTTGAGACAAAAAAGACAATGCGCATTCGTACCAAATTCGACACCGACAATCTTATAGAGGCTCGAGATAAGTCCTGCATGGAGAACAACATAGGAATCAAGCAATATAGAGTGAGAAGAGATGCCCTCTATGACTAAGTTCGTGATGCTGGACGTCATGTCTACGCATCTGTCAAATGTGTAACTGCAAACAAGATGGAAACACAAACCATGCCTGCGATTACTTCTATACAACTCCTCAAAACTATCTATGGTTGAAGAAAGATTTTGTTCACTCATCCTAGGCAGCACATCAGAGTCAACAGAAAATAGTAGAATGCACTACACACCTGTTGAGTAAACCCTTCACTTGTTTCTTGAGTCGTGCGATAACTTCAGATTCCAGTTCATTTCCCTTGTTCCTTAGGTGAGGTGGGATATAACGCGTCACTGAAAAACATGTTTCGTTCAAGTACGGTACATACACATCGAGAACAAAAACACACCCGTTGCTTGCTGAGGTTGAAAGCCAGCATCTCTATCAATAACATTCCCTTCTGAGCTTTCGGTTTCAACGTTATATTTGCTGTTCTTGCGATAAGAAATGCCTTGCCATTCATCTTCTCCCCATTCATCTTGTTCTCCCGTGTCCATAATATCTTCTTCTTGGCACTCTACGTCCTCATTGTCAGATGCAAAGTCAGTTTTCTCGCTATCGTCACCAAGGTCGGCGTCTTGGTCATCAAAACCTTGATCACTCTATGCTGGGATCAGGGGTTTCAAAGCATTTTTATCGTCTGTGAGAGCCCACCGTCGTAGGAAAAGCAAAAGAATGAGCCCAGTCTTCCAAATCTAAGAACCGGTCATAACCAAATGAGTGATCCACAGTAGATAACCGATTTACCATCTAATCCGTCCTTCTCAAGCAGAGTTTTCTTCGTTCTGTATTTTCCTTTCTCGTAGCCCAGCTTCTTCTCAAGGTATGAGATATAAACATTTTCTTCCTCCTCGACTCGACTGAGTGGAGGCTGTCCAGTTCCTTTCTTCGCTTTCATCAGTTCTGATTCTCGGGGTAACTTATTTACCCTTATTTTCGCTGATCCCTTAACCCAGCCGTCCTCTTTTTGTAATCAACAATTAGGGATTGTTGTCTGCCATGATATAGATTGGGGGATATCTTTCTCTTCCAAAGGAGAAGTTTAGGGAGATCAGGCAGCTCATCTCATTGTCCTCACTCACCGTGCATAATGGTAATTAGCTTAGTCCAATCTTCTAGTTCTGAGCTGTGCTCGGCCTTGTATCCGAAGTTGATCAGAAGGACACAGCCCAAGCTAGCTAGTTCACACCACTCGACTTGTTATATATGATATTCTCTGGGATCGCTGACAATTACATGTTGTAATATATGATCCTTTTCTTTCGTATTGGACTCACAAGGAAATGACACTGATTTATAAAGGAAAATGCGTCATCTTTACCAGACAATTTGTGAAGATCTTGACCGCACGGGTGTGATGTGATTATGTCTGATTTCTCAAAATTGAGAATTGGTTTGTTTCGATCCTAGCAAGACGTTCTCTGATTTTTTTTGATTGAACTTGATAGTACAAAACTTCCCCGTCATTAAAATTATATATTGATAAAGGAACGCCGAACAAGTGGCGCAACCTGCAGACCTGGACAGTAGATTCCCGAGCTGATACTCATCGAAATATGATAGGCCGTGTTTCTGTTTCGTTCGAGGATGATGTGGTGGCGATTGCTACTGGTGTCTAAAATAACTGTTCGGTGCCCCAGGCCCGCAAACATGTGTTAGTACCTCGAGCTGTCGCTCCGGAGTCCCGTCGAAGACCATGAATACTGCTGAAACTGGTTATGCGGGTGGGTAGACCTCGTGCACGGTATTAGGTGTTATGGTCCGAAGTAGAACACGAGGAGGGTGACCAAGGTGACAAGGGCTGATATAATTGTTATTTCTTATTTCTTGACTTGCTGTAAACTCAAGCTCGCTGCCTCTTGACTCGAGACAGAACCATATAAATACCATTTCCCCTCAGCCACATCTTCCTTCCTTCCCATGCTCTCCGCCCATTCTCCCCACCTCCATACCCAGCCTCCCACAAAAGCCAGCCTCAAGGCCTGGTGGAACCACTTCATCTTTATCCAGCGCACAAAGAAGGAGCCCAGCTATGTCCGCGAATACGAGAAAGGTCCGTCTCCCGGCATTCTTCTCCCCACCCCCTAATTCACCTGCCCTCTCCAAGGCTCTCCGACAGAGCATCCTGTCTTCGGCAAGCCCCTTGTGGATAGCCTCAAGTACGCGTCCGTCCCAATATCGACCGCAAATCACAACGGAGAACTCTATGTTTGGGGTTATGTCCCTGTCGTCGTTGCCAAGTGGTGCGCCTGCTCTTCGTCCTCTTCTTGCCGGAGTCTCTGGCTCATTGACTCGATCAGCGGGCTGTATCTCAAAGAGAATGGTATGTCAGACTCTTACTACTTAGCCTGTTATCTCACCCATCTCCACAGCAACAGAGGTACCAGGTACTTTCCGAGTCAATGGTTCAAATAAGCGGATGCGCGAGCTCCAGCAGCAGTTCGAGACACCGCCCAAGGTCTGTCCTAACTCATTTCTTTTCATCAATTGATCTTTAATTCTACACTCCTCCCTAGTACGGTAAAAATTTGAACTGGAAACAAGAGACCTACACCTCCCATGACGTTGCCAGCGTCTTCCGCAGATATCTTACTCAGATGCCTGTGCGTCCTGCCAATATTCTCTTTTCCATCCTGCTCACACTCCGCTCCGATAGGAACCCGTAATACCTCATAGATTGTACCACAAAGTGTGTTTTCGTCTCTGCTTCTCGAGGTGCAATTCTAAAGGCGCTAAATGGGTTTTCTTTCCGGTTCCTTATCACGATGGTGACTCTGCCACACATCGGCTTTGATCAGTTTCGAGATGCTTTAGGTGCGCTGGCTTTGTCACATGGGGCGAATTCTTTTTGTATAGACTAATTGCTGTGTCCATTGTCAGCCAACGCACCTCTTCAGAATCAAGGCGCTGCTATTGCGGAATATAAAGGCCTGATCAGGCAAATGTCACAAGCACATCAGTATCTACTCCTCTACGTGCTTGATTTGTTGTCTGTCTTCGCACGCAAATGTGACAAGAACTTAATGACGGCTCAGAGTGAGTTTACACTTCTTGCCGTCTGACCTTTATATGTCGTGCTTCTTTCAGGGACCATTGATCATCTGTCTTTTTTTATTCTCTAGATCTTGCTGTGATCTTTCGACCGGGAATACTATCACATCCATCGCACGAAATGTTACCTGCGGAACATGCATTAAGTCAGCGAGTACTGGAATTCTTGATTGCCAATCAGGATTGGTTTATGCTCGACACACCTGCTCCTCATCCGTCTCTTGTAACACCACCTCTAACGGGTCCAACATCTGCACCTAGATCTGTGCTGAACACGGCACATCAACTACCACCATCTATTAACAACCGTGGATGTACACCTGTATCCCCACAACCCTCACAAATTGGTATCCATTGGAGAGATATTGCGCCAGAAAAGGGGGAGGGGGGAGTACCAACGATGTCAGAGAAAGATATTCAAAGAGAACAGGAGAGGCTTAAGGTGATTAGAAGGAGGACCACATTAGAGCGAGGAGGTATGCTTCAAAATTTGACGGTTTTTTTGGTTCTTCATGATTTTTTGTCCAGAACCTGGGATATACGGAACGTTAGAAGAACCAGATATGAATAGTGAGAGTCCAACAATACCTTCTATCCCGCCAGTTTCTAGCAGCACTGTACTCTCAAATGGGCCTGCTACTGTCACACGGAGTAAGACGTTGCCCAGTTCTTCAAGGTCGAGAAGATCAGGTGGGGGGGGGAGAGAAGCAACGGTGACAGGGCCAAATCCCAGTGTAAACTTCGCAATGAATGCGCTTGCTACTGCACCAATTGGAGAAGTAGTAGGAGTGATCGAGAAGAAGGAAGCACCGCATAGGGAACGGTCGAGGCTGTTGAAAAAGCAGCAGAAACGGTCATCAATGATTATGTCAGGTGTGGGAGCCAGTGGAAATCAAGCGTCTCAACAGCAGACACAGCAGCGGGTTTCACAGATTCTGGGAGGGTCGAATGCATAGCGTGTATGTGCCGCATATCACATGCTTTTTGATGACGATTATCAGGACTTGCGGACATCGTCTCATTTTTGTCTCTGACCGGTCAAGATGTGTACATCTATCTTCCCTTTTGTTTCCCTTTTTGTTGGATTATTCGGTAAAGTCTCATGTGTTGATTTATTTTTGCCCTTCTCTCCTCTTCAACTACCTCTCATACACCATCTCTTGCCCATCTCTGCCAGCTAATTTGATCCTTGGCCTCACTCTCACCACTGTTTCGACCTCCCTGATTATTTGGCATACGACATCATCATTGATGTATAATCATCATAACTTCTTTTGCGCCTCTCCCCTCATCACCTCCCAAATTTATGGTTCTGTGTCCCAATTTATCCATTGATTCAGGTAACATCTACATTTACCAGGCTCTGTTTGTTTCTCTTATGATTTATGGTTTTTGAGCCCTTTTTTTTGTCTCGTGTGTATTTGTTCTCATCTCTCTCTGTGTATGATATAATCTCTGAATTTTTTGGGTGTGTTGAATGTTTATCTTGGACGATAACACTCTTATTGAAAGACCAATCGATTGGTGGCTTGATTGGTGGTTGTGAGACAATTTCGATTATTAAATTTGCTCGCAAGTCAATGTCGTTCCGACGACATTTCGATTTACTGTGTAGAGAAGGACTCAAAATGCTTGGTCCATTCGTGCCCATCCAGACCCATTGGATTGCTTTTATATGAAATCGGTCTTGAAGAACCTATCGGATGATGCGATCACTTTCTTTGTAGCCCAACGTAGATGTAACGCTTGAACGTCTGATATTTCGTGGCACAATTAACATATTCAATTTAAGGGTGTCGGTGTTAGATCCCCGCATCACACTTCTAGACTACGCTGCGGTGACCTCATAATGATAACGTCAATTAAGTGAAGATCCGGATCCAAGAACAAACGTCCTCCACACTTTGACCTTTTTTGACCTCATGTGAACAAGAAACCCTGGGACGGTCCAAGTAATTACATATGGATTTGGAGCCACGATCCATTGGCGGATGTGATTGCTAGATAAATTTGAGCGGTGATTTGACAAGTGTTTTTTTTCTCTCAGATCAGACTCTTTTGGTTCTGTGTTTGACTGTTGCGCAGTAGATGTATTGTTCGTCCGCCGACGGTGCACTGGGGATAGTGATCCATTCTTTTTGGATTACAGAATTGTCATTGTTGTTGGTCAGGAACTAGGTGATCCTCTGGATTAAGTTAAATTGATCCGGAACTTCTCCGGCTATTGGATTAAATTATGGATGGAAACGTAATAAGTTGTTACATGTATAAAACTAACAACGTCTGAGGTGATTGAGAAGACCTACCTCAATTGCAATACCGAACGATGTCTCACAAGAGGCATATTTACATAAGAGTGACGATGCATGGAGTACAAATAGAGGGAAATTTCTCAACGATTCACTGTGGTAGCATTACGGGTTCTCGCCGCGTGATTGGATTCCAGCAGTTTGGACTATGGTGACTGCACCTGAAAAGAAGTACAGAAATACTCCATGATAGACTTGCTTCCTCAGAAATTGGTTCTTTTCCAGGCACTCGCTGAAATGTTGTCTTTTCATAATGGGAAGCCACCATATCTCGGATCTTAGGTACAAGGTCTTCTATTGATGTAGCATCAGCTCAAAAATGTGTTCCAATTATTGTAGTAATTCAGCAATCCGGCTAAGACAGGATGAACAACGTTTTTCTGAATGCTAGTGTGTGTTTCCTTTTCGCCGTTTGGTCAAGTACGAAGGACCCACGAAATGTATATGTATGGGTATGATTATGAAGTCAAGTTACAGTGACTAACACGTGGTGATTGTAACCTGGTAGGGTTTAAGAATAGGGAGAATGATATTTTGGTGTCATGCAGTCAAAAAGTCGTGAGAGAAAGCTCGTTAGGTGTCTAGGAAACAAGACAGAGGATGTTTTATTATTTCAAGCATTCAATGATATCATCCGAAAGCGATTTGAAGTGAATCGCTCGCATTGAGGCCTATCGTAGTGGAAATAAGGATGGATTCTGGGAAATCACAAAGGTTGGCCAGAAGAGCACTGACAGCGGGTGTTGATCATTCTGAGTTTTGACAACGAATTTGGATCTAGCAGAGGGCACATGTGATAGAACAACCAGACAACTTTAAATGCTAAGCCCCGTGATAAGATGCTAACTAATACTCATCCACACCAACTAATATAAACGCAAGCACACACATCTTTCCCGTTCGATCTTCGAAACGGGAATGCCTGTCCACAGTACGCTAGCTGGAACATCTTTCATTGCTTCTGCCCCAGGGTTCCGACACTTGTTATCGCTTAGCCCGCGAGTGCGGCTACTGCTCGCATTCAGTGGTCTTTTGGCCTTTCTCGTCAAATTTTTGCATGTGAAGGGCACGAAGAGAACAACTAGAGGAGGATACTATTTAAAGGATCTGAGCAAAGTAGGCCTTGCTATAGCTGAAATACAAATACATTCATCTCATGTTGCTCATAGGTGGGCAGTCATGATGAGAGCAAGGATGCATGGAAAACTTACGATGTCATCATTGTTGGAGGAGGTGAGGTGTACAAAAGGTTTGAACCAATAGAGAAGGCTTAACGGGACGAACAGGAACATCTGGATGTGCCCTTGCAGCAAGATTGAGTGAGGATCCCAATATTCACGTCTTACTGCTTGAGGCGGGAGGGAGGTAAGTGATTTCATATAGCTCTTTATCAAGCAGTTACTTCATTTCACTTGATCCAGCGGCACCTCTCTTATTCAAAGCCGTACGCCTTCTATGTTCGGCAAACTTTTTGAGACAAAGCATGTTTATCAACTGAGAACTGAGCCTCAAATTTTTGCAAGGGGGAAGAGGAAGTTTTGGCCTCGTGGTCCGTGTGATTCCTTATCTCGATAATGCCTACTGAATAAATGACAGCCAGGATGCTGGGCGGATGTGAGCATCATTTGACTGACAACAGTGGATGTGAATTCTGACTGTTTAGGCTCGTCCATCAATGCACAAATGTACGTGGTCTTTCCCCCGCTCCTTGATTGTGCATGAACAAGTGCCAAGGGCACAGTACGGCGCTTCCGGTGATTTCGATGAATGGGCCCGGATTA
>Ga0153955_100233_pt1 | contig 36503 bp, 31 predicted proteins | sample TSFL039MetaG_FD_104744 | JGI IMG/M metagenome (GOLD analysis project Ga0153955, IMG submission 104744) | Attine ant fungus gardens microbial communities from Florida, USA - TSFL039 MetaG | ecosystem: Host-associated > Fungi > Mycelium > Unclassified | place: USA: Florida, Wekiwa Springs...
AGCAATCATTTCTAGTAATGCTATAGAGTTGGAATTGCCAAGTACAGTCAAGATACACCCAGTAGTCAACGTTAGCAGGGTACGGAAGTATAAGTCGCAAGTGGAAGGACAGAAGAAAGAAGTGCCACAACCCGTGGTAATTGAAGGAGAGGAGGAATGGGAAGTAGAGAGAATTATGAACAAGAGAAAGATACGGGGAAGAGATAAATATCTAGTACGATGGAAGGGATGTACAGCAGAAGAAAATACTTGGGAAAGCAAAGAAAATCTCAAGAATGCGATGGAATTAGTAGAGGAATTTGAAAAGGTATATCATAAGGAAGAAGAAGAGAAAGTAAGACGACAAGAGGCAGAAGAAAATAGAGAAGTGTTTAGCAGAGAATTGCCGGGGAGATACACGGCTAAGTTACTCTATGGATGGGGTAATAAGAAATATGATAGAGAGTATTGGAAACGTATGGAAGAAAATTGGAGACGGTGGAAGAAAAACCCGTTCTCTAAATACAGTAGAAATCCGTTCTTGAAAAGAATGGAAGAGGAGAAGCACAAATACAAGGGAGGGATGATTGAAGAATGGAATGAAGAAGAGGACGAAGAAGATCGACGAAGAACTGAAGAAGATAGGAGATATTTGGAAGAACTGAAAGATGAAAATGATGACATGGGCGACCTAAGGGACCCATATGATGAACTATAAAAGAAGTCCTCGGGACGAGGACCTTTGAGAAGGGGGTGGTATCATGAACCGCCAAATTCCCCTAAGTCAATATTTATATTTCTTTTCTTTTTCTTTTCTTTTAATTATGTAATAACATCGGATTAGTAAATACGGACAAATAGTTGAACATGTATAAGTAGTGTACAACAAATCAGCGAGGACTCTAATGAGTTCTCTTTGTCAAACTCCGATAAAGAGTGGGATTGAGGTTAAGGTTACCCAACCGCAACTGAGATCCTTACATAGACCTCAGACTTAACAACATCTTTTGTTGCTTACTCTACCTTGCTTGAGAATCCAAAACTCTTCAATCACAAACTCAGTAAGTGACCATTTGTGATAATGTCTGACACTCTCCATTTCCTAAAACTAAATGGCTCCAACTATGACTCTTGGGCTACTAGCATGAAGTCTGCTCTTCAATCATGTTTTTTATGGCTCTATGTCAATGGTGAAGAAAATATGCCCACAGTTGTCAAATCTACTCCCCCTTCAACTGATAAAACATCAAAGGATTACAAGAGTTGGAAAGAGGATTGAGAACAGTACAAAACCTGGTTGCAAATGGATAGTACTGCTATGGGGTTACTGAATGGTTCTATTGATTCCACTCAGTCAGGTCATGTTGCAAACCTGTCTACATCAAAGAAGATCTGGGATACTCTTTATCAGATCAATGTCAAAGACTGATAAAGCCTTAATGTTTATGCACTTGTGGAGAAGATCTGGAGCATGAATTGGGATGGTGTTACCCCTATGCCTGACCATATTGGAAGGATGATTGATATTCGTCGTCGGATTGTTGAAGGAAAGGGTACCATGAATGATATGATGCTTGCCTATACTATTTTTTGCTCACTTCTATCACAAATGGTCACTTACTAGTTTGTGATTATTGAAGGTGTTCTTTAAAGGCTCAAAAATGCAAAGTAGATAAGCAACAAAAGATGTTGTTAAGTCTGAGGTCTAATCCTTAGACTATAAAGCCTTATATACAGGAAATGATGGTCTGTACATCTGGACAGAGTATCACATGTTCTACTACCTATTGTTCTACATATGGTAGTCCTTTTGTGTCTAGAATAGCGATAACTTAACCATATAAGGGGCTGTCCTTGTTTGTGTTCAAGGATTGATGTGCAATTATGGGTAATAGATCAATGTCATGCTAAACCTTGAGGTCCTTGTATCTCCACAGGATCTTATTGCCCTAAGGTCTATTTATGGTCATCAGAAGCATATTGAAGAGAGCTTCCATGTACATGTAAAAGCAAATGTCCACATTCGGCAGTTCCTGAGATATCTGCTGATCAGTGTCCGGTACTGATTAACTAATATCTCAGTGAGTACTGATTGCTTTGACATGTTTTGGGCATTTTTTGAAAGGTCTTCATGGGGGCTTTCAAATGCATCTTAGACTGTGTGAATCGTGTAATTATCCATGGAGTTATTGGCTAAATGAAGTTTGTGACAACTTTTTAATGACAATGTTGAGTAGAATGTTCTCAAGACGTCTCTTATCGAAAAAGGGTCAAGCCTTACTCTGTCTCAAGCAACAATGAGCTTGAATGGCCTTTATGATCGGATAACTTGAAATAAAGGGAAGACTGAGCATCTGGCACTTGTTGCTAAGTCACAGGGAGCTTCAAACCATGGTAATACTGCTGGAAAAAAGAAAAAGTTCAAAAAGAAGACATTCAACCCAAAACCTGATGATATATGTTGTACCTGTGGTCAAAAAGGTCATTGGAGTCCAACATGTCCTCAAAAAGGAAAGAAAGGTGGTTCAAGTGGAGGTAGTGGAGGCAGATCAGCAAATTTGGCTATAGAGTCATCTCAATCAGTGGGAGATAACAGAGAAGTTGGAATGGTGTGGATGGCGATGAACAATACTAGTTTGGGTTTACAAAGCCTCCTTCTTGATAGTGGAGTATCCTCTCATATGTTCTTTGAACAAGAGTGTTTCATCAGCTATACTGAGGCTAATAATGGTCAGTTGGTGACTATTGGTGGTCTTAATCACACATCTGTTGTCGGTTATGGATTATTTTTCTTCCAAGCCAAGCTTCCATCTGGTCTAATCACCCTGGTTGTAACGATCCTAAGTTTGAGTGGTATAACCCTAACCCAGATCGCACTCTATGTCAGAGTAGACAAAGAGAACTTGTTAGAGTTCCCACTGATTTGTTGTACACTACTTATACACATTCAACTATTTGTCCTTGTTTACTGATCCAACTATATTACCTAATTAAATGAAAAGAAAAATAAATATTGACTTAGAGAGAAAAGGTGATTCATGACACTGGTTACACTCTGAAATGTCCTTTATGTTCCTTCCCTAGGTGCAAATCTAGTCAGCTTAGGTGTCTTACAACATAAAGGAGCCTCTTACTCTAGCCAAAGTGATGGGGTTATTATCTCCTTGGGTGGTTAAAAGTTATTCCATGCTATCCTGAAGAATACTGGTGGTTTTTTATATTTCATCACTTGTGCCAAAGATACTGATCATGCTGCATTCTCTGTCTATGAAGGGTCTATGAGGCTCTGGCATCGTTGATTGGAACATATTGGTCCTAGAACAATTAACTTGATGGAATGGAAGGGCTTTGTCAATGGACTTGATCTCATGGTACCTAATGATTATGATCATGTTTGTACTAGCTATGTCCATGGAAAATCTCACTGGAAACCCATGTCTGGTACTAGCAACACAAAATATGGCAAGATGGAATTGGTTGTCATAGATTTAACAGGCCCAATATCAGTATCTACCTAGGATAGCTATGTCTATGCTCTTGTTATTGTTGAAGTCAGTTGCCGATACCCTGTTGGACGTCTTTTGAAGTCAAAGGAGGAAGCTGGAAATGCTGTTATGGATGTGATTACTATGTTGGAACATCAATCTGGGCTCAAGGTTAAAAGATTGCGAAGTGATAATGGTTCGGAGTTTATAAACTCGACTATGAACAAATTTTGTCAGTGGAATAGTATTATTCATGAAACAACACTACCTTACCTTCCTCAGCAAAATGGTATTGCTGAAAGAGCTATAGCCATTATCTTCAAGATGGTCAGATATATGTTGTATTCTGCCAGTTTGAGCCTGAGATATTGGGGGGGAAGCATTTCTGTATGCCACCCATATTTGGAGCTTATTACTCACTTCTGGATTGGACTGTATGGTCCTCTATGAAGCCTGGACAGAACAAAAGCCAGATGTATTCCATGTAATAAAATGGCAGGCAAGCTGGGGTATCCACGGTGGCAGATTCTTTTATTTCTTTTTCATTTTCTTTTATTATGTAATAGTTTGAAGTATGCGGAACACTATGACTCAAAAGGAGTCCATGGGATAATTTGAGTAGACAAATACTAGTAAATACCAATTTGTGTATAAGTAGTTAGGCCAATTAGTGAGGACTCTAATAAGTTCTCTTTGTCAACTCTGACTTAGAGTGTGATCTGAGATTATCTCAAACTAAGGATTACTACATCCCACTTGCAAATTTTTGGATCAATTGGATGGGCTCATGTACCGAAGCCAGTACGTAATAGGAAGTTACAGTCTTGAGCAGTGAAGGTTTGGATGCTTGGCTAGTAGACAGACGAATCAAAAGGATATTGTCTTAAGGATCTAGAAACACCTGGAAAACTAATCAGCCCTCGCGATGTTGATTTTATTGAAGACTCCTCACCAAATGACCTGGCCATTATTAACAATATATCATCCCCTCCAGAAAGCATTAACAAGCTTGTCAATGATGCAATATCAACTGACAGCACTACTCCATTATTTTCAGCCTCTGATCCAACTAAGGTACATTTACCTGAAAGTTGTCCATCTACTTCCTCCTTTGAACCTGTCAAAGAGTTGTTGTCACCTCCCCCTGCACCAAAGAAGGTCTCCAAGTGGCAAAGTCTGCCTAAAAGAGAGCTTTTGAGTTGAAATTGTCAACTGCCTGTCAAGTTTCATGATGAAGATCAATCCACTTACCTTAGTAACACTGCATTTGCCTTTGTTACCACAATGTCAGAACCAAGAATGTTAAGGAAAGCCCTATTGTCACCCCACTCAAAACAGTGGAAAAAAGCTATCAAGTCTGAGTTCAATCAATTAGTCAAGGCTAAAGTTTTTGACTGGATTGAACACTTATCTAATAACAAGAAAGTTATTGGCAGTCGCATTGTGTTCAAAGAGAAGCTAGATGGCTATGGAAAACATGTCAAGTTTAAGGCTTGGATTGTTGCTTAAGGTTTCTCGCAGGTGCCAGGTTTAGATTTTACTAAGACGTTCTCATCAGTGGCAAGATTCACGACGCTATGAATTTTTCTGGCACTTACTGCATTTTTGAATCTTGAACTTCATCAAGTTGACATTGTTGGGGCATATCTTCAAGGGGATTTGAATGAAGAAATTTATATGAAGGTACCTAATGGACTTGCTGAGAAGTATGGGAGTGGCCGAAAATTTTGGAGGTTGAGGAAGGCATTGTATAGTTTGAAACAAGCAGGTCGACAGTGGAAGAAATGCTTACATCAGGTGATAACTAAGCTTGGCTTCACTCATGCAATGGCCAATGATTGTCTTTATATTCTCTGGGAGCATGGCAAGATTATCCTGATGGTCCTGATTTATGTCGATGATATGGCCATTGCTGGAAAAGAAATTCCTGAAATTATCCTATTCAAGCAGAATTTGTCAAAGGATTTCGAAATAACAGATCTAGGTGAAATGAAGTTTATCCTTGGCATTCAGATTACTCGAGATCATTTCAATCATCTCCTCTATCTCAATCAGTCTGCTTATATCATACAAATTCTCACAAGGTTTGGAATGCTTGATGTGAAACCTGTCTCAACTCCTTTGGCTGTCAAACATGGTCTATCTATGTCCCAGTCTCCATCTTCTGAAGCAGAGTTAAATGAGTACTCAAATTTCTCTAGAGATATTCACTATCTATCATTGGTTGGCTCACTACTATATGTCACACAAACTTGTCCAGATATCCAATTCTCTGTCAACCTCATTGCTCAGTTCAGTGGGAATCCTGGTATTCCTCATCTTGAAGCTGCAAAACATATTCTGTACTATCTGAAGGGAACTCAAGAATTTTCTCTGGTTTTAGGTCGCCAAAGGAAAGGTGCTGTGGATATTGTTGGATAGACTGACTCATATTGGGCTGGTGATGTTGACTCGAGACACTCAGTGGGAGGTTTTGTATTTGATATAGCTGGAGAATGTGTCTTTTAGTCTTTGAAGAAACAGATATCTGTCACTACCTCTTTAGTTGAAGTTGAATATGTGGCATCAGCAAACACAACAAAAGAAGCAGTATGGCTTTGAACACTCCTCAAGGAAGTTGGTTATTCTCAATCCCAGGCAACTATTGTGTATGCTGATAATCAGGGTGCAATAGCCCTTGCTCAAAATCCCACATCTCACTCTAGAGCTAAGCACATCGACATTTGCTTTCATTTCATCTGAGAACATATCGAGAGGAATAAAATAAAGCTACAGTACATTTCCACTCATCAAATAGTTGCCAACATTCTCACTAAAGCCCTCCCTCGTGAGGTATTCAAAAGATTTTATAAGGCTCTTGGAGTCGTCAAGGTCCCTCATTGAGTGGGAGTGTTGAAGGTTGCAATTCGAAACTGGTTTTTGGAGAGTTTCAGTAGCCAGTATTACTTCATTCCTATCACAAAAATTTCTTCTTTGTCAGCATAAATTTTTGTTAGTCTTCAAAATGTAAACACATCTTCAGTTGAAGTCCGACTCACTTTGTTTGGACTTCAGGTGTGTATTAGTTATTTTTTCTTTGTTAATAATTGACTCTTTTCATTCGGACTTCAAGCATTGTCCTGTTGATTGTTGAGGTTCATATGCGTACATTTGTTCCTCTGCCTATACCTCTTAAGATGGGTTTTGCTATCAGGGCATCACGGTTATATGAAAGCAGTTGTATCATAGGTAGGAAATGGTTGGATGTTTGCTGGTGGTGGAACAATATAGTTTGGAGCTGTAGATCAGTTGGCAGGGTGGACAGCGGATAGGGTGCTAGCAGACAGGTGAGTAGTTTTCGTGACGCTGAGCTAGGTTTTAGGCTAGTCCAGTCAGTTGGCAGTGCGACAAGGTGAGGTCGACTTGTTGATGCAAGAGCTCAGAGCTCACTGTACGGTACTCTCCCTTCCTCCCCACAAAACCGTGGGAAAAACTAGACCATATTTCTGTACTGCAGAGATGATTGAGGGTGAGTGTAAGGGAGGTAAGGATAACTCTGTTGTATTGTCGAGTTCAGATATGAAGAAAGGAAAGAGGGCAAAAATTCGTGGCAAACACGCAATGAGTCGCATCTCAATTGTATCTATCTAAAGACAAGAAAGTGAAATACAATGAACATCAACACAAACTAATTTCAGTGTCATGCTTGATATTCCAATATATGGTCAGTCTGATCATTCTTGTTCTTGTATAAGGCTACATTGAGTTTTATACTCCTCTCCCAAAATCATAGAGTAGAGCTTTCCAAATAAAAATATCCTACAGTGACCCAAACACTCAATAGGTAAGCTAAAGTCCATAGAGGGTGATACAATGATCAGACTTCGTTGGAGTGGACAGCCACCCTCTCTGGCAACTGATGTGATGTGGTACTCCAGCATTTCTATTCATCAAATTACAAGGACGCAACTATTAGAGGGGACAGCCACATCTGCTGTGACATCATGGCAAGACCAGTGTGGTACTCAGAGTCAGACTACCATTCCCCCACTGATAGGGTACCCTTCATTATTCAGACACTTTACTTGAGGACAATACTGTTCTTATTCCTCCCTCAGTCGTCTATGAGACACTGTAATGTCTGAGTACTATCTATAACATAGCTGTAGCTTACCAATGTATACAGCTTATATTCTATTAGGTAAATATATCTAAGTCGTCTACGAGACACCGTAATGTCTGAGCTCATATTCTATTAGATTATGGGCCTAGCGCTTTGAAATCATACATCAATATAAACACCTACACAACACATTGACTCTTTTATTAGTATCTCAGTCATCTCGGGATCGAGTAGATGGCTGAGGGAGGATAGTGAAACTGGTCCCTATATAAGTATGCTCTACAATCCTCGGTGTTAACTTGTGGCCCCGGGTGACAGTTGCATCATATCGATGACAAGTTGGTTAGGATGATGGTGTCGGCAGAGTGGAGACAATGGAAGAATGGTGTCAGTGGATCGGACATATCTATTGCATCAGTACATTGCAATAGACTCGAAACTATGTCTTCAACTGGAGGAGCACCACCCATATTCCTGGTCGACGAGAAGTTTGATGGGACCAACTGGATAACTTGGAGTAGAAACATTCTCATTGCTGCTCGTATGAGAGGAGCATATGGCTACTTAACTGGTACTATCAAGAAACCTTACTGTCACAACTCCCACTATAATCACTAAGCCAGCCATTACATCGACCGAAAAGAAATCATACCACCTGCCCTGCATCAGTCACATCAGCCCCTACTGAAACAAGATGGCAGTCTCTCACCCCATCAGAAGAAGAGTGGGACTCACAAGACAACTGGGTAAAGGCTCCACTGTTATATAACACAAAGAATCCTGTTGGCTTGGGAATCAAGGCCAGAAGAAGTGCCGTAGAAGCCTGGGCATCCTATGTGAAGAGATACGAGGTATCCACTAAAATAGCTAGATTTGACAAAGAATGTTCTGAAGATCTTTTTTTCATTTCGTCATCATTCCTCTAATGCTCTCTGTTCCGCTTATTTTTTTCTGACTTACATGCTCACTTGTTGCTCATTTTCTCATTTGCATTATCTGTTACTGTTACTTAGCAAAGTATCTCACTACCCCGAGTTCGTCTTTATTACTCAGTAAATACAGTACTTAAAGAACTCATATGTAAAACAATTAAAACAGTCATTTCTATCTAGACCTTAGGTTTCATCTCTCTCTCCTTAGCATCTGAGGACTTACCTGCACATCTTCGCTGTTAAGATTAGCTGCTTAGCAAGGTCTGAAAAATACCACCTACTCCAAATACCAAGACTTTTCTACACATGTCTCCATCTTAAGGAGTAAATGGGCCAAGGCAAATGATCAATTATTGATAACTATTGATGATGAGGCCTTCAAAATGATCCTGTTAACATCCCAATAATAGTATTAAAGACAGCACCTCCTATGAAGCAATATCCCTCCTTGAGATCTGGCCACTTCACTTTGCTCCAAAAAATCTGTCTCAGCACTACAGGTTGCCAAACCTCCTAGAAAGGATCAAAATCAATTACTCTGCATCAACCCAAGTTGTAATAATTGAGGCCACACCATCGAAATGTGCTATTGGCCTGGTGGTGGCAAGGAAGGACAATTCCCTCCGGGTTTTGGAAAGAGGGACTCTCTCAAGGCACGGCCAACAAGAAGGCTTTAAGCTTCAGGAGGAGCTGGTATTAGCTTGGGTTAGACTAGATTGACAGAAACACTACTGCTTAGGAATCACTTCAAGTCAAAGCATGCACATGTGAATGGTATGGTATAATATGAGTGGTACTTCCGAGTAGTGATGCCTCTGTTTATCCAACAAAACTCAAGCCTGGCATTGTAGGATAGGGCAGCAGCTCCCCTGGAAGTCAATACCCATGGAACAGTTCAATATACCGCAACACTTGGAAAATTGCAAGCCCTCGGAACTGGTCCTCTAGTAGTCAATCTGACATCTTCCGATAATGACGTCTGGTCGTAGACCATTGTCTATGCACATGTCCGAATGTGAGCACTTTTTCAGCGAAATTCCTTGCCGTCTTAAAAAGATAGTCATGCTTCTCGAAGTACGCTTTGATCTTTGTGATTCTTTGTCCTAATGATGGAGCGTTCCAAAATTCTAAGGGTACATGCCAGCTGGCCTATAGCCCACGCGAGTCATTTCCCAAGTCGGTCTCAACGTATGGCATGAATGGCATTAATCACGCTGTGTGAAGGATGTAAGTGCTCGGTTAACATTGAATTTGACTCCCGCACTCGTATCATCGGATCACAGTGGAGCTTTCCGCTGTGTCCATTCCACTTGATATGTAAAATGACGCTTTAGTATTTTCATTGACAACCGGTTGCCCGGCCGCTCGTAAATTAGCATTCCCTCCGTCAACCATCATCGGTGACTCCTGAGATGATATCTCTTTCAGACTTGAATCTTGATCGGCCCATGGTCTTAGATAACCTGTACCTTGAAAGAAAAACTCCACGACCAGCAGGGGCAAGCACTGGAAATGACCTCAAAATTAGAACACCCCTGATTCGAGACTCCATTTCGTTCTCTCTCACTTCATCATGCGATCTCAGAGGATGTGATAAACCATGGATCCTCCCCATGTCTGATTTCTGAAGCCGGCACAGACGGCACTAGACCCATGTTCTGAGGAGAGGCAGGTACTCTCCTGTCAATGCCCAATCCTTGTCCTGTATAGGAGGAGTGAATTATAGATATCTGTAAGCAGTATGAACGCAGTACCTGTCAGTACAATGCCTGCCCAAGCACCTGCAATGGGATCCTCAAAACTTGTGAATTTCGACATCTGGCCTTGAATGTTGCGGCTGAATGTTTGATATGACAGAGACTCAGATCATTGACTGAGTTGCTCTCTCAGACCCTTTTTCGAATGTAAATCACTGGAACAGTGTTGACAAAGGAAGCCCTTCTTTGTATGATTGACAAATCTCAAACAGAAGCTTATTCTGAGCGGTATCTGCCTCTAAGAGTAGGTGGCTCATGATCCCAGTAGTTTCGATAATTTGCTTGGTCTCCCTCCCTATATGTAGGCAAACATGATAGGAAAATAGCCATGGCGCCATCAAAATGTCGACTGTCGACTGACCATTCTGAAGAGGTGGAGAATCAGTGATTTGTAAAACCAAGCTCTCATTAAAATAGTCTCGAACCAAACGGTAGGAGCCATTTAGTACTATCTCGTACACTTGAAAATGCTGTAAATGAGTTGGAAAGAGCATGAACTCGAAATTGTGACCAACAGTTAGGGGCTTCCATTCATCATGAATACTGAAGGCACCAAAAATCATGCACTCTGTCCGGGCAATGGATCCGAGAGGTTTGGGACAGCATTCCGTCAGATGATTGTTCATCTAGATGTGCGGTAGCATCTCATATCTTGCGGTTCAACTTGTCTATTAGCCTATGTTGGAATCAGAAATTGCATCAAGATCATCAGAATGTGAACTGGCAAAAAACACAAAATTTCATGAAAGCACAGGAGAGCAGTACATCGAAAACCAGCAACTGATGGCCAAGCACCAGGAGTGCGTAATAGGTGAGCTGGAGACGTATAGGTGACAGCGGTTTAAGGTAGATAGATTATCGATATAAATCTGCTCTAACCAATTCTATGTGTGCAGGTGACCTTGATTCCATGCAAATTAGGTATAGCACATCATCCAACATGGAATTTTCACATCCGCAGCAATTTTCCTTCACGTCCTCTGAATACGTCTCCTCCCCTTCTGCAGAAATTAGCAGAACTCGGCTATCACCCATACAGTAGGATATCTGACATGGATCCAACGGACAATGTCTCACGGAGCGGCACCTCTCGGCCCCGGCCAAGTTTAACGCCTCTCGGTCCACGAACTCCTTCAAGGGCTGCCTTCGATCTCCTTCCCTCCACATCCTCTGGCCCCGGGAACTTTTCTCAAGAATACTTAATCAACACATCCCCTCCATATTCTCCCCGGACGCTTCCAGGTATTCCAGAGATTCCCGCAGGACTCCAATCACCGGCAGACGCAGAAATACTGCCACCTGCCTACAGTACTCTGCCTGAGACCCAAGTGGAAGAGCTGCCGCGATCTCCATCTCCTCCGCGAATACCCCCGGCACCTGCCATGAGATTCGAATCCCAGCCTATTGAATGGAAGCCACTTTCGCTGGAGGCTGCTCTATGTTGGTGTCCTATTACTCAATCACAACTTTGACAGGTGTCGCTGATGTTTTGATAGGGACTTTCAGCTCCACAGAGCTTCAGCAGATCGTGTCGCGAGCCATCCGATCGTCTGCGGGCGAGTCCTTCATTAGACTCCTCACTATCGAAAATCTGGATAAGATTTTGCCTGCTGAACTGGAGCGCCTGGAAAAATGCAGAGCCTCTGCGCAGACTAGGTATCGGTTCCTAGTCCACCGGCGGACAATGCTTTTGCAAGCTTTGATCACAAGCATCCGAATACCCTCAATGAAGAATCAAGACAAGGAAGATACTATGGCCAGTGTCACCAAGCTTGCACTGCAATTGTCGGAAACAACGACGGACTGTGATAGACTGCTGGAGGAATTAACGTCAATATCAGACCGGAGCTCGCAGATCAACAGGATGTTGGATGTTCATTGGGCGAGTGCGCTGGCAATTGCACTGCGGAAGGTCAGTAGTCGAGGACATTAGACGTTTCCATGCCACTTACAATGACCATAGCTTAACAATAGTTATGGTCGCAGAACAACTGAGCTCCGAGAAGCAAGAGAACGGATCATTCAACTGGAAGCAGGTTTAGAAGACGCATGGAAAGAAGCGGAAAAGCTAGCTCGGGAGATAGACGATATGGAAGCAGACCTCGTTTCTGACCAGGAGAGCATTGCCATCGTTGAAACTGCTGAAGTTGTTTCAGTACCCATTCCACCTAATACCTCAAAACCACGAAACATCAGAGTTCCACCAACACTCATGACAGTCGGAACTCATACGCCTCGGACACCAATTTCACCTCGTCATGCGGAACCAATGGCGGATATACCTGCCGATGTTAACGGACAAGAGGATAACCAGGACAATTTGAGCATTCGTAGTGGCAAAAGTGCAAAAAGTGCCAAGAGCGTTCGTAGTGTCAAGAGTACCAAGAGTACCCGTAGTCACCTTGGCGAGATCACTCGCAGCCAGCACATATCTGCAGCTAGGAAACGAAGTTATCGAGTATCTCGGAATAGTCTCCGCCTTCCGCTTGGTTTTTTCCGTAAACAAGGTGGACCTGGACTCAAGATGCCTATAGAGGAATGCCCACCGGTCCCTGGGATACCGACTAGCCATTCACGGAAACAAAGCACTCAGAGTACCTCCAAATCCAAGGCATCTATCGACGAGCAGCCCCCAGTTCCTGATATTCCTCTGGAATTTACTTCTGTTCTTTCTTCTCCAGCTGCAAATGCATCTTCGACATTACTTCATTGGGATGGTCAGAGTTCATCATCAGCAGTGCCCATCACCAGCGCAGGGGATGACTTCTCATCTTCCCGCCGTGTTCCAGTTCATCTAGATGACATCAGCTTGAATGATGTCAATGGAGTTGAGGTTCCCCGTTCACCTTACCGCAAAAACATGTCTTTTGATGATATAATATTTTCACGTCGTGGCTCGGAGCAGCGTCGAAGTATGCTTTATCTGTTCAATAAAAGGACTTTATCTGACTTTTTTTTGGTTCTTAGGTGGAATCGGAGCTTCACCGACATCTATCGCTCCCTCGATTTGGAGAAATATCGACATCCCTAGGACGCCTGCTGAACGAGTGGAATCACTCAGGAGGCATGGCACCACCTACACTAAACCCACGCCATACGAGAAACTAAGGGCTCTGACCAGACGATACTCGCACCCTTTTCCTCTTTTTTCGTCGACCAGTAAATCAGTAGCTGCCCATAGTTCAACTGATTGATCGTGATTAATTGATTGTGCTAAGCTTGCCAGACTGTACTGGACTTTAGTAATGTTACATTCGCTGTCCTCCCTCCATGCCCTCTCTACCACAACAACTAAATAAGCACTTCGTATATCTGTATCATGGGATTATAACACCTCAATACCCTTGGACATGTTGAACATCTGTTGTATACTTGGCATACTCAACGCGTTATTCGTATTTCGTATATTTTTGATTATTTTATTTTCTTGCTACTACGTGGATGTTGCTGGCACAGAACACTTCATACTGGCCCAATTCTACATGATTGGAATATCAGCTTCCCCAGTCATGGAAGCAGCACCGAGTAATCCGTCTGTTGAAACGTGCTGGTTTGTGTCTTTGACCCTCTATGTGGCATGACCTCAGTGAACGCTGGGACGACCCATGCTTTTGTATCTCAGGGAAAGCCACTACATCAAGTGGCCTTTGTGGAGCAGGAATTATTGCATGTCAATAGATAGTGTTGGCGCAAGATAGATAGAAAAATCTCTCAGAAGGGAATACACAGAAAAACAATCTGATTTTTTTAGAGGCCTATCCCTCAGCCGGGGCGAACTCCCACTGTTTTCATCCTGACCATGAGACCTGAGGAATTGAAGCAATAGATAAACAAGCACGATGTCCAGCAAGTCTCAACTTTGAAACGGCTGTTTTCACCTACCGATTTTGTGCAGTTTGTCCTGAGACAATCCAACCATTGGATGACAAAACCGGTATCCTTTCATCACAAGCAACAGGTATTTTGAAAAGTACTATTCAGTATTACCTGGAAGTAGATAGGGTGATACGGGTATTATCGTTGTCGTCATCATCGCCGATGACATGAAATGGTACGGGTGAGTCGAGCGTCTCGACTTCAGCATTACCTACCCGAGAATACCATGCAGATCTGGACATCTCGATATTTTCCGATTTTCTATTGGCACCGTTGCGCCCTGAGGTGATGTAGAGATGAATAAGGTAGACGATGAACATATAAATCAGGAAAGCCATGCTATGGAGATGATCAGCCAAGACGACTACGTCGCAGAAAACAGCATTTCTACCTGAACATGATCAAAATGTAAGTAACATGGTCCATCCCATTGTCGTGGGCGAATTCCAACTCTTCGTCGGTAGCAGACATGAAGAGTAATCTAGCCAATAATTTGTAAGATGCCCCAGAGGTATTGGTATCATGCGAGACCCATTTACCCTGAAGAAACCAACAACTAAATGCATGTATAATTCTTAGTGGATTAGATAAATTAGGAAAAAATTGGTGTGTACTTACGAAAGGTGGTAGATGACGGAACGCACGATAAGTGGAGTGGTAGCTTCCGCTCTCTATTGTGGCATTTAGAGTGTGATCACTTTTGCTATCGTCGTCCACATCGCCAGACAATTTGGGTGCAAAAACGCAGATCTCAATGATACGAGTGACACCTGCGAGCATGAGTGTACGGCCAAACGTTGCATGAACCTTCAGTACAGAGGGGCCGATTAATGACCATAGCATGTATATATAAGCTTAACAGACTTTTGTCGAAATTTCAAGCGTTTGAGCATGCTCCGACATAGCCCAACCAGTCAAGATGATGCTATAAAAACTCAATCAATGTCAGAATCCGATTAAACCATAACTCACACTACAGAAGGAATAACGTTTCGCTGAGGATGTTATTTTCAGAGCATGAGGTATTCTCAATTGCCAATGAAACTCACTTGATTGCTCCGTGCCAGCCAAAGTCCAAGGCTACCACCACACCACCCTATTGATTACATGAGCTATGTGTTATCGAGCAGCTAAAAGGCCATACATAAAATACCGAGGATGCTGTATTGAGGTGAAATTCAGATGCAGAAAAAGCAGAAGATCTTATGAAGTACTAACGTATGCTGCATGTCCTTGACAGACCATCCGCCACCATGATGTTCGGTAAATGTATTGACTAAAGTGAATGAATTGGAATTAGCCTCAACATCACAGATAATTCAACCTCAACCATACCTATTCCCTAATATATGAAGCGATTGAGTAACGTGCTATGCAATAAGGGGCCATTCCGCTTACCCAAAGGATTATGATCCTAGGCAAAGTCAATCTCGAAATCAGAAGACAAAATGTGGGAGAACTCACAAAGAATCCCAAAACTCTGGACTCTTTCCAGATCGACGTATCCATGCTTCACCGACGAGCATCATAATTGCCATGATGATGGCATAAGCGATGAAGCCGCTTCCCATGATGTAATGGGCCAAACATTGGCCTATGAAACAGCTTAAACTAACATTTTGCAGTCAGCTTTGCAACTATACCAAGATGTCCGCCTCTACAGTAGCCGCGGAATGTTATGGCGCCAAAAAGCATTTGTGTCCATCCGAGGACAGGATATAGTTTTCCCAGTATACCATGAGCGGTTACAAAATAGGGGCGGATGGAGCGTTCGTGGATATGTAACTTGAGATAGATACCGATTGATAATTGAGCAATTATAGGGATGAACAGGAGGGATCCGAAAGCACCATGCACTGAAGGCAAAAACTGACGACCTTTGTGTGCATGTCCAAGGAAGTAGCCTCCAATCGTGACCGCAAAGCCTATGGACTAGCTCTTCGTGAACACTTACCAGGCTTAAGAGATAAAGAAAAGACCTGTAGCGGGACATGCCACCGACTTCTTGACAAGCCAAGTATCATCCCGACTGGAAAGAGGATCCCCCAAACGCCGGCTTGCAGGGTCATGTGTATCCACAGAATAGCATCTACTGGTGCATTTGCTTGTTCTTCTGAGAGTTGATCATGATGTTCGTGGGCGGCAGCAAGTAATGCAAAAGCCAGCCCTATCGCAAGGGTAGCACGCATGTCAAAATATAAAGAGTAGTGATTAGTCCGGCATTTCATTTACCCGATGATGTAATTATTGTTCCCAGGCCATCATTGGATGTACACTCTGCACTTGTGTGTTCTGCAATGCCGACCAGTCGTTTTGAACCCTCGACAATAAGAAACAAAATTAAGAGAGAAGAGGTTGTTCGACGGAAAAAAAAGGCAAAGACGCAAGCCAAACTCCAGAAGCGAGTGGCTCTGGCAAAACTTGAAGCCAGTGATCCTGCAGCTAAAAAGGTTCGTATTGGTTCGATATTATTTTACAAGTCTCAAAGGCTCATTCCTAGTCTTAGAAACGTTTAGCAGATAATGTTCCAAAAACTCTTGATAATACTCGAGAACTTGACCCATCCATTCTAACTAACGGCCAAAACACTGGATCATCTCATATTGCGCCAGAAGAGGTTGCAGCAGATATCGCTTCGGATCCTTTCGCGTCATATTTTACAACAGAAGATCCCGATTGCCCTCCCAAAATACTAATTACAACGTCACCAAAAGTTTCAAAAGCGACCTATGACTTCTGTGACGAGCTAGTGGGGGTATTTCCCGGGGCTGAATTCATCCAGAGAAAGAAAGGGAAGGGCTTCGAGATGGGTTGGATAGCAGCCTGGGCTTCCGGTAGGGGATACAAGCATCTTTGTGTGGTTAACGAAGACCATAAAAAGCCCAGTAAGTCGCTCTAAACTGCATCTCAATCTTCCTTAGTTTAAGACTCGTTATAGATGCGATTACTTTAGTATACCTCCCTAGCGGACCAACAGCTTATTTTAAGCTGACATCTGTAGAACTTACGAAGCAAATCTACGTAGGTTCCACAATATACATGTCCGCACCAAATTGGCACTGAATCTTCCCTAGGGCCATGGGAGAGCAACGGCGCATAACCCTGAACTTATTCTGAATGGTTTTGCTACTCGCTTGGGTCATACCATCGGACGAATGTTTCAAACAACTTTTCCACCACTTCCTGAGTTTCAAGGCCGCCAGGTTGTCACCATACACAATCAACGAGATTTTTTGTTCTTCCGGAGACACAGGTGGGTTACAGCTTGAATATATCATATTTTTCTAATCTTTGATGCCTCAGATATGCGTTCCGATCTACAGAAAAAGTTGCTTTGCAAGAAATTGGACCTCGCTTTACGCTTAAGCTGCGGTGGCTTAAAAAAAACATTCCAGCGGTGCAAAATTTTGGAGATGACGCGAAAACCCTCACCTTCGACACAGACGATGGATACCCTGAGGAGCAGACCCATGACTTGATGATCGATGATCAAGAACAATACAATGAATCGAAACCGGGTGAACTCAAAATCCCTTCCTCCAAGGAACCTCCCAAAGTTGTCCCTCCTAAGCATGATGAATATCTGTGGCAATGGAAAGTGTGTATCCGAGTTCCCAATCCAGTTTACTTTTATATTGATGTCGCTTTGCCTTAGCCTGAGCTAGAGACAACACGCCGGACATTCTTTTTGTGAAGCCTCAGAATGAGGTTGTCCTGTTTACTGACAGTTCAGATATATCTGATTGCCATCTACCTTTTTTGCCCAAAGTGTTACTAGCGGGTGTCAGTGGATTACAATGCAATTGACCATCACTCGATGTTCGACCTGTTCTGATCCGCTTTCCAGCACTTCTCCCAGCTCTTGTCTAGGAAATATTGTCTATATTCTCCTTCTGTCTAATCAAACGGTTTCCATGCCCATCCAGATATGCACCTCTTCCTCGTGTGCTTCCTGTATCTGACCCCATGTGTTCTGCTCATCATTGTCTCAGGGTGCGTCCACGTTCTGAAAGAGACGTTGACAGTCGGCAGCCAAATCTCTCCGAGTGTGATGACCAAATAATCTGGCCAAGGTCTTTCGCATATCTGTCATACACTTTGATCGACTCGGAGCTACGGATTGCTTTGTGCGAGACTCGCAAATGCCTGTTATGCCGACTTCTGCTAGGACCCTGAGCCAATTCACATCCTGCTCGTGCGGATCCCTCATCTCCCAGAAACCAATGGGCCCTGTTATGTGGGAGCACTATCAAAAAGACGCCAAAATGAAAATTATATTCAATGACCACTATCATTTGATCAGTGCTAACGGTGCTGATCGACTGTTTTCCGAAGAATCACTTCATTTGAGCCGGGTTTGAGGATCCTGGACAGGAACTTGATCAATTGACTGTTGAATCAATCCTGAAGAGCACGAAGTGAAGGTTCTGAGAACACTACCTTGCCTTGGAATACTCCTAGTGAGACATGATCTCGAAAACAGAGCCGTGAAGAAAGATGTGGCGCATGTGCTATCGTTCAATATATGCTGCTTTTTAATTGTTCGCCATGCGGGCTTGCATACGCATCCAAAATATGACCACCATTGTTTTCGTGAAAGTGACAAACTTAATCCAACATGTACCCCCATTACCCTTACTATTATGGACACGGACCCGCCCGTCTATTCTAGGTCATCAGCGGTACTACAGCAGGGAAATTGACCAAGCAGTAGAAGCAGTATGAGATACATAGTAATGGATGGACTTGGGGGGTCATTATTGTCATGCCCATATGAAGAACTCTCCTTCAGATAAGTTTTTGTTATCCAATAGATCCCCAAACACACCTGGAAAGCCACTCTCCTTGAAGGATATTGAAAGGTCACCATCTTTCCTGCAGTTTGAGATCAAATTCAGAAGCAGAGGATAGAGAAGTCGAAAGAAGATTATGTAGTCTAGTTACAGAAACAGACGAAGGAGTTTGCGAGTTTTTTTCTATTTCAAAAGAATCTGACAAAGGAGTCTGATCTGTCTTTCTCAGAGAAGCAACTGAAACAATCCTTGAGATTTTTCCCACTCCGTTTAAATTCTCTCATTCTCTGACTATATATTCAAATTCCCTCTGTCAATTACAAGTGATAAACCATACGAGACAATAACCATCGATAAGTAATCATTTCAAGTTGGCAGATCTTGGTATTGTCTCGATTGGTTGTTCCTCGTCAGGGCTACGCGACTGCTCGCGCTTGACAATGTAGGAGGGCAACTCAGGACCAAGAACACGACCTCCCTGTTCTTCGGCTGCAGGAAAAACCTGAGGTTCAAATTTCTAGTTCACAGAAGCGAGACTTACGTGTTGAATACCAAAAGTACGTGATGAGGCCTACGATGATGATGACAAAAGAGATGAAATACAACCAGTACGGGTGATAATGCTTGGACCGGTAATGTTAGGCTTTTCTCTCCTGAAAGTCTATGTCACCTACGTAGAGGAATAAACCTTGAGGGAAAAAGTCAATTAATCATATTTCGGGCAATTTAATCAACCCACCAAAAAGTAAGCCAAAGAAGTCACTCGAAAGTAAGCTAAGGTTGAAGAATGCAGCAGAGGCAAGACGGTAAAGCATGGGGGCAATCGTGTAAAGGATAACCATTGCGGCAGTGTAAGCCATCAACAGGCCAACTATGTTATGATATCGGCGTTCGATGAAATCCAAGAAAACAATCTCATAGATGGCTCACTTATTCCTCCGTTCCAGGGTACTTGCTTCATATCCCGCCACTCCATCCCAGAAGCCTGGATGCCGTTGATGATAAATCCCCACATCCCTAGTTGCCCAACCACTTCGTAGAGGGGTCTCTTCCTAACGAAGAATTCCTCCGTTGCGTTGGCTGAGATTATGTCCATCAAGGGATTCGGAACATTGAAAATCGGATCAAACGTACTGAAGCCATAAAGTGTCGCACCAGCAATCATAAATCCATCTCCCTTTGCTCTATCCAATGCAGGATAGTTTTTGTCAGTCACAAAATCAGAAACTACAAGTAACCCAAGACCACCAATGCAGATCAAAACCCCCTGACAGATCGTTAATCATACACAATCAAAAACATCATAACAATACGCACGAGAATTTGTGTCCAATGATATTTTGGCCTCAAGTAAATCCATGAAACCAGCATGCATATGGGTATAGCCCAGCTTTCCTAGGCCTCAGTACCTGGAGATAAAGACAATATAGGAAGACGCACGCATCGAGAAGCATGCATGATAATAGATCCGTGTATTGGTATGCCTGGAGTTCCGTTGGTTCATCAGTGATTTATCAATTCCCAACGAAGCCATGCACTTTAACCACGAGAAAATTACCTTCCACATCACAAGCACCCAAGATGATATCTGAAGTTCCGTTACATCATTGTCAGTAGTTTTGGCTAGACCGACGTACATCTCCATCCATCATAGAGAATGACCTTTCCCCATCCCTTAAATCCATCTAGTGGAGAAAGTATATCAATGGCTGGAACATCACATAAAAAGAGCTTACATTGATATATTGTATAGGGAGTATATATAAGGAAGAGAGTGAAGTACCTGAAAGATGGTGGGTTCTCCGCCTGGATCAAATTTGAGATAGTCAAAACTCACAAGAAAAAACCTTGCGTGGTCGACAATGTCCATCCACGACTAACCAGTTCCGTCGTTGTCACATTTGTGCAGGTAATACACAGTGATAAGAGTTGACCAGCCAGTAGTGCTAGGATGAAATGTTTCGTCCAGATACTTTTCCATCGTTTCCCAACACTCTTCCAGAATGCTCCGAAGGAGCTGTAATTGATTGGTGGCCGTGAAGGTATATCTCGGGTGGTCAACGAACTGGGTGTCAGACTACGACCTTCACATTGGCTGACCATGTCTTTCCTGCTTTCGCCTGACATGATTGCAGGCAAGGTTTCGGTAGTTGTCATCGCTGAAAATAGGATCAGCACCAACGTTCAACTTGTGTCTTTCAGCATACCTCTGATATTCGGCACTAGCGAGAGAATTGTACTAGGAGACACTATCAGGGAAAGAAGCACCCTATTTGAACCTGAGAGGTGATTTACATAAGGGTTGTCTGATGCACCGCATTTCCTTCCCAAAATTATCAATTTCCCAAAGGGTCTGTCCTCGTTGGCGGAAAATTTCTGACCAGCACACCGGTGAGAACGTTGATGAGTCCGATCATTTCCTTGCCATGTGATATCCGGCCAAATCTGACCGAGGGTGTTAAAGTTAAACTGCCGGTTCACATTGGCAGAAAAATCTGCTTCAAATCAACGCCTATATCCTACAAATGTCTGTTCGCCCACTTCAATGAAACACCTAATTTTTGACGACAAGAACGTTCTCGCTTATTTGTGGCTACGACCACGAACCCTCGCCAACTTCGACCAACAATCGGAGTACCTTTTCTCACTGCCTCCAGGACACCATACGGAAATCAATGTAGGCTAATCCATCCATTGACAGGTCACAGGCACGTAATGATTTTCAATACGACCCTCGCGGGACTGATGAAAATATACCGGAAGCTGAAAATTTACCAAATCCGGAGATCATTCACGTGTACCCCTGGCGCTGACGTCATCACCTTGATACCAATCCCGTTGGAAATCAATTCCTGATTTATCAAAACACTACAAAACCATGTATGATATAAGCGTTTGAAGCTGTTTTTCTTACACTCTCCCTTCCAAGTATAATGTCCACAAGGCCCGTGCGGCAGCGTGTGGAGGAGTATATCAAAGGGTTGCAAAATCAAATTGTCACTGCGTTCGAGGAGTTGGACCCAAATTCACCTCCTTTCAAGCGAGACTCTTGGACTCGTGAACAAGGCGGCATGGGCTGCTCATGCGTCTTTGCTATTTCTCCAGACGATAAAGCTTTGTCTTTAAATTCGCACCAACCCACTCTCGAAAAGGCCGGTGTCAATATTTCAGTAGTACATGGTATACTTCCACCAGCTGCAGTTCGCCAAATGCGTGCGGACCACACCTCTATGCCTCTTCCAGAACATCCAGAAGGCCTACCGTTCTTTGCGGCAGGTATAAGCCTTGTCATCCACCCTCGAAATCCACATGCTCCGACTGTTCACGCCAACTATCGTTACTTCGAGATCACAGAGCCCAAATTCGATATAGATGATGATTCGACATCCCCTGAAGTACTTGCATGGTGGTTTGGTGGAGGTTCAGATTTGACGCCATCATATCTTTATGAAGAAGACGCAGTGCATTTCCATTCTACGATAAAGAAAGCATGCGACATTCATGGTCCACAACTCTACCCTACTTTCAAGAAATGGTGTGATGAGTATTTCTTCATCACACATCGTCAGGAATCCCGTGGAATAGGTGGTCTATTCTTCGACGACCTCAATGAGGGAGCACATCAACGTCTTAGGCCAGCTTTTGAATCCAAGCGACCAGTAACGCAGGATGAAATCTTCTTCTTCATTCAAGAACTAGGAAATGCATTCATACCTTCTTATCTGCCTATCCTTTCCCTTCGCCGTTCAATTCCATATACGCCTCATCAACGACGTTGGCAATTGATCCGCCGCGGACGATACGTTGAATTCAACCTTGTTCATGATAGGGGTACCAAGTTTGGCTTGATGACACCTGGTGCTCGGATTGAGAGTATTCTAATGAGCCTTCCAGAAACTGCAAGATGGGAGTACATGAGCGAGATGGGAACAGAAGAAGGTACAGAAGAAGCAAAGTTAGTTCAGGTGCTGAGGGAACCTAGGACATGGGTGGTATGAATTGGTCTTGACCATTAAATCGATGGAGGAAATGGTTGTATCTCATGCTGGAATCTGAAAGTCCTTGATTCATGGAATTACGCTAGGTAAAGTTCTGCTATATCGCAAGTCAGCTATAGGCCTCCCAAAACGTCTGTCTGTCAGTCACTCGAGATTAGGAGCTGCTGGTACATGAATGAGACGAGCCAAGTTCACCGTGGGAGAATCTACAAGTCTTTTTCATATTATCAGAACCAGGCTTAACCATCGTTGGCACTCAAACCGCCATCGATAGCGGGTAAGCTAGATTTACGATCGACCAGGTCTAAACCCATCCCTTGAAAATTATCGCACTCAGATAGTTGACAAGAATGACACGTATGTGTTATAGATGTCACCGTCAAGGAAATCTTCGTAAACCTGCGTTGCGACCTGCGTTCCCAGCATTCAGCAATGGTCGGATACCACAACCAATAATGACTGTGTAAACATGAGAGCAATGAGGTAGAGGGCCTGGCTGCCACAACTGATCATTAACCAACCATTGCAGTAAGGACTCTTTGATCTAAGTTACGAGCAGTGTTGAGTGTGTAATCTTTTCCCTAGCGTAGGTTCCGATTCACGAACGACATTAGAGCAAGCAATGAAAACCAGTCTCTAACCCATTCTAATGCTGATGCAAAAGGGTCAAGACAGTGTAAACCAAGCTGGCACTATGTTTTTCTAGTCCGTCATAGCAAGATACCGAGCAGGAGCATGGCGGATCCGAGAAATTCGGAGAAGAAAGCGAAAAAGACCTATGTATCAAATTGGAACAGTGGTCCATGATCGAATTAACCAATTGAATGTTCCGAATGTGCCAGCGTGGTTTGAGGTTCTGCAAGGCCAGCGGGAAGCGATTTCGAACAGGAGTGGCATTTCAACTGGTAATAACATCGCCCCGCCTACGCCATTTGAACCATTCTGTATGATCATAGGTAAACAGACTGTCGTGCATGACGGGGAAGACTGGTCGTAAAATCTAGTGCCTGCCCTGACCATTTCGACATCCTGAACGTCGATTTTTATGGTTCCTTAGAATCTGCTCCAGGTAATGATTTACTTCCGGTACTCATTTATCAATGTGATGAACTATATGTAATACAACTGTCATGGGTGTAGCTGATCCCATCATGAGCTTGAACGACTCAGCTGTTCAAGTGGACGATGCACCAAATGGTAAAGAGGGCCTCTAATTGTAGCAACCTAACTATTCACGCTTGCCCATGCCAGCTTGCTTTAGCCCTCATACCAAAACTAACGTGCCCTTTATGTTCAAATCGAGCCATTGGCCTTTCATCTCTACAACCTGGATTTCAATTCTATCTAGTATGCTAGCCAAGGGCCTTGATTTATGTTGGCGTTGGAAGTGGCATATGAAAGGCTTTGGTTGAGGGTCGATGGATCACATTCACATTCGAATTTTGAAAAAATGCACCAAGACAACGGTATAACATAATTGGACAACAGATTACTCATAGCCTCACGAGAGAGAATAAGCTCTTTAAATCAACCCAACGATAACCGCACATGTTGAGATGTTTGTCAACACAACTCGAAAGCCTCTGTAGCTCATTTGAATATTTGCCTACGACCGCAAAGACAGCATCTAGGGAAAGTATCAGTTTTAGCATGTCAAAGATGTTGGCAGATAAGGCCTACCCGATGTCGCGGATCCTACTGCAGCTTTCTTAGCCTTTTCACCATCAAACAAGTAGGAATAGTAGCGGAGCTGATTATAGATTTGTTTGTCTGTATACTTCATCAAGATAGAGGTTAGGTGGCTCGTTCACCAAGTACACAACACTCACTTCAGCTGCGACAGCACCTCTGCAGCCTGGCTTGAGACATCGTCGTCCATAGACGCTCATCATCCGTGTCCTATTTCGACACAGAGGATCATCACAGACAGTCCAGCTTTCATAATAACGCCCGATGACCTCTCTAATTTGAGTCTCAAGCTGGATTTCAATGCTGGGTAACGAGAAGGGGACTTCGCAACCAGGACAGATGAATCCTGTAGGCTGGACGATGGAGTGCTGACACCAAGAACCTTAGTACCGACATTCGACAAGGACTGAGCAAAGTACATACTTCACGGTCATGAAGGGGCGAGAAAATAAGCTGGCCCTTACAGCTGCGGCAACGAAGTAAGAGCGGAGTTGCATCTTTGAAGCGTTCTTGATCAGAGAGCTGAGTATCCAAAGGTGTAAACACTCTCTGGTCAGGGCCACTTGTAGTATTTCTGAATCGCATCGGGTCGAGCCCTGAGCATGACGGATCAACAGAGTAACGTCAAGTTTGACGAGGCCAACTTGCCAAGACATTCTGCCAGTCGAGCTCGGTCAGTACCTTCAATAGGTTCGCAAAGACGCTCAATAGGCGGTAAAACTTGCTGCGACAGATAAAAGTCATGATCTGAACCAATTTTCAGCCTTGCAACAACTTGACTATCATTAATGTGGCTTCACCTATTTTCACCTCATCCGCAGTTCTCCTGACCTCATCAGGATGCTTAGCTCGATCAGCTTGAGCAGTCTTAGAACTATCCTCCCCATCCTTGAGACAGAAAACATATGGAATAACGTCTCCAGCACGTGCACTCGCACCCTTGGTCTTCATACGAAGTGCGACTTGCACATGTGGCTGACTCTTTGCGTCGGGATAGTCTTCAGGGTTTTTTCCCAATCGCTGTGTGAACGTGTTACTCAAGATGAGTTGGAAACTAAAACTACTCCAACCTTGAAGATGATAAACTCGTCGAGCTTTGTCGATCCATTCCGTACATTCTCCCCGATGACTCTCAGATACTCATGGATGTTCTCTACAACGACCTCTGTTGGTTCACCGGAGAGAATCCGTTCAAGAACATATCTGCTTGGACGTCAAACCTGTCTGCTCTTCTTGTAACAAGCAACTTACTGAGAGACATTTTTTGACAGAGCACAGTATTCTCGACGTTTCATATCCAGGCCTTTCACCTCAGTCTTCGTCCGCCCGCCATCTTCTACAACCAGTGCGGCATACTTTTTCTTTTGCAACAGCAGTAATCTCTGGAAAATGCCATCAAGGTCAATTTCAAGAAGCTTATAGCGATCATTGACAGCCTTCTTGAGTATGGCTGATATCTTGAGAGCTTCTGAGAGCTCGGTCACACCCGAGTTAACGAAGACGGAGTCGGTATCACCGTAGACAACCTACAGTCGGTACCCGTTCATTCGTTTGTTCTACTGAGGGGTAGACGCTTACATCCAGATTCAAGCTCTCTGCCAGCTCCCTTGTGTGCGTCAGAATCTCACGGCCCTTGTAGGTCGTCAGAGCAGCCAATGGCCGTGCGTAGAATCTTGAATATTCGAAGCCGAGACAACCATACATACTGTTAGCAGTCAGTTTTAACGCTTGCTGTTTGATGTCGTATTGAAGTAGCCTGCCATGCGACACAGTCTTGTCCTTCATCAGAGACTTTACTTGACGACGTCGTTGGACGAGAGTAGCAATAAGTCGAGGAAGAACGCCTTGAGGCGTCTCTGATGGGGGTGGATCCGGTATAGGTTCTTCTCCATCCTGAGGAAATTGAGTCGAAGATATAACGAAGCAGTTGTTTCGAGTTCACAAACCTCTTCAACCTCCAACTGCCCGACCGTGGTGAAATCGATGTTATATTCCTGGATGATGCTGGGGTATAGCGAATTGAAATCCATGACAAGGATGAACTTATCCCACAATCCACGTTTCGGTTCGAAGACGAGACCACCTTTATACCTATCCCTCTTTCCTTTCTTCGGTGCGTCAGGGTCTCCATCCTCCTGTTTGCTTACAGATGGCGCTTTCTTGCCGTATTGCTTATCTGGGACGATATATTTGAGACGGTGAAATTCATGTAGTAGGATGTATTCGTTTCGCTCGGCGCGACCTCCATTTAGGGTCTTACTCCTGAGTCTGTCATGAGCACACATCAGTCAATGGAAACGAAGGAACATACCACGCATTTCCGGCCAAGTTCGTCAACTGTTTCGTCAGTGGTAAAATCTGTACTTTGACAGCAATAGCCATCTGGTAATGTGCATCGAGCTCGCAATGCTGCACAAATTCCAGCATCCTGTTCGGAGTACTAAGACTACCATCAAGATAGCTGGCAGTATCGTCGGGATCTATGTCCAATCGCTCGGAGTTGAGATGAGTCCGGCACATCTCGGTGAGTGACCACGTCGTAGATATGATCATACTCTATGGATTGGGCGTCACTCAAAATATGTTCATGAATAATGACAGATACAATTAATTAACCTTTGCACCGTCGCTAGCCAGATCACACAGCATGCGGCCATTGAGGAACCGTAGATTGCTGCCTTGTCGACCGATATTCGGCCATTTCGATCTCCGGAAGCGGCCGAGCCGCGACCAGTGGTTGACTTTAAGACATTTCATCCGATGAAGCAAGATGTCCAAGGAGACGCCAAGAAATTCATGCCCAATGATTACATCGGGGTCCATTTTGTATATCTCGCCTACAAAAATGGTATTTAATCTTGTGGAGATCAGAGATGTCTACTCACGTATGAGTTCATTGAGAACCATCGTCTCGTTTGCAACAGCAGATATGACACCATTACCATTGGCTCTCGCGCGAGCCTCAAAGTTTGGAGGAAATCTATTCAATGGTCTGACAAACGTCTGAACACGACAAGGGAGCTTGTCAGGTGGGGTTGGATCGTCAATTTGCACTGAGTTAAGGTAAATGAATATCAACAAAGGATAGATATTATACCAGACCCACGATTTTGCCATGTCCGACTTGTTGTACAGACAATCTCTTGTTTATTGTCGTGATGATTGACGATCGAACGAACACTCAAACTCATTACAGTCAATGGCGGCACATCCTTCGGTAGGTTAGGGTCAGACTCTGAGATTGGGTTGATACTTTTGGGGTCCAGAGCAGTCACTTCGAGTTTGCACCAAGAAACCTGGGTTGACGTGAAATCGAGATGGAATCAGCCGGCCTGAAGTTATTGACTTACCCCTTTATTATCAACAACTGGGTTCTTGATCTCCAACCAACAAGGACCCATGATCTTTCGTTTCAGTACCAGGAGTTCAAAGGCACTGGTTCCAGTCCCGAAAATTCGAGCAATATTGGGACTCTCTGCCTTGTCCGGAATTTGTGGCTCTAGGATTGTTATGAGCATCCAGGCAGACTGAGAAAGGGAATTCGTAACCATTAAAACCATACACGACTTTCAACCACTGAGTCTCCGCACGTGGTACATCTTTCTCTCCAAATGCATACTTTCGTTTCACGAACTTTGCCCTCCATGATTTAATACCCATCTGTTTCCGGATCAGCTCGAAATCTGCATAAACATCTTGCAGACTCGGAATGATATCTGTATCATAGAAGTCACCGTCTTCGTCTTGTTCAACTCGCTTCTCTCGCGGTAGGCAAAAGAGGTTGCGTTGCACGCCCTCAACGGTGACACAGCAGGACGACCACGTGTCACTTTTCTTGTCTTTGAACTTGCCAATAAAATATATCTTCCCTTCAAGCTCCAGATAGTCTAACCAGAAGAATCTGTAGGAGCCATCCTCTTCTAGAGCAGAGACATCCGGTGGATTGGATAAAGTTAAGGAAGTGGTGGTCCCAGGAATTTCTTTCGACTCAACTTTGAGAGTGTCGTAGACTGAAAGCCACGCAGGCTTGACGTCCTCCGTCTTGATCGGCTTTGCGAAAGACGACTTGTCATTTGGAGTCGTAGGCCTTAGAGACACAGGTTGGAGCTCTTTTTTGACAATAGGTTCAATGTTCAAACCGTCAACATCCATCGGTTCGTTCAATTCCATGTCATCATAAAACGAGGAGTCGATGTCAGAGCTACTATGGACATCCAGATGAGCCAATTGTTCTGTAGTCGGTGTAACACTGCCATCATCCACTTTCATCCTTTTCTTTGAGTTAATTCCGTCACTGCTTGGCACAAGACCATCCTCGGCTAAACCACCAGAAGAGGGGTCTATGTAAGAACTCTTCCTGTAAGTTTGAACCCTTGAAGTTGTAGAAGAGGAGGAGTCGGAGAGATGATCAGGCACAGATTTCCGCTTCCTCGACTTGAGAACATCACGTTGAATTGGCGCTCCATCTAGTTCGCCCAGAAGAGATGACATGAAGTCATTCTCTTGTTCTGCGGACACTACAGGTCGGTATGCATTGATACTTGGAAGGGCTGGAGGCGGTTTCGGACGTGCCTTGGCTCCTGCAGACGCCTTAAGTACTTTTCTTTTCGCTGATCCTTGTTAGCAAACAGGTCTAGCAACCACAGAAATACGTACACTTTTTGTTAGTCCGAATTTCCTCTTCCGATGCTTCTTCGTCACTAGCCATCCAATCATCCATGCCGTTGTCCACATAACCCTCAACTCCATCGTCAACCACGAAATCATCTTTCTGTAATCTCCCTCTGACAATACTCTGATATTGATCCTCAGTGACCTCGTCGTAGATTTTGGTGTCTTCTTCCTGGAATGATTCTCAACTACTGATAAACACGCCTTGACGTACTACTTGCCTCGAAAACACGCGTTCCACCCTCCCTAGCAAGCTTGTACTCCGCGAACTTATCAAACTTGGACTTGGGAACCCTTCCTGATCTTTTGGCCATGTATGATTTCGTTGAAAGCTCAGCTGCTTATACTTATATGATACAAAATAAATAAATATTTAACATGAAGTAGTATAGACAGAATAGTTGCTCCAAATCAGGTGGTAGAGTAGATGTATTTTCGTAGATTGAAGTAGAGTTGGATGTACTTGTATGTGTTGATAGGTATTGTAAGGGAGCTTGTCGGTTATTGTGATTCGTGCTGGCTGGAAGTCTAAGACTCGGTCTCTATGAAGTCTGTAAGGGGCCTCTGACTATGAGACCAATCACTATTCTATCCACAAAATCTATAATATACATATAGATGAGCCATATGGGTATAAAAAAATTTACAGCAGATATTTGAAGGTTAGAGACAGAGTACTATACAATGAAATCACTGATTATATTTTTGTCTCGGGAACTATGGGCGCCCGGACGTTAGGTTATTTGAATACTGAGTCTGCACTGGAAGCGAAGCAATATTGAGCTGTTCTCGACGTCTGTCGAATAATCTGAGGTTAAGGAATACACGTGTTCCCATTGTGACAGTCATCAAGGTGGAGAAAGGGACTGTAGCAGGTTTGATGAGGTTGAAGCTGGAGTGTTGTTGCGTTTGGATGGCAAGTACTACAATATTCGTGGCAGTTTGGAGGGAAAAATAGAGAAGACCATCATTGTAGACTTGGCGACTGACTTTCGACTTGAATGCATCAAAGTTGCCCCAGAATTTGGCCACTGTGAAGATAAAGACGCAAGTATCAAACGCAACGGATGAAGCATAGCTCATCGGCGACCACGGGGCCTCTGAATGGAGCTGACAATTTGATAGGATCGATGTATGTGGACCTGTATCCCCACGAAACTGCGTTGATACAGTTATCTGGGGGATATTCATCAGATATAGACTCCACTCAGATAGCTGCTTTTGATCACCACTTACCCAACATGCAATCATGATCGCGTAAAACAGCCCGATGACTGCACTGACGAGGATGGAACCATTCCAGAGTGCTCGTACTCGGTACCCGAAGATAGCGCCGGAAGACGCAGTTGTCAACACGGCACCAGCTGTGCTGATCGATATAGCCACTTGACAAAATTCTGTCTGGACGACTGTAAAGAATAACGAGGGTAACGTTGCGACGATGCCGGAATACCGCAATATGATGAACCTTTTTGATAATTGAGTCTTGGCTTTGCATCACCGAGAAGGGTACCAACCACCAAGTTGGGGGAGATTTCCAGATGTTTCTGTCTTTGGATTGATACAGGGAGAACTCATCTGGCAACTGGATAAAACTGTAAATGAGGATGGTCGGTCTAGTCCATGGATATAGTTTAGGCTACTCACTAGTCCCATACAACAATACCAAATGCAACCGAGGTAGTGATGGCGATTCCGACTGGAAGTACTGTAACCTACTGATAGACTAAGCAAATGAATGCTCACTCATATGAGCTTGAAAGTCTTGAAATTCAGCCAGATCCATACCAGGAGGTAAAGGGATCTGGGCAACATTGGATAAAGGAGCTGCATTGCTAGTCGAGGACATTATTGGGGTCTGAGCCGTTAAATGATCTACGGTTAAAAGAGAAGATCAGAATGGATTATGAAAATAAATACTGGACAACTAAGTGTACCTGTGTTGAACCACAGTGGCCGACTGGGACATTTTTTCGTAACAAATGATGTCAGAAAGATGGCCGACGTCGTTTTATATCGACCAAGAATGATGTAACATGATTTTTTTGATCTCTTGTCACTCTATGACAGATTGTTCCTGCTTCTGAACATGGGATAGAAAAGATGATTCAATTTCTAGGGGTCAGGTCGTAATCAACGATAAACTGGACATTTTTCCGAGAAGTAATATCAGGCAAGAGTAAAGATTAGATCTGGTTCTTGACACGATGTTTATCGTTGTGAGGATGAAATAAGTGGTGAAATACGTGATATCATCCATAATCATACTTGAGGGAGCCAAAAAAGTTCGGAGAGGATGAAGTTGGGCTGGGTGATGACAGAATGAGTTTTTTGAGAGGTCGAGCCGAGGGTAATCATTGATGGGAGTAGAGTCAATTGGCAGAGAGTATCATGTGTACAGTATACCTGTGTTGCTTGCCCTTCCTTTCACATCAGGGTGACCCATGTTTTGATGGACAGTAGACATAACTGCAGGTACGGGTACAGGTGGCAATCAAACTACCCGAATGGATGCGAAAGAATCAGGTTTTTCTCACCAGCTCACGTTTGGCTGGTGGAAACTGTCTTTGTATGACCTGGCAATCCACCAGGCCCATCAGTTCGGCTCATTCGGGAAGAGAGCAGAACAACCCTTCATGCAAATCACAGAGCCGCAGCAGCCCGAGTGTGATGCGAGAGTTGCAGTAATAATGCCTCTCCGAATGGAGACATTCCTTCTTAATTTGTGTCCCTTTTAAATATGGAGTACTTTTGCGCGGCTCTGGCTGCAAGTAAGAACTCCCCTCGTATAGGATGAAAGATTCCTCACAACCGTGTACTTTACCCGACCTATTACTGGAGCGTAGCCTCTCCTCCACCGCCGGCATGTCTTTCCTTGATAATGATGGATTCGTTGCCCTCACCACTACATACACTTCCCTCTATCGGGATGCTCAAGACTATGCCAGAAGCCTCTTGCTTTCAGGAATTAAACCTAACGGGATAAATGTTGTCATCGCTAGCTTTGACTATCATTACGATCACATACTTCTCTTCTGGGCCTGTATATTTGGTAAGGACATTCTTGGATAGGAAAAGCACAGACTTATCATAACTATTCGTCCAGCTGGGATTCCAGTTTGTCCAATTCCATCTCTTCACCCCGAGGAAAGTCAACGGAAGCTGTTCCTTGGCCATCTCCTAGCCCTCTTCGGCAAGCCTATTTTTGTTGGAAAAGACGATGCCATAGCAACTATTCAAAATCTTGCTCCTTCTTTCAAGACTAGGTCTTGGACGAGCCTGAAATCCCTTGCACTGATTCAAAGCACTACACAACAATTCATATACCCCAAATTCCGACCCCAGTGCAACGACATTATTTGCTTCATGCTGACCTCAGGATCGACAGGAAATTCCAAAGCCGTCGGATTACGACACTCGAATTTCTTATCTGCTGTCCAAGGCAAAATTAAGCATCACGCGTCGATTCATTCCACTCGCTTCCTGAATTGGATTGCCTTTGACCATGTCGCTTGTGTGTCTGAAGTACATTTGCAAGCTCTCATGGCTGATGCATGGTAAACATTTCACCCTTGCGTGATTTTTGTGGCTGACATGAGACAGGCAATATCACGTCGCTCCAATGGCAATCATTAAAACACCCATCAATCTCCTAAAATGGATAAGCAAATATAGCATCACCTACACCTTTAGTCCCAACTTCTTGATTTCCCAAATCATTCGCGATTTTGCATCTCTGCTCACCAGTCCACTTGACTTATCTTCCATCAGAGTTTTCATCTCCGGAGGTGAAGCTGTACCTGTGAAAACTGCCGTAGAATTCACCAACATACTCGCGCGATTTGGAGCCCCAAGAGATGTTTTACGTGCGGGCTTTGGGATGACAGAAACCTGCGTAAGTAAGAGATTTTCGAACGAAGTTAACATTTACACGTGACTAGGCTGGTTGCATCTACGACACGCGCGATATATTAACTGATCCTGTTCAGTATTCTTTCAAATACCTTTCGCTTGGAACTTGTTGCGATGGTGTCGCTGTCCGAGTGATAGACCATGTCACTGGCTTGCCAAGTCCTTTGCTGACAGAGGGTCAGCTGCAGATCACTGGCCCAACCGTGTTTCATGAGTATCATAATGATCCGAAAGCAACGGCAGAGTCCTTCTGCGAAGGGTGGTTCATCACTGGTGACACTGGTATGATCGACAAGGATGGGAATTTATACCTCATGGGGCGCGACAAAGATTGTATCAACATCAATGGTGTTAAATATCCTACAGTCGACGTCGAACACTTCATCGAAAACTTGCAGATAGACGGCATTACAAAGTCCTACATTTACGTTTGTCCAATCCGCCTAGCGAACGCTGATACGGAATCATACGCTATTTTTTATCAACACACGCTTGCAATTGAGGATGAACTTGCCGATCGTGAACTCCAGAGGATTCTAAATACCAACCGTGCCATAAAGCGCTCAAGTGTTCTGTTCTGCTCTAAGTCTCCCCATATCGTGCTCCCTTTGCCCAGATCTGCTTTTAGGAAGACAGCTCTCGGGAAGGTATCACGCTCCTTCCTTGTGGCGGCATATATGAAGGGTACTTATCAAGACATCGAAAAGAAGCTGAAAGAAGACGAAACTCTCAACCCTACAGAGCAGCTGAGCCACACCGAAGAGGTCATCATTGAAGTCATCTCCCAACTCTTCGACATGACACCTTCAAAATTCAAGCGCGACACAAGCCTTTTTGATCTAGGCGCATCATCCATGCATCTGATACAACTTAGGCAAACCCTTCAGGATCGCTTGGACATTTCCGATTTACCCACCATCGAAATGTTGCGCCGGCCCGAAATCAATCAGCTTGCATCTTTCATTGATACGATCATCGTCAATGATGAGCGTGACGACGCCGCTTATGACCCGCTCGTCCTCTTGAACTCTCGTGGGTCTAAACCACCACTTTTCTTGGTTCATCCAGGTGTTGGTGAGATCCTTATTTTCATGAAGCTGGCTCAGGTCCTGGAGGACGATCGGCCTGTCTATGCCTTGCGCGCCCGTGGATTTGACGATGAGAACCACCCGTTTGAGTCATTTGAGGAGATGGTTGACTGCTATACTTTTCACATCCTCAACGCGTACCCCAGCGGGCCTTACTTTATTGGAGGCTATAGTTTTGGAGGTGCTGTGGCCTATGAGATCACCAAGAAGCTGGAGGCTCGTAGAAGATGCGTTGCCTGGACAGGTATTTTCAATCTACCCCCTGAAATTCGATTCCGAATGGAGGAACTTGTTTGGATCGAAGTTCTCATCAACCTTCTCATGTTTCTTGGGCTCATTCGGATTCCTGATTTTGATGAAGTCAAAGAAAATGTCATCAGAAAATTTCCTGAACTGCGTGGCGCAGATACTGAGCCACCGGAGAAATTGTCTCGCAATATCACCCATCATCTCTTCTCTCTGTCCGATCAAAAACGGCTGTCCGAGCTTCAGTTGGACATGAATGACTTCAGGCGGTGGGTACATGTGGCATACCGGGTGACCTTGACTGGACGTACCTATGTCACTCTGGGTTCTATTACATCCGCACTGACTACAGTTTTTTGCGCAATCCCTCTCCCTTCGCTTGGTACCCCCGAGGAGTATAAATACCAACGTCTTGCCAAATGGGAATCTTATACTCAATCAACGTTTGAACTTGTGGACGTTGATGGGGAACACTATACCATGATTGGGGAGGACCATGTGATGTCATTCGCTGACAAGCTCCGTTCAGCCCTCGGCCGTGCTACCTATCTCTTTCAGGAGTCTCAGCCAGTACCTCTCGCAGATTTTTCCGCACTGTAAGCATATCTACAGTCATATCTCCAAACACTTTTTGTGAGCAGAGAGTCGTGCTGGGAAATGGCTACAGCAGCAAATGGCAGTATATAGTGTGCAATTTTGATCTGTAATGGAGATGATATCTCACTCTGATCTATCTAATTTAAAAATTAAAAAGAGGATGGTATTTTGAGTTAAGTCTCTTACGGAAGCTTATTGATAATCGGACGACACAGCCAAATTAGGAAACTGTGACATGGAATGTAGTTCCGTAGTAGTTCCGTGTTTTGTTTAAAACATTGGTTCGCTTCGATGGCAACGGTTATTGCAAACACCCCATGTCCCAAGCAGAAGTACCAAATATTCAATCTATCGTTGGCCCTACTGTCGGTGCCTTGCTCATAGGTGTTTTGTTCTCTGTCTGGTGATCGTCCATTTGCTCTCTCTCAAGGTCGCCTATTCTCACTAGCTTTTGCGGGATAGTCTCTTTGGGGCGAACACTCTACAAACTTGGTACTACTATCAACACTACCCAAAAGACAACGCATTTCTTAAGATACTAGTACGTGTATTTGTGATTTGTGATATTCTCCACGTCTCATGTCTTTTAGGTTGCGGGTGTCTGGTATGTTTGTTGCATGTCCTCAGAGCCTTCATAGACATCTTCTTCTAGGATTTTCGAGGTATTGCATGCGATCTTCGAGTGTCATGCAATTTACTTCTATCTGGTTCAAAACTTCAATAATATACCTGGATTGGATATCACCGCATGGTACGAGCTGATGATCACGTCCACCTTGCTCATAAGTTATATGCTGCCTCTTTGACAGGAGTGCTACCGTAAGTGAACAACAGGCTCTTAATGCTGCACATTAATGACGTTCCTGGCAGATGACCTTGGCTATCACAGTAAGCGCTTGTATCATCAAAGTCATGGTTGAATGTTTATGGCTCAGGGAATTCTTATCTTCATCGTTCACTCATTCTTTGCATGGCGGGTGTATTTGTGTGAGTTGCTTTGGCTTGACCATCTGGCTTCCATGTACTGACGTTATGCCTAGTCAGTGGACGGAAGAAATTTGTCCCTATTATAATCGTAAATTGTCTCTTTTTTTCAGAGGCACCTTTGACCTAGCTCCATTAGATCGGGTTTGCCTTGGCTCATTCAGGTAGGTGGTATGATCTCGGAACAAATGACATTATCCTTATCATCACTTCTGCAGGCATGACGTGGGGTATGTTTACTATATGTTTAGACATTTTATACGTCTCATCTTAATCCTCCCAAGTTGTGGTTGGTCAAAGGTGCACGATATTTCTGCATGACATACTAACAAACTCACTTTTGAGCGTAGCTTTGCGGCTGGGCACTACTCTAAGTTTCCTCACTCAATTCAAG
>Ga0153955_100239_pt1 | contig 35540 bp, 41 predicted proteins | sample TSFL039MetaG_FD_104744 | JGI IMG/M metagenome (GOLD analysis project Ga0153955, IMG submission 104744) | Attine ant fungus gardens microbial communities from Florida, USA - TSFL039 MetaG | ecosystem: Host-associated > Fungi > Mycelium > Unclassified | place: USA: Florida, Wekiwa Springs...
AGAAGGAGAAGGACGTCGATTTGATGAGTTGAGAAAGGAAATCAGCGCTGGAGCGGATTAAGTATGAACTCAATGGCCGGTATGATTCGTTCTAGAAATTGGATAGCATTACTATGTACACTCTCCCTTTTCCCTTTGCAATACCCAATGGTTGTACGCATGCTGAGAGTCCGATTATGACATCCATATTTCGTGCCGCTTGCGATTTCTCGGATAACCCGCATACTAAGAATAGAAGTAGTCTTGGAGCAGGTCTTGGAGCAGGTCAAGAATAGATAGATAGAAGATGGGGATAAGATAGACTCCACGTGCTGTATCCAGTCATCCAGTCAGCATGGAGAGATACGGTGATTGGAGAGTTCGACGAGGTCGGATGGGCCACTGTTTGTTGTCGGGTGACAGACATGTGGGTGTGGATTATCATGGAGCAGGATATGATGAAGTTGACGACGCGATCTGGGAAATCGAATTATAGATTATGAGAGAAGGGCAGCTATACATGGTCAGAACTAGTCGTCACTCAGACAGTGACTAGACTTACTCTCTCAACACACACTTGATTCATGTTCAAGCAGATATTGTGCGCAGACTGGTCCGCGGTTGGAGTTCAATTTCCCGAGAATAAGCCTGTCCCCGCATCTCGTTGTATCGGGTAAGAATTCTTTCCAGGCGCTTCACCGTCACATACAAATGACGAAACAGTGTTCCATGAAGCTCTTGTTCGGTCGGCCATCCATGGCTAACGTCGTTCTGAAGCTTTTTGTATCCAGCAACGATAACCTCTAGCAGTGCCTGCAGGACAGCCTCGTCTTGCTCGGGATCAGAGAAAACTGCGGCAGTGGCGTGTATGAACTTGACGAGATTCTCATCGGCAGGGAATCCACGGGTCAGCGAGGAGATGGAGAGGCAGAAGCATTGAAGAAGACGGTGGTGATCTGCAGGTCCAATTTTGTGGTACTCTTCACTGGTCAGCACATCAACCAGGGCTTTCCCACTGGCGGACTGAGACTGAGAGTAGTGGGGATCTATGATAGACTTTAATCTCATGTTGACTAGTAAAATAAGATATTCAAAGATGTAGTCAAGAACTGACAGGGAGATACTCACGCAGAGTGCCGGTGACGGATAGAGAGAGAAGTCCGAGGCGGATGAGCTTTGTCTGACTGTGTGAGAGAGGCATGGAAACGTGGAAGGGAGACAGAGAGATGTAACGAAGGACGGGTTATATACAAGCTTAAAAGTGAATGACGTTGGACATAGAATTTTGCCGGAGCCACCATCACACGTGCGAACTTCGTCGATCACTGACATCTGTCATGCAGCCTTGGCAGCTGATATGATGCATTGTTGCATTGCTGACAAGCTGCTGATATACTTGTGAGGTTGACAGCAACGATTGTTGATTATTGTTGAAATGTCATTACACATCGACGGGCACTATGGTTTGTCATTTAAGTTGTCAGATCCCCCTTTGCAGCAGTGACAGAAGCCGGGATCTCCATGGCAGTCTCATGGATGCTGCTTCAGTGGTAGATCATATCGTTTCGAGAGCTGGGAGTACACCTATCGCTATTGTCAAGTGGAAGAAATATGGGTGGCGCAAATATTTTATCATCACAGTCCAAACATCTCCCCGACTCCCTCTTGATAAGCCCCACAGTTACAAACCCATCATGACAGCACCTCCCTGTACGAGTCATATCATGAACAGTGATCTCTTGCGCCTTGAGGCAAGTCATCAGTTTTCAAAAAATGGATGTAGTAGATCTGGAAGAGATCGCAATAACCGATTTGTAGGCAGGCTACATGGAGGACACTGTCCGCCAGGGAAATCAAATAATGAGGGTGACGATGGGTGGAAAGTTTTTTGTCCATACCGCCAGTCCTCCTTTTCTTATCATAGAATGAATATCGTGTAATCTCACCTTCTTGTCAACTCTTGTCCTTCACCATCCCAGAAGGGAAAGTGGCGTAGAATCACTCTTCGGACTTCCGAGTCCGTGACTACTAGACCAAAGGGGGAATTGTGTGAGTTGCGTGTTTACCATTCAACTATTATAGGAATTTGCTGAAGGATGTCTGTGAATTATCAATAAAACCAACATGTCCAATGGAGCTAATGACCCAAAATAGTTTTGACTCAGTTTTGGATAGACTTCTACTCGAGTCTGCTCTAGTTAAAACAATGCACCTCAGTTAACATCTAAAATGATCCATGAGACAAGAGAAGGCTCAAGGGGAAAACGGTGATGTCAATATTGAGGATAGAGGGAAGGGGGAGAATCAGAGTCAAAATATAGTGGTGATGCACAAGTTCATCAGAACCTAATGTTCACTTTTGGTCATGAGAAAAGGGAAGCTGTTGCCAATACCAAAATGTTTTCATTGCCCTGATCTCTGGGACAAGTAGAAACACATGTATGAAGAGAGATTCGGCAGAAATGGGTGTTTGAACAATTGAGTGCCCTCACACGCTATGAAGCACAAGGCTCTCCGAATCACTTGGACCGCTATTATTCTGACAACTCTGTTGCAGCTCCATAGCCAACTACCTCTCACTGACATTTTCCTCTCTTTATATCGGTCCTGACTACCGCCCTCCGTGTTATCGAATACAGATTCGTCCCAACAACACTTGACAACCCAAACATTACGCACTCGACACATCGTCAACCTCACAGAATACTGCTATTTCCATCAAGTGAATTCTCTGAACATAATTCCACGACTTTGCGACGAAAAAAGAGTAGTGGATGTGGTATCTTGATCATTTGATTGGAATTTTCGCGCAGGATACACGAGTCTAGGGTTTATGAAGAGTCACGGAGAGTCGATGAATCGCCGGGGAGATGTTCAGACAAGATGACAAATTATTATGTTCGTTACACAATTCAGCTTTGGTCATGGTTTAACAATTGGATACTTACGGATCACTGAAGATCATCCCAAGATTCATCCATACCTTCCCGAACTCTCCACGTTTTGTTCTCCAACCACTTGTTCACCCTCTCCACATCCCTTGTTGTATCCTCCTTCTGTTCACCTTGAAGTACGTTAACATTTCCTTCTCCCCACAACGCCATAACCGACCACCCAATAACCACCATCCCTGGTGGTCGCTGTTCTCCACAACTATTCAAAGCTTTCACAATATTCTCGACTGTTGATGTCAACACTCTTTGGTCAGGCATCGACGCACGCTCGACAATAGCAACAGGAGTATTTCCAGGGTACGCAGCACCTTCCCTTCTCGATGAAATGGTAGTGACATTTCCGTTCTCAGATATGATCGTGAGTGCATCTATGATTTGAGCAAGTCGAGCAACACCCATGAGAATAATCAAGGTACGACTCCTTTCGTACCCTGGTAATTGTACGTCTTTGCCTTGTCTGCCAACACCGGTACACACGATGAAAGATTCGGCGACGCCACGTTGGGTGATGGGGATACCGGCAAATATTGGTGCTGCAAGGGCAGAGCTGACACCTGGAATGACGAGGGGTTCGATACCATGTTTTCGGAAATATAGAACTTCTTCGCCTGCACGGCCATATATGACCGGATCACCTTGCTTTAGCTGTTGGTGTGTACATGAAATGAACTGATTGCAGGGTAGACATCTGTACTTACACGGACGACTGTAAGACCTTTCCTAGCAGCCTCGACAGCAGCCTCCATCATCTCTAGTTGGGCACCGTCGGCGTTACCAGGGAACTTTCTTGCAATGCGAATTTGAACTGATTTTGGGATGAGAGCAAGGACAGCATCTGGGACGAGTTTATCGGAAAGGACAAGATCGGCAAGTTTTGTGAGGGTGTTGTGGGTTGCAATGGTCAAGAGCGAAGGATGACCTGGACCAGATCCCACCAAAAAAATTCTGCCACGCTTTGGAATGGCAATTGCGTGGGGCGAATTTCGAGCCTCAGAGATTGTTGGCTCTGGATTCTCTTCAAGTAGAAGCTCAGCCATGTCCTGGAGCGACATGTGCGCAATTCGGGATATAGGCCAATACTCACTGACCTGGGCTACCCACTTCATTCGTCTACGAGTAGCCTCTAATGGGGTTTCCAATAGTCCACGAGCAGGAACGGGGTGATTGGGGGTCGTGTGATTACTTTCCTCGTTATACGCCATGTCCTCCTCCTCCTTTGCCATCTCGCGGAGCCTGCCCAAATTGACAGCGGCACGGCCAGTGTCTTTCGGTAGTTTCGCGATAATATCCCGACGGATCCGGCCTGCCAACCGACATCCCCGGCCGTTCGTCGTCACGCTGACCTGTAGCGGCGAGCGTTCACCAGTATCCGGGTCCTCGAATCGTTGTGTAGAGGGAAATGTGAAATCGCAAAGTTGGGGATTATCAGATGTATTGACTAGAATTCTGTGTCTTCGCAGGGTGTGGTAGAGTTTCTCTGCAGATACGAATGTGCGGCGGTGTGTACCAATGACCGTATCTGTTATACATGCCAGAGAGAAAGCCGTGCGAGTGGATGAGAGAAACGTGTCGAGCTTTGCCGAGTCTTCATTGTCCCAGTCTACCAGCGTACACTCTTTCTTGTTTACTCTCCACTGAATTTCATCACATGCAGCGCTCAATCCACCCTTGGTCAGCACCACAACCTCAAAATCGGCTTCAAGAGCAGCAAAAACTCTCGAGGCAGCCAATAACCCTGATCCGATGATTAACATGCTCTGTCTCTGTGCACGAAACGCCAGAATCAACGATGCACCCCCTGTTGGAGGGGGGAAAGACATAGCAGACAAGGTGTGTGGGATATACTGTAGTGTTGTTGCATTAAAAAGTCATGACTGAGAGATAAATTTGTCGTGCTAATGAGCAACGAATAAAAATAACTATCACGTGCCTCCATCTTGATTTGGACCGTGACAATTTTGTTCCCTGCGACTCAGATGCAGCTGGTCGACCATACCACTGTATGTCTCTGCATCCTCTAGTCAGTCATCTTGTGCTAATAGTTGATACCAGTTTTTAACGCAGTTGACAGCCTTATTTGAGTCGACGAAAGACCACGGATCGATATGGCTCACGCATAAACGATGTTCAGTGGTGCTTTATCTTTTCTCACCAGATGATAACAGATAATGTTAGTGACTCATGATGGAGAAGATGCTACCATGAAACATGAAGAGTCAGACGGCCCTGACCAAAACGAATACCAGTGCCTTATCAGAGTTACGAACGGTAAACATGTCAACTTTTCCACCCATGTATGTATCTTTTTGTTCTGATCATTTCAACCGCTGATATCCTGACCAGGTTGATGCCAATGAATTAACAAAATTCTACTCGGCTTACGCCATTCTACTTAAATCTTCCCTCTCCCTAACTCTTCGTAAGCGCGATAAGAAGAAAGAGAAGACGAAACAGGATCAAATTCTGAAACGCAAGAAGAGGATGACAGAACCTGTCGTGGTTGATGGCCCGAAACGTGGTGCTGGTCGACGCAAGCGTCAGAGACAGATCAAAGCTACAATTAAGCAGGCTGAGGCACAAAAAAAATTCAAGGAAAGGGAGGAGAAGAGAAAAGTTGAGAATTTATCAGCGTAATAATCTTTGTCTTTTCTGTATGTTTGATTGCTTGCCCGTGGAAACCAATCAATCTTACCGATGAGCATGACTCACGCCACACAAGGTACATGGACTTGTGCTTTTGGACTCTGGCAAATGTGAATTTACCCTACACTTTATAGCATCAGTCAACTATTGATGGTAAAGAATAGAACTTAATCACTGTTCCTGTTCGACTGTGGTTACCTAAGATGCCTAAATGATGGGGCAAGTCTGAAATCGAGATTGAGGCAGAACAATATGTCGCTGTGGTAGCTGGCGGGCTGTTTAGATAATGGCCGGTGAACGTCACGTCGCACGAAAATTGTCCCTTGTCCCTTGGACTTAATTTTATATGTATGCGTTATTTTAGACTGTCTGTACAGTTTAGAAATAAAGAGGAGGGAGTCGAAGGCTTGTTGCAAACACGCGACTCGGTCTCAACTGTCTCTATTTATTTCTATCTAAAGTGAAACATTTTACTGTCAGGAGATGAAACCTAGCTTATTCTAAGTGTAATGCTCGATGTTCCAACACAATTCTTCGAGCTCGTGTAACCTCCCACAGCTACAAAAGTCCACGATGACATTTGTTCTCGGATTTGTGTCATTATATTCACGTGACTCGGGATCAATATCTGTTGCAGAGCTTTCTTCAGGCGATAAATGGCTGACCAGAGCAGCACGGAACAACTTCTTGAATTACTGGTCCAGCTTAAAGTAAGTGTAATTGTACTCTACGAGGCAAATAGCTCATATTGAAACGTATCCTCGTCAGAAAACAACTTCCAATGCTGCTCGTGACATCCTCAGTAACCAACCCGCCATAGCCTATGCTCTGATTAGTCTCATGGTCTCTGTTGGCGCAATAAATATTGACGTGTTTCAGGTAGTCGGGATTCTTGATGTTCTCACCTGTGAGCGTCTTAATTTGCTTTTACAGAAAACTCTTTCCCAATATCATGAATCTGGCGCTGGAGGACAACCAACGTCAAGTGTACCTCCAGTACAAATCGCAGCCATGTCTACTACTCAAAATCCTGTTCCTTTTCATCTACAATCACAGTATCAGACAAGTAACCCTCCGACAAACACACCCTCGCCACCCACTGGCACCTATGGATATCAGAACCAACAGATGTATCCTACCCCTCCAGGATATCCTCAACCTGCAGGATCCACATCAGGATACCCGTCTTACGGAGGCCAATCGCAAGCTCAACCTAGTTATTCTTCCTCTTCTTATCCACAGCAGGCTGGGCAACCATCAGGCTATGGTGCTCCACCAACTTCAGTAGGAGGACGAACGCAAGGTGCTCCTGTCATTGAGATGCTGGCTGCGTTCCCTGAAGAACAGAAGGTACGTTTTGTTTGATTTCAATTTGTCTAGTGTTTGAGTTACCTCTATTTAGCAATTGATTATGCATGTGGTATCAATGACTCCTGAACAACTTAACAGTTTCCCTCTGGAACAAAGAAATACTTACATACAGATCGTAAGTCGTGTAGATCTATTTTTGCATTAGAAGTGATCAGGCTGACATGCCCCATCCCATACAGCGCACTACTCTTGGAATTCATTGAGTGTATGCATACTTATACCAATATCACCTAATTGTATTCAGAGAACATTTACTTTCAGGAATGGCATAGAGCACAACATGAAATTGTAGATAGGTAGGCATAATACCTAGAGTGGTAAATTGCTGTGGGTATATTGAACAATCCCTTAGGAGTATGGTGCAATCCTAATTCTATAGTCCGAGGACAAAGGTGATTCCATAGTAGTAGACGTGACACCACTATAGTGTGTTTCGCGTGCAATGGACATGTGCAATGGGCAGGTCGAACTCTACTACATTTTTCTTACTTGTTGATATGTCTTACGATGAGATATTTCATTTACAACTTCACTTGAAGCTTCTCTCATAGGAGCAATTGAAAAATAATTCAGACTTCCACTGTCCGTGACTTGCATCATTGTACGGTAGCTCATGATGGAGGAGAAAATTGTCAGCAAAATAGATTGTAAACTTCCACAGTAGATCAAGAAGAAATCCAGATATAATATGTAATCTTGATCCGTCCATTAAAAGGTTGGAGAAACAATCTAGGGAAGTCTGGCAAGGCCTCCGGACCTCTTGCCAAATATCTGGGAAATTCAGGCCAGGGATCTCGGCATGGAGCGTTCTGAGAATCCGTGTGCACAAATTTCCCTACAGGAAGAAGAATGACTCCTATCCACGTGTTGTTTGGAAGAAGTCTGCTCCTTGTTCTTGACAACAAATAGATATAAACATTACAAAAAGTGTTGGATGCTTTTACAAGCTTGGTACCCGCATCGCAGAGGCGATGAATAGCCGTGAAGGTAAGTTTAGTAGTCGAAGTCTGGACTGTGCACAATGCAGGGTATTGTTTGTGTAATCATTCTCATTTCTTTCGTGCCTTATCGGTCCACTACATTGATGCCAGGTGTCTGCAATTCTGTGACTGTTGTGTTTCGTCTAATTTTAACACCCAGCATTCTGTAATATAAAAGGTCGCCGGCAACACCCCAGCAACCATCGAAGACAGTTCCATCCTCACTCGAAATCAGGTAGCCTTCAGGAAGCATGTCAATTCATACCGGTCAATTTCTTTTCCGAAAGAGCTCTCAAGGCCTTAAACCGAGTTCCAATCCTGATCCGACTTGCCGAGATTTTGATCAAGGAGACCTGTCTTTTCACCGAGTCCAATTGTTGATCTTACCTGTCGAACTATTGTTCAAGATCTGTCTCTGCCTTGACTATCAAGGATTGCTTGCAATTGCGCAGGTCAGATCTTCTACTTTAAGGTATAACAGTGAAGCTAACGGCCTGATAAAGACATGTAGAGTGTTCTATGACATTACGAATGACCGGTATTTCTTGGAAACACTTTGTTCTAGCCTCGAGTCGATGCCTGGGTTTCAGCAGCCGTTTTTTGAGTCTGACAATAGGAATTCCCTCAGTGATCTGAGACGATACACTTTAAACACCCTTCGGATCCATGGTACGTGGTCGGGACCCTCCGATCTTCAATTCCACTGTCGCACCGTCATGTCACCCCTCCAGTGGGAGTCAGTGGAAGCCCTACCAGGATGCAAGTGGTTATTTGGTGTTGATAGAGATGAGCATGCAATCATGGTTGATATGGACTCTTCCATACACTATGAGCTCTTCAAAACAACAAATCCTGACGACCCACAAAGTTTATACCGTTTCCAGCTCTCATTCAAGGAAGGTAATCGGTCTAGTTTCTGGGTCGCACTTTTTGGTTGGGATAGTTCATGGGACCGTAAGTATGACAATTCCAGCCTCATCGGTATTCTTTAATACTATCCTTCTACAGGTCGAACCCGCATCTCAATTTATGAAGTGAATTACTTGGCTGATTGCTATTTTCCATTCGAACCAATTCATTTGATGACCATCTGGGATACTGACAACACAGGTATTCGCTTCCAAAATTCTGTTAATGTTTCAGATCGCTATATCATACAATGTTACACCTGGAGTAGTGAACATGATTGGGACGAAGTCTTGCAACTTCGCCGACTTTCAGACGATCCTAGTGTTTCCCAAAAATGCATGGAGCAATCGGTGGCAGAAAAAGGAGCGGCCAATGATTCATGGAGGCCTCAGCAGGGAAGTCGGTGCAAGGCATACCTTCTTCCTTATAATCGTCTGGCTGTGATCATCGGATTTGCCATTCAAATTTATGCTATCGATGATTCAGACGACGAAGCTCTTCCGAAATTACTATCCCTTCATCGAGTTACTTCAAACGTCCATCCACACTGCATTTCCCGGCCCCTTGTCGGGTACGACGCCACATATTTTGTTGGGACTTGTGGCCTTCAGGCTAGACGTGTCTATATCAGCCATGACCCTGCTATCCCACCGACAACTGACATCTTGGGACCTCTGAGGTCTGCATGTACGTGGGATACCCGACATATACAATTTGGAGCACTTGTGTCATGCTCCTACGGAAATAAGGGTGGTCTTGAGATGGGTACTTATGATCTGACTTCATACCCTCCCGGTTACCAATGGCGTTATACTGACAGTGTGCCCAAGCTCACCCATATACCGCTTATTAGCTTCCTAGTTGGTCTTGATGAAAATTCAGGCCGACTTATCCTATATTACAGAGGTGCTGATCATCCTTTTCTCGTTATGGAATTAAGTTGATTTTATCATACTATCTTTTAATACATCTTATTTCAGATAATTTCTAATGTTGATCTTGATCTGGATGAAAGAAATGTTCTAATGAATAAACTATGATATTTGTAATGTCCGAGTAGCTTACTACTAGACATCATTAATCAAGTTAAAACTACTGAGTAGATAAATCAATCACCATATCATGAGAGCATTATTATAATCATGATATTTCATAACTGATTTATCATTAGCCACAACCTATCGTTGTGTCGAATTTATTGCTATATGTATCGTGAGCTAAGGTTTATGTTTAAAGGAGAAGACCCATTTTGACAGTCCTATTCTTAAAAACATAGCCCTAACATAGTCCATAACAAAAGTAGGACTCGGTTTACAATAATAGATGACTCTCGTAAAAGATATGGTGTATGAAGGATTTCATCCTGGTGCACTATCAAATGATTTACACGATCGTTGACCATCAATCAGCACAGGCCTGGACCGAATTTGATTAGTTTTATGGACTGTAAGCTCTGGGTCCAAAGAAAACTCACCACCAAAACTCACGCAAACGGTAATGCCAAAATATGGATCTCTAATGTAGCTACTATGATAACATGATGAATGAAAGTCATGCGTCCGCAAAGATTAAATCATCCACTTCAAGCCCACGGATTCATAAATCCCGAAGTGGTCGTCCCTGATTGCCTTCCAATATCACCCCAAGCATCTAATCTACTCCCACTACTACCCCCACTTCCGTCCACACTCATAATCGTACCATCAGCAGAACCAAATGACAACCCTATTCCACTATCCAACCTTGCCCCTCCGCTAGCACCAAATTGATTATAATGATGTTCATGAGACTGAGAATGGTGATTGCTATTGTTGAATGCATTGGACGCTAGTGAAGTTGTGCTCGACGTCGCAAACGGGTTGTAGTGGAGATTGCCACCGGCAAACGAAGGAGATGAGAAGCCTATTGACGATGATGATGGTGGTGGCATAGTTGGTGAAGGACGGTATGTCGAGGATGGTAGGTAGGCGGAGGAGGTCGATGGTCCCCAAGTAGGTGGGTCAAATTCGTTGCCTGTCGGAGAATTATATACCAATGGAGGCGACGATGAAGCGAGCTCTCCTCTTCCTCCATACCGTCTGTTCTCTCGTTCCCTTTCTCTCGATGGAATAGACTTCACGATGTCTCTTGCTGACCGACTCTTCTCCTCGGTGACTACGGAAGGTAAGATTGGCATCAGACCACTTTTCGTATTTCCGAACTCATTATCATCTGATCGCGCTGACTCCGCCATAGCATTGACTTGCAGTTCCTCTGGCCTCTCCTTGACAGTCTGTCCAATCATCTTTCTTATGGCATCCAAATCAAATCCGGCGTGTTTAGGTATATCTGAATCTTCTCCTGAAGTACCAGGCACTTGCAACGCATGGGGTGTAGGTAGGGTAGCAAGAGTATGTGAATTGGTGGGTGTAAGTGCTCTTGAATCTGAACCTGAACACATTGCTGAATCCAATGAGGTAGGAGAGGAGGCACAAATTTGATCATGGTTTTGTAAAATGGGTGAGCTGAGACGTGGTGGAACGTCTTCATCGTCTTCTTCACCTAAGGGGTTCATCGGTGATGTCGATGCTGCTACTCCTGCCACTATGGTGGTAGTGGCATTGGTTATACTGGTGGGCGTGGGCGTGGATCTGGCGTATGATGATGCCGTCGGTGGCCGAGAGACGTATTGACTTGATGACAAAGTGGATGATTTCTCATCCTTCTTCTTCTTACCTCTTCCGAACCATCCATTCTTCTTCTTAACCTTCTCGTCATATCCCTCCTTAATCACCATCCTATCTTCCGTGAAATCCGGTTCCTAGTCCATTCAAAAAAGCCCATTACTCCAAGTCAGTGAGAATAGCAGAACAGCAGAACACCCACCTCAGGTTCATCGAAGTAACCGGCCGAGACTGGAAACCCTAGCTGATCCAAAATCAATGGCAAAAATGACCTATAACTCATATGCCCCGTAATCTTATTCGTCACATCCACATTTTCCAGCCCAGGAACACCTTGAACTTCTCTCAATCCCGCAACAGTCCCAACCCCACCACTCGTAGCCCTGAACAAATAATTCAACACCCAATCATTCTTCGCAAATCCATTAACGTATCTCCCTGATACAACACTACGTGTTTCACACCATGTCGATTGGGATGCGGTAAGAGTTGCTCCGAGGAGAATAACATCTTGGACAATTCCATAAGCTTTTTGTCGTGAGAGCTCCAGGAGAGCATAGAAAATGACTCGCGCGCCGAGAGAGAAGCCAATCAGGGTCATTGGGCGCACACCGAGGTGACGTTGGATGAGTACATCAGCGAGCACCCGACCAGCGGCTTTAGCACGGTCGAGAGCATTAGACCAGGGGTTGTCAATCAAATAACCAAGCTTTGTAAGAACTAGGCATGAAGATTGAGATGTATTCTCAGCTGTGGAGATCATGGGCTTACTAATTGGCCACTGGAGAGCGGTCATAAGTGCTGTCATGGCTGTAGCTTGAAGAATAGTCAACCCAACCTGGGATAGAATTTCTTGCGTCATTATTTTCAAAGCACTTCCTGTTTCACTGAGCATCTCCGGTTCCCAGAGTATACTAAATACATCCCCGACAATAGGGTCGAGGACACTGAACGGTAATCGAACATCATCATTGATACCGTTCATGAACCTGTATCAACCAAGGAAAGCGTGTCACTAGCATCAATCGTCAGACTATCACAGAAGGAAAACCTACCCTGGGACGGTTATGACACAATTTACCCGCTTGTTGTTGTGTAAAGGCAACACATCAAATGTACGAACACTTCTCGTCCTCTTCGCCATTCCACGTCCAGCGATAGCCCCTCCTGTGAGTACACCTCCTGTGGTTATAGCTGCAGCGCCAGCAGTTCCGCCTAGGAATGCGCCAGTACCAGTAATCCCGATAGTTGTGAATGCACCTGCGAGACCAACGCCAATGACAGGTGCCAAGAGACCCGCAGAGAGACCTATGACGAGACCGCCGCCTGAATCACTATAAGTGGACGATTGAACGTGAGTCAAACAGTGTCGTACCAAGAGTAGCTAGCCCCATCATCATATATCTTCTTCCTTTCCTTGTCTTCTGTGCACCTTCGACAATGTCTCGCTGTTCTAATTTCTCAATGTCTTCTTGAATCTCCAAGGCCTCCGTAACTCTACTCTCAAATCTGACAACATCTGACCAGCCTAATCCTAATTTCTCTGCCACTCGTTCGAGTAGCACTCGTGATCGTGCATCATAGACGCTATCGGCTACTGATATAAGGAACAAGTCACAAATGATTGTCCAGCGAATATCAAGAGTGACATCTTTGTCGACACTGGACAGTGTGGTAGTTACACCTGCCAAAGAGGTGGTAGTGGTGTCGGCAAGGACTTTGGCCGTAATTTGGGTGGGATTGGAGGTTGTGCTTGAGATGGGAAAAGTATATGAAGCTGGAGGTGTAGATGGAGGCTGGGATTTGCTGTCCGGAGTCTGTAATCGGCTTTTATATGTTGAAGCATCTTGGTGTTGCTGAAGCTCGGGCTCGACGAGCGTTTGAATAGAGATGTCATTGGCGTCGTCAAAGTCTGAGTGATCTGGCTGAGTGAATTCAGCTTCATTACAGCGCCTTGCTTCTTCCGGATCATATTCTGGATTGGCTACAGTATGTGTCGTCATGAGCGATGGAACGAGGTCTATAGCTTGTACGCCATGCTCTGCCAGCTGTTCAATCATCTTCTGTTCTGTATATCGTCCATCGCATGAGTTAGATAAGGATATTTGCAAGTCTGTAGTGTAGATATACCTGATGTTTCCAGCTCCATGTGATAATACAGCCTTCCCATAATTTTCAATGACCAGAGTTCCATATTGCTAACCGCAGCCTTGAGCTCTTTCCGTTTCTGAAGCCTGAGCTCCTGTGTCATCTCCTTTGCAGTCAATGCACATACGCCAACATATGCAATCCTCTGAGCCTCTGTCAAAAGCTTCTTTGTAGCTTGCATCTGGTCGAGCGGAGTCATAGCTTTGTCTTCATCAAAGAGATACTTGGTACGCAGATGTACATCGTCACTCTCGTCTTCCTCTCTTGCTCTCAACCTTGTATATTCACTCTCGTTCTGTTCAACCTTTGAGCGCCAATTGTTTCCTCTGTTGTCGACATCTATAAGGTTGCCTGTAGCATTCACTGCTTGCTGTGATCTAGAAGGCGGCCGGTAATGGTATTTTCTACGGTCTTCTTCGTCGAGATCTGTATTGAGAAAGTCCTCACGGACGACAGGCATGTCTAGCCAGCCGTCGTCGTCGTCATCGTCAAAACCGGCGGACGGAGGAGGCGGGCCTGTTGTAATTGGCATTGGCGTCCAATAAACAGTTGCGGCAGTGCTGGTGTGATAAAAATAAAACATTCCCACCTGGTCGTTGAACCTATGCTCTGTGGATCGTCCATCTTGTTATCGTGTTCTTGCATCAACTATAACACTTGACTACAAATCTCTCCCAGATCCCCAGAATCATCGTAAGACTTTGGTTGTAAGACAATGCTCTCGCGGTCGGTCATTACTCAGACTCCTGGTTTTCAACATTTGCAGTGAAATGAAAATGTCAAAGCCTCCTCATGGTTATTTCCTCTGACTCTCACTTTGGCATTTTCTATCATGCACTTGCAATATCGACTCAGCATTTCTCTGAACCTCTTGATGTATTGTGGAATGAAGAGTCTCAATTGTTGATGAGAATATGCTTTTCCAAGACCAATCCGCTCGTGCATCTGTTATCCAGGACTGAGTTGGGGATTTTGGGCCTTTGAAGTCAGGACATCCTTCCACTTGCTCCATCGCGCATTCTAAACGTCAACTCCTAAGCCGAACTCCAACTCCACAATCATCTGGGTCTCGTACTCCTCCTCGTACTGGTTCTACATCTAGATTTTCACCTGCATAATCTAACCCCATCTCTATCAAACCATGTGTAACACTCTCTAACCCCTTCTGCACCACTTGGTCCAAGTTCACCCTCTTTGCTAGACCGCCCTAAGGACAACTCTCCTTCCCTTGTACCCAAAAATGATCTTGCTGCACTTTGCTTCTTACTACAATTGTCATATTAACTGTTGTGGCTGGCACACTTCTCCACTCAATCAACCAGACACATGAAACTCGACAACAGTGGTTACGGCTCCTGCCAAGTAACCAGAAATATTTTCATTATGAAAGCTCATTCAAAATGATTTATAACTCCTCAAACATGATTTGAACAAGAAATTATTGACGTCATTCAGTAGTATCAAGCCCTTCTTACTCCGAATCGCTTGTAGCGAGATCCGAAACAACGTTTGACTTTGCAGCCTCTTCGAATTAATTGTTTACCAAAATAGTTATTGACAACGACAAATGTAAGAAAGCCTACTTTGGAAAGCACACGAGAAAGTTCAATGTGACGTCACATGAGGAAACACTGGGATTTTAGAGGAACGAACCCATTTGTTAAGCATGAATTTCATGATGATCTGCGTTATCCCGTCGTAACAGTGGAAATTTACCGTCTTCATGCACCAGCTGCACTGCCAGCTAGATACTGACATTCGCCACTAGGTCCTTGGACGGTACGAATCCAAATAAAGACCACGACTAATCCCCACTTCTTGCGGCTTTCAATTGTCACTGGTGATGGCGAAGCGCAACATTAATGAGTGTCAATCTTGTTTGAGAAAAGATATAGCCGAAGACCGGAAGTTGCTGTGTCAGAAGACATGCTCGCCGGGAACAAGATTGAAACATGATCATCACGTGGTTTGAGGCATTTTGGATGGATTGGGATGTGTAGTGTTTTATAGTTGAATATCATATTTACCTATGGGTTGGCGGTCCCTATGAAAGTGGAGTCAATGGAGCAGGAGGTGTTCATGTCTTGTGATTTTGATTTGGGGCGATGATATGTTCGGAGTGCAGGCAACGCGGCGTTACTTGACCCACTCTTGATCGAACAAATGATGGTGAATTTACAATGTTCATCGTCATCTCGGTTAGAAGCTATCGGGTAGACTCTACTAGATTCACACCGAACTTGGAGACTTGTCCGTAGAAATCGATTTCACTTATCTGCGTTTATCCGCATGTTGTCGAGCGCTATTCGGGATAACATCGTGCCACGAGAAAATGACGACAGAGGGGTGCCATGGGACCTGCCTAGAATTATCAGGAGTCTATTGTCTTTGAGTATATTGCCGGACAAGGCCCGAACGTTCGAGGGCAAATAATCGTCAACACACGTTCCGTAAGACAGTTTATAAGAAATAAATCCAGATCTCGATGAGCACTAGTGCGATCATGAAGGCTGACCTGAGTATCTGTGACGGAGGAAATGAGCAGAAGTAGATTCTTCTGATGTCCCTTTCAAGATCAGACAAGACAGTCACAACTTCACGCTTCCATTTCATGTTTCGCCGTACAAACAGTGTGTGATATCTCCATTTGTGACCGGATAGAATGATCGCAACGGGCACCACCGGTTTCGTCAGAGCGGGGTGCTTTGCGGTCTGGAGCCGCAGTCCGGCGGACAGTTGTACATATGTGGCATGTCCTGCTACTACCCCCAGACTCCAAGGGCAGTGGCACCGGGAGTGTGAGGAACTTCTTAGATCAGTGATCTAGATCAGTCTCAACATGACCCGGTGCACCGGTTTGTTTGTCTTTGTGCCTTGGCATGGATAGATATAATCGGATGTTTTCAAATTTTCACTCAAAGTAAACGTTTGTCTTGCATTTCCCTTGCGCCCTTGCTGGCCAGGTCCTCCGTTGGCGTAGGGAGCGTCCTTAGCTCCTCGTCTGGCGAGGTTACGATTCTCACTATTCTACTGCTGCCTGCATCTACCCCAAGTTCAGCCAACGATTCTCCTATCATAAACCCAGGATCACCACATGTCTACTGTGCGCTTTGACCAGCCATCCCAACCCCTCAAGATTCCTTGTAGTAAAAGCCATGGGCGACCAAAACCGTGCCTCAAGCCTTTGTTGATGCCAGAGTATGATCCCTTGCCCTTTTCCGAGTACCCAATCCACTCCCCCCATGTTCATTTTCCACCGACGCCAACTCTCACATCTACAATTTTCACACACTCCGCTGTTCAATACGACCGTGCTCCTATTGTCGTGTCAGAAAACGTCTGCGCTCTACCAGAGCGTGGTGGGAGGTGCTACAATACTCAGTTGAGAAACAAACGATCTTCCAGTCGTGTTAGGGGGCGCAGTCGCCCTCCTCCAGGTGTTGATAATGATGGTGTCAAAGTCGAACCAAGCGAAAGTCGCGTCTTGAATCCTCCCGAGCTCACAAGCAACTATTCCCATCCCCCCGCCCATGAAGTTTGTGAACCCCAACGACGTCTGAAAGACCAACATGCTCAGTACAATCCATACTTTGCCTCGTACTCGTCGTCATCTTCTTCCTCATCATCCGAGTCCGAGTCCGACCTGGAACTGTCTTATAGCTCGCTTTCTCCTTCGATACCCCGTGCCGCAGTAGACTCATTTTCACTAAGCGATACATCACCATCATCTGGATACCCTTCTGAATCACCGCTTGTTTCTCATCAACACGGGCTCCAACAATTTTCGCACCTCTCAATTTCACGACCCACTCATCAGCAATCACAACCCCTACCACAAAATCTGTCTAATTCGTCTCTGCCCAGCTTTGGTGAGTTTGGGCAGAAGAGGTCGATAACCCCTGGTGGACGTAGGAAGGCGCAGGAGGCCACTGACAATATGACTGCACGGTTGGCAAAATTCGGCGGAGGGTTCTCGGCCCAGTCAATGGTGCTTGAAGGGTGTTTGGGTGGATTCTAAAGGTTTCTGATCAGACTTGTCAGGTTGCTGAAAGGACTGAAAAGGCTCATCATAAAATGTAAACCGTTTCATTGGGCATTAAGATGCTCAGTTATATCTTCACACTTGCATTATGGTGTCTAGTGTATCATGTGCATATTGATTTGCAGGCAGCTTCTTTTGTTTTTTTTCTCTCCCATTTGTACATCTCAAAACACGTTTTCCCTGAGCTTTCAAACACTCTTCATGTTTTCTTGTGTCCTCGAGTAAATTCTATGTGCAACTAGACGGTCGAAAGTCCAGTAGTGATAACCTCAGGTTTCGATTGTATGCAATTGCAAATATGATTGAAATCAGACACATGGGACAGACATCCGTGGTGAACCAATGGTGATCCGATAACCGGCTCCAAACGCACCTGACCAGCGGCTGCCACCTGTCCTCGAAGTTTCAACCCCATCCAGACTTCATTGACCATCAGTTTGATCCAATCTAGATACGCGGAAAATATATCTCTCAGCTTTGCTCAGCCATTAAACAAGTCCTGCTGTCGGGTAGACCTCTATGTCAGCATGTCTCTCACTTAGTAGACAAGTGGAAGAGCTTACACTCATTTGGCATTCGCTTCTTCCTGGGGAACATCTCACGTTCCTGGACTTTTCTTCAGACCTGGGACTGAGAGATCTGACTTTGGGAAGCTCTTCCGTGGATAACAAAGCAAATGCTGAATCTGGGTCATCAGAAGCAGAGAAATGGGAACGATTCGTGTTATCCGATCCAAGTTTGGATTTCCCACCGAATGACAGGAGCTTGTTACCTGAGCGGTTTCGACTAACAGTTGAAGGTGCTAAAGTGTCGTTCAAAATAGACTGCCAGGGGTATAATGGGGACTATAGGAGTATAAACGATTGTATCACAATAAGCGGTGACGATCTCAGTCGAGCAGAGCAGCAACGGTGGAGAGAGAGAATTCTGGAAGGTCTGGATGAGATCGGTGCAGAAGATAGATCAGAGTAAGTCCAGCGACTTGCTTTGCTTTGTTTAGGACGAAAATAACCGTATTCTCCGACTTGTTCGTATCGTGATAGGTATCCACTATACCAATTACTTACTTCACACCTCTTACCTCTCCTTCACCCAACGACAGACGAAGAAGAATCACAGATAGCCGAATCACAGGACGCCTTACAGCTGAGATCCGAGGAAGTTTATCATGTCTTATTTACATCACACCATCTAGTGTCTCCAACAAAACGACGAAATCTGCAACGCTGGAGTTCAGAGTATCACCTTGACGGATTTGCAAAACTTGGATATCCTGGAATTATCTACGCTCAGGGCTCAAAAGACGATGTCGAAGATTTCGCAGAGAATGTGAAAGCGATGCAATGGAAGGCCCTGAAAACCAGATTTCTGGAACCTTTGGAAAGTCTTGGCGAAAGAAGTACTGGCAGCAGTCGTGAACTCGTGAGTGGTTGGAATGAATTTGAGAAGGTTGGGCAAGTTGTCGAAGTGATGAGGAGGATGGGCCGAGGAAAATATGTGACTGAGATGGGAATAGGGGGCGGGAACGAGTGATCGTATCTTGTGCTGTGGAAAATGGATTAACCTGGGAAGGCTGAGACATACTGCAAGTAGTGGGATTTAGAGCTGATACCATTTGAGATGAAATGTAAGATTCAATGCACGGTGCAAATTTGAGTGTAAATTTCCATTTGGGCTAGGTCACAATGTCAATATTTCAATACAACATAAGGATCTCGAGGTCGGACTTCCATCCAGATGTATGTTACGGAAAACTTGTATATGACAGGTGGATATTGATATTGAAAAATCAATGCGATTTTGTTATTCCCGTCAGATTGTAACCGGAGAATATTCATGGTTTCTATATTTTCCTCTCACATCCTTATCAGTGATTATCAGTTCCCTTATCATTCTCGGGTGATTTCTTTGCTTAGTAAGCTTATATTGTTTCGTCTGCTGAGTAGCTAGTTTCTGTCTACCAGGCTAAGGTAATTTGTTGGACATTATCTGTACTGATGTACCTAGTTGAGTTGTTTGACAGGTACATATAAAATACACTTAGTTCTGTGTCTACCAGGCTGAGTTGACAGGTGACAACAATCCTTTCTATTCCTGAAATAAAAGTATCCAGCCAGCACAAGATAGCACTACAATCTGAGATGACAGACTATAGCACTGAAGAGCCAAAAAGCGTATCGCTGGACTAGGGACTGTAAATTTCCAGTATCAAGAATAAAGGGGTATTTGTAAGACCACTGATGCCGATTTGTAGCGTGGAATAATGATGTCATGTTGAAAGTTTCAGAGTGATCGTGCAGAGCTTCACCTCCTTTCGCGCTCAACATATATAATACCTCGACGACCTTGACGAGCCCCCAAGTACGACTGCTACTTCACCCACCCCTACATATCCCTTTCGTTTTCTATCCTTTTATCACACCATGGCTGTTGACAACGTCGTGAAACGCGGCTATCCCAGTGCGGGTGTATCTCTCGTTTTCTCAGAGCATCGCTGAACCGAGCATTCAGTCCTTTATACATTTGTCTGGCTCTTTGCTGTTATTGAGGTACACATTAGGTGTACTCAGACCCTCTTTTTTGCGTCTACTGACAGTATCTTCCTAAACAGCTCGCAATTTCTGGTTGGCTGGTCTCTCGTTTCAACGATCACCATAATTACAGAAACTTGGGAGAGCGAGATCGAGTCCGATACTTCCTTTTTGTTTCCGCATGGACAGTGCTTCTGCTACCCTTTTTTGTGTTCCTTTTCCTCTTCGCCCGATACTCCGTCGCCTCTAGCGTCTTGTCGAATATGGTCTTGTGTGTTGTTCGCTTTGCACCCTTTTTTGCCGGACAACTGACTTTGCACATACTAGTTTGTTCGTTACATGGGTCCTCTGGCTGACAGCATCTGCGGCTCTAACAGCGTCAGTTGGGGGTGGAGTCAACTGTTCAAGGGAAGATCTATTCAGATATTGTGGGCAAATCAATGCCCTGATCGCTTTTGGATGGATTACCTGGTACGTTTATCGGCTATTATCCAACTTTTTAAGGCCTAAGCGACCTGTACGCAGGATTTTCCTCTCATTTGCTTTGTTCATCACGATTCTCCTTGGTATACGCACCATCAGACGAGGCGATGGATACAAAGGAAGTCTCGTTGCTGCTTAGGCTTTTCGCTTCGCCCTTTATGATGTTCAGAAACTTTTACGGAATTTTGTATTGCGGCATCACCGTATATACATACTTACCTGTACTAATGTTATCATGACTGATACTGATGTTCATTTCCCATTTATGTCCGTAGTCTTATAATAACTCTTATCTTTGCATCATATGGGTTTCATAGTTAGCTCCAGACCCACGCCCCAGCAGAGACTCTTTCCACGACTATGTCAGTTAGCAGAGCACTTACAGGGGCTAGAAAACACACAATACCCGCAGCGCGAGTTGCGCTTCGTGGTGAATCAATTCTGACAAACCCTCGCTTTAACAAAGGCACATGCTTCACCAACCGTGAACGAAAAGACTTTGGTCTCATTGGACGGCTACCCTCTCGCGTAAATACTCTTGACGAGCAGGTTGACCGAGCATATGAGCAACTTAGTACACGCCATGATCCTCTTCGCAAGAATACCTTTTTACAAAGCCTGAAGGACCAGAATTGGGTGCTATATTATGCGCTTGTCTCGAAACACTTAAAGGAGCTTGTGCCTATCATCTATACCCCGACTCAGGTGAGGTGTTCCGGAGTACCTCCTTTCCACTTCATCCACACTCCACATTCTCCTCACTATTGGAGCTCAAGCTAACAAATCCCTCCCAGGCAGATGCAATTGCACAATATTCTCACCTGTTTAGGAGAAGCGAGGGATTGTATCTGACATTCAGTGATCGAGAGACAATGGAAGAGGAGTTCTTGGAGCAGACTGTGAAGCAGGGGAGAGAAATTGACTTGGTAGTTTGTACAGATGCAGAGGCGATTCTGGGCATAGGGGATCAGGGAGTTGGGGTGAGTACTAATTTCGAATTTCAAATATATCAATTCGGCTGAGGTTGGCTGTATAGGGAATCGCGGTGAGTCTGTCATCCTTCCATGTAGCTGTCGGTTTGGAGCTCAAAATATCATCAAGATTTCAACGGCCAAGTCTGTCATGTATACGTGAGTGAAACCGGAATTGAATAAGGAGTAGCTTCATGTGCTATATTTCCAGATTGATCGGAGGATTAAACCCAGCTAGGTCGTTAAGCGTGATGTTAGACGTTGGCACAGATAACGAGCAACTGCTGGATGATAAGCTCTATGTCGTACGTTCTCTCTCTCTCTCCGCATGTGAAATCGTGCATGAATTCTGTATCAAGGGCTGGAAACATAAACGGGTCCGCGGAGAGGAATATGATGAGTTCCTCGATAAGTCGGCATACTTAGATCGCATCTTCCACATGGCAAGAATATCGCTGATATCATGTCTTTCAGGTTCATACAATTGGTCCGCAAGTATTATCCTCATAGCTTGCTTCACTTTGAGGATTTCGCCACTAGAAATGCATACCAACTCTTGATGCGCTACAAGAAACAACACGCTGTTTTCAACGATGATATGTAAGTCTAAGCAGTCGTAATACTTGGCCATAGATCACTGACATCCAATAGACAAGGGACAGGCGCAGTCACACTTGCGTGTCTCATGGCTGCTGCTGGGATTGCTAACGGCCACTCGCACGATAAGAAAGGCTCTTTGGCCGATCAACGGTATGTAATAATGGGTGCAGGCTCGGCGGGACTAGGGATAGCCTCTCAAATTCGAGATGCAATGATGGCAGCGGATCATGTCTCAAGAGAAGAAGCAAACAGTAAATTCTGGTTGATTGACAGAGAAGGCTTGGTATATGATATCGGCAAAGGAATGGCGAAAGGCGTCGGGGAAATCAAAGGTCGTTTGGAAGGTTTCGTTAGGAATGCTGACGAAGGTTGGAAAGGTAATATCATGTTATTAGACGTCGTGAAGCAGGTCAAGCCGACAGTCTTGATTGGGTGTTCAACTGCCGCTGGAGTCTTTCAACAAGAAGTGATCCAAGCAATGATAGATGGGGGCTGTGAGAGGCCAATTGTGTTCCCATTGTCAAATCCCAGCCGACTTGTAGAGGCAAAGCCGGATGATATTATGAAGTGGACAAAGGGCAAAGGTCTAGTTGCGACCGGAAGTCCTTTCCCACCTGTTAGAATGAAGGTCGAAGGTGAAGAGAGGGAGTTTGTGTAAGTACTCCATCGCTCTCCTACCCTTGTTTTGACCAACTTTATGGGGTTTTAGAATTGCAGAGTGCAATAACGCGTTGATCTATCCAGGTCTTGGATTTGGTGCGGTACTTTCAAAAGCGAAGGAAATAACAGATAAGATGATCGTCGTGGCTGCTCATCGACTTGCTGAGCTTTCACCTGCTATTCGGAAGAGAAACGGCCAAGAAGGAGATTATGCTGGAGAAGCCTTATTGCCAGATTTCGGAGAGGCTCCAAAGATCAACTTTGAAATTGGTATCGCTGTGGCTGAAGAAGTCGTTCGAGAAGGCAAATCAGGCGTTGAAGGTTTGAAAGCAGAGGAAGTCAGAGAGAGGGCAAAGGAAAAGGTTTGGGTGCCTCTTTACGCTGAGTATGAATACGATCCAAAAGGCTTATCTTAGTCGATAATTATATCTTGTAATGTCGACAGTTGTCGTGTCAAATCTACAAAACGGGCAAGTTGACTGATGTCAGATCATGTTGAAGCTCCGTAATACCATCGATTCATGGGCAGGATGTTGAGTTTCAAAAAAAAGAGAGACGAGTGAAAAGTGCACCGAGTCTCGTCTTAGCCATCTCTATCTAAGATCAGAAAATGAAACACAAATGAGATACTTGATCTACATCAGATATGGAATAATAAGTGATTTCAGTGTAGCGCTCAATATAGTGATGATGTTGAACATACCTCAACAAGTAGTGACCAGATGTTAAACATTTCTCCTGATTGGACAGGTTATATGAGGATAAGGATCTTAGATGGATATTGGAACCAGTGTTTCGTATCTCCCTCACATTGTTCTCAGTTCGAAAACCGTTATCTGTTCGACGAACATGGAGGTAGTTCACGTGCATCCCGGATCAAAGATGGTATAAAACCCGTTTCTTGCTTGTTCCCACGTTTTCAGGCAGGATACAGGATACTCATGTCCCCTCCTCCTTTGCCAGTCGAACTCTTCCATGAAATTCTTCAAGGCCTGGCAGATGACTTGGATACTCTCACGCAATGTGCCTTGGTGTGCAGAACTCTCCGATACATTGTACAACGGCATTTGTTTGCTGAAATAACAATTCATCGGTTTCCCCAACGGATTGAATCACCATTGTCCGGATATCACCCGGTCGCTTGCAACAAGTTTCAGGAGGAGACACGCTGCTCATGGTTACTCAGTCCCGCTCACTCCCATCTCCTCTCACATGTACGCCACCTCAAATTACAATGCTATCCTCCTCCATGCAAAAAAACGAAATCTAACCACCATTATCTCCAACCTGACCCATTATTTGAGTCTGTCCTTGAACTCCTACCAGTGGAAACCCTAAATAAAATAACGATCATGAGACGATATCGTGATGATCCGTTGTCGGATACCATGGCTATCGTGACGAGGATGTTAAAGAGATGTCAAAGCCTGACAGAACTTTGTGTGGAAGATCGGCGGATTCCTGCGGCTTATCTGGCTGCTGTTGCTAACTCAATAAGAGTTTTGAGGATGAGTGGAACGGAGTTTTTTGAGGATGAAATGGATGGGATCGGGATCGTGAGATCGTGGCCGAAATTGGAGTCATTGGCATTCCCTGTGAGGTTGTTGCCTGAATGTTTGGTATGGATGGCGGTGGGTAGCAGTGGTTTTGATAATGGATCCGTATTCCCCCGACTCAGAAATTTGTTCTTGGGGGATGAATGCAAAGAGGTTGAGATTGTCAACGAGGTTCTAGAGATGTGCAAGTCGACTTTACGGTCGTTTGTTTATACTCCATTTTACCACAGTAAGCTGATTCGCGATATCATGATTCTCAATGCCTGTGTGTTGATTTTCTTCAGATTTCTCATCGTATCCAAATCCGTGTTTGAATCAAAACGGCACAGTGATTGAGTTCAATGCTCCATCAAGCCTCCGGACCCTAGCTATCAACTGTCCAGTAATACTCAAGCCCGCATCTCGTACATACCCAAATCCCTTTAGCTATCTCATCCATACTTTTCGGCGACTCAGTCGTTCTCAGTCGAGCTCAAAGCTTGAAGTCATCCACGTTAGGTTCCTCACGACAGAGCAAATTGAAAAACTCGACGCATTATTTCCTGGGGGCTTTCCTATCGATTTGTGTTTCCACGAGTTTGACGATCTTCTTTCGAATCCTGTGCGATTCCCAAGATTGAAAAAGGTATACCTGACGGTGGGGAGGCATTATTTGAGGTTGTTCAGAGACCATGAGACTTTGCCTATGTTGAATTCGAATGGTGTACTACGCCTCGTGTATGAGGAGGTTTCGGCCAGACGGTTTTGGTTGTGTCATACACAAAGTATAGCACTTGAGGAGAAGGAGAGTGTAGATGATTTTTTGTGGGATGGGCGGTTATGCAAGTTTGTGTGATGTTTTGCATGGAGTTGGTTGAGCTGTGACGCCGATTTGGTGCAGGAGTCTCATTCACCAAAAGAGACAATTAGTGAGGCATGGTGAGGGTAAGGGATTGAGGAAGTGGCAGGTGGTGAAAGAATCAGGCATGGCGAATTGTTTGAGTCGAGAGAAGCTTTGTCATCGTTCTGTGCTTCTGCCACGCTCCTCGTTGTGTTGTCAGAGGTACAGGATCAGGTTAGTCTTGGCATCTGATTTCATTAGGTTTGGCTAAAGATAAATCTGTATGAACGATAGTTTATTATTTCGTTGATGTTACTGATTCTGCCTTGTTTCGTACGATATTTTCTCTCGTAGATGCCATTTTGCTCAAAGCAATATTTTTGTGTTGTGAGTTGCAAGTTTGTCGTAATTTTCATAAATACCAATATATGCTACATTCACTTTGTTTCTGGCATCTTTGGCTCCCTACGTGTTTTCATACCGTCGAGTCTGGGATTCACAAGAATTTTCCTTCATCCAGCAAGACTAGAATGAGACTAGTCATTTGTGTTGCGCGACTGAGTTTCTTGTGCCCGAGCTTATCTCATGTTCCCAACATTCCTTGATGTCAGAAGTTTATCTAGGCGTGAAGGGCTAGATTATCAGATCCTGTATACATTTATATATTTGAGGCAGGGTTCAGATGACTAACTAGAGGGGTTCAATCCAAGTTGAAAGATAGATTATCAGAACACCGGTGATCAAATGAGCTTCCCAGTATTCCACTCCTGGTACGTTCTGGTACTTTTAATCCACTGGATAAGTTCGTCTCTCTTTATCTTTTCGCCCTGGTCTGTACTCTGTACCTTCACTTTCTTTCCGTCGACAAACTCCCATTTCTGCTCCTTAACAGTAACAAAGCCTGCCCGTAATTCGTCACTGCCAATCATCACTGCAAAAGGTACTTCGTCCCTCTCTCCAGCAGCAAATTGTGCAGGGAGCTTAGGCTTATTCTTGGCCAAGAAATCGGTCTATGATTGACATTTGAACACTGACCAAGAGGCAAACTAAATGTCCGTACGAACCTTGATTCCAGCCTCTCTAAGGTCTCCCACCAATGCCACACGTTCTGTCAATAACCCATCTCCGGCACTCATAACATAAACCATCGTTTCCTTGCTCCTCATACCTTTCTCCACCCACTTTGGCCATAATAGCGAGAAAATACGGTCCATACCGATACTCACACCAACACATGGTAGATGACCCTTACTTTTATCTTTGTCACCACCAGCAGCAGAACTGAACGAACCAACGAGACCATCGTAACGTCCACCGGCAGCAATAGACCCTACGCCAACTTGTGAGTCATCAACATCGTCGTCTTCGTCTGCGTCTGTTTTCTTCTTCGACTGCTTATCTTTCTTTGGTGATATTTGTGCAGGTGGAGATGTCAATGTGAGGGTATTGAGTTCAAGATTGCTGGCTTGAGCCGCTACAGTTGCTTGGGCTGCTTTGAGCCAAGGTGGTGCAGAAGCTTCGACGGTAGCTTCGTAAATGATACCAGTATAGTAGTCTAGACCGCGAGCCAAAGACATATCGAAGGATATCTGAAGACCGGGGTCAAAGACGAATGTCTACATATGCAAGTGTTGGAGACGATACCTTGTCGATGACCTTGTATGCTCGAAGTAATGACACGAGGATCTTCATTTCCTCCAGACCTTGTTTAGCACTATCATTCGCAACAATAGCTGCATCCTCTGCTAACTTATCAATTAAATCAGCGCCCCCTACAAGTTGTTAGATTGGACAATTTCATACAAGATCACCAGTTTACCCTTAAGTTGGACATAGACACCAATTTTATCGGCAACAGCGGGATCAAGACCCTTTTCCTCAGTCATTTCTTTTCTAACATCAGTCCAAAGTGACTATGATGGGCATTGGAGGCGCTCGTTCAGGTAGTCAGAAGAACTACTCACTTTGTCCAGCTTATCAACAGCCGAGGATATAGTGCGAATCTTGTCTTGTGGCACTCCGCAAACCTGAAAAATGCCATCGAGAATCTTTCTGTGGTTGACCTGAAGAAAATGAATCTTGACAGTCGCCATAGAGTATTAGAATTTATACCTTAATCAAAAATTCCCCAACATCAAGTCTAGCTAAGATCGTGCAGAGCAGGCTAAGAATCTCAGCATCAGGAATCATTGGGTCCCAGGAGCCACTGATATCAAAATCCTATAGCATTGCGTTAGGGCGTAAGAGGGTGGAATGCAAAATGACTGACAGCCTGCATGAACTCCCGCATACGACCCTTTGACATGACGGGACTGTCCCTACGATAAACCTTTCCAACCTGCCAGATTTTGCTCTGGGTATTCGTCCCTCCAGCCATAGCAAGGTATCGTGCTAAGGGGACAGTGTGGTCATAACGAAGCGCAAGTTGCTCTCCTCCCTGGTCCATGAGGTCGAAAATTAGTTTGGAGTCTTCGCCATATTTGTCAGTCAAGACGTCTTTGCGTTCGAAGACTGGGGTGTCCAAGCACGAGCCTCCATAAGTGGTGAAGCATTCCTTGACGATCCGCTCGATATGTTCACGACAGAACATCTCATTGGGACCATAATCTCTGGTACCCTGAAATGCGTAATAAGTCATCAGCGACCCAAATTTCGTTCTACATACTTTTGCAGTTTTCAATAATAATCGTTCCTTCCTCTTTCCACCAGCCGCGTCGACAGGACCGCCGGCTTTTCCCTTGGCTTTTCCAAGCTCCATCTTCAGTTGGCTAAGCTTTTTCTTGGCTTCATTGAGCTCAGAAGTACCAGCGGTAGAGCTTATCCGCAGTTCGTTAAAGAGCACCTGTTGCTGAGCGACATCCCGCTCGAGCTGTTCGGTGCTCACCAGTGTTGAATCAGAAGACATATCCCTGCCTAGAGTACAAGATCTTTGGGGCTGCAAATAGGGATGGCGCTGCGAAAAGTAGAGAGAAAGGCAAGATCGATGGCAGAAAAGTGTTCTCGAGAATATCATCTAGTTCAGTTGGCGAAAATAGACAGATCGATCACGCAGCGTGGGAATCACTATACTGGTCGTGTAGTGTGCGATGATACTTTTCCCCACAATGGACTATTCACGGGAGAAGTTGATTTCATGGGACGTGAGAGTGAGTAGATTCTCCATCTCAACACACGATATCTGAATTCGAACAAGAGAGTATCATATTCACAAGAGCTTCAACTGATTACATAGATTACCTGTACGCGGATGCCATCCCAGGGCAAGTTTCTCATTTTTTTTCTTTGTGATGGTCTGAGGACTTGAGCTAAGTGATGGTGTCTGATTACAATCCAGGTTTCTGGACCATGTTGTGGAGGATATCTTCTGTGAGCAACACAAAAGGGGCTTCAGAGTCACGACGCAAGAAATTCTGTCTCAGGTCGAACATTCTTCAAGCTACCACCCCGATAACGCTCATGACCGTTTCCCACTGACCAACCAATAACCTCAAAATCTCCATAATCAAGAACGCAAATTCCATCTTATTCGTTCTGACAAAGTTGGGGGGTCTCATGTTTACGACCGTGCTAAAGCTGCTGGGTGGATACTGGTTGGTATTCTCACCTCGTTGTGCGGCCAAGGATCCTAACAAGTTTCTCATTTAGTGTTAGTGTTTTTACGCGTCTCTGGGACTCTCGTGAAAAAAAGTCAACGGAATCGTACAAGATGTCTCAGAGCAGCATCCCAGTCCACATGGTACTAAGTAATCTGTTCAGAGCAGTGAATGCTGGTATTGGAACTGTCAGGTTCAGGATTCGAGACTGGATGCAACGAGTAACGAGTAAGATTTTTACCGCTGATTCAGGATCAGCTTGGATTTGGATGAACCTGAGGTGAGTGTTTCCTTCCTTAGTGATGCGGCGGGTGCCTCGTGCTCAGACTTATGCTCAGGGTCTACGTGACATCTGGATATAAGAGCTTGCTCAAAACTCGATCATACCTGTTGTCGGATGGGGGTAAAACGTGAGCTCCAGCCTAGCTATTCAATCATAGAGCAAACGAATATCGTGCAATCAAAGCAAGTAATCCGCTCGAGCCTACGGACTGACCTCATACTCCGAAGACTCCCGTTCCCGGTCACCCTCACACTCAGACGACAATTATTCTTACAAAATGTATTATGAGCGCTATTATGAATGCAGTAGATGTGAATCAAGTTGAGGAGGCTGCCATTACCAGATAAAAAGCCTAGTGAGGAGGACGGTGGTAGCGACTGGTAAAGAGTAGTATGTAGAGGTTCAGGAAGTTGAATATTCCCCAAGTGAGTCAAACTGGTTTCCTACCGAGAAATTGTATTTTGAACTCTGTAGACCAACTGTTCTCGTCCGTCAAAGTTCGAATAGCCCTTAATAATCCATTTGCGCCAACACCTCCGTGATATACTTGCAGCTCCTCTTGCCTCTCCCTAACAGCTTCTAGTACAATTAATTACATTGTCAGTGGCAACAGTGTCTTCGTCGACTAGTCTCCTTTCTGCCCGCAAGCCTGATGACTGCTCTATTGTATGGTCATCACCCTCATATGGCCGATGCTTCGCTTTGCGGTTTCGAACAGCCCACGCCCTTCCGACGGTAGTACAAATCCAGGCAATCGCCTTTATGTTGCGAATCTGAATCACAAAATGGACAACAATGAACTCGAAGCTATCTTTACCAAAGTCGGCAGGGTGTGTCCTGCTGTCTTGTACACGAATCTGACTCTGACCTGCCCACTAGATCTAAAAAGCATCCATCATGCATGACCCGTATTCTCGTAAGTCCCGAGGATTCGTCTTTGTGACGATGGAGATGACCGAAGACGGAGAAGTCGTCACGGCTCTGAACTCTATGGATATTATGGGACAAATAATGAGCCGCTCCAGTGTGGCGAATTTGTTACATGTCTGACATTGTGATGAATAGGCTCGGCGTGTTCGAGCAAGAACCCACTCCAGGTCACTATTGCGGACCTTCCAAGAGAAATGAACGTGAGCCCGCTTTCACTCCGTCTTTCGTTGAATTGGTGATAACCCGGATGTTGTAGACGAATGTCCATATAGTCCTAGACCTTATGGTAGCAGTTATGCTCGGGACTATGAGGACAGGAGGCGTAGTGTAGGTGGCCGTGACTATGATTGTCGTAGGGATTATGACAGAGATCGAGACCGTCGCCACGACAGCGATTATGATGGTGGATGTTATGATGACTGAGAGTGGAGGTACTGAGGGATGTTTCAAGGCGAGGAACCAGTAAACAAATTGGACATTGTGATTATTTCCTAGATTTCTTCCTACTCAATTGAAGGTGATATTGCGATTTGCATAGCGTGTTCTGTTTCGGCATGATTTATTTTGTCTGGTCCAAGTCTTGTAAATCTCTCGCCTGGGATATGCTTGTATTTATGCCTGATGACTGATAAGGTTCTCGACGATGCTGAGTTTCCTTCATTGCAAGACCATCAGCAGGTTATCAACACGCCCCTTCGGCTATCATATTTCTAGCATCTATTAGAGAATGTGTTTATACTTTGCATGAAAGCTTGGACCAATGCTGGGCCACATGCATGATTTCTTTTGTTCTCTTTAAAGACTTGCTTGTATTATACCAATGGACCATTCATTCCCTTGTATTGTACTTAGTATATATACAGTACTGAATTAATCTATGACCGGCACATATCTGCTGCGGTCTACCTTGCTAGATTATTTTCAACATTATCACCTTGCTTTCAATTGTCCAGATGTCTTCCTCTCCCAGTGATCACTCTACTAGTGACTATTATCCCAGGGATACCACCTCCAAATCTGGCTCATCAAGATCTGCTGAAATTGAGGGTGAGTACTCATTTATACCTTCAATTCATTCACTGATGCTGATATCAGAGCTTTGTATGCTGTTTGAGGAGCATCTGAAGCTTACCGAGTCCGAAGGGAAGTCCAAGGAGGCCAAGCGTGCTGCAAAAGACATCCTCGGTCGTACAGAAGCATTGATTAACCCTCTTCTGGCTACCGACAATCAAAAAAGAAATACAATCAATGCATTTGAGCAATTCTTAGGTCACAAGAATAAAGATTTAGTTTCAAAAGCATTTGAGTATATCAATCGGGGTCAATTTGATGCACTGGTGAGTGACTCAACTTATCTGGGCATTGATGTACTGATTTATTGATATCTTATAGCTGACTTTGTTTTCTTCAGTCAAAAGTCAACATATGACAAGAATGAAGATGGAAATAAAGGAGCCCAAACCATTCTCATCTATAATGAAGAAGACAAATGAGTTGGAGGCTTTTACCCGTTTCCGTGAACATCATCCGTCATTGGAACCTACTGATGCTCATTTGAATGCATTGATCCGACTCGAGTATCCAATAATATATAATGTCATTCCTATGGTAAAGTGTTGCCTCGTTTCAGATCAAAAACTTATCATAATTGAGTGCAGTCACAAATACTCGCAAAGCATAAAGTCATACAATTTTTCCGACTTGCAGACCAGGGGCAGGAAGATGAAGACTCAGATCGAGAATGTTGCTGGGTTCTTCTACCTGAACTGACCCTTTCCAGGCTGACAGCTCGTTCGCACCCAAGTGAAATCCTTACTTTACTAGAAACTCCCCACACTCATAGCTCAACTTTTTTGACTGGTATAACAGATATGGTCTGGATGTCACTTGTCAGAAAGGAAGACGGCACCAACATTCTTCAAGAGAGTCAAGACTCTCGGCATCAGATTACAGAACAATTGTTACATAACTGTCAGTTTGATTCAGTTTCCTTGAGAAAGGATATCTTAGCTAACTTAATGTAAAGACAAGGAGCGAGGGACAGCTCCTACATATGAGGCTGTTTATAATATCACACAAAACTTTCTTATGAGATCTGACATATCTAATGGGAAATTAGATTGGGAGTTTCTCATGATTGGGGTAAAGCGTGCTGAGGGTATGTGGTTTACTTCAATAAAAAAATTACTGACAAGTCTATGTGCAGATCCAAGAGAGGATTCTCCCAATACAGAGTCAACGGAGGAGCCAGGCCAGGAGCCGAACCAGAATGATGAAAGGGAAGATTCAAATACAGATAGAAGCACTGATGAGGATGGGGTACTTCAGCCACAGGACATTGAAGTGGAGGGGGAGCTGACCAACCTCCAGAGGTGGTTAGGTTTGAAGGAATACATACCACAGGTGATCGGTCAATGCTTGGCAGTGTGAGTGATGGGAGATTTATTGCTAGTAATTACTAATAAACTTACAGAAAAAATGGAGAACCCTCACTGGGTCCAAAGATCATCAAGTTTGTTCTCACTGATGGGAACAGCTGGATCTTTGGAATAGTGAACTGTTCTGATGGTCCTGATGGCAGGAAGTGCTATTCCACTAATTTCGAGATTGAACCTGAAGAAAGGGCAACTTTGAAGGCTCAAATAAAGCAGGTTCTGGAGCTACTCATTCTATGGGTAAGACAAATTTGTCTTCATTCACACTAGTTGATGATTTTAGTAGGCTTTATCCCCGGCTGAATTGTTACAGAGATTATTATCGTAGCTAGTTATGGAAACATCTCAGATCATGTAAATATAGGTATAAAATTAAATGATATCCATTACAAGAAAACGATTATCTGCTCCAGAACGTCTTATAACTACTCTGCCTGCATTGTCATCAAGTCCAGCTAAATCCTTTACAATGGTTCTATTATTACTGATCTCGAGTATATTGAGTTGCAGCCATCGGTAATGAGAAGGATGCGAAGCTAGGTCATAGGTGGCCATCTGAATCCTATGGTGATTCTCATATGAAAATGACACCATTGTTCCAAATTGTCTATGACTAATAGTCAACCCAGACACGGACTCCAGGGGCCCCAATACCTCGGTTGTTGGAGGAATAGTAGTATTATGGCTGACATAGATGCGTATGGCCCCACAGTTGTGGATACCAAGTAGATATATACCGTTACGGCCGACCAGGGGTCGGGAGATGCCACGTGGATGAAGTTCAATGTCAACATGACGAAGAAGCAGTAATTCTGGGAATTCCTCGTCACTTGAGTTGGTGATAGCATAAATATCGATCGCGGACATGGTGATCACAGCCAGACATTCGTTGGGAAGAAGGGATGCCTTGCACTAGAAGTCGTCAAACAATGTTAGTATAGACTCGAAGCACTGACCGCCCCTTGTTTGGCAACTGATCTCTCCACAAATTGTCTGGAGACATTGGGATCATTCGTAAGATGGCGAAGCTGCAATATCTCGTCTGGGTCTCCATCTTCCCATCGACTGTAACACTGGAAGATGTAGCGATCTGAGACTTCAATGGAATTCCGGAAACCGGATCGGTCAGTATCCCATACAGTTGCCAGAGGGGTTGACCGGAACGGAGGATAGCCATCATCCAAATAATCGACTTGATAAATGCAGATGCGCGATATTTCTGTAGCAGTATAATGATCGAGAATGTCATGAGACCAAGGCCGTTGTACTCACGACCCCTCCAAGACCTCGGATTAAAAAGAGCGACACGGAAACTGGAGCGAACACCTTCCTTGAAGGAAAGCTGGAAACTGGTTAAACGATCTTGGGGATAATAAACTTTGAAAAGATCATAATGTGTGCCACAGTCCAGATCCAGCATAAGTGCCTTCTGGTTATCATCAAGTCCAAATAACCACCTGCCTCCTGGTAGAACTTCGGTTCTTCTCCACAAATTAGGTGATTTGAGAGTACGAAAACGGAACTGGGGCTCGGGTGCAAGCCATGCATCATGAACTCGAAGAGCATTCCAAGTGTATCGTTTCAGGTCGTCAAGCGATCTCTCATTGTCTGCCTCGAAGAACGGCGGTCGGACTCCAGGCTTCGACTCTAGGATGGAACAAAGAGTGCTCCAAAAGTACCGGTCATTCGTGATGTCATGAAGTTTTCTACATGTCTTTGTCCGGTCGTTAGCTCCTCCGGTATGCCCACGTTGAAGTTTGTACCTGTGCAACAGCAAGCAGTGCTCGACAGTCAAGGCGAAGACAAATATCGAACAAAATTTCGGGAGGCAAGGTCAGAAGTGGGGGTCTTTTCAAGGAAACGCGTGAATACCAGGTTCGCAAATTCACAAAAAAGGAATACATAACATAGTACAAAACCGATTTCCAACAATATGGACTATATTTGTGTTTGTTTAGAGATAGATAAATTTGTAAGAATTCAAAGTTCGGCAACAGGACCCCTGTCTGCAACAATGTTAGTGGGTATACCACCAGAAAATGTGTAGGTAAGGAAAATGTGGGCGAAGTTGACTAGTAGACGGGTCTGAAGTTACTGTAGCCCTACAAATAAAGGAAGTTAAAATGTAGGAGTATGGGTGATGCGGCTCAGATTCGTGCTCAGAGTCTACATGACATTTGGATACAAGAGCTTTCCCAGAACTATGAAAGTCATGCATGTGCAACCAGGACAAATAAACAAATAAATGATACTCCGAAGACTCTCGTTCCCGTCCACCCTCACACTCAAACGACAACTATTATTAATCCTCACCGAATTGATTGTGAGGGTTTTGATTGAATACAGTAGATGCGAGTCAAGTTGAGGAGACTGCCACTACCAGACAAAAAGCCTAGTGGGGATGACGGTGGTAGTGAGTGGTCAAGAGTAGTACGTCGAGATTCGGGAAGTTGAATATTCCCAAGTGAGTCGTATTTGTTTCCTGCCTAGAAATTGTATTTTAAACTCTTGTAGATCAACACTTTTCGTCTGCCACAGGTCGAAGCCCTTAATCGTTCGCGCCTACCCCTCCACGATATAACAACAGCCTTGACTTGCAGTTCCTCTTGCCTCTCTAGCAGCTTCTAATACAATCACATCGTCAGTGCCAACAGTGTCTTCGTCAACTCTTTTCTACCAGAAAACTCTGCCGTCACAAGGAGTGAGTCTCATGACTGTTCTATGATGCGATCATCACACTCATATGGCCGGTGCTTCGTTTTGCCGTTTCGAACAGCTCGCGCCCTTCTGATGGAAGCACAAATCCAGGCAATAATCTTCATGTTACGAATTTGAATCGCAAAATGGACAACAATGGACTCGAAGTCATCTTTGCCAAAGTTGGCAGGGTGTGTCCTGCTGTCATGTGCACGAATCTGACTCTGACATGTCCACTAGGTCCAAAAAGCATCATGCACTCTCGTGAGTCCCGAGGATTCGTCTTTGTGAC
>Ga0153955_100242_pt1 | contig 35298 bp, 36 predicted proteins | sample TSFL039MetaG_FD_104744 | JGI IMG/M metagenome (GOLD analysis project Ga0153955, IMG submission 104744) | Attine ant fungus gardens microbial communities from Florida, USA - TSFL039 MetaG | ecosystem: Host-associated > Fungi > Mycelium > Unclassified | place: USA: Florida, Wekiwa Springs...
TGTCAGTCACAGTTGTAATTTAGGTACTAAAACTCAGAAGATAGCATGGTCAAAAAGGTCATCCTCTATTCATGAAGAACATCTTTAGGTCTCTTGCCTAAGTTGCCACCCCTGATTTAACTCCGCGGAGCAAACACATGCATATTTGACAAGCCCATTCCACCATCTTTTCTTTGCCCTCTGTAGATAAAGCAGATACCATAAGCATGTAAGCATAGGTCCAGTGTTCATCTAATCACCTTGCAAGAAGAGAAAATATATGATCCAAGTCCATGGACGTTTGTACACCGCGTAATAAATTGTTGAGTTAAAAAAAAAAAGATCCAAGCGGCCCTCAACCTGCAATATATCAATTTTGGGCTAAGGCCCAGAACATACTCCTTCTGGTTTAATATTCCAACTCCGAATTTTCTAAATAATTGATGCGTCTTTAGCACACCTCCGAAAAATGCACGGAGAAATAGGAACCCTCCTAGTGCATCACATTCGTGCTCCAGACTACAACAAATTTGGAATTCAGTAGCCCTGACATGATTCTTCCAGTTTCATAGTTTCCAAACAGCTTCAGCTGTCTGCCAAAAAGAACACATTTGGGCGGCACAGCCTACGGAATGGTATCTTTGAACGACCTTAATATGATCCTAATCCACCGTCGGCCGGTTCTCCGTACACTTCTTCCCAGACAGCTTCTAGCTGGGAACTTCCAATCGCTTGAAAGGTATCGTTGACACCAGGCAATATTAATTTTGCGTCAAGGGTGCGCAAGCATGGTTCGCACTAGTCATAACAAGTCTTGTTACACCGTCAACCGTTAGTCCCACAGTAGGGAATCGTCCCCAACTGGAAAGCACAACACACCGAAAGAATCTCTATACTTGAATTCAAAATGAAACCTAAAGGGTTTGTCATATGTCTTATTCTGTTCATATTGTCTCTCATGAGATCTGTTTAAAATATAAATCTCAGGACGAGATCGGAGAGCGTGGGACCGATGAGGACCGCACAGCCTAGATCCCAAGGGCGGGATTCAGGATTTCATTACAAAACCCCAATCATTGACGGCATACATCTGCCGTGCGGCAATATCCCGCCACGTTGAGCGCTTGATGCTCCAGCAGTAAATGATCAGAGTCTAACCTATGTATTTTCAAGCCGTACAAGTGTCCAGGTCAAATTATTCTTTTGGTTCTGTTACATAATTTGGCGGGATACCTTTCAGAGGTCTCACGATCGCCGAAATCCCAAAACAAACACTAAGACATACCCTACAGGCTTACTAACTAGTGCAAACCTTTTCGCACCCATAAGGTGCTGCATTCTTCCCACGCTTCATGGTCGTCTGCCCCCCGATTGGTTCTCGAATACATCATCTTGCCTCAGTAGGCACTTCGTTTTGCACATTATTTACATGCAGATAACTGTTTATGTCTGCCGAGATTTCAGAGTCAATAATTTACTGGACAGCCGACGGCACAGTTTGCATATATGGATAAAATCCTAATCAGGGTGGCTAAGGCGATGACTCTTTATGACTGGTCTGTCTTGATACATACTGTCTGTCAGTCTTATCTCCGTTCTTCTTTTCGAAGGTTGCCATATTGAGAAACGTGCGTATCAGCTTCGCTGGACTAGCTGCGGCTCGTGTCAAGCAATTTTTCAGAGTGTCTCATTTCAAGTCATCGTGGGCTTGTCTTGATCATAGAAGCGCCTTCAAATGGGGGATTTCTACACGTGGTATAGGTCGCTTGATTTATTCAATAATTTCGCCAACGAACTTATGATGGCAAACGGTAGGTAGGAGATAATCAACGCGTGCTACTTCTTACTCATTCGATTGAATCTCGTGCTCTCCCTAACCCTGCCTATCTTTCGGCATGGGAGCTTTGGTACTATTCTGATAGGCTGCCAGACATATGATGTATCAACAGGTGTTCAGTCCAGCAATCAGTATTTTCTTGTCTTCGATTCTCTTGACAGTTTCTCATTAATCATACTTCGTGACATAAGTGGATATATCTTAATTGTCTGACCTCACGTTCTTGCTCAACGAGGGCAATGCCTTGCATAGGTCGGTGAGTGCCAGAGTTAGATCGCAATAAGATCACAATAAGTATCTTATACACATTTCGGGACTCATGAACATTTATTTCATCTATCTCTGATGTCATGTCTCAGATCTTGATCACCTTCTGTTTCCCATATTCTCACTCGTAATGAATTAGTCAACTCTTTTCCTCTTTCGAAAAAGCAATGCCTGCAATGTAATATATGCATTAAGAGTTTTCGCGCGATTGGGTACAGGACCAAAAGCAGCAATAATCTGACTAGCTCTCACCCAGGATCAGGGTCTAAAACCAGGAGTAATATCGTGTCCACTGATATAGTGAGAAACTTGCGAAAAGAGTAGAAATTATGGTGAACCATGAAGAGGTCTAGATTTGGGTGGAATAGGATATCTAGTATTTTGGGATTATTTCTTTCGAGGTGGGGTATCAGTACGTTTGCGGTCACTACACTGTTCGTCATCGAATGTATCATGAGTCAATAGCAACATCTATTCAATGCACAGGCAAACAAGACTTCCCAAAGTACCACTACTGCACCATTGACATGCTGCACTAATTTAAAACAAGTAGACGAATAAGAGGTATTCAGTCCATATAGTACTACGCATATGTGCCTAAAGAAAACCAAGTGGAATTCCAACACTCCACCGAAGAAAAATAATGACTTCGTTCAGCAGCATCGGCCCGATTGCTGCGACTGTACTGATTGACCCGGAGTGATGGTTGTCGACTTAGCAGCGCCAGATGGCGTGGCAGTAGAACCCATTCTGTGCAATCAAGAGTGAGCCTCACAAGACACATCAATGCTATTTTACTCGACTGACCTGTCTTTAATTTGCTTTGCCATCGTCAAGAAAGCCTGCTCCACATTCGTCGCACTCTTCGCAGAAGTCTCTAGGAAAGTGATGCCGAGCTGGTCCGCGAATTCCTACAATGAATATAAGTCATATTGTTCAATGAGCGGGCCTAGCACATGGCAAACCTTCGCCACAGTATACTCGACTACTTTCTTGCCAGTAAGGTCTGACTTGTTTCCTACTAGAAGCTTATTGACACCCTCGGACGCATATCTGTCAATCTCTTGCAACCATTGCTTTACATTAGTGAAAGTATCTAGACGATGTCATAGTCAATGAACATGACGGCCGGATCCTAACAGACTGGTACATACCGTTGTCGGTAACATCATACACAACGATAATGCCATGTGCGCCACGGTAATAGGAAGATGTAATGGTCCTAAATCGCTCTTGGCCTGGGTTTGTGCATCAGTGAGGGATAGACAATTATCTTGGACCGACTCACCAGCTGTGTCCCACTGTTGGTAGCAGAAAATACAGCGTAAGTAAGGGTAGATTCCATCAAATTATGATAGGGACAAGTCGACGATAGCTTTAAATTCACTGGCCTCGTGGCACAGCCGAGGCTCAATGGAGGATCACGCACAATTTGGAGTTTTACCGTCTTTCCTTCTAGTTCGATAGTTCTAATCTTGAAGTCAACACCGATGGTGCTGATGTAACTTTCGGTGTAGGTATCATCGGCAAAACGAAGGAGCAGGCAGGACTAAAAGCGAGTCAGAGAACTGGAGCTACAAGGGTCGTGATCTGACCTTTCCGACGCCGGAATCACCGATGAGGAGGAGCTTAAAGAGATAATCGTATTCGCTCGTGTGCATTGTGTGTGAGAGCAGACTGAGGTGTAGTGTTCAAGACCGTGAAGAGGAAGGCTGCGTCCGTGTCAACAACCGACGACGGTCCTGAGCACGTGGCCTGCCGTCCTCACGATGTGATTGGATATTCCATCCACCGTCGTTGCCGATTTCTCTGCAGCCACAAAACTAGTTTACACTCAGGCTTGGATATTCAGATAGAGGCTCAGCACATTTAAAAGTGGCACTGTTTATGATCGTGGACCGCTCGAACTGTGAATTACAGATGCTGCCCTTACTGAGGGGCAGACAGTAACTTTGCACTGCAGGGAATAACTGACCTGCAAGGGGTAAAATGCCTGATTGCTTCCTGGTAACGGTCCAGGGAACGAGAATTCAAAACGAATGTGTAATTGCATTTGAGGAATAATGGGCTTACTGTCCGGTTTTTACAGTCCAGCTGCAAATGGAGCAGATCCAAACACGACCGCTTGACATAGAAAATACTGACATGCAGCACAATTCGGACCATATATGCTTCTTCCCGCTAGGAACCGAGACTGATAGTCCTTAATCATTATCTGTGCACTTGGAGCAGTATGCACTGCGGCAATTCGGACAGATCCTCATGGGCTGAGCCTCACCTGAGAGATGGAAGAGGAGCGTCTGACTGACACAAGTTGCCCATTGCAAGTCTTGAGACATTATTTCTGACGGATTAACGGTAAACAACCTAGTCCAGGTAAGCGGATTGGTGCGTAAAACTTATGGTTGCTTGTAGAAATCAAAATCCATTTCAACTCGGAAATCAGCGTCAAGATGAGACATAGTACCTCAATCACTGCGACGTCGTGGGCCTAAACAACTCCTTTCAGGAACTTACTGAAAATCAGACAAGTGCAGCAAGTGTACAAGTAAAGAAAAATGTATTATACATATACAATTCGCAAAGCGTTGTTAGATAGATATTGATCATTTTTGTGGACGGGGAGTGTAGGCCGGCTGGTAGCCAGTTTGGTTAGGGACATCCCAGCCTTGGACACCGCGGGGTCTGTTGGCACTGGCAATTGCAGGGGCTTGACTGTGATTTGGAAGGCATAAGGGTAAGTATGAGCCATATTTGTGGACGCACTCATAGTTAATGAGGGCTGCTTGCCACCCACAGATCATACAAAGTAGAATATGCTTTCGAGAAAGTGGTATGATTGGTACGAAAAAAAGCTCAAACCAAGTGTTCTTTTTAGTCGGGTAGACGGATGCTAATCAATAACTTAATGAGTTGAAAAAGGTAAAGGGATATCGAAACTTGCCATTGTGACAGCGAGGACATATACGAGGTGTTTGATTAGGTTCTGGTTTCAACTTGGTCTGACATCCAACTGAAGGAACAGTCAGCACAATGCACTAAGAATCACAACAGCTATTCAGCCTTTACACAATATTGGTATGCAAACTAGAGCAAGCGGTTAAGATACTGTGTGTATAAGCCTGAAGACGAGCTCACTGAACATGACTCAGGAGGTGAGAGATAGAGGAAAGCTGTGCTGAACGGGTAGGAGTATTCTCCCAAAATAGGAAATACGCAATAATAGCAATAATAGATCCCCCTTCAAAGCCACCCGAATAAAAAAGTCTAAATCCCTGGCAATCATGTCCCAATCATATCTGCCTTGAATTTGGCTCCATATCAGGACTTTTCCCATTGTTGATCGACAAATGACTATTTACAGATGGATAGGGGACTCCTGAATAGAATTCTCGGCATTGATGTCTACACTTGATATTGAAATATATACATTTCATCCATCTCACCCACTGTCTAATATGTCTTGTCGTCCCGCCATGCCGTAGCGGCAGTCATTAGCTGAATCGAACTTGTATTGCAGAATCGTGATAAAACCTGGAGCAACATATACTGGTGACCAATCCATGGGTAACATTGGGCGCTTAACCATTGGTCATAGACCGGCTTCATATGTACAGGCTTACAGGTTGCAGCCGCCCCGCAAAACCCACGGTTTTGCAGGATCGTGATGATAATTGTAGCTTCTCAAGTTCTTGACAAAAGAAGATCAACACCGGAGCATTGAAATCGACCTAAAATCTGCTTAGCATGACTTGGTGGGATATTCCGGTAAGTAATGAAAGATGAGCCTGGTTTCAAGTATTCCACTTTGCTACTTCTATTTTTGTCCATGGGTTCGACCTCCGAGGAGGCAACGTCTCTCTTTCTTGTTTGATCGAGCCATTTCTGATTAAGCCTTTCAAGTGCGTTCAGTCATGCCTAGGAGCTACCGGGACACTTGCCGAAGACATGAGGAATGTATTCATCCACAAAGGCCGAAGACTAGACTCCCCACCTCGTGGTCTCATTGTCAGTCACTACCCGGTGGAGCGACTTTCGGATATGGAGTAAAACAGTATAGATTATTTGATTCAGCCACCAGCAAAATCTCAAAGTATAACGCCTTATATTCAGATTCTTAAAGCAGTCATTCAACAGTTTTTATCAAATCTGCATAAAATTACAAGACCCATCGAAGTTCAATAATTATAATTTAATATGGTATCAATTATAAGGGATATCAGATGAGCTCAAATTCCGTTAACCCCCTAATTTGATCACTCTTATTCAGTGATATGTACCCTGGCAGCTCTCACTGAACTGTGTACAGCCATCAAAATCATGCTCACCCAAACTCACAATTAAAGGACTGACCGTAGTGAAAGTCTGTCCAAGGTAAGACGAAGATGAGCTACCTGAAATGGTGTGTGGTTCGGAAGGGAGAGAGCGCTGAGAATAAACAGGCACATCGCGTACAACAGATGTGACGATAGGCACATTGAAGTGGAATTGATCGAGATCGCCATGGGTGTTGTGGTAGTAGGTATCATCAATGTTACTCTTATATGATCCAACGTTTGGGAAGACAGGCGAGCCACTTGCACTGAAGCCTGTTCCAGTGCTTGTCGTGTTCGACGTAGCCGTGCCTGGAGGTGTGTAGCAAGGCCATCCATTTGCCCCTGTACCGTCTGACGTATACGACGTAGACGGAGCGGACTCCACCCGCCTTTGTCCTGCGCATAGGTTGAGGGGTGGAAGCATCGGGCGGTCTGACTGCAGATCATGAGACTGAGAGTTTGCCGGATCAGTTGACTGTTGTTCGAAAAGAGGAGGATGTCGATAATGGAGGTCAGGTTCAGAACGGTGGTTTTGATGGTGACGGCGACCTTTGCGGCTGTCCCAGATCATCTTAATGGTCTGTTGGCGCTCCTCGGACTTCGAGCCTGCCCACGTCATCCTTGAAATAGCGGCCATGCATATAGCAACACTGTCCTCGGTCGAATGACGGGGAAGAGAAGTGAGAAAACTGTTTTCTTTGAAATCAGGATCATCCATAGTGGTGTCGAGGATATTCGTGTCATCAGTCGCAGCAAGGTAGGCCGCGAAAAAACAAGCATCTCGAATGAAGCCTGTATCCCATCGGAGAAATGTTGAATCATCGGGATTATTGGTAGAAATATGCTGATTGATTATATCAATAACATGGGGAAGGTGATCGAGGCATTTGCGATTAGCGATAGCAAAGAGATGCTGAGGAGGGAGATAAGGAGATGAAGTGGACGAGCTAGAGGAGGGACGAGGTGGGGTCGAGTACATTTGTTGAGTCATAGTCATAGACATGTACTGTTTGAGGGACTCCCGAATGAGGTTATGACATTCGAATATGAAAAGCTACAAAGAGGGATAGATCAATGATTGACACGATATCATGAATACAACTTACCTGCCAACCACAAGTATATTGTTCGACAAAAAACCGCTGGCTTGCGCCACCATCTCGGATAACTGTTTCCTTGATTGCAGCAAGCTCTCGCCAGAGGCGGTCAAGCTCTCGCCAGATCTCCCACATTCCATTAGCTTCAATCAGACCATGTGCCTCGATACAGCTCGCAGCTTTGTCACCGATGAGAACTTCGTAGACTTTCCGGCAGACACCACTGACAGTTAAAGGTATTCTAGTCGTCTGAAATAACTCATCGAAGCTTCTGGCTAGTGAGAGCTGACTCCGATCATGATAAAATTGCTGAGCGTCGGCGTTGCAAGCTGGAATAAACCGCTGGAAAGCATTGAGATCGCTAATGTCACTAAGGGGTCATCAGCGATATTCCGTCATCAGAAGAAGTTACTTACAGCACAAAGCGACCACCCTTCATCCCGGTCGTCAGACCTTCGTATGTATAGGCATACCAGAAGATACGGGCCAGTATCAACATCTCATTTTGTCCGTTTGACACGCCCATATGTCTCGAGGATTGCGTATTAGACCTACAGAGTGCAAAGACATGGGAAAGCGCAGCCTCATGAATGGCAGACCGTTCCATGGGCTGAGCATCTAATATAGTATAAGAAAAGGAGTTTCAGTGTAAGAAAAAGTTGCTACCTTCAAGCAGTGGTAAGATCAACAACAAGGCTCGAACACCGTCAGTAGTTGGGCGGCGCATCACACCGTGGAAATCAATGAGCTCGAGGACTTCACGAAGCATTGTGTCAGTCTTGTCCCTCTTCTCGCGCCACTTCATATCCTGAACCCCATCCTTGAATTTGTGATTATCCAAAGCATCACCTTCACTTTTGGTATGAGCAAGAGGTGGGATATCTGCGACATCTGTATTATCAAAGGGAAGGCCTCGCTCATCAAGACCAAAAGAGGTTGCCCAAACTACGAGCAGCATAGCAATTAAACCGCCCTCATGACCTAGGGACTGAGTACCCTTGGTGTGAGCGTAGAACCGCGAAGGGAATTCCGCAGGATCTAAGATAGGACCTAGTAATAACGTTCGACTATTTTCACTCGACTTGAAGACTGTAAGTAACTCACGCTGCATGCAGAACCAGGCCCAGAAAGATGAGGCGAAGAACTCAGGCCTGAGATTGGGGATAGTACTTGGCAGCCGAGTTGTTGGTGGTGACGTAGGGTGGCCACTCTGAGCATCGGATGTTTTGCCATAGAGAGCCCTGATGACAGTATAAAGAAAGGAAATTGATAATAGTACTATACTCACTCGACTTGTTGGAGCCTCCGGCCTCGACGAAGCAATTTGACTGCCTTCACATCCGCAAATTCATCTCTACGGGACTGAGTGAAGACCTTCGGTTTATGGAAAGAAAGACGTACACGCATTTAATGTTCCGTTCTTTGCAATTCGAGCACGAAGGATTGGGACCTGCAGCCGCAATTACAAGGTCCTTGAGATCACAACGAACACTAGAAATATCAATCAAATCAGCATTAAGGATAGTGACCGATTACAATCCAGCCCCACCGTCTCATCCGACATGCCCCACAAGCAGAGAACTGCTGACGGGTTGACTTGGGTTGACTAGCCGGTCGTCGAGAGTAAGGAGTGGTAGTGTTGCGAGTGTTAACACCAATTGCAGTAGAGTTGGAGACACCTCGAGGGGACATTGCTGAGAAGGACGAGAAAATCACAGTTAGTAGCGACAATCGATTTACTACTTATATTAAATTCGGAGCAACGGAATGTTAAAAGGGTTAGATGCAAAGCAATGTGCCACCAACTCGGCAAAAAAGGATGGCACGACTGGAGCGGATCTGGACTTGCAGAGATCTCCCATGTTGAAACCATATTCAGGGTGATTTATTTGTTGTGTAGTTGCAGTGTTTGCTGATCTTCAATATGGTTATTACCAAATAATATGCTCAGATCTTGTTCACCCGATCTTCCGTCTGATTGGCTCATCATTCAGCTGCGCTTCCGATACATAATCTGGAGAATCTCAATCTAAGGGGCCAATTCCAGAATACCAGCTTGGAATCCCGCCCAGATGAATCCAATGTCCGATGTCGGTCATTTCCTTATTAACATATCAGAGGGGGAGGCTTTTGCTTTGGCATGGGCTTTCAACCTCTACTGATTCTTGAATAGCATTCCTTATATCTGAACCATATTGTCTTTTCATTTCCTTACCACTCAAATCCTGGTATCATCCATTGAAATATTCAAAGGTAAAGTGTATCTGGAAAATGCAACATTAAGTTGTTTATGTAAATATTTTAAGATTAATTTAATGTCTACATATATTATTCTTATTCTTAGATCTTAACAGAATCACTAAATTTCAAAACAAAGTCAAATAAATAGCAATTTACTAATATTAATTTCTTAGTAATTAATAATAAAAAAGCTTTACTTTTAAGAGATTCTTAAAAATTAAAATAAGAAATTTGAAAGGTTTTTTTTTTGAAAAAAAAAAATCAATAATTTATTATATAGTACTTGATTGTAGTCTATAATAGTACTATGTAAAGGTAGCTACATATCTCCAACACATATTATAAACATGTTTCTTAAATTCTAACTATATAACTTTTTATATTCTTGTAACTAGACTAACCTTCTTTATACATAATATTTATTAATAGATATTAAAGATAAATAGACTGACTGAAAAGTTTAGACCTTAAGTGGACAATTAAGACCAAGCTCAGATACCAGCTTAAACTAGACCTTACAATTGAGTAGTACTTATTATATACTTATAAAAAGTTTGATTTTATCTACTTTAAAAGTATTAGAGTAAAGTGTTATAAATTGCTTTTTTTTCTTTAAGTCAATATTTATTTTTCTTTTCTTTTAATTATGTAATATCATCAGATTAGTAAATAAGAACAAATAATTGGACTTGTATAAGTAATATATATAAATTAGTAAGGACTCTAACAAGTTTTTTTTGTTAATTTTAACTTAGATAAGAGTTAAGCCTGAGGTCACTCAAAAACTAAACTCTTATATAGAAGAAAAAAGACAAAGAAGATAAAATCCTAAAATAGGTTTAAAATACTGGAAAGTCAGATCATATAATATAGAATAAAAGAAATAAGAAAACAAGTTGTTATGAACCAGCTTAGTTCAAAAATTGTATGATTAAAAAAATAAAAAGAAAGGGAACCCTTTTCTAATAGATTAGACAAAAGGTTCTAAAAATAGAATAAGAGATAAAGATAAAATAAGATAAAAGGTTATATAATCTGGTCATATGATAGATCATATAATAGAATCTTCTAGAAAAATTATAGGAAATTACTTAAGCATATATATAAACAAGTAATGTCATAATAAAAATAACTACTAAATAATGTTATAAAAGTATAATAAAGTACTTGTTCAATGAACTACATTAATAGCTAGACCCTCATTAGCAAATAGCTTTGTTAATGTTATCCTTTTTGTCATAATTCGCTTTAGTACTTATTTTTTTTTTTGAATATTTAATTAATTAACAACATTATAATATGACGACTACAATGCAAAAACTATTAGATTAAAAAGTAGTTATATCATATTTTATTATATTTCAATATACGAGTCATACTTATTTAAGTACATACTTTTCTTTTTCTTGACTGTTACGTTATTTGGACTTTCTTTGCTTTGATCGAGATCGCTCCTTCCTTAGGTTCTTTAGTATTGTAATAAAATGGCAGGCGAGCTGGAGCATCCACAACAATGAATTATTTTATTTCTTTTTCATTTCTCTTTATTATGTAATAATTTGAAGTGCGTGGATTTGAGTAGACAAATACTAGTAAATACTGATTTACGTATAAGTAGCTAGACCAATTAGCGAGGACTCTAACGAGTTCTTTTTGTCAACTCTGATAAAGAGTGTGTGCTTAAGTTAACTCTAACTTGAGTTCACTACACTAGAACTCGTTTTCACCATTAGCTCCTGACCTCCTCGGTCCTGAGCAAATCTTACTCTCATACAATCGACCCTCGATCGGTGATCAACTCTAATTACTAGTCACTTCCTTATAGCCAGGCCACAGGCTTAAGTGGACTGACCGGAAAGTTTAGACTTCGGAGGTGGACGACTGGGACCATACCTGGGCCCCAGTGTAGACCAGACCTTACAATCAGGTGATGCTCAGTAATTACTTGTACCTCTTTCACTTTATCAGCTTTGTACTGCTAGTCTATTGTGATTAGTACATGTAGAAGAACATCGTCACACCCCTAAGGAGACGATTAGTATAGGGATCTTCTCTGTGAAGTAATAGTGTAACCCTAGTATTAGGGCAGTAGTCAGTAGGACAATAGACACCTGGCTGGATGAAGATTTGTGCCCCAGTAGATGTAAGTAGTCAGTAAATAGTCAGCTGAAGAACAATTGGTCAGTAAAACCCGCAAATACATATATTCTCTACACACAACCAAGCTAGTCCCTCTAAGTACAATACACAATGTCCTTAGAGGTGTATAACAACATCCTGAGCAAAATGCTCAACACCCAGCGAGCATTCGCCAAAATGAGATCAGAACTAGAAGGAAGAGAGGATAGAAAATGTTAGGGATGCAAGCAGTTCAGCCACATAGCTAAAAACTATAGGAACAAAGGAGGAAGGGTGAAAGAAAAGAAGAAGAAATCAACAAATAGATTTGAGGCCCTGATAAGTAGGGTAATGCAATACGGCGTAAAAGAAGTAAGAAGACAGAAAGTGGTGAGAGAAGTGGTGAAGTGTTTTGGATGTGGAAGAGAAGGACACAAGAAGTGGGAATGTCCCAAGAAAAATGAAAGAAGCAGAAAGGAAGAAATGGCACCACCACGAACAGTATAGGAAAAGGTGAAAAGGCATAGTAGAGCGAAGGGGCTACCCCCAAGGGGAGCGGCAATGTGCATGGAAGGGTGGATGACACCCAGAGAGGTTGTGACGTTCATGGAGTGCAGAGGATGTGATTACAAGGGAATGAAAATGGAAGAGAATCAGGGGCAAGGGTTCCTGAGCAAGGGGCAGTTATGTAACATGTAGTGTGGAAGTTGCAAAGAGGCATGGAATTGAAGAGAAGAGGAGGCAAAAGGTGGTAGAGCAGAAAGAGTAAAATGTGACGCATGTGGAGGCAAAGATGCAGTAGTAGGAGGAGAGGTGGAAAGAAATGAGAAAGGAGAAGTGTTCTGTCCACTCTGCAGGACAGGAAAGAAGACACCATGGTGGAACTGGGGTAGAGAGTTGAAACGGTCGGTGCTTAGGGCCTAAGTGGAAGGGACTGGAATCACTGATCTAGAGAAGAAACAAAGAGAAGTCCAAAGGACCTTGAAGGGTCTATGGGAAGTGTGGATGCAAATAAGAGTAGAGAAGATTGATACTCATGAAGGAGTATCGATGAAAGCATTGCTGGACAGCGGAGCCACAGGGCTCTTTATGAGCAAGAAGTGTACAGAGAGAGGAGGTTTCAAGTTAATAAAACTTGGAAAACTAATAGTAGTGCGAAATGTAGATGGCACAGGAAATAGTGGAGGATCGATCACACATGAAGTAGAAGTAAATCTATACTTTAAAGGACATGTAGAAAGAGTAAGAATGGATGTGTGCGATCTAGGAAAGACAGAAGTGATATTGGGAATACCTTGGTTACAGGCACATAACCCAGAAATAGATTGGGAGAAAGGGGAGGTTAAAATGACGAGATGTCCACCAATATGTGGACGATATATGGGCAAGAAAGAAATGGGCCTAGAAATTAAGAAAAAAAGAAAAGGAAAGAAAGAAGTCCAAAGGGATGAAATCGAAAGGATCAGATGGGCTGCAGATGAGAAAGAAGACTGGGAAAGAGAGGAGGAAATGGAATTGGATCATTGAAAGGTGGAAGCAATGGTACCACAAAAATTCCACAAGTAGCTGAAAGTGTTTGGAAAGATAGAGTCGGAGAGGATGCCAACAAGAAAGATATGGGATCACGTCATAGATCTCAAGAAGGAGTTCAAGGCCAGCAAAGCATGAGTGTATCTACTTTCTAGGAACGAGAGGAAAGAGGTCCAACAGTTCATTCAGAACCATCTACAAAAAGGGTATATAAGGCCTTCGAAGTCACCACAAACTTCTCCAGTTTTCTTTGTAGGAAAAAAGGATGGTGGGAAGCATATAGTTATGAACTATCATAGACTCAATAAGCAAATAGTGAAAAATAACTACCTATTGTCATTGATTACTGACTTAGTAGATGCAATAGGAAATAAGAAATTGTTCATTAAAATGGATTTATGATAGGGCTACAATAATGTATGCATTAAGAAGGGTGATGAGTGGAAGGCGGCCTTCACTACACATGTGAGGTCATTTGAACTGGTGGTAATATTCTTTGGAATGACAAACTTGCCAGCAATGTTCCAGGGGATGATGAATGAGATTATGAAAGATCTTATTAATGAAGGAAAGGTGGCGGTCTTCATGGATGATGTGTTGATAAGTATAGATGGCAAAGAAGGGCATGATGAAATTGTGACAGAAGTGTTGAAGAGACTGGAGGAGAATGACTTATATGTGAAACCAGAAAAGTGTTCATGGAAAACAAGTAAAGTGAACTTCCTGGGAGTAGTAATGGGTCAGAGGAAAATCAAGATTGTCACAAACTTCATTCAGCCATAATTCCACAGATACTTACATGATTCCCATGGTCTAAGATGCATTGGAAAGCCCTCAATAAGACCTTTCAAACAATGCCCAAAACGTGTCAAAGCGATTAGTACTCATCGAGATATCAGTTAATCAGTGCTGGACACTGATCGGTAGACATCTCGGGAACTGCTGAACGCGGACATTTGCTTCCACGTGCACATGAAAGCTCTCTTCAATACGCTCCTGACAACCATAAATAGACCTTAGGGTGATAAGATCCTGTGGAGATACAAGGACCTCAAGGTTTGGCATGACACTGATCTATTACCCATAGATACACATCAATCCTTGAACAGCCCCTTATATGGTTAAGTTATCGCTATTTTAGACATAAAAGGACTGCCATATGTAGAACAATAGGCAGTAGAACATGTAATGCTCTGTCCAGGTGCACAGACTATCATTTCCTGTATATAAGGCTTCATAGTCTGAGGATTAGACCTCAGACTTAACAATATCTTTTGTTGCTAAACTACTTTGCATTTTTGAGCCTTTTAAAGACCACTCTTGCAAATCACAAACTAGTAAGTAACCATTTGTGATAGAGATGGAGGAAGAAAAGGTGGAAGGAGTATTAAATTGACTGGTACCAAAAACGGTCAGAGATGTTAGAAAGTTCTTGGGGTTTGCCAATTACTATAGGCAGTTTATTAAAAACTTTGCAGCACTTGTAAAGCCCTTGAATATGTTGACAAGAAAGGACGAGAAGTGGAAGTGGGAAGAAGTATAGCAGAAGGCATTTGAACAGTTAAAGGGGATCTTTACGACGAGACCATTACTAGTAGCATCTGACTTAGACAAAGAATTCAGGGTTGAGGCAGATGCTTCCAATTTCGCAATAGGAGAAGTTCTGTCAATCAAATGTGATGATAACAAGTGGAGACTGGTGGCGTACATTTTAAAATCTCTGAACGAGACAGAACATAATTATGAAATTCACGACAAAGAAATGTTAGTAGTAATTTGATGTCTGGAGGCACTTCCTAGAAGGAGCAAAGGGAAAGTTTGAGATTTGGTTGGACCATAAGAACTTAGAATACTTTATGAGCAGCTAGAAATTAAATAGGCAACAAGCTAGATGGGCTCTGTATTTATCTAGGTTCGACTTTATCTTAAAACATGTGCCTGGACAAAGGATGGGGAAGACAGACGGATTGAGTAGAAGACCAGATTGGGAAATGGAAGCAGAAAGAGATAACGAAGAGCAGACGTTGGTGAAGAGAGAATGGTTGGAGGCCAGAGCGGCACAAGTGACAGAAGTAGTGATTGAAGGAGTAGATATACTAGATAAAATAAGAAAGAGTGAGGCAAGGGACAATGAGGTTATAAAGGCAGTAGAAGAAATGAAGCGAGCAGGAGTCAAAATCCTAAGGGACGAAGAGTAGAGAGAAAGTGAGGGATTAATGTTGAAAGAAGGAAAGGTATATGTGCCCTGTAGAGGGATATGGAGGACAGTGGAAGACGACGGAACTGGTAACCAGAAATTTCTGGTGGCTAGGAGTGAGTTGAGAAATAAAGCAATATGTGGAGGGCTGTGATACGTGCTAACATGATAAAAATCAAACACAAGCACCTGCTGGCAAACTAATGCCGAATTCTATTCCAGAGAAGCCATGAAGTCATATATCAGCAGACTTCATCACCAAGCTGCCTTTGGCTTAGGGATACGACTCAATCTTAGTAGTTGTTGATAGATTAACAAAAATGGTACATTTTATCCCAACTACAGAGAAAACGACAACAGGAGGACTGGCACGATTGTTCAGGGATAATGTTTGGAAGTTACACGGCTTGTCAGAAAGCATTATTTCAGATAGAGGGCTGCAGTTCACAGCAGGAGTGATGAGGGAGTTGAATGCGATGTTGGGAATCGATAGCAAATTGTCAACGGCGTTCCACCTGTAAACAGATGGACAAACGGAAAGAATGAATCAGGAATTGGAACAGTATCTGAGGATGTTCATCGACCATTGACAAGAACAGTGGCTGGAATGGTTAGGCACAGCAGAATTCGCTTATAACAACAAGATACAGACAAGCACAAAAGTGTCACCGTTTAAAGTAAATAATGGACGAGACCCAAGGATGGGATTTGAGTTGAGGAAGAAGGGAAAGTTTGAGGAAGCGAATAAATTCGTGAAAAGGATGTAGGAAATACAAGGGAAAGCAAAGGCGGCACTCAGTAAAGCGCAAGAAGACATGAAGAAATATGTGGATAGGCATAGAGGAGAGGTAGAAGAGTATAGAGTGGGAGATCTAGTGCTACTCAGTACCAAGGATCTCAAGTACCAAATAGTGGGCAGGAGAACGGAAAAACTTACAGAAAGATTTGTTGGACCTTACAAAGTCAAGTCAATAGTCTCGATGAACGCCATAGAATTAGAACTATCTAGTATAGTAAGGATTTATCCGGTAGTTAATGTAAGTAGAGTACAAAGATACACCAGTCAGGTAGAAGAACAGAAGAAAGAAATGCCACAACCCATGGTAATTGAAGGAGAAGAGGAGTGGGAGATGGAAAAGATAATGAATAAGAGACGGGTACAAGGGAAAAATAAGTACTTAGTACGATGGAAGGGGTGTATGGTAGAGGAAGACACTTGGGAAAGTAGGGAGAATCTTAAAAATGCAAGTGATCTTGTAGAAGAGTTTGAGAAGGAATATGAAAGGGAGGAAAAAGAAGAAACAAGGCGGCAAGAAATGGAGGAAGAAAAGAACGTGTTCAATAGAGAATTGCCGGGGAAGTATACGGCAAAATTATTATATGGGTGGGGGGAGAAGAAATACGAGCAAGAGTATTGGAAAAGATTAGAAGAAAATTGGCGGCAATGGAAAAGAAATCCATTTGCTAAAGTAAGCCGTAATCCGTTCTTACAGATAAAACAACAAGAAGAGGATGAAATGGGGAACATAGGGGATTAGGACAGTGAATTGTAAAATCCTTGAGGATGAGGAAGCTTGAGAGAGGGGTGGTGTAATAAAACGGCAGGTGAGCTGGAATATCTGCGGTAGCGGATTATTTTATTTCTTTTTCATTTCTCTTTATTATGTAATAATTTGAAGTGCATGGGACACTATGACTCAAAAGGAGTCCGCGGGATAATTTGAGTAGACAAATACTAGTAAATACCGATTCACATATAAGTAGCTAGACCAATTAGCGAGGACTCTAACGAGTTCTCTTTGTCAACTCCAATAAAGAGTGTGTGCTTAAGTTAACCCTAACTTGAGTTCACTACAAGTATCATCTGTTAAATAATCTAGTGAATAGACTATTATTTGTTTCCACTGTAATTGCTGCTCTCTATCCTTCTGATAGGTTATGGGCCCTGGTCTACCCTGATCTTCTTTGATACTTTCAAGCTACCTCAGTTGATAAAAAGGACTTGACTGGCTTGCTGGCAGGATTGACTATTGTCTTCTTCTTGGTATCGTTCCTAGACCTGTTGTAAATTGAGCTAATCTCCCTGTTAAATCACTTTATACCTACAGGATCTTCTGCTTTTATACAAATGCTATGGCCTATGACTGTTTAGGATGAAGCACTATACATTTACTGCTGTATCTGCTCCCTGAACTAAGCTGACTTTCTTGATAATAGTTATGACAAGTTTGATTTCCACTATTCCTTATCTATCTAGCCCATCTGTTTATCCTTTTTGGGCAATCAGTGTGCAGTCTTGTCTTGCTATGATCACTATGCCTGGTTTCTCTTATAATGCTAAGGATATGCTTACCTCTTCTACAATCCCTTCATCTGAGGATTTGGACAAGCATGCAAGGCATAGCAGTCTGGATTTTCAAACACTTGGGATAATGAACTCATCTCTTGCTCACAATATCCTTATGCATGAAAAAGAGGATGCAGAGTCTCTGGAACTATTTGCGTGATAAGTATAGCTCTCCTAGATCTGTTTCTGTTTTTGCAGATTATCAGTGCACTAGACACTTCCAGATCTCTGGGAACAGTAACCCTGCTCTCCAGATTGCAGAACTCAATACTCTTTATACCAGACTAAAGAGAAACAAATGTAATATTCCTTCTCTTATTCGTGTAATAACACTTTTGTCTGCTATTCCTCAATCTTGGGATAACTTGGTTACCTCTATTCTTACTTCTCAAACCTCGCTTTCCCAGTTGACTTGGGATTTTGTGAGCTTAGCTATTCAGTCTGAGTTCTTTCAAAAGTCAATTAGTACTCATACTGCTCGATACTCAGATGTCCCTAGAAGTAATTGTTCTTCCTCTTGGAAGAGAAACCCCCAAGATAAGTAGCAGTAGTATCCTTAGGGGCAGCAGCAATAGTAATCACAGGGGCAGCAGCAGTAGCAATCACAGAGGGATTCTCCTCAGCAGCAGAAGAAAAAGTGTGGTTGAGGAAAACGAGGTGGTAAAGCACACTAGGTAGATGGCTCTTCCAAATCTCTTAATGGTGATGACTACCAAGCCTCTAGTGCTATTGCTTTTGCAAGTATAGCTACTGTTATTCCCCCTTCTCATTCTCTTCCTCCCAAACCTCAATCAATAGCTAGAGTACTCAAACTCACTGATCAACTCTCTGAACAATGTTCTTCCCAAGTTAGTTCAATTCATGATCCACTAGCATATGCACAAGAAAGAGCATTGAAACTGTATGATGAGTGCTTGGTTAGAAAATTCCCTGATCCTACTCCTATTGAGGCATCTGCCTCCAAAATCATTGAGTCTTCTCTAAAAACCTTTTCCTCTCAGGTTCAAAGTAGTCCATCTAAGATAGATGTTAACCTACCTTCAGTGAAAAACACTTTTGTTTTAGGGAAGTCAGTCAATGCTGATGATGTAGTATTTTTGGGAAGTCTTAAGGATTGAGGCTTGAATAATTAGACTTCTGGACATGACTTATATGTATATTCCTTTACTATCTCCCATTATTCTCTAACTATCTCGGCTCAGTCTCTTACAACCTGTGCCAATATAATGGCTGCAACTAGGAACTTTGTAGCACTGAATAGTATAGTCTATATGGCTCGATGTGATAATAAATTTGTATTGCTTGCATCACCTATAGCTGAGAATTTATGCAGATGTGATAGAATACTATATACTACATGCAAGGGTAAAGAAATACCATATGGCTGCTCTTATAATAATGAATGGTTCTTGGACTCTGGTGCCTCTGTCTATTTTATTCCTTTTGAGTCTGACTTTGTCTCTATAACTCAAGAAAATTATGGTCGTATCGATGTTACACCGCTAGCAAATTTACCGCGGAACTGTGACATGGGATAAGACTTATAACCCCATTTCCTAACTAAGACATGCTCTTAGGACTCTTCTACAAGCCCCAGACATATCCTAGATTTCTAACAGGGTACTCTTAACAGAGGGCTTCCAAGCTGTCATAGACTGGAATAGTCTATTACCTCGAGAAACAAGATAGATGAGCTAACAACAGGGTCTTTGGAGTTGAAACATCTCACTGGGCTTCTGGACACTAAGACTTCAGACTCTTCTCTGGAATGCTAGCTAACCTTGATCTAAAATGAACTTAGACAAACTTAGAACAGATACAACAGATTAGAAGTTTATTATGGATATGTGAGTTTATCACATATAGCCTAATCTTTAGAAGCAGATGCTATACGTGGATCCAAGACAAGGATGCAGTCATATGATACTAGAGTTATTTCTAGATTGTGTTTGGAGCTGGGAGAAGCTGACTGATAGAGACGGAATAAACAGACCATGAAGTCAGGTGGTAGTGGAGTAGTACCACATAGATAGAATTAGGAGGGTAATGCTGTAATGACAAGCTAGTCGTGGTGACCATCTTATCACACTCAACGTTAGAGATAAATGAAGAGAACTCGATGGAGTCTCTTGGTAGATTGTGCTACCTACTTATACACAATTTCTATTTGTCTATGTGTATGCTTAAGTAACTACTGAACCTTCCAGAAGATTCCATTATGTGACCTATCATGTAACCAGGTCATGAGACCTCATCTTTATCTTATCTTATCTCTTCTTTTCTGTAATTAGAATCTCTCGTCTAGTTCATCCAAGAATAACACTTGTTCTTCCCATTCCTCTAGCTGTACTATTTTTGGTTTGGGTAGGCGATTTATGACATTATTTAACTTATTAGAGAAGAATTTCTACTTTTCCTATCTCTTTAGTCATACAATTTTAGGACTGGGGTGGTTTATAACAACTAGCTTAATTTAGTTCTGGGACTATCTTAGTGATAATAAATGGTCTTTGTACCTTAAAGTGAACTAATAGATCAAGTTCTATCAGATCCTTATTCAATATTCTAACAAAGAATTATGAGAACTATACTAGAAAAATGAGTATGAGGACATCACAAGAAGTAGTAAATGTTCTTTGAAAATACCCTATATAGAAAAAACCAGTTTTTCAATATATATAATAATAATGACAGCCTTATTATTCCAATATACACTAAGGGAGGGAGCTGGTTAAAAGTTATTAGCATCTCCAACTTTATTTGTGCCTATACAATATGACTCATTATAAACCATGTCCCTATTGGTGAATACAGAGCAAAATTTTTCTCTAACAAAAATATATCCTATCTGTACAATAGCACCCAACTTGAAACATGCTATTATATTCTGTACCAGTGCCCTCTTTACAGCAGTTACAACTATATCAGCAAGATAGTCGACTTTTTACAGAGCAACCTACAAGTTTTTTGTTTTATGGATAACATTGAGTAATTCTCTTTACTTTTCCCTTTCTCCTACTTAATAGGTACTACTTCTTTCTTTTCTTACTATTAGATATGTGTGTATTTAAATAGAGCCATCTACCACAGACTATGATTGAGCACCATGTAACAAATTGCTGATTCAGAAAAAAAAGACTAGTTTGCAAAGTAATATTATTGTGATTACATAATTAATGATATAATTCTAACCGGTGAAAGAAATGGATTAGGAGTACTTGGAGAGGAGAATTATTCTTTAGTTTTGTTCTCAACAGAGCCAGATCTTTTCCTTAGGAAATTCCACTCAGAATTAATTCTTCAGGTCACACCCAGTCTTGGGCTTGACAAGAGAACAATTTCTCAAGGACTATCACAGTCTCAAGAGGAAATGATATGAAATCTTTTACACTACAGTGGTCAGTTCCATTGACAACAGATTATTCAGTTGTGTTTGTATGACTCAACATGGAGGATAATCCAAAGAAGATTGAAAGGATAATTTTCGAATCTCATACACCATATCCATGGATTTTGGAATTTCACTAAATTAAAAGAGGATTGACTGTATCCATAGATCAGCCTGGCTGTGCACAATCACTGAGTATACAGCCCTGCTCGACGAAGAGCATTTCGCAATTGCACTGGTGTCCTTTGGTCGGAATTGAATTTGTGATCTCTAGCCATCTGGTCGACATTATTTCCATACTTAGCAACAAGCTTCTGGAGATAGACTGCTTCAGCTCTTGAGGTATAGCGGGTCCCAACACTAGTTAATGTGAACGAGAGAGTCCGAGAAGCAGTTTGAGTTGTCGACATCTTTTCGAGCACTGTCAGTTGGAGGTAGGGTCAAGAAATAGTAGATAAGTTCTCATGCCTTACTGAACCAACAGACAATGAGAAGTGACACTAACCATTACTTATATGTATCTGCTCATCACGATCAACTGTAGTCGCTGTTTTCTTGATTGTCCATTTGGCTAGCACATTGGCATCGATGACTGGGTCTGATTGCTCCGTGTCCATCTGGGTAGCTTTCTCACCCACTGTATGTTGTACTCCTTCGTTCATTTCAACTAGGGCCACGTTCCCGGTTTTGTCACGTATGATTCTTCCAAATCCTGGGGGGATAGGAGACTGAGTTTGAAATGTATTGGAACCGCTGCTATGCAAAGCTTCCGGCAAGGCTCTGATTGAAGTCTCTTGATTTTTCTCCACCCCACCTGATACCTGAGGATTCAGCGAGTCGAGCAGACCCAGTGCAGCATAACTGACTCAAAATGCGTATGTCAGTGCTAGACTTAAACATGACCTTCCACATACTTTTGTTTCAATGTTCTGTTTTTGTCCCAACATTCCTGCAAAACATTTGGCCCTCTTATAGCTTGGAGCCGTATCGGTTACTAGTTCATTGACACTCATTAACATGCTTACCTGGCATTCTCTTCAAATTCCGTTTTGCATGTTTGGAATGTGTAATTGGACGATAGGATGACGATCGAGCCTTACGTCGTTGTCGTGGGTTGGGCATAAGTCAAAAAAGTCAGATACATGCTTTCACGTGTTCGCGGCAACATTCAATCCTATTCAATCTTTTTTGTCCACTCTCCTCGTTTGCCACGGCATACCTCACATTTAAAGCCCAAACACCCTTGAATGCTACCCTCATGGTGTTTATTATATGTTCCTCTGCAACCTATCACTGAATTTTTCCCAGTCTTCGAGACGTTGGGTTACCAGTTTAGGAATTTGGGGTGCCAGTGCTGGTGTCGGTGTATTACTGGTATATCCCCCAATACTTTTGCGACATATCTGTCCTCAAAATCCTCTAGTTTCTTTCTGTAACGCCGCTTGTCCGCCGTGAAGTTCTTGTAAAGGTCCCAATCGTCAGTGTGGACGTATATTTTATTCTGGTATATCTCACAGAGTCACAGCTAGGTAGTTATTACGAGGACAAAACTCCCGCTTCGGACAAACCATTTTGATAAATTAATCCTTGGACTGGATTTGTATAGCCATATTTCGGAATACGGAGATATCCAGCATGTGCTACATATCAAACTTCGCTACAAAGAAGGTAAGAAGTGTAACGCCGAATCATTACCTGAGAGACATATCCTTGAATATTATCCGATCCGCACTATGCCCGTGTGGAGTGTATTCTGAGCTGTCAAACCTCAAAAATTTGATAACGTGGGGCACGCACAAACAGAAGATGTTGATAGGAGCAATAACAACAATGTACACTGACAGACAAACCCTACGCGCACTCAGGATCAAGTTTCGATAGTGAAACTTGCAGATTACGTGTCTTGCTCTTCGACACGTGACTTTGACATGCGCGCCTCGTATCCTCGCAGCGTCCACACGATGGCATCAAGGCATCGTTTGTCCAGCATTGTCCACATAGGAGGTACTCGTGCGGCTTGTGTCTCAAAAGTATTTCGTCAGTCACAATGTCGGACACAGATCCTGGGCCCTCTAATGGTGAGTGCACCTCAGTATGTTCAATTGCGCTGTGTTCTAATGCCGCAGAGCGAGTACCTTTATTAGATACCGCAGAGGAGGAACTTGGCCAATCGACATTCTCGGATTGTATTAACAAGGTGGCCCAGGAACCACTTACACCTCTCACCAAGATCCTATTAATTCTAGCTCTCATATTGCTTCTAGTCAGCTCGGCAAGTGTCGAGTTTTTCAAGATATCTTCTCTGAGGTTGACGATCTACAGGTTTTTATTGGCCTCTTTGCCGGGGCTCAGCATAGACTTAGTCTCGACCGCGGTAGTGATCCTGGAGAGACTGTCACTCAGACTTTGACAACGACGGAGTATCATACGCTACCATATACTGAGACGGAGACTTTTACAAGAACAAGGATTTCCACGATGACCCATATTCATTCATCCACGAAAGGTGGAAAAACGGAGACATTTACTACGACTGAAAAGGTCACCAAGACAGTGAGACCAGTACCTATTCCCGGCCCTACTGAAGGCGCAGGAAAGGTCAGGGATACCCTCTTCAAAGGTTTTGCTTACACGTGCTCCAATATGAATATGACAGGATGTATGCATAGGACCACAATGTGTTATATTGGCTGGAGTGATTCTTTCTTCTTTGGACACGACTCAGGATCCCTGCGAGAACTTTTATGAATTTGTTAGTAAGTACAGGATTTCCGTGTTGGTTGATATGATCGGATTGTCCTGATATTTTCGATCAAGATAATGGGTGGTTAAGAGCGCACCCATTGCCTGCGGATAAAAGTAGTTATGGCAATTTTGAAGCATTGGCTCAGCAAAATCAGCAGGTCATACGGCGGATTTTGGAATCTTCAGACAAAATTGCATTAGAATCTAAGGACCCATACGATGAAGAAGTTCTCAAAAAAATCCGGGATATGTACTCTTCCTGTCTCAACGAGTCTTTACTGGATGGTATTGGTGGTGCACCGCTTGAGCACTTTGTTAAGACAATTAGGAAGCTGTTCAGAGGTGAAGGCACTGAAATTGGCCGGCGAGGAAAAAAGAGAAAATCCAAAGGATTGACAGCTGCGCTTGCATTCCTTCACTCGCAAGGTATGATGTATTCATTAAGGGAAGAGCATTACACGTCCTCATCTTTTCCAGGTATCAGTTCATTGTTTTCTTTCGGCATAGAGGGTGACGTTGGAGATGACCCAAACCATATGGTCTTGTGGTTCAGCCAGCCAGACCTTGGCCTTCCTTCCAAGGTTTGTCCTTGTCATATCATGGTCTAAACTCCTGAATCCCTCTTCCGTAGGAATACTATGAGGATGAATCCATCAAGAGGCTGTACCAGACTGTCGTTGAGCGTCTCTTGACCATCCTTGATGATGGTAGTAACATGGAAAAGTTAGAATTCAGACGAAATGACAAGCAAGCCAATTTTCGGATCAAGAAGGAATCTCAGAGAATGTGGCCTCCCTGGCCTTGGCCACCTTGGGATGGTGATGATGACAGTGGTGATGGTGGAGGCGAGGATGAACCTCCCAAACATCGTGATATCCATGGATTAGCTAAAAAAGTTGTTGAGTTTGAAAGTAGGATGGCACGGGCAAGTCTCGATCTGTAAGTCGTCAAAGTAAATTTGACGCGTAAAGTTATCTGAAAACACATTTCTCTAGGGATATTCTACAAGATCCCATTGCGACCTATAATCCCATTCACCTCACCGCTTTGTTTGATGCTCTGCCGGAGGTAGACTTCCCAGCCTATCTTTCAACGTTCACGCCCCGGTTCTCGCAACGTGTCATCTTAACCTATCCTGAGTATGCAACCAACCTTTCTGATATCTTGAAGGACACACCAAACCATGTCGTTGAGTCATATCTCGTGATGCAAGCGGCGCTGGCGTTATCCCCACTCCTTGGTATGAATACTGAGGCATGGCAAGCTCAACGAACACTACTAGAAGCATTGACCGGTATCAAGAAAGGGGCTGTTGGCGACCGCGGAGAGTTCTGTGTTGGCAAAGTGGAAGAGACTCTTGGTTTTGCTGCTGGCAGATTCTTCATCAAACAGACCTTTGGCGGAGATTCTCGAGCAAAAGGGACCAAAATTATAACTGATATTGTCGATGCATTCAAGGTTTCACTTAGAGATATTGACTGGATGGATGTAAAGTCTGCGAATGCAGCTGCAGAGAAGGTGAATGTACCTGTCATCTAGCCCCTCGACTGAAAATGAATAGTATTTTAGGCTGATGCTATTCATGTCAAAGTTGGTTATCCTCTGTCTCCAAATACAGAAGACTCTCAGTCCATCGCTCATTATTATCGTTCGGTTCAAATTGATGAAAGCGACTTTTTCAACAATATGCTGAGTGCTCGGTATAGATTTTTTCGAATAAATGAACTCTGACTGATTTCACACTAGGAAGAGTGAAATATCTAAAGGTTGGCTGAGACTTGAACTGAACAGGGATCCAGAGTCATGGGAAATGTGGCCCTCTATGGTCAACGCATATTTCAATCCTCCGGCTAACGAGGCAAGAAAAGCTTTCATGCAGGTGGACAGCTCAGTCCAATGTTTTTGTAGATTGTTTTCCCAGCTGGTATACTCCAGCCCCCTTTTTTCTACCAAGGATGGTCCGTTATTTTGTTCCAACCTGAACCCTAGACATCATGTTGCTTTAGGCCTGGATATCTCTCTTACGGTGCTTTCGGTCAAGTTGCGGCTCATGAACTGACGGTCTGTCGGATTGTTGGTGTGGCCAGAATCATTGCTCACTTGGAGGAATAGCACGCATTCGATTCTGCTGGGCGCTTGTACAACCAACATGGTAAACTTGAAAAATGGTGGACGGACTCCACGAGCCAAGGCTTCAAGGTTAAACAAGATTGCATCGTCAAACAGTACTCCGGTACGGAATAATTTTCTTCATGAGGCTCTATGATCCTCAGTTGTTCTCTATAGCCTATACTATTGATGATGGGAAAGGAAGGAAGATTCATGTTAATGTGAGCTACAGAATTTCATCTCGAATTATACAGATGTTGAGGATCGATCACAGGGCAATCTGTGAGCTTGATGCAGTTTCTTCTGGTCTTGCTTATTTCTTGAAGCACGTCTGGTGAAAATATTGGAGATACGGGCTTAATACAATCGTTCCGAGCGTGGAAAGCACAATACAATACTTCTGTTGAGGCAGGTGGTGAATACCTGCTGCCTGGTTTGAATTATACTAGGTAGGCCAGAAAGGCAACTAAGATCACTTTCATCGCTAACTTGTTCTTGAGGGAGCAACTATTCTTCATCGCATTTGGGCGCATTTGGGCACGTACGATGAAACCAACTGCAGCTGTGAGTGATTCTTTGAGTTTGAATAGCTAACGGCTGATTCATGTTGTTAAGGTTCAGCGTATCCTGACTGACCCTCACTCCCCGAGCCGTTATCGAGTGGACGGAACCGTTTCAAATATACCAGAATTTGCGAGAGCATTCAATTGCCCCACAAATGCAAAGTTGAACCCTCCTCGCGAAAAGCAATGTATATTTTGGGGCTAGATACAGTGTGCATTTTATTTTGTTTTTTGTTGACTGGACAGTCATCGATATATCTTGAGATTTGATCGTGAGATTTATAGTATTCCCTTGGTACTGGGGACATCGGTGCCTCCCGTTTTCTCAATGGCCTGACGAATCGCCAAGGCGAGGGCTTTGAAAGCAGATTCAGAACTGGGGTGAAAGCAAATGAACTTATGAACTTTAAGCTTGTTGAGGGTTGCCGAACATACCGATGATGATCGTTTTCGCCTCTGAGAACATCAATGTGAAGAGTTACGCCAGACGCCATGGCAAATGAATAGAATATATGGGGTATCATCTCAGTAGAGAGATCACCAATCTTCTCGCGTCGGAGGCCTAGGTCGGTCACACAGTAAGGTCGAGAACAGATGTCAATAACAGCGCGAGAAAGGGCCTGGAAACAAGGCATGAAATGGGCGAGTTGAGACAGATTACATTGATATTAACCTCGTCCAAAGGAGCAAACCCTGTCCCATACCGCCGGATGCCACGGACTTCGCCAAGGGCCTGCTTGAATGCAGTCCCCAGCGCAATAGCACTGTCCTGTGTGTGATCGTTGGACAACTGAGATGGAAATCAAGATGCCTCGACTCATCTGCTGTATGGTGGTCGTCGATCCATAGATCACCCTTGCACTTCATACTCAGAGACAAGCCACCATGTTTGGCCAAGGCAGTGTACATCTTATGAAAATCATGGATTAATACCTGGATCCATGCGAAGAAATCATACATGGTCCAGGAATCCAATTCCGGTAGAAACATCGATCATCTGTTTGACATTTGCGCTGGGAACACAATCCAAATCAATGAAGACCTCAATTTCGGTTTCGCTAGTTTTGCGAGAAATGGTTGCTTGACGAGTAGTCATGAATGGTCGAGGGAAGAGGGCAAAATCGGGGGTGATAGACAACAGAGGAAAATACAAATATTGGAATACCCAGAAACGAGTTTTTTTCTAAATGCTCTTGTCCTGGCTGCCTGCCCGCCTGGTCTTTTTTCGTTCAGCTTGCCTCCCTTCCCTTGGTCATGTTGGCCAGCGAAGATTGATCTTTAGTTTTCTCAGGAGGAACAAATCACCTTCGTCTGTGGAGTCTGGTCGTATCCTTGCTCAAGACAACCTATTTCACCCGTTCTCCAAATCTCCTTTTCCTCCCATACGTGCTAGAGGAGATGCTGTCAAACATCTGGCTCCTTGCCCTATATGTGCCGGCTCTCATACGCATGTTCACGCCCATACCCAAGCACAACCCCGCGCAGTCAAGTATGAGTGTCCAGACTGTGGCTGGCCTACTCATTGTTCAGAAGAACATTGGAAAGAAGACAAAGAGCATAAAAAATATTGTCAACGTCTACGAGAAGCCAATGAAGATGAACACGATCTGCGAAGTGGAAGGAGGATGCATGAGTTCGAGTTGCCGGGTGAGTCTTCCATATTATACCTTTGACTGGATTTTGATCTTTTATGCTCCTCGGAAAAGGTCCTCAGGGATATGAAGAAGCTATTTCCTTCGCAAATTGGGATGTCTTCTGGTACACTCGAGGGTTCAATTCCATGGACACTGAGCGGTCACGTCGACACGCGAGTAAGCTTCTCACTTACCCTATCACGATTGGAAATACCCTACACCAGTACAGCAACTTGACGTTGAAAAACCAACGGCTCACTCCAGAGGGAAGTCGATCTCTCGCAGGTGATTCCTTTCTCCGCGCAGAACTGAAGAAGAGCGCGTGGACTGATCAAATCCGTTAGCGCTCCGAAGCACACTTCACGTCGAGCCAGGTGCACCAGAAACAGAAGAGGCAGCCGTAGGAAAACCTCAAGTGCGCGTTTTCATCCTCGGGGCACGCGCTGAATCATCTCTGCCACCTCATGCATGGGAGCAATTGACCATGCTTTTCCCCTCCACCCACTTTCATCTTTTTTTTATTGGACCCCAGGTTTCGTTGCCGAAGCCTCCAAAGGACGGGATGCCTAAAACATCCACGACTAATCCGGATACATCAAGTAATGCCAATGCACTACATGTCGATGTTGCAGGAAATAAGGAGGTGATGGAGAGAAAACCCGAATATCTACCAAATGTATACGAACCTCCTACCCCCGCACCTATTGCTCGGCTTAAACGCACACGAGACTCACTCCAAAAGTATGGTGTTCCATCATACACTGTTCCTTACACTCCTCAACTCACGATCACGGGAATGCAAACCAATTACGCTGATGTACATGCTCAATTCCAGCACACATTGGATCCCTATAGTGACCTCTTCTTCATGTTTTCTCCTGGATTTGGGTTCCCATCCCCAGAATCTGTAGATGAGACTGGGCAGCCTCTCTTGCAAATTGCCTCCCCAACGGAATGGGGTCCTGTCCTGCCAACGCTTCTCGCAAGCAAATGCACAATTTTCATCACCGGGTTTTCACCCACCGACGTCGAACGCGATGTTCGCTCGCTTTCAGGCGCACCCCAGGTTGCTGGTGAGTTTGAGTGGGTCATCACACCTGGTCCCAATTCCTTTGGGAGTGAAAAATGGGAAATTGCGGATTTTGACCCACGCGTAATGGTTAAAACTAACTGGGGCGTCTGGGCTATTCGTGGAAAGAGTAGGGACATACAGGAACGTTCCTCGATCTTCAAGCTTTTTTCATAGTCTGCTAGAGCATTTACCTATACTTCTAATCAACTTCATCTTCGCCGGATGCGCATGCCATCCCTGGTTCAAGTCGTCAAGTCGTCGAATACCAGTTTTTTTAATCAAGATTGAGTACCAGATAAAATTGCAGAAATCTAAACCAACAGACGGCATAACAACAAGCAATTACAAAATATGATAGATACAAGAATCATTCTATGAGATAGTCGCCATAAATTCTGGCATTTCATGCCTTGACTTGGACGGAGTGAGATTTCTGCCCAATCTTGCTGGGAGGAGGGACATAGGTCTATAGTACATGCTTTAAGTGTTTTAGCATCGAAGCCACGGTAGTCCAACTCACTCTCGCCTTGATGCCTCCGGCCAGAGGTAACCTGGTGGATCCGGACAAGTAGGCATCGACCTCGACAGCAGCGCCACGACCCTCGCTAAAACACGATGAGCGACGACAAGGGGACAAATAAATACACGTACTTGATACCCCAAACGATCAGCGATTGACCCCGTCTGCAGTCACCTGCAGCAAAAACACCCTCAATGTTAGTCCTATATTTCTGGAAAAAAGCCAATCAGTTCGAGTTAAAGATTAAGTGCATGCTGGGTCGTGATACATACCTTTGGAGGCGTCTGAATATTACAGCGAGCATCCTGTTTAATACCAAGTTGCTTGACAACACTGGCCTCAGGGCCTAAGAACCCGAGGGCAAGGAAGACAAGCTGAGCAGGGAAGTATTTTTCTGATCCCGGGACTTCCTCCATTTTCCAGCGACCTCCGCTATCCTTGGTCCACTCAACACGAACTTTATAAGAGACATTAATAGATGTCGTTGATATCGTCGGTGTAAACTATCGCACCAGTATTCAATCCCATGAGATCATTATTTTCGTCAACGACAAAGTCCTTGGTAGAGATACAGTACTCGCGAGGATCTAAAATTCTGTTTGCACGGCCCTAAGTTAAAACCGGCGGAAAGACTCACCGTTACCAAAGTGGGCTGCGACCTCGATATGTCCATAATCGGTACGGAAAATGCTAAGCCAAATCAACATTAATCATGGACATAGAGAAAAAAGAACGCACCGGGGCCATTGTGGCCAAGGATTGTCTCGTCCACGAGCAGTAGGCGGCTTAGGGAGAAGTTCGAAATTCACAACCGACTTGGCGCCATGCCGCATAGCTGTACCGATACAGTCATTACCCGTGTCACCACCACCAATGACTATAACATCTTTGCCCTTCGCAGTGATGTACGAGGCATCCTGCAGTTGTGAATCCAGTAACGATTTCGTATTAAGCTGATACAATATACGATAAGAAACGAAATCAGGCGAAGGGATCAGACCAACCTGGAGGTACTCCATGGCAAAGTGTATACCATTAGCGTCACGATGGGGAATCTTCAAGTCACGCGGCCATGTAGCACCGGTGCAAATAACGACAGCATCGTGCTCGTTGCGGATCTCGTTGATATCTACATCCACACCGACGTGGATATTAGGAACGAACGTCTGGAAGTGGTTCAGGAGTAGTTGAGCTGAGATAGTAAATATACATACGATACCCTCAGCAGTCATAAGATCAACACGTCGTTGTACAATATCTTTATCAAGTTTCATGCTAAATATTTGTCAGAAGAGTTGAAGTATGGAAAGCGTGCGCACTTACTTCGGTATGCCATACATAAGAAGGCCACCCATGCGATCGTTGCGATCGTACACAGCCACTTGATGACCTGCTTTATTCAGCTGGTCCGCACATGCAAGACCAGAAGGACCGGAACCAATAACAGCTACATGTTTTCCGGTCCTAAATGCAGGTGGTTGGGGTACTATCCAGCCCATTTCAAAGCCCTGGAAATGATGATGAAGCACAGTACATGATCCGGATATATAGACCACACCTTATCAATGATAGCACACTCGATGCTCTTGATACCCACAGGTAGCTCGTTGATACCAAGAACACAAGCACCCTCACATGGAGCAGGGCAGACACGACCAGTAAACTCGGGGAAGTTATTGGTCATCAATAAGCGATTGAGTGCATCCTGCCATTGTCCCTTGAAGACAAGATCATTCCACTTAGGGATTATATTAGATATAGGGCAGCCCGTATCGGACTGGCAGAAGGGGACGCCACAATCCATACAGCGGGCAGACTGGTATTTGAGTTCGCTTTCAGTTAAACGCACGGATATTTCTTTCCAGTCCTTAACACGTTTACGAGGAGGACGGTAAGCCTCACCGAGCCGTTTATATTTCATAAAACCACGAGTCTTGTCGAGCTTCTCAAGGCGTTTTTTAGTTGTAGTTTCATCAACAAGTGAATCTTCAACATCAACTAAGGAAGGCTCATGGCGAGATTTCTGCATCTGACCTACAACGCCCTGAGGGTGAGCCTTGTGTGTGAGAATCTCTTCAAGACTTTCAGATGCCAAATCGACCTGGCTGGCGGTTCGTGATGGGACTAGATCAATGACGTTCAAACGCTGCTTCTCTTCCTTCTCGCGAATGGCTTGCTCTTCCAATACTCGCTTGTAATCCAGCGGCATTACCCTCACAAAGAGTGGAAGGAGGTGGTGGAAGTCATGAAGAACACGGTCAGCAATCTCGGATTGCGTATAGTGACGATGATCCTCAATCAAGCCACGTAATGCGGCGATCTCTCGAGGATCGGTGACATGTCCTAGTTCGACCATTTCTTTGTTGACTTTGGAAGCAAATGTATGAGCAGTGTCGAGGACGTATGCAATACCACCACTCATGCCAGCGGCAAAATTACGACCAGTAGAGCCCAGGATGACGACTCGACCGCCAGTCATGTACTCACAGCCGTGATCACCACAGCCCTCAACGACGGCGTTAGCGCCTGAGTTCCGGACTGCGAAACGCTCAGCTGCAATGCCACGAATAAAAGCCTCTCCATAGGTGGCACCATACAAACAAACATTTCCGATGATAATATTCTCTTCAGCCTTGAACGTTGATTGTTTGGGAGGGTATACAACAAGCCTTCCACCAGACAAACCCTTTCCAACATAGTCATTGGCATCACCCTCTAACTCGATGGTGATCCCAGGGGCAAGGAAAGCACCGCAAGATTGCCCAGCTGAGCCTCGCATACGAATATGGATAGTATCTTTTGGAAGTCCTTCCTCGCCGTACGATTTGGACACACGGTACGAGAGAGACGTTCCAAGGGCACGATCTGTATTGGTGACATCACACTCAATGTGGACAGGTAATCCCTTAGTAAGAGCGGGTTCAGCCTCGTCGATAAACTTGTTGTCGAGACGAATGTAGAGCTTATGATCTTGTTGACGGATACGATAAGTAGCAGCACCTGGACGCATCTGCCAAGCAGGTTTAAGGATAGCGGAGAGATCGAGATGTGCAGTTTTAGGAGTGCGTAACAGTTCGTTCACCTTGAGCATATCGGCCCGACCAACCATCTCATTGATTGTACGGAAGCCGAGCTTCGCCATGATGCCACGAAGCTCCTCAGCTAGGTAATAGAAAAAGTTGATGACTTGTTCGGGTTGACCTGCAAACTTGGCCCGAAGTTGAGGATCTTGAGTAGCAATACCAACAGGGCAGGTGTTGACTGGAACAAAGAACATGAGACATCAGATGATAATGGAAAGCCTACAAGCTTACGATGACACTTCCTCATCATGATACAACCCATGGCAATTAATGGCGTCGTCGCAAAACCCCATTCCTCTGCACCGAGTAAGCAAGCAATAGCGATGTCCCTACCTGTCCTAATCTGACCGTCAGTCTGAACAGTGACTCGCCCACGTAGATCGTTTAGAACAAGGGTCTGATGTGTCTCGGCCAGGCCGAGTTCCCATGGCAGACCAGCATATTTGATCCCAGTCCAACGAGAGGCACCAGTACCTCCATCATGGGCAGATATAAGTATATGATCTGCCTTTGCTTTGGCAACACCGCTAGCAACAATACCAACTCCGACCTCAGATACAAGTTTGACGGAAATGCGAGAGCGAGGATTTGAGCATTTCAGATCATAGATGAGTTGTTTAAGGTCCTCGATAGAATAGATATCGTGGTGAGGGGGAGGAGAAATGAGACCAACACCGGCAGTGGAATGGCGGGTACGAGCGATGGAGACAGAAACCTTGTGACCTGGGAGCTCGCCACCTTCACCTGGTTTAGCACCTTGTGCCATCTTTATTTGTAGCTCGTCGGCGTCAGCGAGATAATTAGAAGTAACACCGAAACGACCGGACGCAATCTGTTTGATAGCAGAGCGCATGGTATCACCATTAGGAAAAACTTGAGAGCGTTCGGCATCTTCACCACCCTCACCAGTATTGGATTTTCCACCAAGGCGATTCATGGCAATGGCAAGCGTAGAGTGAGCTTCCATGGAGATGGAGCCATAAGACATGGCACCCGTGACAAAGCGACGGACAATTTCATTCCAAGGCTCAACCTGCTCAATGGGAATAGGAGTTGCATTTTCATAGCGGAACTCGAGTAAACCACGTAGATGTACTCTCTTAGTCTGTTCATTCGCATTTTGGGAGTAAGAATCGTAGGCTGATTGATTCTTCTCACGAACAGCGTCTTGAAGGTTGGCGAGGCCAGAGGGGTCGTTGATGTGAGCCTCACCGCCATCACGCCAATGATATTCACCTGACTCTGGCATACCCGGCGGCAGAACAGTTTCACGGCTAGGCCATCCACGTTCGTGTAGTTCAAAGGTATCCATGGCCAGTAGATCGAATGTGGCTCCCTGAATGCGACTTGCCGAACCGACAAAGCATTTCTCGACAACTTCATTGTGCAAACCCAAAATCTCAAAAATTTGAGCTCCTTTATAGGATTGCAGAGTAGAAATACCCATTTTTGACATGACTTTGAGGATACCGTTGTCTACAGATTTGCGGTAATTGTCAAGGAGCTTTTCCACAGGAACATCAGACTTGATGCTAGGTTCAAAAAATCAATACGTCAATCACCACAACTAGATATCATATACGTACAGTCCTTCACGAGCAACTTTGTGGATGGTCTCCATCAAGAGCCAAGGACAAATAGCATCGGCCCCGTACCCGACAAGGACACAAAGGTGGTGGACCTCGCGGGCTTCAGCAGTTTCGACCATTAGAGCAACCTTGGCACGTTTCTTTTGGGATGTAAGATGGTGGTGAACCCCACTACAAGCTATCAAGCTCGATAATGGCACACAGTCTGGTCCGGTAGCTCGATCACTGAGAACAATAACTTTGACACCATCCTCAATAGCTTGAGTTGCTTCGCTACAAACGCGCTCCAAGGCAAGCTGATAGCCAGGAAGACCCTCAGCCTTAGGGAAGGTGATATCAATTGTACGAGAAGGCCATGTGGTGTATGCCAATTTCAAGTTCTTCATGGCATTCATTTCTTCAATAGAAATGACAGGAGATGGCAGAAGAATACGATGGCATTGCTCCGGCTTCATATCGAGCAAGTTGCCCTCCGGACCAACATAAGCTTCGAGAGACATGACAATACTTTCACGGATAGGATCAATGGGGGGATTGGTGACCTGTGCGAATAGTTGGCGGAAGTAATCGTAGATGAGACGGGATTGGGTGGCCATGCAAGCCAGTGGAGCATCATTTCCCATGGACCCAAGAGCCTCTTTCCCGTCGTTCACCATAGGAAGCAAA
>Ga0153955_100243_pt1 | contig 34990 bp, 44 predicted proteins | sample TSFL039MetaG_FD_104744 | JGI IMG/M metagenome (GOLD analysis project Ga0153955, IMG submission 104744) | Attine ant fungus gardens microbial communities from Florida, USA - TSFL039 MetaG | ecosystem: Host-associated > Fungi > Mycelium > Unclassified | place: USA: Florida, Wekiwa Springs...
CTGGATTGTGTACACTACTTATACATGTCTGATTATTTGTCCTTGTTTACTGATCCGACTATATTACATAATTAAAAGAAAAGAAAAAGAAAATAAAATAAATATTGACTTAGAGATGAGAGGCGATTCATGACAGTACCTTCCTGGTAACTCTCTTCTAAACATTATATTATCTTCTTTTTCCTCTTGTTATCTTACTTCTTCTTCTTCTCTACAGTATTCCTTTTCAAATTCCTTAATCAACTCCATTGCATTTTTCAAATTCTCTCTGCTCTTCCAAGTATTCTCCTTAGCCATGCATCCTTTTCATCATACTAGGCACTTATCTCTTCCTCATACTTTCCTCTTATTTATTATTTTCTCTACTTTCCATTCTTCTTCTCCCTCAATCACCACTGGTTGTGGTGTCTCTTTTTTTTGTCCTTCTACTTGCGACTTATACTTTTATACTCTACTGACATTAACTACTGGATGTATTTTAACCATTCTTGGCAATTCCAATTCTATTGTGTTGCTAGAAATAATTGCCTTCACTTTATAAGGTCCTACAAAGTGTTCAGTAAACTTTTTTATGTGTCTTCTAGCCATCTGGTACTTCAAGTCTTTAGTGCTGAGTAGCACTAAGTCGCCTACTTTATACTCCTCCACTTCCCCTCTCTCTCTGTCTGCATACTGCTTCATGTTTTTCTGTGCCTTTTGCAGTACTATTTTAGCTTTCTTCTGCACATTCCTCATTTTTTCTGCAAACTTTTCTGCCTTTTTATATTTCCTCTTCTTTCTTATCTTGAATCCTATTCTTGGATCTTGTCCATTATTTGCCTTAAAGGGTAACACCTTAGTTCCTGTATGTACCTTATTGTTGTAGGCAAATTCAGCTGTACCCAGCCATTTTGGCTACTGCTCTTGTCGATGATCTATGAACATACAGAGGTACTGTTCCAACTCCTGGTTCATTCATTCTGTCTGGCCATCTGTCTATAGGTGGAATGCTGTAAACAGTTTCATCTCGATCCCTAACATGGGATTCAGCTCTCTTATGATACCTGCCACAAACTGTGGTCCTCTATCAGAAATAATACTATCTGGTAGTCTGTGTAGCTTCCAAATGTTATCTCTAAACAATCATGCTAATCCTTCTGTGCTTGTTCTCTCTATAGTAGGTATAAAATATGCCATTTTTGTAAATCTGTCTATCACTACTAAGATTGAATCATATCCTTGAGCCAAGGTCAACTTTGTAATGAAGTCTGTACTAATGTGGGTCTAAGCTTTTTCTGGAATTGAATTTGGCATTAGCTTTTCTGCCAGTGGTTATGTTTGGTTCTTATTACATTGACAAGCATCGCATTCTTCTATATATTCTTTCACTTTCCTAGTGACCCCTAGCCACCAGAAATTCCTCGTTACCAATTCAGCCATTTTCTACTACCCTCTGTGTTCTCCCACAGGTATATCATGATGTAGTCTGATTACTTCCACTCTCAACTTCTTATCTTTAGAGATGTACACCTTTCCTTCCTTTAATATCAGCCTGTCTTCTTAATGCCATTCTTCATCTCTTAGTATTTTCACCTCTGCTTGTTTCATCTCTTCCACTGCTTTTACTACCTCATCATCTTTCGCTTCACATTTTCTTACTTTATCTAGTAAGTCCACTCCTTCTATGATTACTTTCACTACTCTTATCCTCTTCACTTCTAGCCACTCTTTCTTTACCAATATCTACTCCTTGTTATCCTTATCCACCCCAACTTCCCAATCTGGTCTTCTACTCAACCTGTCTTCTTTTCCCATCTTACTTCCAGAAATGTGTTTCAATACAAAGTCAAACCTAGACAAATATAAAGCCTATTGCACTTGTCAACGATTTAGCTTTTGATTGCTCATAAAATATTCCAGATTCTTATGATCCATCCACACTTTGAATTGACTTCTTGTTTCTTCCAGGAAGTGTCTCCATGCCTCCAAGCATCATATCACTGCCAGCATCTCCTTGTCATGTATTTTGTAATTTTGTTCTGTTTCATTTAATGACTTAGAAATATAGGTCACTAGTCTCCACATGTTGTCTTTGCATTTAATCAACAATACTCCTCCTATTGCAAAATCAGAGGCATCAGCCTCTACCCTGTATTCTTTACCTATGTCAGGTGCTACTAGTAGAGGTTGGCTTGTGAAGACTGTTTTTAACTGCTTAACTCCCCATTTCCACTTTTTTTCCTTTCTCATCAGATTATTCAAGGATTGGGCTATCTTGGCAAAGTGTAAGGAACGGTCACCCAAGTAACTCAGGTAGGCAGATCCCAACTCTAAGTCGAGTAGACAAAGAGAACTCGTTAGAGTTCCCGCTGGATTTGAGTACACTACTTATATCTATTCTACTTGGTCTGTGCACTACTTTCCCATGGTGACCATGTGACATCAATGTGACATGTCATGTGACCTCTCATGTGACTTCCCTGATTATGTAAGTCCATTCTAAAAATAGAAAAGTAAAAATACAAAAGAAAAGTTCTCATGTCACGATTCATGACACAAAGTCCTTTACAAATTATCTATAGTAATTGGTGAGACCCAGGAATTTTCTAACATCTCTGACTGTCTTAGATATGGGCCAGTTTAGCACTCCTGTCATAAACTGCCAAAATTTCCCTAAGTTATTATTTATTATTCTTTTTATTTTCATTTTGAATTAATTATGTAATAAATCTCAGATCAGTAAATATGTACAAATATGTGAACATGTATAAGTAGTGTACGAAAACTAGCGAGGACTCTAACAAGTTTTCTTTGTTTACTTAGACATAGAGTGTGATTCTGGTTAGAGTTACACACCTGAGCTAAGAACCATTACACTAGAACTTGTTTATCACTACTAGCTCCTGACCTCCTCGGTCCCAAGAAAACTAACTCTCATCACTCTCTCAGTGTGTGATCAACTCCAATCACTCCCAACCTCCTCATAGCCAGGCCACAGGCTTAAGTGGACTGACTGGGAAGTTTAGACCCCAGAGGTGGATAAGATAGGACCAAGCTCAGGCCCTACCTTGAGACCAGACCTAACAATTGAGCAGGCTTGGTAGTTTACTTGTACAATTTTTGTCTTATCAACTTTGTGCTACTGGTCCATTGTAATCAGTCTATGCAGAAGAGTAGTAGTCGCTCCTTAAGAGGCTACTTAGAGTAGGGATCTTCTCTGTGAAGTGATAGTCTACCCTAGCATTAGGGCAGTAGTCAGTATGGTAGTAGGCACCTGGCTGGGTGAAGATCTTGCATGTCATGAATCGCCTTCCATCTCTAAGTCAATATTTATTTTCTTTTTCTTTTTCTTTTCTTTTAATTATGTAATATAGTCGGATCAGTAAATAAGGACACACAATCGGACATGTATAAGTAGTGTACACAATTTAGCGAGGACTCTAACGAGTTCTCTTTGTCAAACTCCGATAAAGAGTGGGATTAAGGTTAAGGTTACCCAACTGCAACTGAGATCCTTACATTGCACCCCAGCAGACATAAAAGTGAGACAGAAGAAGAACATGACAAGTCTCTCAAAATACATAAATCCTTTTTCTTACAATAACAACAAATTCACCCTTCTAAATACAATACGCTATATCTTTAGAGGTGTATAACCAACTCATGAGCAATATGCTCAATCAAAGACAGGCCCTTGCCAAACTAAGGGCAGAGTTAGAAGGCAGAGAAGGAAGACTCTGTAGGAAGTGTGGTGATTTCGGGCATCTCATCTGGAAATGTAAGAGAGGAGAGGAGAGGAAGAGAATAATGATGGTGGGGAATAAGTTTGAGGTATTGAGGAGTTGGGTGATGCAATGTGGAGTTAGAGAGGTGAGAAGGCAAGAGGTGGTGGAGAATGTGGTAAAGTGTTTTGGATGTGGAAAAGAAGGGCACAAAAAGTGGGAATGCCCAGAAAAGAAGAAAAGAAGAAAGGAAGAAGCGGCACTACTGCGAAAGGTATGGGAGAAGGTAAAAGAGCACAGTGGAGTGAGAGGGCTACCCCCAAGAGGAGCAGTGATGTGTATAGAGGGGTGGACGACATCCAGAGAAGTGGTATCATTTGTGGAGTGTAGGGGATGTAGTTATAAAGGAATGAAAACAGAAGAAAATCGGGGACAGGGGTTCTTAGAAAAGGCACAGCTGTGCAATATGTGGTGTGGAGGATGCAAGGAAGCCTGGAATTGGAGAGACAGAGAAGCAGAGGAAGGAAAAGCAGAGAAAGTAAGGTGTAGTGCATATAGAGGAAAAGATGCGGTAGTAGGAGGAGGAGTGGAGAGAAATGAGAAGGGAGAAGTATTTTGTCTACCATATAGGATGGGAAAGAAGATACCGTGGTGGAATTGGGGAGGAAAGGTAGAATGGACAGTGCCTAGGGCCCAGAAGGGGAGGGCTGGAATCACTGATCTGGGAAGAGTAGCAGGAACTGTCAATCAAAAGGCAGTGCACAAAGGGAAAGTAAGAGAAGTGAGGCAAACATTTAAGCCTCTAAGAGAAGTGTGGATGAACGTGGGGATAGAAAAGATAGACACACATGAGGGGAGAACGGTGAAAGCATTGCTCGACAGTGGAGCAACAGAAATGTTTATGAGCAAAAGCCTAGCTCAAAAGGAAGGGTACAGGTTGATCAAGCTGGATTGACTGTTACAAGTGAGAAATGTAGATGGCACCAGAAACAGTAGAGATGCAATTACGCATGAAGTAGAAGTAAACATGTTCTACAAGGAACATGTAGAAAGAGTTAGAATGGATGTGTGCGAGTTGGGGAAGATAGATGTAATTTTGGGCATGCTGTGGTTGGTAGCTCATAACCTAGAGATAGACTGGGAAAAGAGAGAGGTTAGAATGATGAGATGTCTACCACTGTGTGGAAAAGCAATGAAGATAAAAGGGAAGAAAGAGATAAGAGAGGATGAGAAGAAGATTGTTAGATGAGCTGTAGATGAGAAAAAAGATTGGGGAAGAGAAGAGGAGATAGAGGCGGATCATAGAAAGGTAGAGGAAATGGTACCCAAAAGGTTCCATAGGTGGTTGAAGATGTTTGGGAAGGTGGAGTCCAAAAGAATGCTAGTTAGAAAGGTATGGGATCATGCAATAGATCTCAATGACAACTTCAAAGTGAGCAAAGCAAGAGTGTATCCTCTCTCTAGAAACAAAAAGGAGGAGGTACAGAAATTCGTCGACAAGCATTTAAAGAAGGGATACATTAGATCTTCTAAATCGCCTCAGACATCACTGGTGTTTTTTGTGGGCAAGAAAGTATTAGATTGGCAAACTTGCAACAATGCTATCTTTGGTACTAAGTCTTTTTTGGACACTTTCCCTATTGTTCTCATTAGTGCCATTAATCATCTGGCAAATTTAGATACTATTCTACATTCTTTATGAACATTAACAGCTACTAGTTTCATATATATAAGTACTATGTAGCATGATGTACACTTTAGTTCTTGTGTCACTTCGAGTGCTGAAGTTAACCTTATAGAAAGATGGGGGAAAGTGCATGGTTATGGACTACAGGAAACTCAACAAGCAGATGGTCAAGAATAATTACCCTCTGCTATTAATTACAGACTTAGTAGATTTTATGGGCAACAAAAGGATCTTTACTAAAATGGATCTCTGGTGGGGATATAATAATGTGTGAATCAAAGAGGAAGACGAATGGAAGGCAGCCTTTACTACTCATGTAAGGTCATATGAACTGGTAGTGATGTTCTTTGGGATGACAAATTTGCCTGCCACATTTCAGAGCATGATGAATGAAATTCTGAGAGATATGATAAATGAAGGGAAGGTGGCAGTATTTGTGAATGACATATTAGTAGGAACAGAGACAGAGGAGAGGCACAATGAAATAGTGGAAGAAGTGTTGAAGAGATTAGAGGAAAATGATCTATACATAAAACCAGAGAAATGTGCTTGGAAGGTGCAAAAGGTGGGCTTCCTGGGAGTAGTAATGGGTTAAGGAAAAATTGAGATGGAGGAGGATAAGGTAGTAGGAGTGGTGGACTGGCCGATACCGAAAACGGTCAAGGATGTTAGAAAGTTTCTGGGTCTTACCAATTACTATAGGCAATTTGTGAAGGACTTTGCCAAAATAGCCCAACCCTTGAACAATTTAATGAGGAAGGAAGAGAAGTAGAAGTGGGGAGATGAGCAGCAGAAAGCTTTCAAGCAGTTGAAAACGGTCTTTATGAACTGGCCTCTATTAGTTGCACCAGACTTAGATAAGGAGTTTAGAGTAGAGGCGGATGCCTCTAATTTTGCAACAGGAGGAGTGTTGTCTATTAAATGTGAGGACAACAAGTGGAGACCAGTCATCTACATCTCTAAGTCATTAAATGAAACAGAGCAAAACTACAAAATACATGACAAAGAAATGTTAGCAGTAATATGATGCTTGGAGATGTGGAGACATTTCCTGGAAGAAACAAGAAGTAAATTTGAAGTATGGACGGATCATAAGAATCTGGAATACTTCATGAGCAATCAAAAATTAAATCATTGACAAGCACGATGGGCTCTATATTTGTCCAGATTTGACTTCATATTGAAACACATCTCGGGGAGTAAAATGGGTAAAGCAGATAGATTGAGTAGAAGACCAGATTGGGAAATTGGAGTGGAAAAGGATAACAAGGAGCAGATGCTGATAAAGAAAGAGTGGTTGGAGATGAAGAGGATTAGAATAATGGAAGTAGTTATAGAAGGAGTGGACTTACTAGATAAAGTAAGGAAGTGTGAAGCAAGAGATGACAAAGTGGTAAAAGTGGTGGAAGAAATAAAACATGCAGGAGTGAAGATATTGAAAGATGAGGAGTGGCATCAAGAGGACAGTTTGATGTTAAAAGAGGGGAAAGTATACATCCCCAAAGATGAAAGGTTGAGAGTGGAAGTAATCAGGCTACATCATGATACGCCTGTAGGAGGACATGGAGGGCAGTGGAAAATGGCAGAACTGGTAACGAGGCACTTCTGGTGGCCAGGAGTTACTAGAGAGATGAAACAATATGTAAAAGGGTACAATGCATGCCAGAGGAACAAGAATTGAATACAACCACCAGCAGGAAAATTAATGCCGAATTTGATTCCAGAGAAAGCATAGACTTATATCAGTGCAGACTTCATTATGAAATTACCTTTAGCACAAGGATACAACGCAATATTAGTAGTGGTAGATAGGCTCACAAAGATGGCATATTTTATAGCTACTACAGAATGGATGAGCACAGAAGGACTTGCATGATTATTCAGAGATAATATTTGGAAATTACATGGATTACCAGATAGTATAATCTCAGATAGAGGGCCACAGTTCGTGGCAGAGATCATGAGGGAATTGAATAGGATATTGGGGATTGAAACAAAACTGTCTACAGCATTTCATCCACAAACAGATGGTTAGATAGAAAGGATGAACTAGGAGTTGGAACAATACCTCTGAATGTTTATAGACCATCGACAAGAGCAGTGGCCAGAATGGCTGGGTACGGTAGAATTTGCTTACAACAATAAGGTACACACAGGAACTAAAGTGTCACCCTTCAAAGCAAATAATGGGCAAGATCCAAGGATAGGATTTGAGATGAGAAAGAAGGGGAAATATGAAGGAGCAAAAAAGTTTGTGGAGAGGATGAGAAAGGTACAAGAGGAAGCAAAAGCAGCGCTATAGAAAGTGCAAGAGGATATGAAAAGATATGCAGATAGAGAGAGAGGAGAAGTAGAAGAATACAGGGTCAGTGACTTAGTGCTACTCAGTACTAAAGATCTAAAATACCAGATGGTTGGAAGATGAATGGAGAAATTTACTGAACGCTTTGTAGGACCATACAGAGTAAAGGCAATCATTTTCAATAATGCAATAGAATTAGATTTGCCTAGTACAGTTAGAATACATCCTGTAGTTAATGTCAGCTGAATAAGATGGTATAAGTCGCAAGTGAAGGGCCAAAGAAAAGAAGTGCCACAACCTGTGGTAATAGAAGAGGAAGAAGAATGGGGAGTGGAAATGATTATGAACAAAAGGAAGGTGCGAGGAAGAGACATATACCTAGTATGATGGAAAGGCTACATGGCCGAGAAGGATACTTAGGAAAGTAGGGAGAATTTGAAGAATGTGATGGAGTTAGTCAAAGAATTCGAGAAGGAATATCAAAGGGAAGAAGAAAAAGAAGTACAATGACAAGAAGGTGAAGAAAACAGGAAGGTATTTAGTAGAGAACTGCCTGGAAGATACACAGTGAAGTTACTATATGGATGGGGAAACAAAAAGTATGATCGGGAGTACTGGAAGAAGATGGAGGAAAACTGGAGACAATGGAAAAGGAATCCATTCTCCAGGTATAGTAGAAATCTGTTCTTGAAAAGAATGGAAGAAGAAAAGGACAAGTACAAGGGAGGGAAGATAGAAGAATAGGACAAAAAAGAGGACAAAAAAGATCAATGGAAGATAGAAGAAGATAGAAAGTATCTGAAGGAGTTGGAGGATGAAAACCAAGATATGGACGACCTAAGGGACCTATATGATGAGCTGTAAAAGAAGTCCTCGGGACAAGGACCCTTGAGAAGGGGGTGGTGTCATGAACTACCAAAATTCTCCTAAGTCATTATTTATTATTCTTTTCATTTTCATTTTGAATTAATTATGTAATAAATCTTGGATCAGTAAATATGTACAAATATGCAAACATGTATAAGTAGTGTATGAAAACTAGTGAGGACTCTAATGAGTTCTTTTTGTCTACTTGGACATAGAGTGTGATTCTGGTTAGGGTTACACATGATATGATGTGTGCCAACAAAATAAAAATCGTATGCAAGCACTTGCAGGAAAGCTAATGCCGAATTCAATACCAGAAAAACTATGAAGTCATATATCAGCAGATTTCATTACGAAACTACCATTGGCCTAAGGATATGATTTGATTTTGGTAGTAGTAGATAGGTTAACAAAGATGGCACATTTTATACCTACTACAGAAAAGACAACAGCAGAAGGACTAGCTAGATTATTCAGGAATAATGTCTGGAAGCTATACGGCTTGCCAGAAAGTATTATTTCTAATAGAGGGCCGTAGTTCGCAGCAGGAGTGATGAGGGAGTTAAATGCAATGCTGGACATTGATAGTAAATTGTCAACAGCGTTCCATCCACAAACTGACAGACAAACTGAAAGGATGAATCAAAAACTAGAACAGTACTTAAGAATGTTCATAGATCATCGCCAGGAACAGTGGCCAGAATGGTTAGGAACAGCAGAGTTTGCTTACAACAATAAGGTGCAGTGTAATGACAAGGTAGTCATGATGACTATCTTATCACACTCAATGTTAGAGATAAATGAAGAGAACTCAATGGAGTCTCTTGGTGGATTGTGCTATCTACTTATATACAATTTTTATTTGTCTATGTATATGCTTAAGTAACTACCAAACTTTCCAGAAGGTTCCATCATGTGACCAAGTCATGTGACCCCTTCTTATCTTATCTTATTCTTTTTTCTATAATTAGAGTCTTTTGTCTAGTCCATCTAAGAATAACTCTCATTCTTCCTATCCCTCTATCTGTACTATTTTTGGCTCAAACAAGTGATTTATGATATGTAGACAAGTATGAAAGTGTCGCTCTTTAAAGCAAATAATGGACGAGATCCTCGTATGGGATTTGAACTCAGAAAGAAAGGAAAGTTTGAGAAGGCGAGCAAATTTGTGGAAAGGATGTAGAAAATACAAGAAGAGGCTAAGGCAGTGCTAGAGAAAGCACAAGAAGACATGAAAAAGTATGCAGATAGGTATAAGGGAGAGGCAGAAGAATATTGAGTGGGAGATCTAGTACTACTCAGTACCAAGGATCTCAAATACCAAATGGTAGAAAGGAGAACGGAGAAACTTATAGAGAGGTTTGTTGGACCTTATAGAGTCAAGTCAATAGTTTCGACAAACACATTAGAATTAGAACTACCTAGCATAGTAAAGATACATCCAGTAGTTAACGTAAGTAGAGTACAAAGATATACAGGACAGGTGAAGGGACAAAGAAAAGAAATGCCACAACCGGTAGTAATAGAAGAGGAAGAAAGATGGGAGGTAAAGAAAATAATGAATAAGAGACAAGTATGGGGGAGAGATAAGTACCTGGTATGATGGAAGGGGTGTACGGCAGAGGAAAACACTTGGGAGAGTAAGGAAAATCTTAAAAACCCAAGTAATCTAGTAGAAGAGTTTGAAAAGGAATATGGAAGAAAAGAAGAGGAAGAAACAAGGTGGCAAGAAACAGAGGAAAATAAAAGGGTGTTTAGCAGGGGGTTGCCAGGGAAGTATACGGCAAAGATACTGTATGGGTGGGGGGAGAAGAAGTACGAGCAGGAATATTAGAAAAGATTGGAAGAAAATTAGTGGTGATGGAAAAGGAACCCATTCGCAAAAGTGAGCCACAATCCATTCTTATGGATGAAACAAGAAGAGGATGAGATGGGGAACATTGGTGATTGGGACAGTGAGCTGTAAAAAGGTCCTCGGGATGAGGAAGCTTGAGAGGGGGGTGGTATAATAAAATAGTAGGCAAGCTAGAACATCTACAGTGGCAGAATATTTTATTTCTTTATCATTTTCTTTTATTATGTAATAGTTTGAAGTGCACAGGACATCATGACTCAAAAGGAGTCTGTGAGATAATTCAAGTAGACAAATACTAGTAAATACTGATTCATGTATAAGTAGCTAGACTGTCATGAACCGCTAAATTCCCCTAAGGCAATATTTATTTTCTTTTTCTTTTCTTTTCTTTTAATTAGGTAATATAGTCGGATCAGTAAGCAAGGACAAATAATTAAACGTGTATAAGTAGTGTATGCAATCCAGTGAGGACTCTAATGAGTTCTCTTTGTCAATCTCTGATAAAGAGAGGGTTAAGGGTTAGGGTTACTCAACCGTGATCCAAGGCCTTATACTAGAACTCATTTTCACATCTAGCTCCTAATTGCCTCGGTTCCGAGCAAACTTAAACTCTCATTGCTCCCTCGGTGGGTGATCAACTCAGATCATTCCCAACTTCCTGATAGCTGGGTCCCAAGCTTAAGGGCACTTGTTAGTCAGTTAGGAACTAATGGTGGCAGTGCAGTACCAAGCTTGGGTACTGTATCTAAGACCTGACCTCACAATCAAGTGGTGCTCGTTAGTGTACTTGTACTCTTCTTCACTTTATATACTTCATACTACTGGTCCATTGTGATCAGTCTACACAAAGGAATATCGCCACATCCTTAAGAAGGCGATTAGAGTAGGGATCTCCTCCTTGGAGTGATAGCCAAAGTACTATTAGGGCAGTAGTCAGTAAGACAGTAGGCACCTGGCTGGGAGAAGACTTGTGCACCCCAGCAGACGTACTGTGAGCCCTTTGAAGAAGAAGATGCACCCTTAACAATATATATTTTTCCTTTTTCAAACAAAACCCTATCATCCATCCAGAACATAACGCAATATCTCTGGAACAATACAACCAACTCATGAGCGATATGCTCAACCAAAGGTGCGCCCTCGCCAAGCTAAGGGTAGAACTAGAAGGCAGAGATGGAAGAATCTGCAGGAGATGTGGAAGGTTTGGGCACCTCGCCCGGAAGTGTAGAGGTGGAGAAGAGCAGAAGAAGGAGAAGGCAGCAACAAATAGGTTTGAAGCTTTGAGGAGTCGAGTGATGCAGTGTGGAGTCAGAGAGGTGAGAAGGCAAGAAGTAGTGGGGAACGTGGTGAAATGCTTCAAATGCGGGAAGGAAGGACATAAGAAGTGGGAATGTCCTAGAAAGAAAGAGAGGAGAGAGAGGGAAGAGGTAGCACCTCCAAAGGAGGTCTGGGAGAAGGTAAAATTGCATGCTGGTGCAAAAAGACTATCTCCATGAGGAGCCAAGATGAGCATGGAAGGATGGGTAACAGGAAGAGAAGTGGTGACCTTTGTGGAATGTCGTGGATGTGACTACAAGGGCACCAAAACTCAGGAGAACCAGGGACAAGGGTTCCTGAGTAAAAGGCAACTGTTACACATGTAGTGCGAAGGTTGCAGAGAGGCAAAGGAGTGGAGAGAGAGAGAAGCGCAAAGTGGGAGAGCAGAAAGAGTGGTGTGTAGTGCATATAATGTGAGAGATGTAGTGAAAGAAGGAGTAAAGAGAAATGAGAAAGGGAAGATTTTCTGTCCACCATGTAGGACAGGAAAGAAAACGCCGTGGTGGAATTGGGGTGGAGAAGTGGAATGGACAGTGCCTAGGGCCCAGAAGGGGAGGGCTGGAATTACTGGTCCAAGGAGAGTGACAGAAACTGTCAATCAGAAGGCAGTGCAAAAAGAGGAAACGAGAGAAGTGAGACAAATGTTTAAGCCTCTAAGAGAAGTGTGGATGAAGGTGGGTATTGAAAAGGTAGCTACTCACAAAGGAAGGACAGTGAGAGCGTTGCTCGATTGCGGAGCAATGGGCTTATTCATAAGCAAAGGATTGGCTCAAAAAGGAGGATACAAGTTGATAAAGTTGGACCGACCTCTGCAAGTAAGAAATGTGGACGGCACCAAGAATAGTGGAGGTGCAATCACACATGAGGTAGAGGTTAATATGTTCTACAAAGGACATATAGAGAGAGTTTGAATGGATGTCTATGAACTAGGGAAAACAGACGTAATTTTGGGTATGCCATAGTTGGCAGCTCATAATCCAGAAATAGATTAGGAGAAAGGAGAAGTAAGAATGACGAGATGTCCACCATTGTGTGGAAAAGTAGTAAGGATAAAGGGGAAGAAAGAGACAAGAGAAGACGAGAAGAAAATTGTAAGATGGGCAGTGGATGAGAAGGAAGATTGGGGAAGAGAGGAGGAAATGGAGGCGGATCATAGGAAGGTGAAGGAAATGGTACCCAAGAGGTTCCATAAGTGGTTGAAAGTGTTTGGGAAGGTGGAGTCAGAAAGAATGCCGGTTAGAAAGGCATGGGATCATGCGATAGACCTCAATGATGATTTCAAAGCAAGCAAAGCAAGAGTGTATCCTCTCTCCAGAAACGAAAAGAAAGAAGTGCAGAAATTTGTCGACGAGCATTTAATAAAGGGTTACATCAGACCTTCAAAATCGCCCCAGACATCACCGGTGTTCTTTGTGGGCAAGAAAGATGGGGGAAAACACATGGTTATGGACTACAGGAGACTCAATAAGCAGACAGTTAAGAACAATTACCCTCTGCCATTAATTACAGATCTAGTAGATTCTATGGGCAACAAAAGAATATTTACTAAGATGGATCTCTGGTGGGGCTACAACAATGTGAGGATTAAGGAAGGAGATGAGTAGAAGGCGGCATTCACTACTCATGTGGGGTCATATGAACCAGTGGTGATGTTTTTTGGAATGACAAATTCACCTGCCACATTCCAAGGCATGATGAATGAAATTCTAAGAGATATGATCAATGAGGGAAAAGTGGCGGCATTTGTAGATGATGTATTAATAGGAACAGAGATGGAGGAGGGACATGACGAGTTGGTAGAAGAAGTGCTGAGGAGGTTAGAGGAAAACAACCTATATGTGAAGCCAGAAAAATATACCTGGAAGGTGCAGAAGGTGAATTTCCTGGGAGTAGTAATGGGACAGGGGAAGATTGAGATAGAAGAGGATAAGGTGGTGGGAGTGCTAAACTGGCCCACACCTAAAATAGTCAGAGATGTGAGGAAGTTCTTGGGTCTAGCAAACTACTATAGGAGATTTGTGAAGGACTTCGCAAAACTGGCTAGACCCTTGAATAATCTGATGAGAAAGAAAGAGAAATGGAGGTGGGGAGATGAACAGCAGAAAGCTTTTGAGCAGTTGAAAACAGTCTTCACAAATCGACCTCTATTAGTTGCACCAGACCTAGATAAAGAGTTTAGAGTGGAGGCGGATGCCTCTAACTTTGCAACAGGAGGAGTGTTGTCAATCAAATGTGAAGATAACAAGTGGAAACCAGTAGCATATATTTCCAAATCGTTAAATGAAACAGAAAGGAACTACAAAATACACGATAAGAAAATGTTGGCAATAATACGCTGCTTAGAGGCATGGAGACACTTCCTGGAAGGATCCAGAAGTAAATTTGAAGTTTGGACCGACCATAAAAACCTGGAGTATTTCATGAGCAACCAAAAACTAAATCACCGACAAGCGCGATGGGCTCTGTATTTGTCTAGGTTTGACTTCATACTAAAACACATTTCAGGAAGTAAGATGGGAAAGGCAGATGGGTTAAGCAGAAGGCCAGATTGGGAGGTTGGAGTGGAAAAGGATAATGAAGAGCAAATACTAGTGAAGAAAGAGTGGATAGAGGCGCAAAGGGTGAGAGTGGTAGAAGTGATCATAGAAGGAGTGGACTTACTGGATAAAGTAAGGAAGAGCGAGGCAAAGGATGACAAGGTAGTGAAAGCGGTGGAAGAAATGAAGCAAGCAGGAGTGAAAATGCTGAGAGACGAAGAATGGCGTCAAGAAGACAGCCTAATGTTGAAGGAGGGGAAGGTATATGTCCCCAAAGATGAAAAACTAAGAGCAGAGGTGATCAGGCTACATCATGATACGCTTGTGGGAGGACATGGGGAACAGTGGAAGATGGCAGAATTGGTGACAAGGAATTTCTGGTGGCCAGGGGTCACTAGAGAAGTGAAGCGGTATGTGGAGGGGTGTGATGCCTGTTAGTGAAACAAGAATCACACACAACCACCGGCAGGAAAGTTAATGCTGAATTTGATTCCAGAGAAAGCTTGGTCACACATTAGTACAGATTTCATTACGAAGTTACCTTTAGTGCAGGGATACGACACTATTTTAGTAATAGTAGATAGATTCACAAAAATGGGACATTTTATACCTACTACAGAAAAAACTAGCGCAGAAGGGTTGGTATGCCTATTTAGAGATAATGTTTGGAAATTACACAGACTACTAGATAGCATAATCTTAGATAGAGGACCACAGTTCGCAGCAGGAGTTATGAAGGAGCTAAATTGCATATTAGGAATCGAGACAAAACTGTCGACAGTATTTCATCCACAAACAGATGGTCAAACAGAAAGGATGAACCAGGAGTTGGAACAATATCTCCAAATGTTCATAGACCATCAACAAGAGCAATGGCCAGAGTGGCTTGGAACGGCAGAATTTGTCTACAACAACAAAGTGCATGCAGAAACCAAGATTTCACCCTTTAAGGCAAATAGTGGACAGAACCCTAGGATGGGATTCGAGATGAGAAAGAAGGGAAAATACGAAGGAGCAGAAAAGTTTGCAAAAAGGATGAAGAACGTACAAGAAGAGGCAAAAGCAGCGCTACAAAAGGTGCAAGAAGAGATGAAGCAGTATGCCAATAGAGAAAGAGGGGAAGTGGAGGAATATAGAGTAGGTGACTTGGTGCTACTCAGTACTAAGGATCTAAAGTACTAGATGGTCAGAAGACACACGGATAAATTCACAGAACGCTTTGTGGGACCTTACAGAGTAAAGGCAATCATCTCTAGTAATGCAATAAAATTGGATCTGCCTACTACAGTGAAAATATATCCAGTAGTCAATGTCAGTCGAGTACGATGGTACAAGCCACAAGTAGAGGGTCAGAAAAAGGAAGCGCCACAACCAGTGGTGATCGAAGGAGAAGAAGAGTGGGAAGTGGAGAAAATCATAAACAAGAGAAAGGTGCAGGGAAGGGATAAATACTTGGTACGATGGAAGGGATGTATGGCAGAAGAGGACACATGGGAAAGTAGAGAAAATCTGAGGAATGTGATGGAATTAGTTGAAGAATTCAAGAGAGAATATCACAGGGAAGAAGAGGAAGAAGTCAGATGACAAGAAGCTGAAGAAAACAAGAAAGTGTTCAGTAGGGAGTTACCAGGAAGATACATGGCCAAACTGCTCTATGGATGGGGCAATAAGAAGTACAACTGGGAGTATTAGAAAAGAATGGAAGAAAATTGGAAACTATGGAAAAGGAACCCATTCTTGAGGTACAATAAGAATCTGTTCCTGAAGAAAATGGAGGAAGAAAAAGAAGAATGTAAGGAAGGAAAAATAGAGGATTGGGACGAAGAAGTAGACGAGGAAGATCGATGGAGGTTCAAAGAAGATAGAAGATATTTGAAGGAGCTGAGAGATAAAAATGAGGATATGGGAGACCTAAAGGACCCATACGACAAGCTGTAAAGAAGTCCTCGGGACGAGGACCCTTGAGAGAGGGGTGGTGTCATGAACCGCTAAATTCCCCTAAGGCAATATTTATTTTCCTTTTCTTTTCTTTTCTTTTAATTAGGTAATATAGTCGGATCAGTAAACAAGGACAAATAATTAAACATGTATAAGTAGTGTACGCAATCCAGCGAGAACTCTAACGAGTTCTCTTTGTCAACTCTGACTTAGAGTGTAATCTAAGGTTATCTCAACTAAGGATTACTACACTAGCTAGATACCTACTTCCCTACTGACTACTGCCCTAGTACTAGGGTTATACTATTGTTGCAAAGATGTGAACCCCTAAACTAGATAGCTCCTTAAGAGACAGCTATCACTCCTCTATATATAGGAACTACAATGAGTTCCCAGCACAAGGTTGATAATTGGAAAGAAGACAAGTATGCTAACAAGCCCACTCAATTTAGAGGTCAGGTCTCAGATATGATACCTGAGTTTAGTACTGCACTTCCACTGTTAGTCCCTAACTGACTAACAAGTTCCCTTAAGCCTAGGACCCAGCTATGTTATAGTAGTTGTTGGTCATGATGACCAGTATACTGAGGGTGATATTAGAGTAAAGGAAAAAAAGGTGCATAATGTAACGATTGAAGCTTAGGCAGTGTAACCTTAACCTCACTTGTACTCTAAGTTAGAGTTTGACAAAGAGAACTTATTAGAGTTCTCATTAATTAGTCTAGCTACTTATACATGAATATGTGTTTACTAGTATTTGTCTACTCTAATTATCTCACAGACTCCTTTTGAGTCATAGTGTCCTACACACTTCACACTATTACATAATAAATGAAAATGAAAAAGAAATAAAATAATTTACCACTGTGGATTCTCTAGTTTGTCTGCTGTTTCATTACACATAGGGTTTGTAATGAACAGTAGAGAGTATAGAGTATTGAGTTCTAATATAATGACAAGGTAGGTTGAGACAACTTTTTTATTACACTCAACATTTATGAGAGAATGAAGAGAACTCAATGGAGTTCCTTTGTGAATTGCTCTACCTACTTATACACAATAGTTATTTGTCTATGTGTATGCTTAAGTAATTTTCTGTGATTCTTCCAGAAAGTTCCATCATGTGACCAGTCATGTGACAGATCATATAATTCTTATCTTATCTTATCTTAGTTCTATTTTTAGCACCTCTCATCTAATCCATCAAAGAAGAGTTTCCGTTCTTTCCATCCTTTTAGTCATACAATTTTTGGGTCAGGCTGGTTTATGATATAACTACTAAATAGTACTATGGAGGTATAACAAAATACTTGTTTAATGAACTGTATAAATAGCTAGATCCTTGTTAGCAAGTAGCCTTGCTAACATCACCCTTTTGGTAGAATGGTAAACTATACAGTATGTGACTACTGGTCCATAGCACAACCATGACAGAAAGATTATAAAGAAACAGTCAAGAGGTGGCAGACAGAGTGTGAGATATTAGAGACTTACAATATCCCTAGAAAGGAGTGGCCAAAAAAGCCTGCAAGATCCCTTCAATGTAAGGTAGAGGCAGAGTTTGCATTTGAGGAGGAGCAAAAAGAAGGTGATGGTGACAAAGTAGATGCAGGTGTCACACACTTGTCACAGTTGCCAATTAGTTGTATTTGACTAGTAACACTTTTCTGAGATTAACCTCTGTAAATTTCACCACTTGTTCAATATGCCCAATACTATGGATTTAGAAAATTGAATACATGTACTCAAGCCTTGTCAACTCAGACTTTAGCTAACTGTTGTGTGAGCAAAACTATTCACATGCAAAGAAGATAGTTGCCAGTCATGTGTCTTACACTGTACCTTATGATCTCAAGTCTTAACACTAGGTGCAAAAAGCTCTATGTCAATGTCACATCTAGGTGTGTTAATAACCAGGTTATCAGTATCTCTGATTAAAGTATTCACAGTCATATTAAATAATAGAACACCAGTTATGGTTGATCAAAACAAATTCCCAATACTCAAACTTTCTCACTGACATCCTAAGGATCTCATTTTTCACACTAGTATCCACAGAGGGTATTGGAGGCTGAAATCAGAAACACTTCTGGTCTGTATCTTGTAGGTCATACTGTGAAACGAGATCTATTCTGAATCATTTTGATCCTCTCCGAGTCCTTGTGCTTTCGATAACCAATAACTCCTCTTTGCATCAATATCAACCATCGACTTGCCATACTCCTTCGCTTCGGCCGCATCTGTGCTACTAGAATTACTTCCACTTCCATCTTCATCGTCAACGATAAATACCGTATGTTTATCTTCTCTACTCATCCGTCTTCTTTTCTTAGGAGGCTGCTTTCCAATATCATATTTTGTGCTCTCTTCAGGGTCATGGTCGTTTCTATGTGAGAGATCATTTATGCCGTGAGTTAAGCTGGCGTCACCACCACTCAAGTCCCTCCAAGGCGAGTATTTGTTTTTCAAACCCAAGGGGGGAGATTTAGAGTGTTTATCTCGATACGATTCGCCATCCAGTCCTTTTACAACTTGTGCCTTTGGTTTGACTCCTAGAATATTATGTAAGACACCCTTATTGTAGACTTCGCCTATCAGTCGTCGATGGTTGATTGTCTGTAGCATGAATGAGAAATCAACTCAAGATTCAGAGGTCGCACGCAAACCTCCTGAGTTACACCCATCACGCTTGACAAAATACTCATATCCTCAGGATGAAATTCTTGTCGTAATTGAAAGTCATGACCTTGTTGTCTTGAGCTGAAGGCGGCAGTTTGGAGATACGCTGTAGATGTTAAAATTTGATAAGCACCAGCAAATGCTGTCCGAACTTTTGGGAATCCGAATGAACCACTCGAAATGTCGTTGGCTAATGCTGGTTTCAGCATTTATTAACAAGACCAAGAGGTATATGCATACCAGGATTCACGGGGTCCTCTATTGAGAGACAGTCCCATTTAGTGGAGTCGCACCAGCCGCGCAAGCGCTTGTTGAAGTAAGTACCACCATCACGGATGGAGATTCCCACTTCGTCGTAGTTGAAATGGCACCCATACAACTCAAAAAACTCCATTACAAGCACTCCAAGATTCTTCTCGGGAACAATCTCTCCTCTGCGTACCTTGGGGTGCATCTGGAGGAAGCTGATCGCTAGACATACGATACTATAACTGCCAAGGCCGCCCGTAAAAACTTCGTTCATGCTCCGTTGACAGAGGAACAGTTTTGTGATGAAAACTAGACTGCGCAGGGCAATTCCATCTCCACCCATGGATTGTAGGAAACCCTTGACGACCTGTCCACTAATGACACCATTCACCTGATTTATGCTAATATCAACGCTAAATCGCCCGTGTGTCGTGACAAATTTCACGATGGGTACTTTCGCTTTAGCAATGACAGTAACATTCGAAGTTATTCCTGCCTTGCGCAATACAGCGGCAAGGGAATGGAGTACAGAGACCTTGTTGCTGTAAGCCATAGAGTCAGAAACGATGACTAGATCTATGTCGCTAAACGGGAGCTCAGTACGAAAGAGAGTAGAAAACCAATGAGTATGCATACCTAGATGGAAGATATAGCTTCGTCTCGTAACTTCCAAACGGCATGACCTTTGCATCTGGAAACGCAACTGAAATAGTTCTTGAAATAATTGAAACAGTCAGCTCGCGAATTTCATCTTCAATAGGCGTTGGTGAAATCCAATTCGTGAAGGCCTCGACTTCCTTATGCATCCTAAACAAGGATCCTAATCCAAAACTCTGAGCAAGAAAAAGCGCAGTGCTCACATCTCAGCTACGTTTCTACAATCTTCCCAATCGATATCATACACCCATGGAGCCTTTCTTGACGCCGCATTCATTCTCTGTTTCTTATTCGCATAACCATCTTCGAAATCTACTGCATCGTGTTTTCTCTTTTTCGTAGATTCACCACCACGCCCTCGACTCCTTTCCCTGACCTTTCCCTGGTCCCACTCTCGATTATTCGCCGGCTGCGCTTCTCGCACTGATTCCTTACTTTTGTCCTTCTCGTTCTGAGCCTCTTCACCGTCCGAAAAAAGTGCGATATAGTCCTCAACAAATGCAGTGGAAGTCCGCGGTACTATTTTTGTTTGACCCGGGAGGACATTGGACGAAAGTATTTGAAGATCCATTGAGGACATAGTTGAAGATGCCGTGAGTGACAAATTAGATCAGAAATTATGGCAGTCCCAGTGTATTTTTAACCCTCTAGACCAGGTGTACTTGTACTACTTAAGTATTTTGACCTAGTGTGGTCTTTTGTCAGTCAATCCTTCCTAACAAAGCAAATTGACTTCGACCATAAAATTCAATTGCAACCTGCGCTCGATAATTTGATTAAAATAGTATTTGATCACGATTACAACGTGTCAGTAGTCTTGCTTTGACCACCATGAGTATCACGCGACCATTCAAAGCTTCTGACATGTTCAAGTTTAATAACATGTGAGCAACTTCCTTTGATTGCAATGGCATGGGTATTCATGCCAGCCACTGTTCAATAAAGCAATTTAGACATTTGGACAGAAACTGTGAGGGGCTGAATATCCTTTGTACAACACGCCGTCATTTAAGTCAATAGTATGGAATTGGGTTTTATTTGACCTATCTCTCAAGGTGGCCTGATATCTGCTGTGTACAAGAAGCGCCTAGTGGTCGTATGATGGGCTATGGTGTGCTGTCAACCTCTTTGTCGATTCCTTTGCTAACCTCACGATTCTTTCATTCTTACTTCTCATATGCTTCAGTCATGGGAAAAGCCGAAGGCCAGGGTGCAGGATGGCATGGGCATGTAACGGCCGTTACCGTTGCACATGAATATCGTCGGCTCGGCCTCGCGCGCAAAATGATGAGTTTCCTCGAACTCGTATCAGACGAACTCTACAAAGGATTTTTTGTGGACCTCTACGTGAGATGCGCAAACAAACTTGCGATTGATATGTACGAAGGTTTGGGGTATAGCGTATATAGGCGTGTCAGGGAGTATTATGGAAGTTTAGGTGTGGGCAAAGGAGGGAGGGATGAAGAAGATGCATTTGGTGAGTGGTTTATATCTGTGCTGCCATGCGAATAAATGGCCAATACCTCAATTAGATATGCGAAAACCACTCTCGAGGGATCCAGATCGACATTCAGTTAGGTCGAATGGAAGGGATATAATCGTTAGTGCTCATGATGTCTCATAAAAGTCTGACTCGCAGCCCTTGGTTTGAGTTACAAGGAATAGATGGTAAACCTTCCTTGACTTAGATACCGATTTAGAAGTGGCAACAATCTCAAGCAGATTGATTGAAACGGATTGTGACAGAATCGTGGGGGTTGACGTCGCTAATCAGCAGAGACTCATCATCAGTCAAATTCACCCCTGCGGCCATGTCTAGTCCCTTAGAAACATCTAGGGGTAGATAGATGGTTACATTACTGAAGGAATGAGATCGTACGATAACTCTGATCAGAGTAGCACTTCTAGTTTCTCTGAGAGACTCGTGGATTAGGCAGTGTCGTTGCAATAATGGTTCTCAACAGATTGAAGAACTTCTTGCGAAAAAGCCTAGACGTTCGGTGTTTCGCTCTCGCTTCCGAAGTAAAAGGGTAGTGCCCAACCCCTCGTATATAGCATACAAATCGAACAACCTAAATACTCAATGGCGGAGGATTCTCTGGTAGAGTACCCAACAATGCAAGTTGTTCCTCATAAAATGCATTTAATGTATCCGCATCCGAGCAGAACGTGCTTAGCCTTTCCCTAATATCATCTGCCGAACTGACGGGCTGAGAATCTTTCTTGCTCTCTATTTTCGGAGCCAACCGTCCTATTAATCGATTGGTAAGGAATAAAAAACCTTCAGAGCCCCCAATGACTTGAACAAAGGCTGCTCCAGTTTTGTGAACGAATTGCGAATATTTATATGGTAATCGGCGATAAGAGTAAATGACATCGACAGTGTCGGGATATAGCTCAGCGGCTTCAACGTCGACTATGAAATCAAATTTGTGAAGCAGGGCATATTCAAAGTATTTTGAAGGGGTATACTCTGGAATATGGCTCTCGGTGTTAGGGATGGAAGGTGGGAGAACTGCCAGTCGAATGGGAAAGCAGGATTGAAATGCATTCTGAGAACTGATATCGCTTATTTGAGTGACGTATGCTTCGACAAGTTTGAGGCCATGGCGCTCAACTAATCTGTTCCACGCTTTGAGCTGTTCCTCGATGCATCGGGCAGTCGTGCCAATCCACTGTAATTCAAAATGGAAGACAGTCGCTGGATTGTGAATGATGTCGTGGTGGAGAACAACTGATTCAGCTTGGTCACTTTTCTGCTTACAAATTAAGCACAAAAATGAGATAGTAGACTGGATATGTATACCTTATTAGAATCAATTTCAATAACTATTGTTTGGCTCAGAATCAGTCTCCTCCTTGCCGGTTTCCGCACAGACGTGCTCCTTGAGATACTGGGAACAAGCTCTTCACCTGCATATCTCCTGAACCAGCCGCTCTTAGGCGTCATCGGGACTGAATATTCGCCACTCAAACGATAATAGTAGTGACTTGTTTTCAGATGAATGGTTATGTGCAACAAATGTAGGGGGCAGGAACCCTTACCCATCCAAGAACCCATGTTGTCCTCTGCAGTGCTCGAAACATCCTTGCTCCAATAGTCTTGCGCCCCACTCCACCGCCTGTGCTCTCGACGTCACATCGTTAAACTCTCGAACCAACCATGACACAAATTCATGGCCAATGAATGAGTTAGGGTACTGATTATGATGCCACCGATAATTTTTGATGGGTACTCCTTCCTCTTCATGCATAGCTTTGATGATCATAGTAGGCAGTAAATCACCTATTTCCCGTTCACTTTTCATCTTCTTTTTTAGTGGGCCCTGCGCATGTATTTGGTCTAGCTGATCCATAAGGGATTCATCGAGGATAGAGGTAGCAGGGTCGAGAGTCGTAGGAAGGAATCGAATTGGAGGAGCGGGATTATTGATATGCTCTTCTAGTGGCTGCCAGCGAAGTTTCGTAAATAGCTCGGCCAATTTCTCAATACCCAGAAGCCGAATTTCTTCATCGTTGAGACGCTCTCCTCCTGGCCCAGTATTCAAGCTTGGAGGTTCTTTGGTTGGAATTACAACGAACCGCGTGCGCCAATATCGAAGCGACTCATTGAAATCACGCTCGTATCCAGCGACTAGCATATCTAGCCTATTCCATCCGTAATTTGCAAGGGCAAAGGAAGTGAAAGTTGTCTCATGTGAAGCATATCCTCCTGTTAAGAATGAGCTTAGTGACCTGAACACGATGGTTGAGAGCATCATACCGCCACGTTTAGGCCAAATAAAACACTCGTATCTCATTCTCCTTGCAGGAAACAGTCTCCTCACGTATCTCCAAACCTGGATTGTATCACCTTTATATGATATTTTATGTATCTCATGCGGCATGCTGAGATAAACGGGATCCCAGGGAGATCGAAGTACATCGGCCAGCCCAATGAACTTTGGAGTATAATCATCACTGGCTAAAAATTTGCTCTTCCGCATGCTTTTCCTCTCATCATTTATCTGAGTTTTTTGTCGGCTCCTTGGAGCGGAAGGTTTCAGAATGAACTGAAACCCTTGGGCTATACGAACAGCAGCCATGCCACGCATGACAGCAAGTGCCCAAGCATGGCGGACTTCCTCTGTAGTCCCTCTAATTTGAGGAGGTTTAACGAGAAAGGAGCGCATTTCTTTGGGATCAACGACGAAATCGTATTGATTATTGTCATAACAAGACTCAAGTTCGGCATTGGATGGGAGGTATTCCATGGTCAAGGGCAAACAGGGAGGCGTAAGCAGTGCCCTCCATTTGATGACATGTTTGTAGATGGCTTCTGGTAAGAGGTGCTCCCAGCGGCGGGCGAGAGACTCTTGGACATAGGGGGCGGGCGCCTCACACTGCAGAGGATTTGACCAAGATCGGGGAGAAGAAGTATAGGATTGGCCAAGGATACTCGCTGCACTCCGTCTTTTCATGGTGAAGCTGTCATCACGAGGGGGAGTATTCAGAGGCGACCTTTTCAAGGTGCCACGTGGCGGCATTATTGTTTCCTCTTCGAAAGTTCGGCTCAAAATAGTCTTGGAGACATTTGACTTTATTGCAAGCGGTTGAGCAGAATTTTCAGGTTCCATGGGAGGGGGAATCTTCGGGAGGGTTAGGGCCTGAGTTGCTGTTGGTGCAGTGACAGATGGTGTAGTTCTTGGAGAGGCAGACGCAGAGACTTGAGTGGTTTGCGGCTCACTTGGTCCGCTGCGAAATGGATTGAACAACCATGACGGTGCGAGCTTGGAAGCAAGACTGGGCTTTGATTGGCCTACAGAACCGGGAGTGGAAAATTTGGAGAGCGTTGAGCGTACAGAATGAATTGATGCTTGTGAAGGAGAGTTGGCGACAGTTGGCACTGGGGGCATCTGGGCTGCTGCAGTCTCATCTGGTAAGTCTCTGATGATGCGCCTAGGGCTTTCTTCAATTGTCGTGATGGTATTAGAAGCTGTTAGTCCATTATTTCTGTTTTCGGAGACTCGGGAACCAGTAGAAGAGGGCGCGACATAGTTGGTACGCAGCGAGAAAATATCCATGTCAAATTTGTCGGCTTCTACCTTGCCAAAAGAAGGTTTTTCCTTTTCTGCGATAACTGAGTCAGTGGCAGTTGTGACCTGATAGAGGTAGGGAATTTCGATGCTTGATAGGACATCAGCTTCGAGTAAACCCAGCATCTGAATTTCGTGCATTTTAGCTCGAGCTACAAATCTATCATTGAAATGAGCAACTAGAGGATAACTCAGGAAGACAATCTCACCGGTCTTGTCTGAATGGCAGATCCATTTGCTTATCCCAAAAGGTAGTGGAAATCCAGAACGGTTCCCACCAGAAAGTCTTGGATTCTCTGATCCCCCTGCCATTATCTCCTCCCCATAAAGGGTCACTTGCTAGTGGATCGGCGGATCTGCTCTCAATCTCGAACTTGGTCTCCGGCTCTGTGCCTTGGAAACTAAAAATTGGACTCTGGTGTAAAGGAGGTTTCGTCAAAAGGATAAGATAAAGTATTGTGCCTTGGTCAAGCATCCGGGCTGTCGTCAAGCGTAAGAGCATTTTGTTGACGCTAAAATAGCCAGTGCCAGGACTGATCAAAAGGGTCATTGCTCCAGTTATGGAAAGGGAACGGTCTATGTAATGAGTTTCAGTAGGATTGAGACCAAGATTAATGGCCTCCAAAACTGGGCCATCGTGAGCATACGAAAGTCGGCCAATGAGACGGGGTCGTGCGTCAGCCTTTGCTCCTTGTGCAGCTCGATAATGATGGGTTAAGAGGATCTCACGCTGAAAATCCCAGAAAGAGTCCTTTATGCTGACGAGGATTGGTTTCCATTCGCGAAGGATTTCACCGTCTGTTATGACCTTGTAGAAATCTTTGTACCAATTCCCTTTTTCATCTTGGCGTGCGCCATCGACAATAGGCCCTTGCATTTCTGACTCCTCATAGAATACGCGTGATATAAGAACAATCGTCACAATATGGTTGGTTCCTGTTTCGCGCCATTTGGTGAAAAGAACCGGAAGGAAGGAGTGGACGATCTTTTCGTTGTAGCGCTCGCCATCTCCGGAAAACTCCCAAAGTTCACGGCAGACTTGAATAAAAATTGTAACTTTGGCCGAAAGTGAACGAAAGATGGGTCGTGTCGATGATGTCACAGTTGCTGAAGGGACCTGGATCAAAACTGTATCAAACCAGCCCCGACTGAGACTCGAGCACATACCCTTTTACCCTTGACATAGATATTCTGTACTTTGGCCACAGCTGCTCCGACAAACGGCACTATCTGATCTACAAACATACATTGCCCTACCAGCTGCTCACCAAGCCTCCACATGTCATTGCGTCCAAGGTACTGATCTTGAAAAACGAGTTCCACATGACTAGCATTGCACGCCTCTTCGTCAACCTGTTCATGGATTTGAGAATCAAACACCATATTCGACAATGTTTGACTGCGTAACCTTGGTTATAATTACTTCAGCGTTGTTCCTGAAATTGAAGGCGTCTGCGATAGACTTGGGTACTGAAAGCTAGAGGTATGTCAACCGTTATCAGCTTAAGATGCTTAGGATATTCAGCGCTCTCACCTGAAACTGAGCACGAGGACTCTGGTCTTCTTTTGGAATGAAGAATAAAAAGCTCTCGTCTGAATCCTGCGAACCAAATTTACTAACTTTCATCAAATCACCTTCAGCAACCCCTGGCCATAATGAATGATTGAAGAGCACCCCAGGTGTATCCTTTACCTCGTGCACCCAGAGACTGAACGTTTTAGAGTCACCGACCTTAAGCGGCTTCAGAGTGGGTGTAGGCAGAGTGTGGAGGACTGATTGGGCGGTGTTTGAACGGTGCCGACTAAAGTGAGAGTGTTGGGATTCGGCTTTGGATAACGACATAGGCTAGAAATCTACCGGCAAAGATATACTGGTGCTAAGATCACAATTAGGTTAGTTGATAAGGAATGTAGTGACATTATTTGTCACATCTCATTCAGAGCTCTTCATCCGACGAAGATTCTTTCTGATCAGTCCGACAACTGAAAATATTTTTCCACGAATCCCAGACCCATTGGATCAAGCAGATAGAATACACGACTCGAAATATACTTGATTAACCGAGAACTGAATTATTAACTGAATTGTAACGTCTCCCAGGTTAGAGATATCCCTGTAGTTCATTTCTGCAACAGGATGTTCTTCTGTGACTTCCTCTACATATTTCTTTTCCATAGGTAATGGCGGTGGTAACATGGATTATGATTGTACGCCATTGCACCCATTGCCATCATCTTGGTGAGGATAGGGTTTTTGACATTGTTCTGCGTTCAGTGATAGCATTTGCCAGATTGCCTGGTGAGGTCTCAGGACGGCGATCTATTTAGTGACACTGTGACTCCTTCCCCAACCCTAATGTCCATCTACGATTGTCGCAGTCTGAAGTAAAATGGAGGCTCTCAGAGGACGCTGTGGAAACGGTGCACATCTGACAATAATGCAAACTTTGTAGCAGTGTTTCGGGTAGACAGAGACTGAACGGATGATTTTCCACGACTCTAGATCAGTTACTGGTAGTGAGCAATCCCACAGCCTTTTCCTCATCATTTTGTATGTCCCACAATATCCCTCATCGAGCATTAATTTTTGTCATCATCCCAGAGTCACATAGGCTTTCTCAGCTGACAAATCACCATGATTTTCCCACACCATGATGCCTCGACCTTCACCTTTTCTACTTGACGCTTCTCTGAAGGCTAGACTCATGGCCAATACAGTATTAGCCACGCTTACAGGGGAAGCTAATCCAAATGGAAAACCAAAAACAAAGTCCAAGAATCAGCTCCGGCGATTAAAGCAGAAACAGAAGAAGGTAAATGGCACAACTGTAAGTTCCCAATACATAGTTGATAACTTCAAGCATTTAATTAGAAAACGATTTGTTTATTAGATTGGTGATGCCACTGGCGTCGAACACGTCAAGGACGAAGATGTAGAAATGCCACTTGCCTCGAGCATCACTTCCGAGTATGCTTCGGAGGAATTAGATGTCAAGGGGAGTGGTTTTGAACAATTTGCAGAAGTGTTTGCACGTTTTCAGCAACCAGAAGAGGCATCCGTATGTTGTGGTTTTGTTTCACTCGAGCCTGACTAATTTGCTCATAGCAGGTTGAATCCTCTGAACCTCTAAAAGGCGAAATTATCTATTCAGACGATGAAATGCAAAGTGCTGAAGATTCTGACTCCGAGATCAATAAACCATTGTCAAAGAAAAAGCAACGTAAAATGAACCGCCTTACAGTGGCAGAGCTCAAACAACTCGTGAAGAAGCCTGAAGTTGTTGAATGGACGGATGTGACGGCAGCGGATCCACGAATATTACTTCACCTCAAATCGTATCGCAACACCGTTCCTATTCCCACCCACTGGTCGGCGAAGCGAGACTATCTGCAAGGGAAGAGAGGTATCGAAAAGCCGCCCTTCCAACTCCCCTCATATATTGCCGATACCGGTATTGCGACAATGCGTGATGCAGTCAAGGAGAAGGAGGCAAATATGAGCTTGAAAGCTAAGACAAGGGAGAGAGTTCAACCTAAGATGGGTAAGATTGATATTGACTATCAGAAATTACACGACGCGTTCTTCAAGTTTCAGACAAAACCACCTGTCACTGGCTTTGGGGAGATGTGAGTGTATTGTTTATCATCGAGAAAGTTGAGTTGATTCTTTATCACTCAGGTATTATGAAGGGAAAGAATTCGAGACATCGTTAAAGGAAAAACGGCCGGGAGATCTGTCACCGGAGCTTGTCGAAGCCCTGTCAATTCCTCCCCTCGCTCCACCTCCTTGGCTTATCAGCATGCAACGATTCGGTCCTCCGCCAAGCTATCCTACACTTCGAATACCTGGTTTGAATGCTCCAATCCCTGAGGGGTAAGGCATTTCATGGCGTTCATTGATCCAGTTGATAACGCTCGTTGTTCTATTCTGTCAGTGCTCAGTGGGGTTTTCATCCTGGTGGTTGGGGCAAACCTCCCCTTGACGAGTATAACCGACCGCTATATGGTGACGTGTTCGGTGTGCTGCCGAAAGTGTCTGATACTGGAGTACATTATAAATTCTTTATTTGCATGAAAGATAGCTAACAAGGATTTTCTAGTTGGGCGAGCCCGTCGATAAGATATCTTGGGGTGAGTTAGAACCTGAGGAAGGTATGTTGGTAGTTGACTACTGAATCTTCATACTCATCCTTACATGATGATTACAGAGGAAGAAAGCGAAGAAGAGGAGGAGGAGGAAGAAGAGGAAGAAATCGCAGACGTTACGATGGATGGCACACAGACACCATCAGGTCTCGAAACACCCTCCGGGATGGCTAGTGTTGTTTCGACTGTTGCCGGCGGACTTGAGACACCAGATTTCCTTGAGTTGCGTAAAAATGCAAGACCGGTAGCAGATTCTGGAGAAGCAGGTCCAAGAGGCTTGTATCATGTGCTAGAGGAAAAGCAGATGAGTGTGCGTGGAATTATGGGTAGCGAACGTGGATACGATGTTTCTAATCTTGGTGGCTCTGCACTCCCTGTACTCGGGGATGAGCGAATCAGCAAGGTGCGTTTTAGCCTCGTCTTCTGAATGATATAATACTGAAGTTTTATCCATATACTTTTTCTCGATTTATCATGACAGAAAAAGAATGGTATTGATGTGTCGCTCGATGCGTCAGAACTCGAAGGAATGAACGAGGACGAGTTGAGGCGTAAATATGATGCACACTCAAAAAATAACGCTGGTGTTCCTGGGAGTAAAGAAGATTTCTCAGACATGGTCGCAAAGGAGATGGCAAGGAACAAACAGAAGATTGAACGGGAGAAGGAAAGGAAGAAGGACAAATTCAAGTTTTAGCTTTTTCCTTTTCTCTGTTTCATTGCTGTACTGATGTACTGAGGTGTTTACTCCCGATAGTAGAATGTGAACTAAGCTAATATACGTTTCTATCTTGTTCTGAACACACCTTTGCATGTAACCGTGGCAGCATCACGCCAGATAATGATGCTCCCATATGGAGAGATCGATACATTGGGGCGGCGACTGAAATTAGAATGTCCATCAACTAGGCTCTGATTATAGTGCAAAATATTTCAAAAAATATTCACTCTATGCGGTGCGATGGGATTTTCCCCTCCGCCGTTTGTGATCCCTTCCTGGGAGATGGAAAATCCTATATCGGAAGCGATCGAGATTATGTTATTGGGTCGAATGAATTTCTCCATGACTGGGAATTTAAGGATGTACTGCAATTGATGGGATGGATACGGCACATCCCTGATCACTTGCCTCATTCCCCTTCCACTATCCGTTTTCCCGTCCTCTCCCTCTGTCCCTTCGTCCATGTCCGGTGTTAAACTGTGCGTTTGATTCCCATTCTAGCTTTGTTTTTGTAAATCATTATCTGGCCAACAGCACCCTTCGGCCACCCCCAAATGTTGATTATGTCCAGGGTGCGCATTTTTTTCTGCGTCTGAGACCAGAATATTCATTTGTTATCTACAGGTTATCCGGGGATACCTCCGAGTCAAGACAGGCCCCAAGCAGCAGTGAAGGGGGTCTGTTGAGCAATGTGTGAACCATAACATTAGGTTTAATCCCCTGTTCACAGGCCATCGAGGTACGAACCCCACCGGCAGGCGTCAAGGCGCAATGGGTGCGTATCGAGCTGCGCAAAGTGGAAACACTTCCTGGAGGAGGGGACAAAAATACCTTCTATGATTATGTTGGGCCTAGTCCAGTCACACTCTGGACGGCACCCGATGGCTTTAATATCCTTCGTACTGTAGGTCATCTTTGACGTGTAATTATACGTGCTTATCCTTCTGGTAGCAAGACTTCCCCTTCTCAATCCGGATTCCTGAGTCTATACCACCTAGCGTGGCCCTTGAAAATCGGGGTGGGTATTTCAACCGCGTGTGCAGGTGGTGAAGCTGATCATTTTCTTCATGACATTACCAGCTGGTATCCAGTATGAACTGGTTGCGACTGTATGCACTAAGGGGAAAAGGTCAGTTGAGCCTGTAACCTTTTGTTTTAGTTTACAGTTAAACACTGTCCATAGAGGATTCTTCCGTAAACGGAAAAACATCGTGACAAAAGAAATTGCACCCATAGTCATCGATAAACACGAGCTACATTCCACGTGGCCCGTGTACTGCCAACCGGAGAAGCGACAACTTGCTCAGGAGGGTGTCACCCTTATAGTGGAGCGACGACACGCTTGCCATGGACCAGGAGATCGCATCACAGTCATGGCAACTCTCAGATCTGATAACCTGCATACGGTCATTCTTCAGGGATTCGAGATGGTACTCAGGGAGACGACCATCTTCCGTGCACAAACATATACTGCGGTTCGCAAAGCTGCTCCATTGGTTAGGGTTGCCAGCATTGGAGAGACAAAACTGACAATTGGTGCAACTCTGTACGGTGGAACAACGCACCAGGCTGAGCTCTCCTGCCAACTGCCTCATAATCATACGACGACGACTTTGAACGCTGCTCGTCATATCGATGTAACGTATGTGTTGTGTGTCAAGGCCCTAATGGGAACGGGAATGCAATTATCCATGGAACTCCCTGTTATCATTTCTAATTGGCAAAGGCAAGACTGACAATGATCCTGGCTTACCTGGTTACTCATTTCTTACCAGATATGTTTCTCAAGAGGCCATCAGGTATCATTTTCTCTCTTTCTTGTTTTTAAAAGCCTTAACCGGTTCCCAGGCGTATTGGTGGAACCTCTGCTCTATGCCTGACTCCATCATCCGCCCCACCCATCATGTCTATAGAACCAACGAGTCCAACAAGAGCTCAAAAGCCTGCCATGACCACTACACTACCTTCTGCAACTCATGTACGGACACCCTCCAATAGTCAATTCAACACTGTGCCGGCCTCCAAAACTTCGGGCAGTCCTGGGACCGCAGATGCTTCTTTTACGGAAGAATTCGGTTACGGCATTGGTCATCAAAAACCTTCCCAACGACGGACTACGAACACAAAAGGCTACCCAAATGATCCCACGACTCGCAGGCCTACTGTTACTAACTCTAACTCTTCAATTGCATCGACTGCGAGACGATCCATTTCGGCTGTGGCATCCAATGCTCCCAGTCGATATACAATTACGAACACTGAGCCAGATCTGCCTGAGGAACAGCTACCCAACAAAATCTCGGCGAATGTTGTTCCTCCTACTCGGACTACATCCACCGGTACTCTTCACAGAATGCCTACAGCAGAGGAGGAGAAGCGGGTTTACGAGTCTGCAAAGTCAAGAGTGGAGAAGGCTCAAGGTGTACTGGCTCCAGTAAGTGCTACTAAATTTGGGCCATTTCCTGTATCAATCCTTACTGAATGGGGATTTTCAGTATGCCCCTCCTGTCCCTGTCATCACTTCGCCGCCTTCCGGACATGCCAAGCAGTGGTTGTCAGCGGCCGAGGAGAAAGCGCTGTTGTATGACAAGGCCCAGGCTGCTGTCACCCAGGCCCAGCGTCAAGGCCCGGATGTCGTGCGGAGCTCAACATCTGGTCCAAACAATCAAAATAGCAAGCCAACGGCCTCAGAGATGTATCGACAAGCAATGGCAAATGTCAGTACAAATAGGAATCAGCCTTCATCGCCCCATATCATGTCGGGTCCATCTCAAAAACAACTTACTTCCCCTTCTCAAATTCCACAGTATTTGACAGCGGAACAAGAGAAAGCTGCATTAAAACGATATGAGGAAGCGAGGTCGGCCGTAGACAGATTGCAAAATCAGCCCATCGCTTACGATTCACTATATCCCAAAGTTGGAGGTGCCTCGTCCTCTTCACCTGATGCGCCTCCATCGTTTGAAGCCTCGGTCTCGTCGGTTACTGTTGCAGTGAGTTCGATGACGGCCGCCCAAGAGAAGGCGGTCTTGGCTGAAAGGATGCGGGCAGCTGATAATCAACACTCAACCCAACTCTCTACTCTGCCTCCATCGTTCTCTTATGCAGCTGTCTCCCCTTCAGCGTCCAGCTCAGGTAATCCATTACCTCAAAAAGAGTATATGGAAGCTGCTGCCGAGAAGGAGGCTATGAGAAAAAAGATGGAGGCAAGGGATGCTTCGAGGAAGAAGTCGTCAGGTATGGCGATGCCGTCTAGGAATGCATCATTTACCACTGGAACGAGACCGACGCCGACTCCACCACCAATGTCTCCTCCCATATCCAATGCCACTGCGGTGATGAGTGCTGCGGAAGAGAAAGCGTTACTGAAGGCCAAGCTAGAAGCCAAGGCATCGAAGAGAGAACCATTTACCCATCGGCAGCAAGCACCACAACCATATAGTCCAGGCATGATGCCTGCGATACCGCCTGCCACTGAAGCACCACCGCCACTAATGCCAAGACCACCAGCTGCCTACATCCAGGAGACACGGGAGGAAGATGAGAGGGTAAGTAAGATTGCGATTGATGGTGCGAATTTGAGGTTCGATACGGATGGATCCGAGGGAAGCAGTGTACGCACCAATGGGCATATGCAGAGCCAAGGACAAAGTAGAGTATTGAGAGCTCCAGGGTCACCTCCCCCGTTGCCGCCTAAGCCTGCCAGTGAGTGAAGGGTTGGCGGGTTGAGCTGTCGGAGGTACCAAGTCAGGCGATGTGTGACATCGAAATAATAATTGTGTTGTTCGTCCCATGTTTTCAGTGCATGGGCTCCGTTCCATGATTCTTCTTCTTGTTCCCCTATTACTTCACTTCCATGCTATTTTCGAGTATTGATCTATCTTATGCACGATGGTCTTCTTACTTATCTCTCCTTTGATATCAGTTATTTTGGTTAACGATCCTTCTACTTTTGTCTTCGTATACTCGGAATCCGGATCTGCTAGCGCTTACCAGGAGTACTGTACTCCTGGCAGTTGACTGCTATTTAACACTATACCCACTTGACTGCCAGTTAACTTGTTTTTCTTTCCTCTTATTAATATGTATCGTTGTCCCACCTTACATCAACCATTACATTCTGTTGCTGATAGATTTCCTAGAGATTGGGTGATGAGACATGTGATTTGGATCAAAACTGGTTGAGTAATAAAATAAATAAAATAATAAGGCATTTGGTTGGTTTTGAAAGCAGTCTCTATTTTATTATAAAGTGCCTTGTAAAGAATGAAATTGACCTAGATAAATTGTGGGAAAACCAATAAAGCCATGTGACCCTATCTTTCAAGGTTTGGCATATTGAAATATCTTTCTTTCTTACTACTATCTTATGAGGTCTATATTCTCTATACAGTATACCTCTGTTATTGAAGAAGGTTATTCTCTTTGCCAAATAAAGTTTAAAACTGGTATAGGGAGATCAGCTATGGAAAACATTAAGAAGGAAATAGACAATGACAAAGAAAAAAACATTCTACCAAGCTCACTATAAGGATTTAGATATTAGTCAAATTGACTTATGTAGTCTTAACCCCACTCTGAGTCAGAGTTTGTTGAACAGCACTCATACAGTACAATGGATATACTGTCATAAATCACCTTTTTCCTCTAAGTCAATATTTATTTTCCTTTTCTTTTTCTTTTTTTTAATTATCAGACACGTGAGTACTTATTGCCAACTTGGGAATAGTGACTCAAGAAGAAAATATGGGAATTAACTAATGCATACAAATAAAGTAGAATGTATAAGTAACATAGAGTAATAAGCAGGAACTCTAACAAGTTCTCTTTGTCAACTCTGACTTAGAGTATGATCCTAAGTTATCTCAACTAATGGTCGCTACACTAGAACTTGTTTTACACATCTAGATACTAATCACCTTGCTTGTCTAAACTTACTCTCTCTTAGTCCTTGGTACATTGATCATCATGATTGACGACCACTATGACTTAGCTGGGCCCCAAGCTTAAGGAAACTTGTTAGTCAGTTAAGAACTAATGGTAGAAGCACAGTTGTCATAAATCGCCCGCCCAAACCAAGAATAGTAAGGTTAGAGGGATGGGAAGAAAGAGAGCTATTCTCGGATGGACTAGACGAAGGGTTCTAAATATAGAAAAGAGAGATAAGATAAGATAAGATGGGATCACATGACCTAGTCACATGATAGGTCACATGATGGAATCTTCTGGAAGGATTCGGTAGTTACTTAAGCATACACA